>JAABUQ010007945.1_pt1 | contig 15096 bp, 17 predicted proteins | sample 5560001 | NCBI WGS metagenome assembly JAABUQ01 (sample SAMN10711888, study PRJNA513371) | rock metagenome | isolation source: Antarctica rocks | place: Antarctica: Victoria Land, Finger Mt nord | collected 2015-12-18 | reverse complement strand
AAAGCCCCTCGGGGACATTCCGGGCTGGCTGTCCGCCCACTGCCAGCGTCCGAGATGCAGGAGTGTCCCCTCCCAGCAGCGCCTCTTGCGAATTTGGCAAGCCGTCCACACTCAATCCGCAATATTTCCCTTCCTTATGTTTCAATGACCTAGCTGCCGTCGTGCGCCGACTCCCAAAGCTCCACGTCTACATTGTGTATGTTTGTAAAAACGGGAACATTCGCCGCCACGTTTCCGTCTTCGAAAAAGTGAGGGAGAGTCTGTTCTTTTGAAAAACAAGTGGAAAGTCATCATTTTAGTGGCCTTGCTGCTCGTCATTGCGGGCGGAGTACTGGCCAGCATCAAAATCAGCCAGCGGGGCATCGTCGTTGTGCAAACCGGCAAAGTCGGCCGCATCGATCTCACCGCCATCGTCACTGCCTCCGGTGAAGTGAAGCCAAGAAATTACATCAACATCGGCGCCAATACCCAAGGCCCGGCGCCCATCACGGCCATCTTCGTAAAAGAAGGCGATCACGTCCATAAAGGCCAGGTGCTGGCCCGCCTCGCTTCTGTGCAAGCGGCCGCCGCTCTCACCGCGCAACAGGCCGCCCTGAACTCCTCCCTCGCCGACTCGTCCGCCAGTGAAGCAGCGCTGAAATCCGCCGACGATGCCATTGCCGTCGCTCAGTCCCAAATCGATCACGACAAGGCGGATCTCGAACAGAAAAACGCCGACATGAAGCGCAGCCAGGAGCTCTTTAACTCCAAGCTGATCGCCTCGCAGGATTTCGAAACTAGAAAATCGGCCTACGATCTTTCCGCCGCTACCCTCGACTCCGCCAAGCGGAAGTTCTCTCAATCGCAGGCACAGCGCGCGCAATCTGCCGCCCAGCTCACCTCCGCTCAAAGGAAAATCTCGCAGATGCAAGCCATGGTGGCTAGCTCCAGCAACATCCTCGCGCAATACAATGCCGTCTCCCCTATCAACGGCGTCGTTACCAACCTGCCCGTTCGAGCCGGGGAAACCGTGGTGCCCGGCATTCAGAACTCATCGGCCTCCACCATCATGACCATCGCCGACATGTCCATCATCACAGCGGAGGTCAACGTGGATGAAACCGACATTGTCAGCGTAAAAATGGATCAATCCGCCGACGTGACCATCGACGCCATCCCCAACCGCACCTTCAAGGGCCGTGTAATCCAAATCGGCGACACCGCCATCGTCCGCTCCTCCGGTGTCGCGGCTTCCCAAAGCCAAACATCCAGCCAGGAAGCCAAGGACTTCAAAGTGGTCATCGCGCTCGACATCCCGGAGAACCTGGTACGCCCCGGTCTTTCCTGCACGTCGAAAATTGTGACCGCCACTCGCCCCCGCGCTCTCGCCGTGCCCATCCAGGCCTTAACCATTCGCCAACAAGGCCAATTAAAACAGCCCAAAGCAGGGCAGCAACCCAATCTCGATCCGGCCGCCCAAAAGGCCGCCCGCGAAGAGTTGCAAGGTGTCTTTGTCGTGAACGGCGGCAAAGCCGAATTCCGCCAGGTCAAAACCGGTATCACCGGAACCACCGATATAGAAGTTCTCGACGGCGTGAAAGACGGTGATCAGATCATCACCGGCAGCTATCAAGTCATCCGCACCATACGCAACGAAGCTAAAGTGAAAATCGACAACAAAGCGCCCGCCGTGGGGGCCGGCATCCCCGCTTAAACCATGGCAAGTTTAGGAACGGCGGTGCAAGAGCTAACTCCCGAACAGCGGGAAGAACGCGGCGACCAGCTCCAGCGCGAAGGCATCGTCATCCGCACCTACGACCTCTGGAAAACCTACACCATGGGCGACCAGGAGATTCACGCCGTCTCGGGTGTCGACATTGAGATCCGTCGCGGCGAATATGTCGCCATCATGGGTCCTTCCGGTTCCGGCAAGTCGACCCTCATGAATCTCATCGGCTGCCTCGATACCCCCACCAAAGGCCTCTATTACCTCAATGGCAAGCTCGCCAGCGACATGGAAGACGACGAACTTGCTCGCATCCGCAATAAAGAAATCGGATTCGTTTTCCAGACCTTCAATCTCCTGGCGCGTGCTTCTGCTCTTCACAACGTCGAGTTGCCGCTCATCTACGCCGGTATTTCCTCTCAGGAACGCCTCGGACGTGCTCGCGATGCGCTCCGCGCCGTCGACCTCGAGCCGCGAATGCACCACAAGCCCAACGAACTGTCCGGCGGCCAAAGGCAGCGTGTCGCCATCGCCCGCGCCTTGGTAAATCGCCCCTCTATTTTGCTCGCGGACGAGCCCACCGGTGCCTTAGATAGTCAAACGGGCAAGGAAATCATGGCGCTATTTGAGCGTTTGTATCAGGAAGGTAACACGATTGTACTCGTCACCCATGAGCCTGATATCGCCCTGCACGCTCACCGTATCATCCATATCCGGGACGGCAAGGTCGAGCGGGATGAGCCGGTACGTCGCCCGTAATGCCCGCTATATTCCAGGATAATAAACGGTATTAAGCTAAAATGTTGAATTAAATATCCGCGCTTAGCCAGTCGATGATATGTTTATACCTGGAGAAATACACGCTACGTAGCGGAATTTCACGGTACTTGAGTTTGCTCCGATGCAATCGCTTTCTGCAGAACCCCTCCGCATCTTGATGGCGGAGGATAACCCCATCAACCAGCGCGTCGGCAAATTGATCCTGCAGCGGGCCGGCTTCAACATCGATCTGGTCGGCGACGGCAACGAAGCGCTGGAGGCGCATCGGTCCAATCCTTACGACATGATTTTGATGGATTGTCAGATGCCCATGATGGACGGCTTTGAAGCCAGCCGGCAGATTCGTTCGCTCAAACAGCGCCAGCCTGTCATCATCGCGGTCACTGCCAACGCTCTGGTTGGGGAACGCGAGCGCTGCCTGAACGCCGGCATGGACGACTATCTATCTAAGCCCTTCCAAGCCGAACAACTGGTCGCCGTGGTGAAGAAGTGGTCCGCAAACCCTCACGGTTCCGCAAGCGACTGATTCTACGGAACCGCGCACCTCAGTAAGCGGCGGGCTTAACCCTACCGCCGCCAGAGTAACAACAGCGCGAACAAAATAACCCACAAGAAATCAAGGTAGTGCCAGAACACCGACACACCGTTCGCTATCGCGCGTGTGGTCATCTGGTACTTCGGACCGCTCACCACCGTCCGGGTCCTCACCAGCAGATACCCCAACCCGCCGAGACCAAGCGCAATATGCAGCCCGTGCAAACCGCTGAACAGAAAAATAAACCAAGAGTGTGGATTCCGCGCCAGCACGACACCGGAACCCAGCACCTGGAACCAAGCCGTCAATTGCCCGATCAGAAATAGCACGCCCAGCGCTGTGGCCCACGCCGCCAACTTGAAAAAACGGCTCTGGTTTTGGTGAGCATGCTTCGCCGAAGCAAGCTCGCGTCGCGCCCTCTCTAAAAGCAAGCTGCTGGCTAGCAGCGCGGAGGTCGACACCCACAGCACCGGCGGTACTTGCAGATGCCCCCAATACAGCGCTGCCTGCGAACGAACGATAAACACCGCGATCATGGCCCCGAACGTCATGGTAACGGTGGCGAGCACGACAATCACGGTGACTAGAGATAACGAATTGAGCTCACGCTCCTTGGCGACGGCTTCTGATACGGTTTGCACTTCACTTCCTATAATGCTGTAATCGAATTCTAATTATGCGTCTTCTGACTCTATTGCTTTGCGGCGCTTTATCCGCTGCCTGCGCAGCCCCTACGCAATCTTCGGACGAGCGGCTGCGCGGCGCTTTCCGCAATCCCGTAAAGGACGGCTGGACGTTGGTCCATCTCGAAGGCAAACCGGCCGCCATCGGCTTCGGACATGGCTATCTGTTGGCCGCCGAAATTGAAGACTCCAAGCGCGCCATCGAGCTCAGCACCACCCATGAAGTAAATCACCCTTGGGCCGACCTTCGCGCGCTCGCGGAAAAGTATTTCTGGCCCAAAGTTCCCACCGAATACCGCGAAGAGCTGACCGGAATGGAGGCCGGGCTCAAAGCACAAGGCTCAAAGCTCGATCTCATGGATCTAGTTGCCATGAACGGCTACATGGAGTTCTCTTACTACTACGGCGATGCCCGCAAGCGCGAAGCCAAGGGTGTCGCAAGCCACGTTGCCGAACACTGCAGCGCGTTCATCGCTACCGGCGCTTACACCAAAGACGGCCGCATCGTCATCGGCCATAACAACTGGACCGATTATCTGACCGGCACCCGCTGGGACATTGTCTTCGACATCGTTCCGTCTTCCGGCCACCATTTCATCATGGACGGCATGCCCGGATTGATTCACAGCGGAGACGACTTCGGCATCAATGAAAGCGGCATCATGATCACGGAAACGACAATCGGTAACTTCCATGGGTTCAAGACCGACGCGGTCCCCGAATTCGTTCGCGCCCGCAAAGCGATGCAGTACTCCGAATCAATTGACGATTTCGCCAAGCTAATGGAAGACGGCAACAACGGCGGCTATGCCAACACCTGGCTGATCGGCGATCGCAAGGCGAATGAGATCGCGCGGCTGGAACTCGGCTTGAAAAACGTCACGCTCGAGAGAACGGACAATGGCTATTACGCCGGTTCTAATTTCCCCATTAATCCCAAGCTCATCGCGGAAGAAACAGATTTCCCAGCTAACGACCCGAACACGCCCAATCAGGTCCGGCACCGGCGCTGGGATCAGTTGATGGCGGAGTACAAAGGCCGCATTGACGTCGAAGCGGCCAAGAAGTTCGAGACCGATCATTACGACGTCATCACGAAAGAAATCGATCCGAATGAGCGCACTCTTTGCGGCCACATCGATAAATCCAGCCGAGGCCTGAAAGGCTGGCAAGCTCCGTACGGGCCAGCCGGAGCGGCCGAAGCGAAAGTGGCTGATTCCGCCATGGCCGAGAAGATGTCCTTCATCGCCGGCATGGGTCATCCCTGCGGCGTCGAGTTCCACGCCAAAGATTTTCTAAAGGCTCATCCCGAATTTGCTTGGCAGAGCAGCCTGCTCGAAGACCTCAAGGCGAATGCGTGGACCCTCGTGTCCGCTCAAACCTCTCCGTTAGCCGCTACCCGGTAGCTGTGGCGTCTATACGCGCCTGCGCCTGTTCCATGGAGCGGAGCGCCGCTTCCGACTCGGCCGTATCTTTGGCCTCTTGCAGCTTTCGAGACGCTTCCTCAAGCTGTTGCCGCGCCCGCTCAACCTGAACGTCGCCGGCGGCTTCGGCGTGATCGGCCAACACGCGGACGTGGTTATCAAAAACTTCGACGAACCCGCCGTCGATCACCAGCGCGTGCTGGCCGCCACTGCCGCCGCTGTATCGCAACACTCCTGGCTTCAGTGCGCTCAACAGCGGCGCATGACCGGCCAGTATGCCCATGTAGCCGTCCTTGCCGGGCAGTTCGGCTTGGGAAACCTGCTCGTCCACAAACGAGCGTTCCGGCGTGGCGACCTGCAGTTGGAACGTGTCGGCCATCGAGCTACTTCTTCATCTTTTCAGCGGCCTCGATCACGTCGTCGATGCTGCCTTGCAGATAGAAAGCCTGCTCGGGCAACGCATCGTGCTTGCCATCCACCACTTCCTTGAAGCTGCGCAGAGTGTCTTCGAGCTTCACGTACTTGCCGGGACGTCCCGTGAACTGCTCGGCGACGTGGAACGGTTGTGACAGGAAGCGTTGAATGCGGCGGGCGCGGCCCACAACCTGCTTGTCCTCGTCGCCCAGCTCGTCAACGCCCAGGATGGCGATGATGTCCTGCAGGTCTTTGTAACGCTGCAGTATCTGCTTTACGCGCTGGGCGATATCGTAGTGTTCCTGCCCCAGAATAATGGGGTCGAGGATGCGCGAAGTGGAAGCCAGCGGGTCCACCGCCGGGTAAATGCCAAGTTCCGAGATGGCGCGCGACAAATTCGTCGTGGCGTCCAGGTGAGCGAACGCGGTGGCAGGCGCCGGATCAGTGTAATCGTCTGCGGGCACGTAGATGGCCTGCACGGACGTGATAGAACCGCGCTTGGTGGATGTAATACGTTCCTGAAGATCGCCCATTTCGGTAGCCAGGTTGGGCTGGTAACCGACCGCGGAGGGCATGCGCCCGAGCAAGGCCGAAACTTCTGAACCGGCCTGCGTGAAGCGGAAGATATTGTCGATAAAGAGCAGAACGTCCTGGCCTTCTTCATCACGGAAGTACTCGGCGACTGTGACTCCAGTCAAGCCGACGCGCAGGCGTGCCCCGGGCGGCTCGGTCATCTGTCCATACACCAGCGCGACCTTGGATTTTTCCCAGTTATGCGGATCGATGATGCCCGATTCCTGCATCTCGAGCCAGAGGTCGTTGCCTTCACGGGTGCGCTCACCCACGCCGGTAAATACGGACACCCCGCCATGCTTCAAGGCGATGTTGTTGATCAGTTCCTGAATGATGACCGTCTTGCCGACACCCGCGCCGCCGAACAGCCCGATCTTTCCGCCGCGCACGTAGGGCTCCAGAAGATCGATGACTTTGATGCCCGTCTCGAACATCTCGAGCTCGGTCGATTGTTCATCGAAGAGCGGCGCCTGGCGATGAATGGGCGCTCTCCTCTCCGTCTGAACGGGACCCATGTTGTCGACAGGCTCACCCAACACGTTCATGACCCGGCCCAGCGTTTCCTTCCCGACGGGCACGCTGATGGGACCGCCAAGGTCGTAGGCTTTCATGCCACGCACCAGCCCGTCAGTCGCTTCCATCGCGATGGTGCGCACGCGGCCCTCGCCGATATGCTGCGCCACTTCCGTCGTGATGTTGATCTTCGTGGGAACGTCAAACCCCTCACTGGTCACATGAATGGCGTTGAAGATCTTGGGTATGTGCCCTTCGGGAAACTCAATCTCGATGGTGGGACCCGCCACCTGCACAACATGGCCTTCTGCTACACCCTCTATTGCCATAAACAATCTCCTACCCTGCGGCTGCGGCGCCGCTCACAATCTCGATGATCTCGCGCGTGATGCTGGCCTGCCGCACGCGGTTGAGATTCAAGGTCAAATCCTGAATCACATCGCCCGCGTTTGAGCTGGCTGTATCCATAGCTGTCATGCGCGCGGCGTGCTCGGCGGAAACCGACTCCAGCATGGCGCGATAAATCGACATCTCCACATAACGAGGCAGCAATTCGCCTAGAAGCTGTTCCGGAGGCTGCTCGTAAATGTAATCGATTTGCTCGCCGCCTTCGGGCACTTCCACCGGAAGCACTTTTCGCAGAACCAGGCTTGGCGCCATCACGCTCTTGAACTCATTCACCGCGATATAGACGGCATCCACCTCGGCGTTGCTATAGAGGTCGATCATCTTAGCCGCGATCTCGCTCGCTTGCTCAAACGTCGGCCGCTCGATGATGCCGATATGCTCGCCAGTAGTAGCGAGATTGCGACGCCGGAAGTAATCGCGCGATTTCCGGCCAATGGTTTCGGTGCGGATCTCCGCGCCACGATGATCGTCAATGAAACGCTGCACAAGGCGAAACAGATTGGCGTTGAAAGCGCCCGCCAACCCTCGATCAGTGCTGACGACGACCAATTGAATGCGCTTCTCTTCCCGCACCTGGAGAAGCTTCAACTCGGCCATAGCCTGATTCCCAGTCGCGGCCGCGGCTACATTCGACAACACACGGCCCATCATCTCGGCATAGGGGCGCGAGGCGATCGCCCGTTCCTGAGCCCGGCGCAGCTTAGCGGCCGCGACCATCTTCATGGCCTTGGTGATCTGTTGGGTGTTCTTGACGCTGCGTATACGGCGCCGGATGTCGATAAGGCTCGGCATTCCCTATGCTTGCTTCACCGGCTGAGGCTGCTTAGCGCCTGTAGCGCCGTTCTGACTCGCGCCTTTGCCTTGGTCTTTGCTTTGGTCTGGCGGCTTCTGTTCCCGCTTGCCTTGGAACCTGCCTTTGAACTCTTTTAATGCGCTTGTGAGCTGGCCCTTGACCTCGTCGTCGATCTGCTTCTTCTCGCGAATCGCCTGCAGCACTTCGGGCTTGCCGTTATCCAGAAACTGATATAGCTCAGCCTCAAAACGGCGTATGTCCTCAACCGCAATGTCGTCCAGGAAGCCATTATTGCCGGCGAAGATGATGGCGACCTGCTTCTCAACCGGTATCGGCGAATAGGGCCCCTGCTTCAGCACTTCCACCCAGCGCTTGCCGCGGTTCAACTGATCCTGCGACGCTTTGTCGAGATCGGAACCGAATTGCGCGAAGGCTTCCAGGTTCCGGTACTGGGCAAGATCAAGCCGCAACGTTCCGGCCACTGACCGCATGGCCTTGATCTGCGCGCTTCCGCCTACACGGCTTACCGAAAGGCCAACGTTGATGGCGGGCCGAATATTCGAGTTGAACAAGTCGCCTTCGAGATAGATCTGACCGTCGGTGATGGAGATGACGTTCGTCGGGATGTAGGCCGACACGTCGCCGGCTTGCGTTTCGATAAACGGGAGAGCGGTGAGCGATCCGCCGCCTTTCTCATCCGACAGCTTCGAAGCACGCTCCAGCAAACGGCTGTGCAAGTAGAATACATCGCCGGGGAACGCTTCGCGTCCCGGCGGTCGGCGCAAGAGCAGCGATATTTCGCGATAGGCCGCCGCGTGCTTTGACAAGTCGTCATAGACGCAGAGCGCGTGACGCTTCGAATCCCGGAAGTACTCGCCGATGGAACAGCCGGCGTAGGGAGCGATGTACTGCATGGGAGCCGGATCGGAGGCGGTAGCGGCGACCACGATGCTGTAGCCCATGGCGCCATGCTCTTCGAGGGCCTTCACGACCTGAGCCACCGTGGAACGCTTCTGGCCGATTGCGACGTAGATACAAATCACGTCCTGGCCTTTTTGATTGATGATGGTATCGAGCGCGACCGTCGTCTTACCGGTCTGGCGATCGCCGATGATCAACTCGCGCTGACCGCGGCCGATCGGCACCATCGCATCGATGGCTTTGATGCCGGTTTGCAGCGGCTGTTTGACAGGCTGTCGATCCACAACGCCTGGGGCTAAGCGTTCGAGCGCGTTGAATCCGGTAGTAGCGATCGGGCCCTTGCCGTCGATAGGCTGACCGAGCGCATTCACAACGCGGCCGATCATGGCGTCGCCGACCGGGATCGACATGATGCGTCCAGTGCGCTTGACCTGATCGCCTTCTTTGATATTGGTGTAATCACCCAAGAGAACGGCGCCGACCTGGTCTTCTTCAAGGTTCAGCGCAATGCCCACGGTTTCGGGTCCAAACTCCACCAGCTCGCCGGCCATGACGTTTTCGAGGCCGTACAGGCGAGCGATGCCATCCCCCACGCTGATGACCGACCCTGTTTCCGAAACGTTCTCTACCGCGTCGAAGTTTTCGATCTCGGACAGAAGTACGCGCGAGATTTCATCCGCTCTAATCTGAGCCATACGTTCCCTTCAGAATTCCTTTAATGAGAGGCCGCCAAGCGCTGGCGCATGCTCTCCAACTTGCCGCGTAGCGTAGCGTCGTATTCTTTCGATGCCACGCGGGCCCGCACGCCCGCCAGCAGGGAGGGATCCACCTCGTAATGCGCCCGGATGGATTTGCCTAACTTGCTTCCCAGAGTGCGCTCAATCTGAGCCTTCTGTTCGGGCGTTAATTCTTTGGCGGAAGCGATCTCCGCGCCTTCCCAGCCGAGCCGCTCGTCCACCGCGAGCTCAAACTCCCGGCGCATGGCGGTCAACTCTTTCGTCCGGCGATGCGAGACCACAACCAGCAGAAAATTGCGGATGACACGATGGAGGCCTAGATCCGCAGCGAGCTGCGATAGAACCGCCTCTTTCCGCTTTCTCGGGACAGCAGGCGAGAGCATGGCGCGCTCCATCTGCTTGGACGCGGAAATCAGCGCTTCCACGGTGCGGAACTGCTCAATGGCGTCCTCTGGAGAGAGCCCCGAATTAGGTGCAAATACAGCGTCAGCGAGGGCGCGGGCATAGTGGGCGGCCAGAGCTCCGGCCATTAGTTCTTCCCTCGGTCGATCAAATGGATTAAGTCTTGGACCAGATCTCCGGGTTCACCAGAGGCGAAGCGATCGCGCAAGCGCCGCTCGGCCAGTTCCATGGCGAGAGCGGCAGTGTGTTGACGGATGCGGATTGTGCCTTCCTGACGAAAGGCGTCGGTTTCCGCTTCCACGTTGCGGCGAATGTGCTCCAGTTCTTCCTCGGTCTCGCGGAGTATGCGCCCGTGCTCACGTTCCATTTCTGTTTCGGCCTGTTGCTCTAGCGCTTTTATCGCCGCCGGAAGATTGGCCATCTTCTTATCGATTTCCGAATAGCGGAAGTCGGCGTCGATCTTAAGCCCGGTAGCGTCCTTTATGGCTTTCTGAATGTCGGCGGAACGCGCATTGAAGAAACCCGGAGCATACTTCCAGATAGCCCAGCCGAGAGCAATGGCAAACAGCAGGATGTTGATGACTTTCCACTTGGTCACATCATCGAGGACGGCCCTCTGCTGGTCGGTCATCTCCTGCGCCAAGGTATAGGGCGCGGCGAGAACGCTCAGGGCGAGCCCCATAAGCGCCCGCTGCACTAGGCCGCTCTCCGTCTCAGCAGCGAGGCCACAACCTGTTGGCTAAGATTTTCGACGCCGGCATTCATTTCTGTCTGCGTTTTCTCCACCTCTTCGGCTATGTGTCGTTTAGCGTCGGCGATCTGGCGCTCGGCTTCGGCCCGCGCCTCGGCGATCCTATGCGCTTGTTCATCGGACCATTCCCGGCGTTTGGCTTCGTGTTTCGCGTGCAGGTCGTTACGGGCTAACTGCAAGGCGTATTCGAACTCAGCGCTCTTCTTGTCAGCCGCTTCGAAGGCTCTTTGGGCAAGATCGCGGACGCCTTCAGTGGCTCTTCGCCGCTCGTCCAATATTTTCGCCAGCGGGCGAAACAGAACCGCCTTCAAGTAGAAGGTCAACAGAATGAAGAACAGGATGGTGGGAACGGACCTTATCAGGAGGCCTGCAAGCGCGTGTAGTGTAGCGTCCATCTCGTTTTTCTACTTGGAAAGAAGAGTAGGCGGGCCGAGCTCGAAGGGCTTCAGCGCACACTGCAAGCGAGGCGGACCGTCCTCTACTGAGTTTACGCTAACATACGCCGTGGTTAGCTGCCCACCAAGGCTGCGCTGCTGCTCAATGGGCCACAATGGACGCATGAAACCGAGCGTGCCGGATCGGCTGACCGCTAACTGCCGGCGGACGCCGGAGAGCGCGGCGTGGCTCGACGGGTTGCCCAAGGCCGTGCGGAAGCTGGAACACCAATGGTCGCTGATGGTAGGCGCTCCGTTCGACGATGCGAGTTGCGCGTGGGTTGCGCCGGTGGCACTTGCGGATGGGACGTCCGCGGTACTGAAGTTGGGCATGCCACACATGGAAGGCGAGCACGAGGCGAACGGGCTGCGCTTCTGGGACGGCGACCCGACCGTGCGACTACTTGATGCCGACGCTGAGGTGGGAGCAATGCTCCTCGACATTGCGAGCCGGGGACGGCGTTGCGCGCGCGGCCCGAGTCTGAGCAGGATGTAGTGATCGCACATTTACTACATCGCCTCTGGCGCTTCCCCTCAGCACCGCACCAGTTTCGTCCGTTGTCGGCATTGACAGAGTATTGGAGTGAAGAGACGCTAGCGGACGTCGAGCATTGGTCCGATCCAGAGCTGGTCCGCGAAGGCCTGCGCCTTCTAAAAGAGTTGCCGCGCACTGCGCCCAAAGAGGTGCTGCTAGCGACCGACCTGCACGCAGGCAACATCCTTCGGGCGCAACGGGAGCCTTGGCTCGTGATCGATCCAAAGCCGTTTGTCGGTGATCCGGCCTACGATGCAACTCAGCACCTGTTCAATTGTGCGGAGAGACTGCGCTCGGACCCGGACGGAACGATCTGCCGCATGGCGGACCTGCTGGAAGTGGATCGCGAGCGCCTTCGATTGTGGACGTTCGCCCGCGCCGCGGCAGACCCACGCAGCGATTGGAAGGACGATAGGATGGCGGTCGCCAGAGCAATCGCTCCGTAGCCGTTCTTGTCATCACGTCGCCCGTCGCCCTTCGCCGCTCTTCCAATTGGCAAGCTCCGAGCGGATCTATTTAGCAATCTCGACCCTCATATCCACTGTCATCCGCACTTCCTGATCGCCCGATGCAGTCGCAATGGGCGGCGGAGAAGCCGGCTTTGCTAAGGCGGCAAAGGAAGTAGCGCGAGATGATTCGTAACTATCTGCAAGAGGCCGCACGCCGTTCTCAGGATCGACAACGATCTCGCGGATGCCGGTAACGCGTTCGCCCGCGGCCTTGGTGACAGCCTCAGCTTGCGCAAGGGCGGTCCTGGTGGCCTCGGCCGCAAGCTCTTGGCGCGCGGCGTCTATCTCCTCTTCGCGCGGAGCGAAGCTGACCTGCTGGAGCGTATTCGCGCCTTGTGTAAGCGCGCCGGTCACCAGGTCAGAGACCTTTTCGGGCGTCGTGCGGAAGCTGACGGCGATGGTCCCGGAATAGCCGACGATCTGATTCCGACCGCCCTTCACGGTATGCGTCTTGGTATTGACGTTCACCTGATCGGTGGTCAGTCGTTCAGCACCTTCCCGCTTCAGGTAGGCAATCAGCATTTGCGAGCGCGTGGCCAGTGTTTTGGTCAGGGCCGCGACGGTCGCGGCTTCCGTTTGAATTTCAACGCTCACGTCCGCCACAGTATTGGGCAGCCGGCGATGAGCGGTCGCATGCGTGCTGACAAGATTTGCCGGCGGTGGCAGCGCCATCACGGCCTGCGCATGAGCGCAGGCAGCCGAACAAGCAACAACAGCAAACGCGACGAGCAACTCGCGTTGCAACGACACTTTTATTTCAGGGCAGCGCGATCGTGGCATGTTTCAGCTTGGCGGTGAACTGGCTGTCGATCAAGAATCTTACACCGTAGTCTACTATCTCTCCGTTCTGATGAGCCTCGTCGACGACCATCCGTTCGGGATCGAGATCAAGCTTGGTGGAAGCGACAGAGAAGACATAGATCACATGGAAGAACAATCGCACCTGCCCTCGCTTCTTATAGCCATGCCACTTGTACTTGCCGTTTTCAAGACCGTCGGCGTGCGCCATCCCAAGGGAGCCACGCGGAACGACGACGGCATTACCTACCGCGACATCCTGATCAACCTGAATCACGCGCCGGTTGGAGCGCTCCATGCTGGCAGCGGTATAGGCACTCACCCCAGCCGAGCCGTAGATGTGAAAGAGCACCGGAGTGCCTTCCGGGATGTCGATGATCCGGCCGGCCGGCGCAGGCGTGGATGCCTCCTTTGCCGGGCCGGGTTGCGGCATCTGCTGCCGCGTCTGCATTCCGAGATGGACTGGTTGCAGACCGAAGAAGCAAAGTAGCGAAAGCGTGAAACACGGGAAAGAGTTCAATCTAGTCACCGGCTACTTTGGCCCATTTATCGCCGTGGGACCACTTACCCTCTTTGTTTGTAAATACGTTCGTGTAAGTGCGTCGCCGCGTGAATCGGTTTGTGTAAGCGGTCGGAGTATGCACGGTGATTGGCGTACCAGTAAAGGGATCGTAGGCCGTGGAATCAGATTGCCCCACCCCGGTAGTCGTTTGGGTCAGGCTCGTAACGACAATGACAAGGTAGTTCCCTTCGGGAATTTTGAACACCGAGAATTGGTCCTTCTGCCATTTCCCCTGCATGAAGCACTGCATTCCCGCTGGAAAGGCGATTTCATTGTCGCGGAAGGTCTCCTGGTTGTCCACATAGAAACGGAAGACCGGTGTATCCGGAACAACAAACATGGAGATCGTCTGGCCCTCTTCTGGAGTGATCCCGGGGATCATGTAGGGGAAAATATTCTCGCCGACCAGGGGGCCTTTGGGATGCAGTAATCCACTGCAGGCGGCTACCTCTACGGGAGTGGCCGGTAACTGCGTATCGAGCTTCGAACGTTCTTTCTGGGCAAACGCCAAAGAAGCTGTCACAAGGAATGTAACGATAGCACGCCTGCTGATTTTCATCCTGTGAACTGTTCCCGGGTGACGGCCGCAGTCTGAATTGATGATATGAAACTTGCGAATGATGCGCAATTCCAGCCTGTGGCGTAGAAGCCGTCACGCGGCTGTGCCCCGACTGCGGATCTGTTGGCGGCGATGGCCGACGTCAGCCGGACGGCGGAGTCTTTCCCGGAGGCGATTCGCGCCGCATTGATCCTGCTGCGAGATGAAATTGGAGCTTCTTCAGCCGTTTTGTTCTCACGCAAGACGCCGGATCAGCCGTATCGCTGCACGGCGAGCACGCTCGACGAAGAACCGGGTAACATTACCTTGCCGGCCGATTCATTGCTCATGAAACGGCTTCGCACGTACTCCTTGGCGCTACCGATTTCGACTGACGATTTTTGAACGCTCTGCGGCGCTGGGCGAGCGAACAAGCGCCGGAACATCTGCCGGAGATCGAGACGTTAGCCGAAGTGGGCGCAGAGCTGGCGGTTCCGGTGATGTCGAAGGCACAAGCGATTGGCGTGCTGTTGCTGGGCAGGCCTTTGGATCGAGTGGAGTTCAGTTCCGCCGAGCGGAGGGCGCTACGCGGCGCGGCTGCGCAGATTGCTCTGATGCTGGAGAATTCGCGCTTGACGGACCGCATTGTGGAGCAGGAACGCGTGGGCCGCGATCTGGAGCTTGCCGGTGAAGTGCAGAAGCGTCTGTTTCCGCAGCCGTGGCGGGACATGGCCGCTGTACAACTGGTCGGCATCAGTCTTCCGGCGCGTGGCGTGGGAGGCGACTGCTACGACTTTATTGATCTTGGCAACAAGCAAGTCGGCATCGCGCTGGCCGATGTGGCGGGGAAAGGGATCGCGGCGGCGCTCGTTACTTCAGTCGTACAAGCCACGCTGCGCAGCTTGGCCGACCAGAATGGAAGTTCGCTGGCGGAACTCGCGAGCAAGATGAACAGGCTGTTGCACCGCTCCACCGGCATGAACAGCTACGCGACCTTCTTTTACGCGCAGTTCGATGAGGAAAGCCGGCAGTTACGCTACGTGAACGCGGGTCACAATCCGCCATTCCTGCTGCGGAACGG
>JAABUQ010007944.1_pt1 | contig 15101 bp, 15 predicted proteins | sample 5560001 | NCBI WGS metagenome assembly JAABUQ01 (sample SAMN10711888, study PRJNA513371) | rock metagenome | isolation source: Antarctica rocks | place: Antarctica: Victoria Land, Finger Mt nord | collected 2015-12-18 | reverse complement strand
GGCGGTGGGTTGTGTTTAGGTGGGTGTGGCGGCGGTAGAGGCTAGGGAGGGGGTGTTAGAGGGGTCAACCTAGAGAAGGGGATCTGGATGGGGGTTTTTGAGAATGGTAGGAGGGGTTTGAAGGGGAGGGAGAGAAGCGAGGGAGTGGAAAAACGTATCAAAAGTTTTGGGATGTTAAGGGAAAGTGTCTAACTTGAAGGTTGGCTTGTGCAGTGAAGTTGCATATCCATGGAGACATACCGGAAGGAATCTAGAGCTGCGAACAGAACTCTCCTCTCCTCGGGATCTGAAAAAGTCATGTGGTTCTTACTCCATTATGCCGGTTCTTCTGACATTGGGGCTGCATCACCGGGTTCTCGGCTACGGATCGGGTACTTGTACACCAGAAAGATCTAGTGCTTTCCAAACCAATGCGAGCGTCGGCTTTTAAGCTCAAGATTCAGATTTTACAATGACCTTCTACTTTGTTCTTCCAAGTAAGTTTTGCGTGATCGATGTCGTGAGATCCCTTTGCTATTCATTTTGAGGTTCCCCGCTGCTACCCGGCGCTGAATATCAAGCCAGCGTTCCTCGCTTTGATCCAGTCTCCCCCAGCTTCCTATACTGCAAGGTTAGGTTCCATACCGACTGTACGCTCGACTTCCCAGAGAGAGAGTCTTCCGGCAGGTACGCATGTATTTATAGACATAGTGGCACAGTGGCACAGACGCAAAGAGAAGCGCAATATACAGCTGACCGTGCAGTACCTATCTAGACTGAGGTTTACCGTGTTGCCTGCTCCACATCAGCTTTGCCGCGTTTTGCTATGCTTTGGTGAGAATGGCGAGACGTTGCGCATTGACATGCCCAGATGAAGTCTCCATAAAGAGAACTGAATGTCTCGGAGCTTATAATTCCACAGGATCAGTACTGCAGTGCCTGCAGAATATAACAGCTATTTATTGATCTTTTCACCATCACGCTCTCTTCGAATGACTGTCTTTGTCGTCACCATGATGTCCAACAGACTGGCCAAGCTCCTGGTGCTATTTATTTTCCAAAGAACAGTCTCGTTCAAAATCCCGCAATCACTGGACGAGGGACCACAGACAGAGGTATCAATCGCGACAAAACCTCAGACTCCATCGCATTCTCGGTTGCAAACCAGGAACACGTCCTCGCCAACAAACGCACTTTCATGGCATAATAGAATTGCTCGAGCCCGTATCGTTCTCCACAGATCGTACCCAAGATGGACACTTTATGCCATCGAAAGCAATACATGGGACTATAAAAGTTCCAATGATCCAGCAGACTTCATGAACATCACTATCAGTTTCAAAGCCGCCGATGGTAGTATAATGGCCATCCAATCAGCTAGAAATGAGATGGGCTATTGGCAAAAACCGGAGCCCGCTACTCGTGTATTTCCAACAAATTATCTCCCGTTCAGTTGGCCGACCGAGGCATATGGCATGGATCTCGCCGATGCTATCTCTATCTCCACGCGGAGGAATCTCCCTGGCCCTTGGTACGGCATTACCCTTAGGAAGACAGACGAGCTTGTTCCGGTGCCTGGAGAGGTCCTTTACGCTTTCGATGACAACGATTGGAAAAAGAAGGGAATATGGGTCCTTGGCTGTCACGACCATGTAATGCAATACGATCATGAAAACCAGCTTTCTATAGGTCGCGAAGATGCCCCGACGGGATGGACAACGAATTGCGCTCAAAGATTGCGCCGAAATGTACCCAAGGCCCATACTCCAGATGGATAGCATGATCGGTTCAACTCCCTCGAAGCCAGAAAGCGAACTTTTGTGAGAGTCAGCACTCTCGACTTATAGGGATGATCAGAACCGGATAGATGGTTTGCAAAATCCGTCTCCTGAGAATTGCGCCTGCTCGCAGACGCTGCTGAGGAAAGGAAGCGGAGCGAAATTCCAAACAGTGGTACACGCAGACCGCCATTCGAGTTGATCTAGAGTTGACTCCGAAGAGCAAATTTCTCTGAATGCTTCAAGGGATGCGAAAAATGCCCCATTCCACAAAGCACGGGCTGTAGTTGAGTTGACCAGGGTTTGAAAAAAAACGTGCGGCAAGAGTAGAAGTTAGCAGCAAAGTCCGAGTACATGCTCAGCATATGCTCTTCGAAAGTTTCAACTCTCTTACCACTCCGAACTTTTCTCTGCTCTCGCCCAGCTGCTAGTCTCACCAAACAAGAAGCCGATATAGCCAAGGGCTCCTCGCTCGGACGTTGCATCAATCTGTTTGCGTTTGGTTAAACTGCGAAACATACTATTGCTAGGCTTCCCGCCCGATTGACGAAAACTTGGTCCGCAAGAATGAATGCTGTGGTGCGGATGAGTCCCATTGCCGACTGCTCATCGGGCGTGCGAGAGGGGGGCCACGATTAGGTTTCCTTTAAGATATTAATCCTTCCGAGGTTTGATCTCATTCAACTGTGACGCAATGTCGAGCTTTCTGCGCCGCTACCGATGCGATGCGACATCCAATCGCTGGATCATTCAATTCAAATTTTCTAGGTTTGCGTTGAAAAGGCTTAGCTGCTAGCTTTGATCTTGGTGGTGTATCGACGTTTTTTGAATCCTGGGGTAGGTTGTCCATCGGGTCGCCTATGTTAGAGGGTCTTTGACAAGAAAGCTGCTGTCTTAGAATCTCCTTCACACTACGATCTTGTGGAATGCCTTTTGATTCTGCTCTGTAGTACGGCGATCCATGGATGACTGAACCCAATTTCCGAACTTTCTTTCAGGAGTCCGAGCGATGGACATCGGACAACTGAAGAAGACCAAGGAGGAGACGAAAGACCGATGTAACACCAAGGGATACTAAAAGAAAGACGAAATCGAGATGGTATGCTGTACTGGACTTGGGCTGTTCGTCATACTGATAGATGCTGCAGCACTTGCGCCGTCAATTCCTACTCGCAATTTGAACCCTAGGTCTCTAGAATCAATATTTACTGTCTGTTGTTGGAGGATCAGAGGATTGTGCGGATCGTCATTGCTGCGGGTCCCAATCTGTGCGGCTGAGTCCCTAAGCCGCGGTGCGGTGCATGGCGCAGTAAGGCTGTACATATGCCGACTTTGCCAAAGGTTTGTTCGTTACACCAAGTATTGTCGTTATCTGCATTGAAGATTTTTTACTACCCGAGGTGCAGAATCTGGTGATGAGAATCTTTACTCAACTGGTCGAAGATCCCGTTATAGAACTTCGTGGGCTTATTGTTGCAATCGTCACTTCCAAACGTATCTCTTGCCCTGTTATCTCGTGTTTAGCATACAGAAATGAAAGGTTCGGGCCAGTCAGTGGGGACGCATGTTTGAATAAGATCATCACCTTTGGATTTACCAAGCTGCCCCACAAGTCATGGATTCGCAACTTGGGCGAATCCAATGTCATTGCCACCAATAGTGAAAACTGCAAGGTCAGGGGCCGGATCGCAGCTCACTTCAGGCAATTGGTTCTTCATCATTTGATCCGTGATGTCACCGGTGCATGAAAGGAAGGTCATAACGTTGTCCGAGTCGTATTGCAATGCGTTTCGGGTGACTGACGTTGTGTTTCTCTCTAGATACCGTCAGCCCAGTCAACTAGGATCATGACACCACTGGACATAGACCCTACCTCCTTACTGGGTGCCACGCATCAGGACGCCTAATCGTAGAAAAGGCTTCCATTAGCTGTGCCTTAGTAAGTCTGCTGCCAGCTGTGATACGCTATCATGCTTCAACGACCACTAGAAGGAACTGTGGCTCTGGCCACAAGATCGTTCAGCCTTCTGCCTGTACGCTAGGATCGGATGGGCTTTGGGTAAGCTGGCAGGACTTTTTGACTTGGAAAGTCTCCTCAGGACAACTTAAAATAGTTGAACACCTCGGGCAAAACAAGAGATTGGTACGGTGGGCGCGTGTATCATCCGAATGACATCAAAGACTAAATCAATGGGAGCAGGATCTCCGTGTATCGGAATTCAATCAGCCTTTGCCCTTCGAGAGACGCCTGAGAATAGATCAGTGGGAACGGAGAAAGCCAGATCTTAATTTTTCAGCTCTCAGCTACTCGACCGCATGGCTTTGGCAAGACACTGTGACTTGCAGCGTACATTGTGAGCGACAGCGTTTGGGAATGAAACAAAAATTTGCCAAGAAAAGCTTACATAAGGTACCTTCAAGTTTAAACCTGGATACTAGACCTCCTGGTCGCGAATCCCCTACCCGAGGAAAAGAGAGGAGATTGTAGTCTTCTTTGTTGTTCAAGATGAAGGCCTCTGTCGAAACGTCTGTAGTGCTATACTCGACGCCAGGAGATTCCCTTATCTAAGTGCCACCCAACTCTGGCTACGCGGTGTCTTCGCCGCGTTGAAGCCGCTTCCGACAGCCAGAAAGTGGCTGGTGGAATGGATGCTCTATGTTCAGTTGCAGGTCATCTACTACAAACACGGGTATTGGGAGTACCATGGTGGCATCAATGCGCTGAGCTGGTGGCAGTGGACGCACTCATGGGATCTTGGACGGCATCCTGCCTGGACGGTGGGATTGCAGTTCAGAAGCCAGAGATTCTTCTCCAAGGCTGTGCAGGGTGCTTATTACTGGGTGGGGAGGTCTCTGTTCGGGATGAAGGGAGACTATCCACAGTATAATCCTCGCTTTGGCCAGGGCTTTCTTCTTTCGGAGGCTTTGTCCCCAAAAAGACCGATTTAGAACCTCTTGCACAGTCTTGGCATTTCTTTTTCTCATGCACTACTACTTACTTTAGCTAAACACTATCGAGGTTTATAAAGGAACGCAAAAGGTAAGGCATCTAGGTTAGCGCGAATGAACTGCATCGCCAGTTTCCTTCGGTCGTAGAATTCCTATTAGAGACCATGTCCGCGTCTGCTAAAGAATTGGCGTGGTTAAGTACGAGCGACGTAGATATACGCAGGTCGCTGACCTCGACAGCATCTGTTCCTCCGGAGCGGATGGCGGAAGGAGGACTTCCTTTCACCCATACCGTTCGCTCAAATTTCGTTGCGCCGGGAGTACAAGATCGAACCGTGACTCTCGTTGTTCACTAGCGGAAATGGTCCTGGGCGAATCAGGCGTGGCGAGAATGGCAACAGCCAAAAGTGCGAGCTTCCCATGTAGATGTGTAAGCATGTGTTTTAGATTGAATGACACAGCAAGTTGCTAATCTCACGTTCGCCTGGTGTTCTTAGTACTCCCGACTTTGACTACGTTGGAAGGTCGCGTGATCCAGTCAGCAGAGCGTCAAGAATACACTTAAAAATAGGTCGGTCAGGTGTTGTTGGATGCAGCAGCACCACCAAGGGAAATGCAGTCAGGGAGAAATCGTCTGATTGATGGCTAATGGAGTAAGGCTCCTTGATACACACGAGAAATGAGGTAATACGCTTCCGAATAAGGAGAAATGGATGGAACAACAGGAAATTAAGTGTCTGTTGGCCGTGGATTGGTGAAACAGGAAAAACAAAGCCTGATGAGCCCTAGGACCGACGATGCTCGCAGCCAATTCCCAAAATGGTGGAATGCTATTAACTTTCCCGTTTTTGCATCTGACAATTCGACTTCAACAGCCAGGATTTCTGAACAGCCTCAAAGTTCAGGTCGATAAGCAAAATGAGGTGTGGAATCTCGCACTGTGAATAACCATTTTTTTAGGGAATATCCCCAGATCCTGGGTAACCAGCTGGCGGAAGCTTTGGTTCCAATGGTTTCTTTACTGGTGCAGGGTTGGGCATCTTTGCTGGAGGTATATTGGGGATCTTGTCATGGTCGGCCTTATTGGGAAGAGGTGGATTTGGTACTGTGGGAGGAGGCGGTGTTGGCGATATCGCTGTTGGAGGAGATGGTGGTGGCGATGGTGGCAGCGGCGGCGGTGGTGTTGATTGTGGTGGTGGTGGATCGGACGGAGTCGACGAGGACGTTGGTGAAGTTGTTGAATTAGATAGGTCGGGAGATGGTGCTGGTGTTGTGAACGTGCTTCTGTCGACAGCCGACGTTTGGGATCCTCCGATTAAGCTATACATATTTGGATCATTGTTGTCATTTGGCATATTACTCGGTGATTCCTTCTCGCTGAGCGTACAGACACTCTTGTCATTGCCTTTTTGATCCCTTTTCTTGAAAGGGGCTGCCGCACACCTGGCTACACTACGATCATCGAGCAGATTGTAAAGAACTCTTTGCCCACAAGGGATCCTCGGAAATGCACCTCGGCGGCTTTTGAATAATTTGTAGACATTCACGACGACCGTGTCTTTGTCTGTTATTATAGGAGGGTCTGGAAGAGACAGGAAGTACGCGACAAGCCCGGCTACCTGAGGGGCAGCTCGATGGGTGTTAGCAGGCTGGGAGGAACAGCTTGGGAAGGTTCTACATACCAAGGGAGGTACCCAACAATTCCGTTTCATAATCGGTCTTATGTGCCACACTAGCACCAAATACTGGGTAACCAACAGCCCAAACGGTAGTTTGGGGACCGTAATTCGAGAAGTCTGAGATAGACAAATCTCTTTCGACAGAGCTCACGACGATGACTGGAAAGTCGATCGCAGCCCATGCTGCGGGAAAGATGGTGATTGCTGGACCTGCCGATTTAGCACTATTGCCGGCTGCTGCAACAATGACAACTCCGAGATCCATGATTTCTTGGATTATTGGTTTCAAACGCTCTTCATACCTCGGATCGTTGCTCTGGACTCCACCAGAGAAATTGATCACAGTCTTTCCAGGCAAAGCTGTTGGCGGACTTGCGTTTTGTCGCTCTCTCACATCCTTCAGGATGTCCCTCCACAGCAGAATTGCGAGAGCGAAAGTCAGCGACTTTGTATTATATCTGACGGGGATAATGGTCGTTTTCTTTGCTACCCCGGAACGGATTCCACACACTTTCGATGTTACCCATGTCCCGTGTCCTTCAGGATCAAGGTCGTCAAATCGATTTCCTCAACTTCTAAAGTTGTTTTCTCTGGAATCCATTCGTCTCCCGGGACAAGGGTACAGCCATGCTGGAAGTCCTGATAGACATCACATTTGAATTAGTAACAGAGTTGGCTATAAGTCGATAGACCTCGATGTGGCAATACGATCTGAGAATTTGAACTTACATCATGATCTGCCCAAACACCGCTATCAACGACGTAGACCCAGGTGCCCTCGCCGGCTTCCTGGCGATATACATAGTCAAGCTCCGAAAGAGCTGGTAGGGGGGCATCAAATATCCCAGGTTGCGAGATGGCTCTCAGCTCGTATGGCACATCCGATCCATCAGTTGCTGGTGGATTAGATCTTCTTTGAGTGCCAAGTGTGATTTCATCATTGGCTCGCACTTCCAAATCACTTTTGGAGCTGTCGAGCCGAGGGAGTATCCCCTCACGCAGATTCATATAAGTCGCACTAATGGCCGGAGTCGCCACAACGATGAATGAGGCGGAAGTTGGAGTCAGGCTTACGATATTGGTAACGGTTTCGACTTTGGTCATTTAGCTGACTGCCACGTTGGACAAGATGACACTGACTCCTGACACCTTTTCAATCAGTCCAACCTGGCTTTGGTTTAATCCAGGGGATGATGTTTTCTCTGCAGGAATGACCCAGAGCGCAGGGAGACCTATGTCTGGACTGGCCTCGTCGTACAGTACCATGTCTGGCCTTTCCATCTGGCTATCGAGGAACTTGTTGATGAAATCAGCATTTGCACCTAGCGAGGCCTGTACGACGTATTGAGTCCTTGATGCGGAAGCGGTCCTTGAAGATACTGACGAGATTGTTGAGACTGGCGCAGATGATGTTGATCTTGCTGATTCCGAAGAAGGTTCTGGGTCCGATGATGAACGAAGTTCCTCTTCGTTGTTTGATTTCTCGATACTAGCATCGTTGGGAGGGTCCGGCGGAGGATCGGGTATGATCTGGAATTAACGGTTGAACAGATTTCGTAACATTAGTTAGATCGTCCTCTATCTCCTTAACATCCTTCCCCAAATCTTGTCCCAATTTGTCCAGGCTATTTATTGCGCAACTGACCCTGTGCATCAGTGCAAGCACAAAGCCTCCACTGCTGCATTGATCTCCACTCGTGCCTCTTCCTCCGCCTCCATCGTTGCCAAGTCGGACTTGGAAGCCTGCACCCAGAGCCCCTGCACTTTTGACAGCATTTATATCTTGTGTCTTAGATGCTGAATTAGAGGGGCTTGCAGTCCAACTTTGGACAGCTCGTTGAGCCCATATAATATAGGTTTGAAAGCTTCCAGCTGTGGAGCTGGCATCTATGCCATTAGCGTCGATTGACGGTGTATTTGTGATCGATGGTAAAGAAAGGATCTTGTTTGCAACAATGACTGGTGTGAGTTGGGTTGTGAAGCCCATCGACCCCGAGGATGTCACAGTTGATATTACGATAGATGGTGTTAGTGCTGGCTTTGGCAACTGAAAGGTGGAGCTCCCTTGAATGGCTAGTATTGATGAAAAATTCGCAAAAGAAGTGAGCACAGCTGTCGATATATAAGTAGTGGATAAGCTAGATATTCGAGATATCGGTGACAGTGGCATAGCACTGCGCATTGATGTCCCCGCAGGGGAGGTATTGAAGTTCTTTGGGTACTTCCCAGTCGCATTAGTACCAGAGAGCAGCAAGGCGGTGCCACTGTATGCAATTTGAATGTTGCTTGCTTCTTGAACAAGCGGACTTGCCAGTCCGTATGTGGTGCAAAGGGTTAAGCAAATCAAGGCCGGTTTGAAAGGCATGACAGTATGCAGGCTATGTGTGAATTGACTTGAAAGGCTATGGGGAAAAACAATGAGACTAGAGGTCAATGAAGGGTCCTCTGTTTATATGGGAGCACTTTGACAACATAGGGAGCATGGACTTGGTTCAAAGAAGAGGACTGAAAACAGAGTCTATTTTGATTTGGAACACATCGCTGTGAGAACGGTCACCACACACACCATGGTGGGTCATCTGGAAGTACGAGAATGTCGTGAAACTCTTAAAAGATCCTTCGGGAATTGCATATGCACGAGGACGTTGAAACAGCGGAGGGAAATTCCCCGACAGTTCTCTTGCCTCGAACGACGATGTTTCGACCATGTATATCGCATTAGCTCACACCAAACAGCCACAAGAGTTATGGTGAATATAGAAGATTCCATGGCATTTGCATATCATGAGGTTTTTAAATTCCTGGGTGGAACGGATGGAGCTTCGCCGCTGGCATAGCCCACCGGCAACCCCTCAGGTCAATCCAAAAGTGCATCCTCGGCAATGATAGGCCGTCGAGGAGAATGGTGCAGCATCTTTCATGCTAGGATTCGTTTCAGGGAATCCTCTGTGTAAGACGTGAAACGTTCTGCTACAATGATCTGTGACTGGTGACGTGGGGAAACACTGAATACTGTGATCACCTCCTCGGTCAGAGGGAAATCGCTACATGTATTTGACCATGCCATACGCTCAAAATTGAGGCGTTTGAAGGATCCGGATTCTTTTGAGACATACTGATTGTGATGGTGCGGTGGAATGGGAAAGTGCAGGTGCTCTTGCAGTACCCCTCTACCTTAGCGCCAGCCTCGCTTCTATTTAGAACCGCCGGCAAGCTAGTGAACCTTACGTAATTCACGGCGGTGGTGGATAGGCTCTTCACTTCCTTTCTATACAGAGTATCGCTGAATATACTGCCATCCTTAGGAGAAGACATGTCATGGCAGTAGCCAGTATTTCGCTTTATATCACGACTCTTCGGTATTTATCCCATACCTGGCTCCTAACGGGTCGTCTTTTGGCTTGACAGTGCTAACCATGGAGTCTTCGAGATACCCGCCTCAGTTGACACATGACGGGAAAGAGCTTATATACAAGGAAGTTCCTCCGGCCACGCATGTGCGCCGAGGCAACATAACTCTCTCAACTCGGCCCAGATTTACAAACAAAGAAATGACCCAAAATGAAGAGTACTGGACCCAACGCCTAGTCGGCAAGAAGCTGTGTGACGGGCCTGTCAAAGACGAATGGGCAAGTACTCTGGCTATATCCTTCTGGGGCTCCAAACAATGCAAAGATACCCTGTTTCCGTTGAATGGCTGTACACATCGGATCTGAAAATGTCTAATCGCTCCGTAGTCTTTCTCCATCGAGGATCTGCCCCAAAACCACAGAATCTTAAGACCGGAACACTGGATACATTGCGATTATCAGACTACGCGGTGAGTGAACCACAACGCCGCAGCAGAAACCTTAAGAACCGAACTCCCATGTACGGGAATGCTGAACCAAGGTTCTTTGTTTCGTACACAGTATCAATATCTATGTCGATGGAGAGGAAAAGATGTCGGAAATCAGGTATGGATAGCCAAAACCAGAGGATGGCTTTATGCGCCTGCTATAGTCAGACGCTCTCGAAAATGATGGCGAAAATGTTCCTGTCAGGTGTACTGGCAGATTTTGTGATTGCAATCTACCATTTTGGGAATTGGCTCCTCATTGGGCTGTTTTAGGCCGTGTATTTCTCATTCATTCGTGCTTAGTAATTATCAGCCGTTAACTATTTGCCACCTACTTGGGAGCTTATCAGCTCGACTATTGTGTATATTAGGGAGCCTTGCTCCGTGAGCCATCAATCAGACGATTTGTCCCTGGTTTCATTCCCATTGGTCGTGTACGCATCCATGACTTCTATAAGTTAGATACCCGAATTTAGCCTTGGATGTCTATTTAACGTCTTTCAGTTGCTGCTGAGTTGCTCCCTCTCATCCTGCGTCCTGCCAAAGTAATCGCTTGAGAAATTGACTCAGCGAACGGACGTGCCGGGTTGTCGTCCGACTTATGCTCCCACTTGGGCCCCCCAATTCGCGAGAAGCAATCCTTAGACGCTTCATGTGCCTTGCTGAGGACTTGCTGAGGACAAAAAATGCTACCTCCCACTGAGTCTCCGACACCTTTAGCAGGTAGGGACCCTTGTAAGTAAACCATCGTCTGTCCAAGGAAATATTCACGTTGATTCCCTCACAGCATTCGTAGTCAAGTGTAAAGTCGAGCCGAATCTAGCCTCCGGAACCTCTTCGAAGGTTGTGTAGATGAATTTGACCTGGTGCATCTGTTGCAAGGTAGTAGGCTCTTGAGCGATTTGATCTTGCTCCTGAGAATATATTTACAAGACCGGACTTCTCCAGCAGGATCTGGACCCAGCAGGTCGCATTCAATCTTGATAATCTCGACTGCAACCCACTCGTTCTTATGAGGGAAGTAGTACGTGGCTCTGCCGTTCACCGAGGACCATGACCAAGTAGGCAAAGCATGGCTGATAATGACTTCAGTCCCTCGGCTTTCTCGGGATGAGCCACAGTAGATTCATCTAATCACCCCTCCGATGGGTTCGGAAACCCAACCGCCCTTCTCCTCCAGTCCATGGTAAGCAATGTGGTGCGCCCCCATGCTAATTTAGATCTAGTTAGGTAAGATCTAGACATCTGCCCCATTCAAGGAAAAACCTTACACCTCATAAGCTATTGCAACCCTCATGCATCACCGGCCTTGTTTCCGGAAACCTCCCCCGGCACAGTAAGCCCGCCCGGGCCCAAATCTCCAACAACAATTATACGACGACTCCTTCCGCAATTTCCTTGACATTCTTCTTCCACTTGCAACCGATTTCCATCAAGCACGTTGCGAACATTCCCCCATCTTTCTTCCTCACATTTCCCATCAACATGAGCAAGCCAACCCAAGCCCCCGTGCCGCCCGAATCCGCACCCTCCGCACCCCTGGATCCAATGGACTTCTTCCCCTTCCGCGGCCAATACGGCGGCCCTAGCACAGGCGCCCTCCTCTTCGTCCCCATCCGCGCAGCCATCCCCCTCCTATTCTACTCGCTCCTCGCCCCCACAACGTCCCCCCTCTCAATATTCTCCGCATTGCCCTCGGCCTTCCCATCCCGCCCGCCTCCAGCCCTCGGCCCATCGATCCCAGGATTGCCGGATGCAACCCTGCAGAGCATCTCACAAACACTGGGCTTGTCGCCATACGGTTCACTTGTGTTTCTCGGCGCCGCGCTCCCCTCGCTTTCGTTCTCGGCGTACAACCTCCTCTGGCGTCGTGAGCGGTTTCCGATGTCGGGCCAGGGGGGGTCGGTGCAAGTTACCACGCAAGTCAATCTCATCGATGCGATCCATGCCTTTCTCTATGTCTACCTAGCTGCTCGGAACCCGACTTGGTCCCCGGAGATATTCAGATGGATGCCTAGCATCTTTGTCGTGGGGTTGGGGTTGCACGTTGCGGCTGATCATGGTAAGTATCTTTTTCGAAAGGATCCGGAAAATGAGCGGAAGGTGTATACGGGGGGTGTATGGAGGCTGGTACGGCATCCGAATTTTTTGGGATTTACCATCTGGAGGATTGCGTTTGCGACCGCGGCGGGGGGGTGGGCGTTTGGGCTCTTTATGGGGCTGAATTTCGGGTATTTGTTTTGGAACACGGCTGTACCTATCCTGGAGGGGTATATGGGGAATAAATATGGGAAGCAGTGGGAGACCGTGACGGAGAAGGTGCATTACAAGATGATACCTGGTATTTGGTAGAGATTAAGGGTGGCTGGAGATGAAAAGAACGGGGTAGGCTGCAGGCAGGCATGCTGCTCTTCTCCAGGCTCGGTGAGGAATTGACACGACGGTGTGTTTTGTATTTAGGCATCTTGACATACTGTATGCCAGATTCCGACTGCGGAGTTTCAATCCAAGATGTCTTCAAACCTCGCACTGAAAGAGAGCTGCTTTCATTACTTCTTTTTTGAGAGATATTGACTTTATTCTTCACATTTATCATGGAAGCTTCGCAGACGAAGCAATGGTGAGAAGAGAAACCCAGCGAGGGATATCCTGTAGGTTGAGATAATGCTCATCTCGGAAGCAATCTACATCACAAATCCACTAAAAATGCGCACGTACTTAGAGTGCTGTATTTGGGCTTATAGGTATTTGCATCTGACAGCTCAACAAGCCACAGAACACGTGATGGACATTTCTTCCAAAAAGCAAACATTTTGGTAGATTTGTTACAGATGTGTGGTCGAGAGCAAGATATTAAAGCAATGTTCCTGAGATGGTGCTGATGTCCTCACCTGGATTCAATGCAGACTTCACTGGCCGCGGGACGGGGGCCAAAGTGCACAGATTCCGCCGGATTCGACGACACATAGCAAAAACCGCTTGATGAGGTTAGGGTATTAAATCAGATGCCGCCTCTAAACCTATCAAAGGGTTTGCTCTCCGCCCCGTCGTATGCGTGTTAATGCAACCCCTGCTTGCATGGCGGCGCAGACAGTCTAAGCCTCTTGCAGAGGTTTTCAAAGCTCCAGCGTCGTAAAGTACGTATGCACATGGTCACGGCAGCTCGCATAGCCGGTGCACCAGAGAGAAATTCACAGCGAATCAGATTCAAATATGGGAGAGTGCTGACACATTTGATTCTTTGCCGTAAGCGCTATGCCTCATGAAGAGGTTTTGGAACTCCCGCGTCGACTTTCGGCACCGAAGTTGGCTCCGCAAATGGTCGATAACAATGATCCTGCGTGCTGACAATGAATGAAAAGATCTCTTCATCGAGTTAGACATCGAGATGGAGTGCCAAGGGTCGTGTCAACATGTCCATTCTGTCGAATCTCAGTCACTAAACCAAACCCAGTGGTTTTCTTCTGCATCGTCGAAGATGGCACACCATATGATGGCATAGGGGAAAACCCTCGATCAGGTCTAGTCCAATGCAATGATGGTCATCTTCCAACTCTTGCCTCTTATCAGATACCTCCAACCCAGCATATTCGCTCTCCTCAAATAGTAACATGACTTTGATGAAGGAGAGAGACTGCACCACGAGGTGTAGCAAGTGGGGAATCGGGAGAATCAGGTCGCACTCGATTTCTTGGAGCATGAAAACAAGAAAATGTGAGGGACACGCATTGAACGGCGCTCATGCATGAGATGCATACGACGATGGAGATGAAAAAGCCATCGATACGGTTTAGCGTTGGGTGAGCCAGCGACTCTCACAGAAAAGGGCGTTTGCAGGAGGGGGCATATGACGGGGAAAGAAAAACCGCTCCGAGGGGTCTAGCCGCAAGGTTGAACCCCATCAGGTTCATAATGGCTGTTAATGATGCATGAGCTTCAGTTAGTGGAGTCTTCAGCACCGGGCGTTTAACGATGAGAAGAAAAATCGCCGGATGAGGCTTAGCAAGTGGTTAAAAGGCGGATCTGCATTGCACAGGTCGATGCTGGAGCAGGAAAACCGTTAGATGGGGTTAGCTATATGCAAGTTTAAGTTTCTAGCAGCGAAGTGCATTTGCCGACAAATAGAGAAACGCTTCGTCGAGTCTAGCATCCGCAATCGACCTATCACCTTGATATCTAGCATAGAGGGAGTGGTGTCTGCGTGAGTGTGCATACAACGACCAACTCAGAAAACCGTTTCTTCGGGTCTAGCCTCTGGAATCCCAGATGCGACCACTCATATCATCCGTTGCTTAAACGCAGGCAGGGGTTTTTTCTTGAGGCATTCGACGACGGAAGAGAGAAACCGCTACATCGAGTCTAACATTCCAGACAAGAGGACTCATACTGGTGCAGACCCGAAATTCGACGAGCGTCAAAACCTCTCGAACAGATCTAGCGCGTTCATGCTAGCGCAAAGGAATGCATGAGCAATTGAACGCGCATTTGAAAGACGGCATTTTCGACACGAGGAATGGACGTCTTGCATGGACAGCGCATTTGACGATGAAAGAGAACAACCAGCTGCATTGAGCCTAGCACCGCAGATCCAACCCACTGCTATTCATTCTTTCGACCACCCCACCGTATTCCACTTCCTACGACGCTACTCTCCACCCTAGCCCACAGCGTCGATTCCTCCCTTCCCCCTTTTCTTCAGCGCACCTATCAACCCACCCTCCCCCCCCCTTCTCCACAAAGAAACAACTCCCCCATTCTTATCACCACCCCCTCCTTCTCTCCCCATCCCCATTCCCATCCCAGCAACCCCTGCCCCCATCCCAACCTTATCAGAAATGCTCCACCCACCCCCTCCTACTCCCATTCCCCACTTCTCCC
>JAABUQ010007943.1_pt1 | contig 15106 bp, 16 predicted proteins | sample 5560001 | NCBI WGS metagenome assembly JAABUQ01 (sample SAMN10711888, study PRJNA513371) | rock metagenome | isolation source: Antarctica rocks | place: Antarctica: Victoria Land, Finger Mt nord | collected 2015-12-18 | reverse complement strand
AGCCGCCGCAGGGAAGTGGCCGCTTAGACGGCCACTGGAGTTAGACAAACAAGGGTACGGAGCAAGCTCCGAGGTATTGACATCCTGCATAGGAATAAAGCAGACAGCACGTCAGCACCTCAGTGATGCCCGCTTGCTCTTGCGGCAGGGACGCCATGACGGAGCTATTTATCTAGGCGGCTACGTCGTGGAAATGGCCCTCAAGGAACGCCTCTGCCGCACCCTGAAATGGAACGGCTTTCCGCAAACCGCTAAAGAGTTCGCGGGCCTGCAAAGTTTCAAGACACACAATTTGGAAGATTTGCTTCATCTGTCCGGTATAGAGGTGCGCATCAAAACTCGACACTTGGCCGACTGGAATGTTGTTCTTATCTGGAACCCCGAACTGCGGTGTAATCCTCCTGGCAGTGTCAGCCGTGCCGACGCACAGGCATTTGTCAGCGCGGCGGCGGCTTTGCTCCGGGTCTTGTCGCCTTAATCCGTTAAAAGGATATAACCCTATGGAATTGCCTGAAGAAACCTTGCAGCGTTATCGCCTGCTGGAGAAAAGCCTGTCTGCCGAACGCGGGCCGTTCCAGTTGTTCGGCATCTTCCAGCGCGAAAATGCCCCCAACCGCTGGGACATTGTGGCGTCGGCGCACTGGATTGAGGCGTCTCATGCGAACGCCCGGAACCTATTCGCGAGCCGCCTGCAAAAACAGTTCCCTGTTGACGATCTCATTCTTTTGTCGCAAATTGCGCTTCTTTCTCCAACGGGAGTTGACTATGAAGCCAGCCTGCGCCGTATCGAGCGAGCCGTGCGTGCTGCCTCCGGCAGTGCAGAATTGGAACATGGCTTGGTGGAAATGCGGGACGTTGACTTGTTCGGTCAAACTATTGACCGTGCCTACATCATCACCGCGCAGCCGCTGAACGTGCCTGCTTCTGCCTGACCATTCTCCGCCGAATACAACACCTGCGCTTCGGACAATACTTCATCACGCAGGCTCGGTTTCAGCCCCGCGCGCGACACGAAGTCCACGCGGCGACCCGTCTAGGCAGACAGTTCTTGCGCCATCCCAGACAATGCCAGCAGCCCGATGCGACGCTCCGGCTCCATCTCAAACAGCAGGTCCACATCGCTGCCCTCGCCTGCGTCCCCATGCAGGAATGAGCCGAACAAAGCCAGTGAACGAATGCCGTGTCGTCGGCAAAAGTCAGCGATCTTATCAGGCGGCAGGGCAAAAGTGGGCATGGCCTATTGTGACATACCGCCCCGGCTTTTGGGGCACAGCGTTGTTTCCCTGCGCCACGCACACCAAACCGGCAGGGTACAATGGGAGCATGAAACCTCTGACACGAGCAGGGCTTGAGTAAGTTGCCAGCCTTGCCTGCCCCTCCTCGGCTGTCAGCCCCTGGTTTTGCCCAGCAAGAAGGAAAAATCTATGTGCTCTTTTCAGTCTAGACCGCGCGTGGCCTTTACGCTGATTGAGCTGCTCGTTGTCATCGCCATTATCGCGATTATCGCTGCCATCCTTTTTCCTGTCTTCGCCCGCGCCCGTGAAAAGGCCCGGCAGATCGCCTGCCTGTCTAACATGAAGCAGCTTGGGCTGGCCTTTATCCAATATGCCGGCGATAACGATGAAGCGTTCCCCAACACGGCGCACGGGGGCGATCCCGGTAAGAACCAGACTGGTGTCTGGATGTTCTACAGCCAGTATACGCCCATGCCTGCATTTGATCCCGCCAAGAGCAGTCTTTTCCCTTACATCAAAAGCAAGGCTGTGTTTGTCTGCCCAGACGACGCCCAGGGACAGGTATTTGGGGTCAGCTACGCTTATAATTCCTGCCTGACCCTGCCTCATGATGCTCAGGCTGTCTGGCCAGGCAAAACTCAAGCCGCAGTGGCCGCCCCTACAGAAACCCTTTTGCTCGCGGAGGAAGGCCAGCAAAACACTGGCGGCACGACCAACGATGCCCTGTTCAATATGTACAACGGCGGCGGTACGGGCCAGGGTTATGATTACCAGAACTATTCGGGACGCCACACAGACGGCTCAAACGTGCTGCTGATAGATGGGCACGCTAAGTACTACCAATACGGCAAGCTGCTCACCTTGAATCTCCCCACCGCTAATCGGACTGACTGGGGCGGCGTCGACGAGTGTACCCGGTAGCGATCACAGGCTTGGGGTACAATCAGGCTATGGAACTGCCAACTCTCACCCAGCGTCCGCGCCGCTTGCGCTCTTCGCCTGCCCTGCGCCAAATGGTGCGCGAAACCCATCTTGCTCCCCACAACTTCATTGACCCGCTCTTTGTCGTGCCCGGTAGCGGCAGCGAGCGCATTCCTATCGGCTCCATGCCCGGTGTCTTCCAAAACACCGTAGATGCCCTGCGCGCCGAAGCCGAGCAAATCTACACGCTCGGCATCCCCGCCGTGCTGCTGTTTGGCCTGCCCGAAACCAAAGACGAACAGGCATCGGGGGCGTATGCCGACAACGGCATTGTCCAGCGAGCGGTGCGCGCGCTGAAAGCCGATAATCCCGACCTGCTCGTCTTCACCGATGTGTGTTTGTGCGAATACACGTCTCACGGGCACTGCGGCATCGTGGACGGCCCGCGCATTCTCAACGACCCCACGCTGGATTTGCTCGCCCGCACCGCCGTTTCCCACGCCCAGGCCGGAGCCGATGTCGTTGCCCCATCCGACATGATGGATGGACGCGTCGCCGCCATCCGCCACGCGCTTGATGCGCAGGGCCTGAGCGACACCCCCATCTTGTCCTACGCCGCCAAGTACGCTTCCGCCATGTACGGGCCGTTCCGCGAAGCCGCCGACAGCGCTCCGCAGTTCGGCGACCGCCGCTCGTACCAGATGGACAGTGCCAATCGCCGCGAAGCCTTGAAAGAAGTGGATTTGGACATTGCCGAAGGCGCGGACATGATTATGGTCAAGCCCGCCCTGCCGTACCTGGACATCATCCGGGACGTGCGCGAACGCACCCTGCTGCCGGTCGCTGCCTACAATGTCAGCGGCGAGTATGCCATGCTCAAAGCCGCCGCCGCGCAGGGCTGGCTGGACGAGCGCGCCGCCGCTTTGGAGGTATTAACGAGCATCAAGCGCGCCGGGGCCGACATCATTCTCACCTACCACGCCAAAGACGCCGCCCGCTGGCTCCGCGAGGGCTAACGCGTGCCCCCGGCAAAGCCGCGGCGTTTCCACGGCTTACCGACGACGGAACAGTTTCTTCCGTCGTTGGTACACGCTGGAAACAAGGGGGAAACGCCTGTGCAATGCCTTTGGAATACCCATGTCGGCACATCACCGCGCCTGCTCTTCATTTTCCGTCGTGGCAAGGCGGGCGCGCTTATGCAGGCCTGCTCACGCCCGGCAAAATAAATCGCAAGACCCCGCACAAACACCCGCACTTGGCACGAATTGTGCTGTATAATGGCAGCGTGGCGTCCCACACTCCCCCGCCGTCGCCACCCAAGCCGTGACTACTCCCTCGCACATCCCAAACGCACGAAAGACACGCTCCCATGAACCTTGCACGCACCACAACGCTCGCCATCGCCACACTCCCCGCCCTCGGCCTTGCCGCCGTGCCCGCGCACGCGCAGACGCTTGTACTCCAAAGCGGGGACAGTGTGACTGTCAGCGGCTCCGGGACGACAGGCACTTACCAGGGCAAGTCCATCAGCAGCCCCACGTTTACCTATAGCACCGGCACAAACACCGGCACCGACGTATCAGTCCCCATCGGCGCTGCTTTTACGCTCCGCAACGGGGCTGTGCTCGACGGTGGATCACCCAGCAGCTCAAACGTGGTCGCTTTGCTTGTCCAGGGGGGCACTGCCACAGTTGCCGGCGGTGCGGTCGGTGGTGGCATTCCCTACGGCATCGGCCTGCAGATTACCGGCGGCACCACGACAATCACCGGCGGCACCATCACAGGCGCCACAGCCATTAGGAGTGATGGAGGTCTCCTTCAAGTCAGCGGCGGCGCGATCAACGGCCAGTTTCGCGGGTTCGTAGTCGGCAGCAGCGGCATCATCGACCTGTTCGGCACGTTTACAGACGGCAGCGGCAGTATCTTGACCGGCCCAATTACCAACGCTTACGGCACTCTCCAGGGCACTTTTTCCAATGGTGACGTCCTCAGCAAGACATCCTACGGGGTCGGCACCGGGGGCATCCTTGAGTTCAACGTCGGCCCGGCTCCCGCCGCCGAGCCGTCGCAGCTCGCCGCTCTCGGCATCGGCCTCCTGGGATTGGGCGCACTGGCAATCAAAGCCAAACGCCGCATTGCCTAAGCATCGGCCATATCCCACACCAACCGCCATATCCCACACCAACAGCGCCTGCCTTCCACGTTCCAGTGTGGCAAGGCGGGCGGTTCCGTGCGTGGCAAGCGGGTATAATCGCCCCATGACCATCCAACTCCAACTGCCGGATGCAACGCTTGCCGCCCTCCTCACGCACGCCCAGGCGCAAGGCCGTCCTGCCGAAGAACTCGCCGCCGAAGCCCTGTCCGCCCTGTTCGCCGCCCCGCAAGACACAGAACGGCAGCAGCGCGAACGGCAAGACGCGGCGGCAGGCATTGAGGCCGGTCTCGCCGACTTCGCTGCCGGGCGCTGGGTCGCGCTGGAAGACCTGGAAGCCGAGCGCCCCCTCCTGCCCGCCGAGCAGGCCGCATGACTGTCCCTGCCCCCGACGAAGCCCCCATCTACGCCGTGCGCCTTGCCCTGTCCGCCCGCGAGACCCTGCTCCAAGAACGCGCGCGGCAAAGCGCAGCCGCAGGCCCCGCCCAAGCAGATGCCTGGTACGCCGCCATGCTGGAGACGCTGCGCAGCCTCGCCACGTACCCGCAACGCTGCCCCATCGCCCCCGAAAACGCTCTGCTGCCCGGCCTCACCGTCCGTCAGCGCTTTCACGGACAGCGCCGCGCAGCCTGGCGTCTGCTGTTTACCATCCACGACGCCGATGCCAATGACCCGCCCACCGTCCGGGTCCACCACATCCGGCACAGCGCGCAACAGCCCCTCGCCGCCTGGGTCGCCGAAGACCCTGACGCTGATAATCCCTCCACGTAGGCTGACCGCTCTGCTTGCATCTCGCCTGCTTGTGTGTTATAATGTCCGCGCGGCCTTCAGCAGTACCCCCGCCGCGCTTGCCGACCCAACGACTCTCGCAGCCCGCCTGCACACAAGGAAGTACCGCCCATGAAACACACCCCTCTTTTCGCACTTGTCACCCTTGCTCTTGCGCCCGCCGCCTATGCCCAAAGCCTGACCCTCAACAGCGGCGACGTTGTGACCGTCAGCAGGGCAGGCACCGTTGGCATCATCGGCGGCAAGCCCGTCGCCAACACCACCTCATCCTACGACAACGGCCAAGACTTCTACGCCGTGCAAACCACCGGCACCGCCGCCTTCACCCTCGCCACCGGCGGGGTTGTTACCGGCACGTACAACAACACCGGGCTGTACGCCACCGGCAGCGGCCCCCTCACTATCAGTGGCGGCACTGTCACCGTCAGCGATAACAGCGTCGGGGTGGATACCTTTGGCAGCGGCCCTGTTATTCTCACCGGCGGCAGCATCAGCACCGGGAACAGCAGCACCGGACTGTACGCCCAAGGCAGAACCGTCACGGTCACCGGCGGCACAATCACCGCCGGGGATGATGCCCGCGATTTGTCCGTCTATTACAGCGCCCCCCTCACCATCAGCGGCGGCACTTTCACTGTTGGGGATAGGGGCATTGGGCTGACCGCCGACAGCAGCAGCCCCGTCACCATCACCGGCGGCACCTTCACCGTTGGGGCGCAGGGCTACGGACTGTCTGCCTTCAGCAGCACCATCGACCTGTATGGCGCGTTTGATGGCCTGACCCTCGGCCAAACCCTTACTCTCCCCAGCGACTTCACAAACGGCGTAACCGGCTCGTTCTTCGGCACGCTGGAAAACAATACCATCGGGCAGACCTTTACCTACTTAAACAAAGGCACCATCACTCTGCACGATGTCGGCCTTGCCGCCGCGCCGGAGCCGTCGCAGTTCGCCGCGTTTGGCGTTGGGCTGCTCGGCCTCGGCGCACTTGCCCTCCGCGCCCGTAAACGCCAAGCCGCCTAAGCCGCGCCCCGTCTCCATCCGCAAACACCGCCCGCCTCCCACGCTCCCTTGTGTGGTAGAGCGGGCGTTTCTCTGTAGGGGCATGGCGGGGGAAGGGCAGAGGGCCACCCTCCATTCTGTGCCCACGCACAAAAACCCCAACCATTCGGGTATAATTACGGCGAAATGTCAGACACAACCACAAACTTACAATCGCACCTGCGCAATATCGCCATTATCGCCCACGTAGACCACGGCAAGACCACCCTTGTGGACGGCATGCTCAAGCAGGGCGGCGTGTTCCGCACCAACCAGGTCGTCGCCGAGCGCGTCATGGACAAGATGGACCTGGAGCGGGAGCGCGGCATCACCATTGTCTCCAAGCACACTGCACTGGCCTTCAACGACATCAAGATCAACGTCGTAGACACGCCAGGCCACGCCGACTTCGGCGGCGAAGTGGAGCGTGTTATGTCGCTCGTGGACGGCGTCCTCCTGCTCATAGACGCCGTGGAAGGCCCCATGCCGCAGACTCGGTTCGTGCTGAGCAAAGCCCTGCAAGCGGGCCACAAAGTCATTGTCGTCGTCAACAAAATAGACCGCCCCAACGCCCGCCTGGACTACGTGGTCGACCAGACCTTTGACCTGTTCGCCGCATTAGGCGCGAACGAAGAGCAGCTAGACTTCCCGGTCGTGTATGCCATCGCCCTGCACGGCGTCGCCACGCTTGACCCCGACCAGCCCGGCACCGACCTCAAGCCCCTGTTTGAGACCATCGTCAGCCACATCAACCCGCCGACGGGCGACCCCAACGGCAACCTGCAAATGCTCGCCACCACCCTGGACTACGACGACTACAAAGGCCGCATCGCCATCGGCAAAGTCGTCAGCGGGACATTAAAGACCAACCAGAACATCACCGTCATCAACCGCGAAGGCAAGCCCATTCCCGGCAAATTGGCACAAGTGTTCATCTACCAGGGGCTGAACCGCGTGGAAACAGACAGCGCCGAAGCGGGCGAGATTGTCGCCATCAGCGGCCTGCCCGACATCAACATTGGCGAGACAGTCACCAGCCGCGATAATCCGGTGGCATTGCCGCAGGTGCGCATTGACGAGCCGACCCTGCGCATGACCTTCGGCGTCAATACCAGCCCCTTTGCCGGGCGCGAAGGCCAGTTCAGCACGTCACGTAAACTCCGTGAACGGTTGATGAAAGAGCTGCAAACCAACGTTGCCCTGCGCGTAGAAGACGGCGAAACCGCCGACCAGTTCCTGGTCTCAGGCCGAGGCGAGCTGCACCTTGCCGTCTTGATAGAAACCATGCGGCGCGAGGGCTACGAATTGCAGGTCAGCCAGCCCGAAGTCATCTTCCACGAGGAGAACGGGCAGACGATGGAGCCTCTGGAAGAAGTGGAAGTGGACGTCGCCGAGGAATACAGCGGCGCGGTCATTGAGCAGCTAGGCCGGCGTAGGGGCGAGATGCAGGACATGAAGCCGTCGGGCGACGGCCATTTGCAAATGCGCTTCACCGTGCCCACGCGCGGGCTGCTTGGCTTCCGCAACCAGTTCCTCACCGAGACACGCGGCACGGGCGTCCTGAACTCCCTCTTTGCAGGCTTCGTCCCCTACGCCGGCGACTTGGGCGTGGAGAAGAACGGCAGCCTTTTGGCGAGTGAAGGCGGCCTATCCACGACGTTCGGCCTGATGAACGCCGAAGAGCGCGGCATTCTCTTCATCCCGCACAACATCGACGTGTACGAGGGCATGATTGTCGGCAAGAACGCCCGCGACATGGACCTTGAGGTTAACATCTGCAAGCAGAAGCACCTGACGAGCATGCGCCAATCGGTGAAAGAGACCTTCACGCGCCTGACCCAGCACACGATCATGTCGCTAGACCAGTGCATTGAATACATCGGCCCCGATGAACTGGTGGAAGTCACCCCCAAGAACATCCGTATGCGCAAGCGCGAGCTGAACGCCGATATGCGCCGCCGCAACTCCAAGTCCAAAGGGTAGGGCACTCGCAACAAAGGGCCGGAGGCATTTGCCTCCGGCCTTTTGTTTTGGGTACACTCACTGCATGGAACCCCCACCCGCAGGCACAACTCGCCCCTACACCGCCGCCGACTGCCGCAAGGAAGCCCTGTTTCAGTGCGTCATGCTTGCCGTCTGTCTCAGCGTAGTACTCAGCCCGCCGCATTGGGCATTAATACCACGATGGGCAGACATCCTGTTGTTTCTGGTATTAGGCTGTATCTACGCCTGGTCAACGATGTGCTGGCTATTGCTCAGCCGCTACCTGGGCCAGACTGTGACCTGGCGCATCGGCCCGCGTGGGCATGCTTGGTGGCAGCGCACCGTCACTTACCCCATCCCGCAAACGTCCGCCAAAGCCGCAGACCAACTTCTGCCAACCCCCTTCTCAATCATCATCACCCTTGTGCTGACCGTGCTGACCGGCGCATGGACGTTTGTGGCTATTGCCCTGTTCGCAGCAGCCACAGTCTTAAATCAACGCATAGGCCTGTTCTGTCTCGTGTTGGACATCCCGCTTATCGCCTACACCATCTACTGCTGGAAGCGTGTCGGGCAGGACAGACAACGCTTGAAAGCACCGCAAGACACCCCATGATCCGTGTCCTCTTTGTCTGCCTCGGCAACATCTGCCGCTCGCCAATGGCCGAAGCCGTCTTCGCCCACAAAGTCCGCGCGGCGGGGCTGGGCGGCACCATTATCGCCGACAGCGCAGGCACGGGTGATTGGCACATCGGCCACGCGCCGCACCCCGGCACGCGGCAGGTCTTGGAAGCCAACGCCATCGACTACGCGCACCACGCCCGGCTCATCACAGCCGAGGACCTGCAAGCCTTTGACTACGTGCTCACGATGGACGACAGCAACCTGGCAAACGTCCGACGCCTTGCGCAGGGCCGCGCCAAAGTCGTGCCATTCCTCTCCTATGCGCCGGACAGCGGCGTTACGGAAGTCCCTGACCCATACCTCACCGGCAACTTTGACGAGGTCTACACCCTGATCAGCGAAGCCGCCGACGGCCTGCTCGCCGCCATCCGCCGGGAGCATGGCCTGTGAGCATCCTCCCTGACTATGTCGAGCAATGGTTTGCAGACTATATGGGTACTCCACAGGCCATGCTTGTGAGTGGCGGCGATAGCAATCATGTTGCTGTTGTCAATACCGCTATGGGAGACGCCATTGTAAAGTGGAAGGATAACGCCCCGCTCCACTTCTTTCTGCGCGAAGCGGAAGGGTTAAATGCCCTTCGCCTGACGAAGACACTGCGTGTTCCTGATGTTATCATGATTGGAGATTATGATAAACCGTATCTGGTCCTAGAATACCTCCGCCCACAACCACCCCGCAATGAACAAGCGTTCACGCAGTGCTTCGCTGAGGGTCTTGCTGCACTGCATCGTCACACAGAACACTATGGGCGTTTTGGCTGGCAGTCTGACAACTTCCTGGGTTCGCAGCCTCAGCCCAATGGCTGGCTGGACACATGGCCGGACTTTTACCGCACTCGCCGCCTCCTGCCGCAATGGGACAAAGCGCGGGGCAGGGGACTGATCCCCGCCCATCGGGAACGCCTGCTGGGGCGGGTCACTGACCAACTGGACACCCTGCTGGACTTTCCTGCCCGGCCTGTGCTGATCCACGGCGACTTGTGGAGCGGCAACTTTCTCTCTACCACACACGACACGCCCGCGCTGATAGACCCCGCCGTCCACTATGCCGACCGGGAAGTGGAGATTGCCTTTGTGGAGCTGTTTGGGGGCTTTCCGCGCGGCTTTGTGCAGGCTTACAATCGTGTGTCTCCCCTGGACGAAGGCTACGCGGGGCGTCGCCCGCTGCACCAGTTGTATCCGCTCTTGGTGCACCTGAACCACTTTGGCGAGACTTATGGGCCAAGCGTTGACCGCGCCTGCCGAGAGGCTCTCGGCTGAAGGAAGTATCCAATTTCGCTCGGTTCGGAATTGCTCGTTTCCCTTGAATTGATGTCGCTCCGACAGCGTTGCCGACGTGCTGCCAAGGCGTGGTGAGCGCGAACCAACGACGGAACGATTTCTTCCGTCGTCGGTACACGCTTGCAATACCTCTGCAGCGCCGTCGCGACCCGCAGGGAAGACCGAGCCAAATGGAACACCCCCCGGCTGACTTGTCCCTAATGTTTCCCCGTATTTCTGCCGATACGGAAGGTATCTCACCAGGAGTTACCTCTATGCGACTTGTCACCCGTTCCGACTTTGATGGCCTGATCTGCGCGGTTCTGCTTAAGCAAGTGGAAGCCATTGACAGCATTCAGTTTGTTCACCCCAAAGACTTGCAGGACGGCGCATTTGCCGTTACGCCCGAAGATGTGCTGACCAATGTGCCGTTTGTGCCCGGCTGCGGGCTGTGGTTTGACCACCATGCGACCGAAGTGGAGCGCGTGGTCGGCAAACTCGACTTCCGGGGCGACTGCCGCCTCGCGCCGAGCGCCGCCCGCGTTGTCTACGACTACTACGGCGGTGCCGACACGTTCCCCGGCATAGAAACCATGATGGCTGAAGTAGACAAAGCGGACTCGGCCCAGTTTACGTCCGAGGACATTCTGCACCCGCAGGGCTGGGCCTTGCTGTCGTTCCTGATGGATGCCCGCACGGGCCTGGGCCGCTTCCGCGACTATCGCATCAGCAACTACCAGCTTATGTACGAATTGATTGATGCCTGCCTGCGCATGAGTATTGACGACATCCTGCTGCTGCCTGATGTGCAGGAGCGCGTCGTGCGCTACTTTGAGCAGGATGTTCTGTTTCGCGCTATGCTTGCCGAACACACCTGGACTGAAGGCAACATCATTGTCACCGACCTCCGCGATGTAGACCTGATTTATTCCGGCAACCGCTTTATGGTGTACGCCCTGCATCCCGCCCAGAACGTCTCGGTCTGGATCGTGAACGGCTTCCAGAGCAAAAACTGCGTCTTTGCCTGCGGGCACAGCATTGTCAACCGCACGGCCCAGGCCAACATCGGGCCACTGATGCGGGCCGAAGGCGGCGGCGGCCACACGGCGGCAGGAACATGCCAGGTGTCCCATGACCAGGCGGAAGCCACTCTCCGGCGTCTCATAGATGCGATGCAGGACACGCCCGCCGCACTCGCCAAAGCCGCGTGATTGTGACACAGAAAAAGGGCCGGGAGCGTTACGCTCCCGGCCCTTTTCTTGTGCCTGCGTTATCCCGCGCCGAGTTTGCCCAGCCACAGGCCAATGGCGAAGACAATGCCGCCCCCTACAATTACCTGCCCGACAGTCTGCGCGAGGGGCGTCTTCATAAAGTGGAAGCGGATATAGGCGATTGCCAGCAGCTCAACCACCACCACGCCGTAAGCCAGGTGCAGGGCCAGCATCAAGCTCGTCAGCAAAAACGGCAGCGTGTGCAGCATCCCGCCCAATGTCGTCGCAAGGCCTGTAATCACGCCCCGCGTCAGCGGCGCGCCCCGGCCGGTGACGCTGCCGTCATCCGACAATGCTTCCGACAACCCCATGCTGATGCCCGCTCCGACCGAAGCAGCCAGCCCCACAAAGAACGCATTGTGCGCACTGTGCGTCAGCCCCGCTGTTGCAAACAACGGGGCCAGCGTGGAAACCGAGCCATCCATCAAACCCAGCAGGGCGGGCTGCACCTTTTGCAGCACAAAATCGTGATTGGTATCACTGTCCACTGGGTCTGATGCGAGGGCCGCCAGTTTGATGTTCGCCATTGTTGCTATTACCTTTGCGCGCAGTAAGACGCGTCGTTATCAAGAATAGTTCTTATTATACTTGCTGGAACTGCCGTTGTCAAGGACGATGCAAACCCGTACTTCTGCTGTTGAAAACCCGCGCGGGAAGGTTTATAATAAGCGTATTCTCACTCCTTCTCTTCTTCCAAAGGAACACAGCGCCATGAACACCGACCATTCCGACCTATCACCCACCTCTTTGCCGCAGGACACCGTGCTGCTGCTCGCCCGCGAACAAGAGTGGGCGGAAGCCTATACCGCCAATCATCCCCGTTGTGATTTGGGACAGGTCTACCTGCGCTTTCTGCGCGATGAAATGGTTCGCCTGCTGGACGAAGCGTGAGCGCGGTGTTTGCGCATAAGCGCTCCCACAGTGAAAAAGCCCGGATGCGCTGTTTGCATCCGGGCCGTCCTGTTGTTTTCCCGCTTACTCCAAAACAGGGTCTGCCCCTTTTGCCGTGTGGCGCTCTGTGTTGAAAAACGTGCCCATGCTGAGAAAGGTCGGCGCCCACAGCCCGATAAAAATGCCGGTATCCCTTTTGCCCGTCGCAAACATGTAAATCGCCATGATGATGGACACCATGCTGGCTCCATAAATCAGCCCTTGCACATCTTTGTTCATCGTCATTCCTTCTTTCTAATCCCGGCCCGCTTTTCCATGCTGGTTTGCCTATACCCGCCCTGCCGCGCCCGCAAACTGCTTGGATGGGGGCGCAAAAGCCTCGATGCAGTTTTAGCAGTCAGGGAGTGGCCGAGGCAGTTGGAAGGCTCGCCGAAACCGATGGAGACGCGGCCCGACCCCGCTGAGCCGCCTTCCGAAAAGCGTCCGCCATTTCAGCATACTCATCGAGATGCTCGGTGCGGAGCTGCGCGCATTTGCGTATCATCTCGGCTTCCGTGTCATGGTATGCATCAAGGGCGGCGATGGGCTTGACATTGGAATACAAGGCCCACAGCGAGCGCCCGCCGCCTGTCCACGCGACTTTATAAGTCCACAATGAATAGGAGATGCCCTTGTCCTGGAATGTGCCCAATAGGTTCGCCAGCACAGCGGGAGTGCCGCCCGGCTCCAGGCCGAACTCGCCGACATAGTAGGGGATTTGCCGACGGGATCGCTCCACTTCAATCCCTGCTGTGTAGCCCGCAGTCGCCTGCTTTTGATCCTGGGCGTTTTTGGCCTGGAAGTTGTAGTAGTGCGTGCTGTAAGCCACATTTTGCCACCCGCAGGGAGCGGGAAACGGCATCCATTGGATGCCGGTGTATCCATCTTCAATAAACACAATGTGCTGCGCATCTACGGAACGAATGGCATTGTACAGGCGGCCCTGCACCACGTAGAGCGTGTCCGAGTTCGGTGTTCCCGTCGGCTCGTTGAGCAGGTCGTAGCCCGCCACGGCGGGATTGTCCCGGTAGCGGCGGGCGAGGCGTGTCCACAAAGCGGCGGCACGGGCAATGTTGGCAGGGTCTTTGAAGAAGGCGTTCAATCCTGCCTGCCCGGTATGGCCCTGGTCACTCTGGCTGCCCGGCGCCCCGTGCATGTCCAGGACAACGTACATGCCGCGCGCCCCCGCCCAAGCGACTGCCTTATCCAGCCACTGTGCGCCGCCTGGCTCCTCCACAAGGCTCGCCAAAAACGGCAGCCGGACGCAGTTGAAGCCCAATGCCTGCATCCGGTCAAAGTCGGCTTCCGTGATCCAGGCATCCCGGAATGCCGTGCGAACGCGCTGCATTTCGGGCGTTCCCAGCCGCTTGGCTACCGTGCCCCACAGCGAAACGTGGTCTGTGATGGGCGCAAAGGCCGTTCCGGCAGGCGGTGCAGTGACAAAGGGCTGCATCCACGGCTCCTCCACCAGCCACCCACCCAGGTTGACGCCGCGAAGCAGCACCGAATGGCCGCTCGCGTCCACGATCTGCGGCCCCTGCGCATGGAGCAGGGGCGGTGCGGCGCAGGCCGCCCCTATAGGAATGGCTGCCGCCGCGAGACTTGCGCAGATGCTTATGACGATTGAAAGGACAGAAATCCTCATTGTGTCTTTTCCCCTTACTAAGGGTGTTTCGCTGGCTTCGGGCCTGTTGCGGCCCGCGCTGCCGCATCGGCGCGCTGCTGGTTTTCCATCTCGGAACGGGCCTGCGGGGACAAAGCGGGGCCGCCCGGAGGAACAGCCCCTCCACTTGCCGCTGTGCTCGCTGGAGCCGCTGGGTCGTTGTGGCTGCACCCGGCGGCACAAAGCAGCAAGACCAGCAGCCCGGCGGACACTGCCGCTGGCTTGATGTTTTTGTGTTGCATGCAAGAATCCTTAAACGTCAGGAACAAGGCTGCCGTCTGCACATGTGGCAAAGCCATTATGTGCACGGACAGTGGCTGCTGTTTATTGCGGTCCTTGAGCTGCCCACGAAAAGTTCAGGCTGTTGTTCTTTTCATAGACTTCTGGGATGTAGACGTTCTTGTACCACTTGATGCTTCCTTTGGTCATGGATTTCACGTGGCCGTCGCAAAAGGCGACGTTCAACGCATCCGTGTGGCGATAGCGGACCGTCCGGCCCCCTTCCCATGAGGTGTCGCCCATGCTGTTGTCGCGATCCATGTTGGGCTGGACGGAGATGGTGCTGTTGTCTTTGGCCGGGTCATAAGCGCCCGCTGTCATAACGCTTGTTGCCCACCACCCTTGAAGAGTAAGGAACGTTTCATAACCCCATCTGGCTCCATTCCGGCCCTTTTCTGCGATCATGATTTTATCGGCAGGCGCATCGACTGCTGAAAGGCTCCAAGGACTTTGCACCTTCGTCGGATCGTTTGCATTATAGTTGTTGACGAAGAGGCCATCGCTCGCCCCATATTTGTCACCTTGCCCGAAATCATCCGGCCATGACGGGCAATCGAAGACGCCGCCTCTCCCATAACTTTGCCCCTGATACAGTTCTCCATTCTTGATGTATGGCTGAACCATGTCGTACCACGCCTTATGCGTACCGTCCGGGTGCTGAGCGTCGATGCATTGCGGATACTTTTCGTCGTAGTCCTGGACGTACTGCAGGACGCCCAAGCCAATTTGCTTTTCATCGGAAAGACAGGTGGTCTGGCGGGCCTTTTCGCGCGCTTTGGCAAACACGGGGAACAGAATGGCCGCGAGGATCGCGATAATAGCGATCACCACGAGCAATTCAATGAGGGTGAAGCCCCGCAGCGGGCGGGAAGGCTGTTTAGTCTGCATGATGTTCT
>JAABUQ010007942.1_pt1 | contig 15109 bp, 15 predicted proteins | sample 5560001 | NCBI WGS metagenome assembly JAABUQ01 (sample SAMN10711888, study PRJNA513371) | rock metagenome | isolation source: Antarctica rocks | place: Antarctica: Victoria Land, Finger Mt nord | collected 2015-12-18 | reverse complement strand
GCCTGCTGGCCCTCGCCGCCGGCCTCGTCCACAACCAACAGATCGGTAACCCAGGCCGCCGCTTCGCCGCCTACAGCTACTGATTCGGAATCAACCATCTAGGCCAGGGCGGTCGCTCGGGTACTGACCGCCCACCCGGGTCCCCTACTTCGTCACCAGCATTGTGGCGTTACTCACCGAGGGTCGGCCTCGTCTCGATCAGAGAGGGTCGGCCTGGCCACGAGGTGTTCACGCGTCCCTTGCCGGTCCGCTTGGCGTCGAGCAAAGCCGTGTCTCCGGCACGCAGAAGGCCCTCGGCGGTCATGGGAGGATGCCACTGAGCGGCTCCAATCGACGCGCGAATGCCCTGCGCCGCCGACGGTGAGCTCGTGGCCAGGCGGCTGAGGACTCGGTCGGCCGCCGCGGCGGCACTGGCCAGGTCGGCGTTGGGAAGGATGGCCACGAACTCGTCTCCGCCGTAGCGAGCTACTCGGTCGAACGCGCGGAACTCACCCATGAGCACCCGCGCCACCTCGCGCAGTACGGCGTCGCCCGCCTCGTGTCCGTGGAGATCGTTGACCTCCTTGAAGTTGTCCAGATCGATCACCAGAGCGCTGAGCGGGCCGTCGCTGCGCGACGCCCGATTTATCTCCTCTTCCAGACGCAGGAGCATCGCGCGCCGGTTCATGCTCCCGGTTACCACGTCGGTCCCCGCTTCGGCTCGCGCGCGCACCAGCGCGAGGGCGGTGGCGCCGAGGTCGATCAGCGTCTCGGCCAGGGCCAGGTCGGCGCCGACAAAGGGGGTGCGGCCCTGGTGGCGCACGATTATCACCACCGCCTCGACGGCCCCTGCCACCACCATGGGGACGAGCAGCGCCGCCCCGGTCGCGGGACCACCGGCCAGGCGCGGCACCGCCTGCGAGACCGCGCGCTCGCCGGTCACCTGCAGCGACTGGCGGGTTTCGGCGACCTTGGTCAAACCTCCCGCGCGCTGGTCGGGGGGCACCTGGAAGCTCAGGCGCCCGTAACCCTCGAGCAGGTGAATCACCACCGCATCGGAGTCGCCGTCGTGTAGGTGGTGAAAGTGGACCTCATCGCACACCAGTCCTCCGAGTAGCTCTGTGGCCAGGCCTGCGAACAGCGACCCGCTGTCGGTGATGCGATCGGCCAAGGCGGTCAGACGGCGCACTCCTCCGAGCACCCGTCCGGCATCTTGGGAAAGCGGTCGCTCTCCACGAGCGCCCGACGGCACCGACATCTGCGCTTCGGACGCGCAGGCCCTCGTGTCCTCCGCGGTGGGAGGGCCCGAGGAGGCGTCGCCGCCCGGCCTCGGAAGCTCATACGCGGTCAGCGGCGCGCCCACGCGGCTGACTTTCCCGGCGACGCCGATCTCAAGCAATCCATGCTGGTCTCTCCATTTGCACTCACGACGACGAGCGTCGGCGGGTGCCGGCGCGGCATCGACCGGACCGTCCCGCCCGCCACCTCCCTTCCCAAAGGAGACCCGGCTCGTCAGACGCCTCGCGTGCAACTTACCGCCTGGGGGTGACGGTTTGCTACCCGCGTGCGCATAAGCGCCTTCCCAGGGCAAGCGCGCGCACCCCGCCGGCCCCCTATCGTCAGCCGGGTCATGTCCATTGCCTCTCCCCTCCCCGCCGCCCGCTCGCAGGCGCGACAGGAGCTCGTCGGCGTCGGCCCGGCACAGACGGCGGGGCGCAGCGGCGCCCTGGACGGGCTGCGCGGCCTCGCCGCCCTGGCCGTGCTCTGCTTTCACGCGTGGCTGTACCGACCCGGCGGGCTGCCAGGTCCGCGCCACACGCTGGGCAGCCAGGTGCTGTTCGAGCTCAACCTCGGGCTGATCTGCTTCTTTGTGCTGTCGGGGTTCTTGCTCTACCGACCGTTCGTGGCCGCGGCCCATGGGGGCAACCCCGTCGACCTGCGCCGCTACTGGCTGCGTCGCCTGGCGCGCGTGGTGCCTGCCTACTACGCGTCGGTGACAGGCGCGCTGTTGTTGTACTGGCTGATCGGTGCGCCCGAGCTCATTCCCGGAGCCCGACAGGTCGCCCTGTTCGGCCTCTTCGCCCAGAGCTACTCGGTCGACACCCTCACCGCGATCAACGCCGTGACCTGGACTCTGTGCGTCGAGGTCGCCTTCTACGTGCTGCTTCCCATCGTCGGTCTCCTGGTGTCGCGCCTGAGCTCGCGCCGCCTGCTGGTGCAGGCCGCGCCGCTGCTGGCCATGGTGGCTCTCACCCTGACCTGGAACGCGCTGGTGCATTTCCGCCATTGGGATCCCGTCGCCTCGAAATCCCTACCCGCCTACGCGGGCGACTTCGCGGCGGGGATGCTCGCCGCCCTGTGGGCGCAGCGCCGCCGACGCGCGCCGGGCGACCGACGGCTGCGCCCCGGGCGATCGGCGGCGCTGGCCGGCGCCGGCATCTTGCTGGTGATCGGGGGCGGCTACTGGCATGAGCGCTGGGGCTCGCACACGACCGCGCACGGCATCCTCACCGACCTTCCCCCCGCCGCGGGCTTTGCCCTGCTGGTCGCGGCCCTGGCGGCGGGTAGTGGACCGCTGCTCGCCGCGTTTGCCTGGCGTCCGCTGCTCGCCGCGGGAAGCATCTCCTACGGGGTGTACCTGTGGCACATACCCCTGCTCGTGGCCCTGCGCCACGCGGGTTGGATGCCCGCCTCGCTGCTGCCCCGCTTGGCGCTCATCCTCATCCTGACGGTGGTCGTTGCCACCATCAGCTGGATCGGCCTGGAGAGACCGCTGATCCGCCGCGCGGCATCGCGAGGCCTAGCCGCGCCGACGAGACGTGCCGGCGCCACGCAAGCGGGCGTCGGCTAACGGCTCAGGTCGTCTTCTGCTCCTTGGGAGGGGTGCGTGCGTCGAGCTGAATCTCGCGCTCGGCGCCTGGAACGCCCTCCTTGAGCTCGTGGGCGCGCTCGCGCTCGGCGTTCAGCTCCATCCCGAGCAGCAGGGCGACGTTGGTGATCCACAGCCAGACCAGGAAGGCGACCACCCCGCCGAGTGTCCCGTAGGTCTTGTTATACGAGCCGAAGTGAGCGACGTAGAAGGCGAAGGCAACCGACGCGATCACCCAGACCACGAGGGCGAAGACCGCGCCGGGCATGACCCAGCGCAGCCCCCGCAGGCGCACGTTCGGCGACGCGTAGAACAGGGTGGTGAACATGAAGACGACCACCAGGATGAGCACCGGCCATTTGGCGATGTTCCACACCGACACAGCGGTGCTGCCGACGCCCAGCGGAGCCGCCACCGCCGAGACGATGGGTCCGGTCAAGACCAGTGCGAGCGCCACGGCCGTCAGCAGCAGCAGCATGATCAGGGTCACCAGCATCTGCAGCGGCCTCAGCTTCCAGAACGGCCGCCCCTCCGGCGTCTCGAAGATCACGTTGCTGGCGCGCATGAAGGCCCCGACGTAGCTCGACGCCGAGTACAGCGCACCGACTATCCCCACGATCAAGAGGACCCCGGCGGCGCTGCGCTGTGAGGTCATCGACTGGATCGGACCGGAGAACGTCTGCGCCGCGGAGCTCGGGCCCAGCTTGGAGATGATCTGGGTGAGCGTCTGCGTGGTGGTGGCCGGGTCACCGACCAGCCCGACGATGGCCACGAGTGCGATCAGCGCGGGGAACATCGCCAGCAGGCCGTAGTAGGTGAGCGCCGCCGCCCAGTCGCTCATGTTGTCCTCGCTGAACTCAGTGAACGTCCGCTTGACCGTGGCCAGCAGGGAGGTCTGGGCGGGGACTCCGGACGGCCGGTAGTCACTACGCTCGCTCGCGCCGGCCCCCGCGGACGCGCGACTGGCTCCGGCGCGCTGGGTCACCGCCGCCCGGTCGGTGTGTGCCGATGTGCGGTCGCGGCGCTTGCCGGTGTCTGCCATGTCGCTCTCCCTTGTCGTTGCCGTGTTCAACCGCCCAAGCGGTCAGGTGCTTTGACCAACCTTCAGCCTGGCGGCGCCGATCGCTCTGAAAGAGCACCACCCGCAGGGGTGCCCGGGCGGTCGGCGGCCCTCGGAGGCGCCGACCGCCGGGCACTGCCTAACGGCCCTGGCTGGGCCCGTCGGTCTCGATCTGCTCCTTGCGCACCTGCTCGGACACCTCGCGCTCCTCGCTGACCGTGTCCTTGTCCAGGCGCACGCGCTCCTTGGGGACGACGGTCTTCTGGACCACCGGCTCCTCGGCGTGGAGCACGACCTCGTGCTCCTCCTCGGAGATGGCCGGACCGTCGTGGGCGGCGCCCTGGTTGGCCTCGGTGATCGGCTCGCGCTCGATGCGGACCTCCTCACGCTGAACCGGGACGGTCTTGGTCACCTGCTCGGTGACCACGTACTTGCGCAGCCGCACGCGTCCCGCCTCGCGGCGCTCGGTTCCCACGCGCACCTCTTCCTCCGAGCGGGTCATCGCCTCGTCGGTCGTCGGGCCGCTCGTGTCGTGGCCGACCTGTCCACCGCCGGACACGTCGCCACCGCTGGGGGCGCCCTGCGCGGTCACCGAGCCCTCCTCGGTGTAGGGGATGCCGTAGTGCTCGAACAGCTCGCGCTCCTGCTGCTCGGACAGCTGACCGTCCGGCTCGATGCTGGGCGCGCTGCTGACCTGCTCCTTGGTCACCTGCGCGCGCACCTGCTCGCCCTCAGGCGAGGCCCCGGCCAGGGGAACGAAGTGTGACTTGGTGCCAAACAGGCCCGTGTTGACCAGCGCCCACTCGGGCTTGCCGGTCTGACCGTCCAGGTAGATCTCTGAGACCTTGCCGATCTTCTGCTCATCGCTGCCCACCACCTGGCGGCCCTGCCACTCGTACGCTTCGGTCATCTCAGGCATTGCGTCTCCTTTCGGGAGATTGGTTATCGGGGGCGGTATGCGCCCGCGGTCTGATCGCTTCCCTGCTGCTCGACCCGGCCCCTGGCCTGCTCGACCTGGCCCTGGGCGCGCTCCTTGCCCAGTCGCATGTCCTGCTTGACCTGATCTTTGTTCTCCTGGCCCTTGCTGTAGGCGTCGTTGAGCATGCTCGCGGCCACATCACGGCCACCGAGGCCGAAGGCTAGGGCGGCACCGAGCGCGACCGCACCGATCAGCGCCGTGTAGGTGATCTGCACGATCTGGGGAGCGATGTGCAGCTGGTTGAGGACCATGAAGATGGCAATGCCCATGACCAGCGCAGGAATGGCCGTGCCCACCACCTTGCCGGTGGGCGTGTCGCCCATGACCTTCGCCGCCGCCGCTCCTGCCGCGGTGGCGACCGCCCCGGCGATGATGAAGATGATCACCGCGGCGATCACGTTGGGCAGGTAGGCCAGGACCTGGTTCATGAAGGCGGTGACCGCAGCGATCTTCAGAACGCCGATCGCCGCCGAGAGCACGAGCAGGAAGATGAGCCAGAAGACCACGCCACCGACCAGCGCGGCGGGACTCGCTCCGGGGCTGAAGCGCTCGACGTACTGACCGGCGGGACCGGAGTGCAGCGCCTTGTCGACGCCGACCTTCTCCAGGAGCTTGGTCACGATCGCGCGGGTCGCACGAGCGATGATGAAGCCCACGATGAGGATGATCAGGAAGCCGAGCAGATTGGGGATGAAGCCCAGCAGGCCATCGAGGCCCTTCTGGATGCTGTTGGAGACTTGGATCGATGCGAGCACGAGCAGTCCTTTGTTGGAAGGTGAAAGTTGGCAGCCGAACACAGCCCCATCGGGGCGGGCAGCATGCGTATGGCTCACCCCGCCGATTGGCAGAGGCGTGAGCCAAATCAGGGGCGACGGGGCGGACCCGCTCACCGAGGACTACCGACTAACCCGGTGGCTCTCTACCCCGACCGTGGGACGTCAAACGGACTTTCCTTTGCGTTGACACGTTTTGCGTTTGCCGATGTCCCTCGGACCGAGCGACCGTCCATTCGGTTACGCAATCTTCGCTACCACCCAGCGCGCGGCCCTGGATCACGCTCTCCGCGCGGCCCTGGATCGTGTCCGGCCGAGGCGCGTCTGTGACCCAGCCACGCGCGTCTGCGAACCTGGATCACGCGCGTTCTGTAACCCGGCGGCCCTGACCCGTGTCTTGCTGAGCACGTGACCCATGGTCCACCTCGGCGACGAGCACCCGGCAACAGCCGGACCCCGGCCCACGACCCGTGTGCCCCAAGTCAATACCGTTAGCCCGTGGACGCGGACGGGACGCTCGTGTTACGGACCCTGGACGGTGACCTGCAGGCGTTCGAGTCCCTGGTGGAGCGCCATCGGGACGTCGTCTTCAGAGTGGCCGCCCGGGTTGTCGGCCCCGACCGGGCGCAGGACGTCAGCCAGGACGCCTTCCTGCGTGCCTTTCACCGCCTCGCTAATTTCCGGGGGGAGGCCCCGTTCCGTTCGTGGCTATTGCAGATCACCCACAACGCGGCGATCAACACCGCGCTGCGTGACCGCCGCGAGCCCGTCGAGTCCGACGCCGAGCTGCCCGAGCTTCCCGACCGCCACGGGCAGCTGCGCGAACCCGCCGAGCGCCTGGAGCGACGGGAGCGCGAGCAGCGGCTGGCGCTCAAGCTCACGGCCATCCGCCCGACCTACCGCGCGCTGGTGGTGCTGCGCGACCTCGAGGGCCTGTCCTATGAGGAGATCGCCGACGTGCTCGACATGCCGCTGGGGAGCGTCAAGGGACGACTGCACCGCGCACGCGCCGAGCTGATCGAGCTGCTGCGCAATAACACCTACGACTGGGACCTGCCCGAATGACCCCGGCCGAGCACGACTCCGAGGAGCTCAGCCCCGCGGAGATGCGTCTGAGTCAGCACCTCGTGGTGCTCAACGACGATCCCCCGCGACCCGCCCCGGTTCTCACGGAGATCATCCTGCGCGCGGCGCGCTGGCAGAGAGCCGTGCGCCTCCCCCTGAGCGCAATTGGCGCGCTCGCCGCAACGGTGGGTGACGGGTTGCGCCTGTTGCTCGGCCCGCGAAGGGGACGCTCATGACCCTGTCAGCCGTCGCGATCCTCGACCAGGCCGGCAATCAGCTCGGCAACTTTCTGCCGCGGCTGGGAGGCGCGATCGTGCTGCTGGTCTTCGGGGTCCTGCTGGCCCGGCTCGTCGCCCGCCTGCTCGCCGGTGGGCTGCGCAGCGCCGGCCTGGACTCTCTGGCCGAACGGGCCGGCGTCGCCGTGGTACTGCAGCGAGCGGGGCTGGGCCGGTCACTGACCAACGTGCTGGGGACGGCCGTTCGCTGGTCGCTTACCGTGGTGGTCACCTTCGCGGCGCTGTCGCTGCTCGGCCTTCAGTTCCTGAGCGAGTCGCTCAACCGAGGGGTGCTCCTGCTCCCGGCGGTGCTGACCGCGGCTGCGCTGCTCCTCGCCGGAGTTGTCCTGGCGGGTTTTGCGCGCGAGCGTGTGGACCGCTTCGCCTACCAGCTGGACCTTCCCGTGTCCCTCGGTCAGCTGGCCCAGGTAACGGTGATCGCCGTCTTCTCCGTCACCGCCGCGGCCCAGATAGCCGTCTCCACGGTGGTACTGCTGATCCTGGTCGCCATCCTGCTGGCCGGCGTCACGGCCATCGCGGCTCTGGCGTTCGGGCTCGGGGGCCAGGGCCTGGCCCGTGAGCTCAGTGCCGGACGCCACGTCCGCTCGGCGTTTCCCCTCGGTCAGGACATCAGCGTGGCCGGCACCCGAGGGCGGATTCTGGTCATAGAGAGCACGAGCGTCATTCTGGACACGGGCGCGGGTCAGCGCGTGCGGGTGCCCAATCACGTGCTGCTCGAGTCGCTGGTCACCATCCATGGTCAGGCTGCCGACCCGGCGGGCACGCCCTGAGCGTGGCGCAACCCCGGCGCCGACGCGCGCGGTCGGCCCGCTGCCAGTTTGCTCGCTGCGAGATGGGCCGCCAACCGGCCCCGCGGCCTACCGGGGTTCGAGGATGACGAGCGGGATCTCGCGCTCGGTTCGCTGTTGATAGCCCGCATAGCCGCTGTAGGTGCGCACGGCCTCGGGCCACAGGCGCTCGCGCTCGGGCCCAGAGGCGACGCGCGCTCGCACCGACCGCCGCTCGGCACCGATCTGGACGGCGGTCTGCGGATGGGCACGCAGATTGTGAAACCAGGCGGGATGGCGCGGGTGACCTCCCTTGGACGCGACGACGACGACATCGTCGCCGTCGGCGACGTAGACCAGGGGAGTGGTACGCGCAATGGCGCTCTTTGCCCCCAGATGGTCGAGCAGGAGCATTGGCGGAGTCCCGGGAAAGCGGTGCCCGACTCTCCCGCCGGTCGCCCGATACACACGGGTGTGCACGCCCATCAGCCGGTTGAGTACCGGCCATAGCTGATCAGCGCCGTTCAGTCGGTTCATGTGCTGACCCTATTGGGTCGCTGACAGTCCGACGGGCGTGGTCGGCCTGGGGCTTTCTCAGCCCCGGCCGACGGGGCGGCAATCCCGCCGGTGAGGCGCTTCGGCGGCGACTGCAAAGAAGGAGCTCGCCGCTGACGCACGGTTTGAGCGTGCGGCTTCGGGGAAAGGACATCAATGGAGCGGCTGTCTGCGACAGAGCCCCGATAACCTAAAGGACGTGGTTCTTGCCCGTCCGGAGCGGCGCTTTCGGTCGCTCGGAAACCCGGTCAAGCCAGCCATGCTTCCCACATCCTGTTCATGACCGCCGCAAGCGTCGTGCGTCCGCTGTCCGACGCCACGCTACGCGAGCACACGCGTCGGGTCAGGGTGCCCACTTACGACCGTTCGGCCCTCGTGCCGTCCGTCGTGCACCTCGGGATCGGCGGCTTTCACCGCGCCCACCAGGCCGTTTACTTCGACGATCTCGCCCAGCGGCGCCTCAGCAACCAGTGGGGCGTGGTGGGCGTTTCTCTGCGTCATCCGCACATGAAGGCCGCTCTGGACCGGCAGGACTGCCTGTTCACGGTCGTGCAGCGCGACGCTCGCGGCGACGAGCCCCGCGTGGTCGGTGCCGTCACTCGCTGCCTCTTTGCCCCCGAGAATCCGGAGGCTGTCCTGGGGGCCCTCACCGATCGGCGCACGCGCCTGGTAACCCTCACCGTGACCGGAGCGGGATACAACGTCGACCCGCTGACGCGAGAATTCGATCCGCACGCCGCCGAGGTCGCGGCCGACCTCGCGAACCCGGCCCGAGCGGCGACCGCCTTCGCGCTCTTGGTCGAGGCGCTCGCGCGCCGGCGGCGCGCGGGAGAGAGGCCGTTCACGGTTCTGTCGTGCGACAATATTCCCAATAACGGCCTCACGGCCCGGACCTCTTTGCTGGGCTTCGCACGGCTGCGCGACGAGGTACTGGCGCGCTGGATCGACGACGAGGTCGCTTTCCCGAGCAGCATGGTCGACCGCATCACGCCGCCGACCAGCCCAGAGATGAGAGCCATGGTGGTGCGCGAGTTCGGCGTGGCTGACCGTTGGCCGGTGGTCACCGAGCCCTTCTCCCAGTGGATCGTTGAGGATTGCTTCTGCAACGGCCGGCCTCCGCTGGATGAGCTGGGCGTGGAGTTCGTGGCCGACGCTGCGCCCTACAACCTCGTGAAGACCCGCCTGCTGAATGCGGGCCACTCAGCCGTCGGCTACCTGGGCGTCCTCGCCGGGCACATGAGAATGGATGAGGCCATGGACGATCTCCTGATGAGGGAATACCTCGCCGCCCTGATGGCCGACGAGGTAGCACCCCTACTCCCTCCCGCGGCGGGCATCGACCTCGCCGGCTACCAGCGCACGCTCCTGCAGCGGTTTGCCAATCCGAAGATCGCTGACCCCCTCTCGCGACTATGCGGCCGAGGGTCGACGAAGATGCCGGCGTACCTGCTGCCCTCCGTGATCGAGTCCCGTCGGCGGGGGCTTCCCTGCCCCCTGCTCAACCTGGCGGTGGCGGGCTGGTTTCGCTACCTGCGAGGAACCGACGGTGCCGGCAATCACTTCGAGGTGCAGGACGTGCTCAGAGACACCCTTCAGCCGCTGGCCGTCGCCAGCGGCTGCGATCCACGGCCGCTGCTGGCGCAACGGACGATCTTCGGTGATCTCGCCGACGACACGGAGTTCGTCGCAGCTCTTGGGCGGGCGCTCAGCGCTCTTGATCGCCATGGCGTGCGCGCGAGCATCGCCGCGCATCTCGACGCAGAGGCGAAAAGGGCTGCGTGACGGTACTGCGTCTGGAGAAGGACGCGGTGGAGGTCCTGCTCTGCGACGCGGACGGCAACCTGTTCCCATCGGAGGAGCCGGCCTTCGAAGCGTCGGTCGCAGTGACCAATCGACTCATGCGCGAACTGGGCTCGGAGCGCCGGTTCAGCGCCCGGGAGTTGCGCCTGACCACGACGGGCCGCAACTTCCGCACCACCGCCACCGAGCTCGCGGGTGAGCTCGGCCGCACCCTGACCGCCGAGGACATCGATCGCTGGGTCATGGAGGAGAAACGGGAGGTCAGCGCCCACCTGGCAAGGGCCCTGCGCCCCGACCCTGAGGTCATCGGGCCGCTCGCTCGGCTGAGGTCGGAGCATGCGCTGGCCACGGTCAGCTCGAGCGCATCATCGCGAGTGGACGTCTGCCTGGAAGTGACCGGTCTCGCGGGGCTCTTCCCCCCGGAGCACCGCTACAGCGCCGAGGATTCGCTGCCCACCCCAACCAGCAAGCCCGATCCCGCCGTTTACCTGCACGCCGGCCAATCGTTGGGCGTGGCCAAGGCGCGGGCACTGGCGATCGAGGACTCAGTCCCCGGCGCACAGTCCGCCGTCACCGCAGGCTTTCCCACGCTCGGCAACCTGATGTTCGTGGATCCCGGCGAGCGAGCGGCCCGCACCGCGGCACTCAGGAAGGTGGGCGTCCTGGCGGTGATCTCGTCGTGGCGTGAGCTTGAGGGACTGTTCGCCGCTCGGCGGCCGCGCGAGCTCATCCACGCCTGCGGCAGTAAGGCACCGTGAGCGCCGGCGGCAAAACCCGAACGCTGCGCAGCTACCTGCTGTTGCCCCGGCCCAAGGACGCCGTCAAGTGGTGGATCCTCCCGACGACCTTTGCGATGGGGGTACTGAGCAACGGCGGCGCCACGACCCAGCAGGTCTGGCGGTTCGTTGTCGTCTGGGCCGCGCTGGAGCTGCTCGTCTACCAGGCGCGCTACCAGTGGAACGACATCCGCGGCTTTGTGGCCGACCAGCAGCATCCCGATTGCCACGCGAGAGGCCGACTACCGGGGCCGCTCGACCGAGCCCGCCGGCACGTGAGCGCCAGCTGGCTCGTGGCACTCACCCGACTCTCGGCGGTCGCCGCCGTGCCCCTGCTCCTGCCCGCTCTCCACGTCGGCGGCGCCCTGGCCGCACTGACCGGCGCCGTCTTTGCCATCGCGATCGTCTACGAGACCTTGCGAGCCATCGGTACCGGTCGCACCGACCGAGTGCCGCCTCCCGTGCGACCCGCGATCCTGGGGCTCTGGATCGTCGTCGGAGCCGGCTATGCCGTGCGCGGCGTCGCCGGGCTCGCTCTGGCGATCGACGTGACGGCCCGCCCGCTGTTGGCTGCGGCATCGATCGTCACACTGTGGGCCTTCGGCGTCGCCTTCGTAACGGGCAGGTGGACGCTCGAGGCCCTGGCCTTCGCTGAGGTGGACGGTCCGCGTGTCGTCTGGCGCGCACGTGTAGAACAGGCACGTGAGCATTCGCTCGCGCTGACGCGCTGGCTACCCGCGCACGTTCCCGTCGACGGGAGCCCGAACGGGGGACGGTGGCGGGCGGCCGACTGGCCGGCGCTGCGAGGCCGAACCGCGGCCCTGGCCCCGTGGAACATCGCAGCCGTGGTGACGGGGACGTGCGCCGCAGCGACGGGGCGTCTGCTGGCCGCGCCCGCCGGTGGCGCCGGGACGCTGATCGCGGCTGGCTGCGGGGGATTGGTGACGATGGCCGTACTCGCGGCTCCTCGACATCGCGGGCCCGCCGTGCTTCTCGGCGCCGCGGTCATCGCCGGGGTTCTTGCCGCCGTTGGCTCCCCGTGCCCGCTGTTGGCCACCCTGCCCTGGATCGGCGTGCTGGGCGCTCACATATTCTTCACGTCGCAGAGCTTGAGCACGTTCGGGCACCCGCTCCGCGACGCCCTCACACGACTTGGAGGATCGCGTGGCGCTCGACAGCTGCCCCGCGCGGGCACAAGACCTGGTGGGCGGGCGGCCCAGCGAACAGGCCCCGGTCAGACCACGCCCGCCCGGTGGCCGTACGCCCGTGGGCCGTGCGTGACCACCCAATCTGGGCCGGAGACACGGGATCGGTAGCGAACTACTCGACGAGCTCCTGAGCGTCGCTCGGGAGGCGGCGCGCAGCGGGGCCTCCGCCGCGACGTGGTGGCGCGAGCACGCCGACCAGCTGCGCATCGAGGAGAAGGTGGCTTCCGACGACCTGGTCAGCCAGGCCGACCGCGACGCGGAGCGCGCCATCCGAGCTGTCCTGGGACGCCACCGCCCTGACGACGCGGTGCTCGGCGAGGAGGACGGCGCGAGCACCGGCACCACCAACATCCAGTGGGTCGTCGATCCGATCGACGGCACGACCAACTACCTGTACGACCGTCCCGACTGGGCGGTCAGCGTCGCGGCGCTCAGTGCCGACGACCCTCACATCCTCGTGGGCGTCGTCGCCGAGCCCGCACACAACCGCCTCACCGAGGCTCAGCTGGGTGGCGGAACCTGGACTGAGGGGCGCCAGCTGCGCTGTCTGCCCGTCCCCGAACTTCACCGCGCACTCGTCGAAGTCAACCTGGGCCGCCCATCCCAGCGAGCCCTGGCCGGACGGCTCATGGACGCCCTCCTCCCGCGGGTGCGCGACGTTCGCCGCGGCGGTAGCGCGGCCTGTGCTCTGGCCCAGGTGGCCGCCGGGCGGGCGGACGCCTACTGGGGGCCAGGACTGCAGTCGTGGGACGGCGCCGCCGGCCTGCTGCTGGTCAGCGAGGCGGGGGGGAGCGTCGGCGACCTCGCCGGTCGCTCAGCGGCGTGGCCGCTGGGCGGTGACATCCTGGCCACCGCACCCGCCCTGTGGGAGCCCCTGCGTGCCCTGATCGCCGAGGTCCACGACGCCTGATTGGGCTGTCTTCGTATCGGCCCTGATAGCGAGCGCCGTTGGATCCGAGAAATTGCCCAGTTTCGCTGAGGGGTGCTCCGGTGGGATCGAACTGCGTGGTGCGCGGGAGCGAACGTCAATGGTTCGACGATTAATCGCCCGAGCCAGTGTCATCGGGTCGCTCGGCGATGGCGGCAGTTCATTGGGCCGCCCACCGAAGCCCCGAGCGTCGGCGGAAGCGCGGAGCCTTAGGGCTTTGTCAGCGGGCTTCGGCGACATAATCAACCCGGGGTGTTTGGCTTTCTGATCACGCGTCGGGTCCGAGCGATCTTTGACGGGCTGAGCCACGGCGATTACACCACCGCGATCAACGGGCTCGGGGGTGATGTCCATCACGTCTTCGCCGGCGACCACCCGCTTGCCGGAGAGCGTCACAGTCCTGATGCAGTGCGTCGCTGGTTCGAACGGCTGTTCCGCCTCTTCGAACTGCGCTTCGACGTCCGCGGCATCTTCGTCTCCGGTCCGCTCTGGAACGCGCTGGTGGCAGTCGAGTGGATCGCCCACGTCACGCCGAAGGCCGGAGCACCGTACGAGAACCATGGAGCCCACATCATCAGGATCCGACGCGGACGCGTTGTGTACCTACATGCGTATGAGGACAGCCAGAAGGTCGCCGAGGCCTGCCGCGTAATGGTCGCCGCCGGGATAGCGGAGGCTGGCGCCGCGCCGATCACCGACTGATCGCACCCGCTGCCCCTTTGTCGACGGACAAGGGTTCCGCGACTACGGTGACACGACCACACGAGGGTCCTGCGAGCGCACATTGATGTGCGCCTGAGGCTCAGGCGACGCTCCTCGCGCGTCCCAGCCGGTTGTCCAGCACTGTCGCCCTGCCGCCAAGCCGAGCATCAGAAGCGCTACCCAGACGCAGTTGACCGCAGCGCGTCCGTAACCGAGTTGTGTGACATCGATGAACGGGTACGGGTACCAGTGGATGATCGCCCCGCGGATCAGTGTGAACGAAAGCCAGCACACAGGAAAGATCAGCGAAAGCCACGCGACTCGCGCGGAGACGATGCGTCGCGGGCCGATCAGCAGCCATCCGACGACCGCCATCACCGGGACCACGGTGTGGACCAGCTCATTTCCCACGGCATCCCAGTTCCTGAGGTTGAGCGTTTGAGCGAGCACCGCGTGAAACACAATCCCCGTGATCGTGATCGCGACTAGCCCGCTCAGGCGCAGGACCGCGAACGGCGTCGAAGAGCCATCCAGCCGCACCGCGAGAAGCAGTGTGGCCAACCCGACGAGCAGGTTCGATTCGACCGTGAAGAATGCGAATGCGTTTGCGGCGCGGGCGGCGGCAGGGTGAAAGTGTCCGCCGCTGTTGTTGGCCGCCGTGATTGCGCTGATCATCACAGCGGCAAGCACGCAGGACGTGGTTGCTCCGAACCAAACGCGGGCCCATTTGGATGACACGGCGGAAATCTATAACGAAGCAAGCCGGAACTCGCCGCACCAGCCCAGCGGCGAGCTCACGGGCGAACTTTGATCGCCACCCGACGGCGCCGCTGACCGCGTTAACCACGTCGGTCCAACCTCAGCTTAAACCCGGGTTCGGATCGGGCTTCAGGGGCGTTCCGCTGCGTACCGAGGATAAGGACACGCGCGCTGCGCCCGACCTATCGATCGAGACTTCCTGTCCACGAAGCAACGGCCACGTCGCTGGTTCGCAGGCCCGGGTCCGGCTTCTGCTCCAGCCCGGCCAGCAGCTGAAGCAGAAACCGAGTTGGCGTGACTCCGTCGGCGACGGAGGGGAAGTCTCGGTTTACGTTTTTACCAGTGTGGTCGGCAGCTGGGCGAGTCCCTGGGTGACCAGGTCGCGCTGGTCACAGCTTGCCAGGACGAAACCGAGCCGCTGGGCGCCGGCGACGTAGGCGGCGTCGTATGCACTGAGATTGTGTTGGGCCGTGAGTTGCGCGATCTCGTCGCCGAGCTGGCGGTCAATGCGGATCAGGATCCCTAGCTCAGCGATTGTCCATATGCGTTCTCTGAGCCGTGTTGCCGCGTCGTGGTCTCGCCAGCGTGATTCT
>JAABUQ010007941.1_pt1 | contig 15110 bp, 20 predicted proteins | sample 5560001 | NCBI WGS metagenome assembly JAABUQ01 (sample SAMN10711888, study PRJNA513371) | rock metagenome | isolation source: Antarctica rocks | place: Antarctica: Victoria Land, Finger Mt nord | collected 2015-12-18 | reverse complement strand
ACCGCCCACGCCTGGCAGCCTCTGCATGTGGCTGACACAGAGGGTGGGCAGCGGCCACACACAGCGCGTGTCACGCGAGCGCTGGCCGCTTGCTGGCAAACCGAGCACCCGCCAGAGCGCGGGCGCATATGGGTACCTCATGCCTGAAGCTGCGCTCTGAAAGCAGAACTCTCCGGCCTGCAGGTCACGCAGCTCGGCGTCGTTGCAAAACAGTAAGTCACTCCACCGACTTCCAGAACCCCGCTGCAGGGCAACAAGACAGAGTGCAAAACTGCCGGGAGACACAGGGAGTGGCCGCCAGCACGGCGCTCGCGCTCTGGGCGCGCGGGGGCGCGCCTGTAGCCGCGCACGGACGTGAGTACCTGCGTGCCCTCCAGCTCGGCCAGCTCGGCGTCGCTCCAGAACAGAGGCGCGCCGCACGCGTCCGGCAGCGCGTCCAGGTATGGCCGCCACGGCGAGCGCGGCGCGGCGCGCTCGGCCAGCAGGAACAGCGCCAGCTGCAGCCAGGGCTCCAGGCCGGCCACGAGCGGGCCCAGCGCGGAGCGCGCGACGGCGTCCGCGGTCAGCCAGGCGCCCGCCGGCACGCTGAACAGCGGCTGGCCCCTCCCGCGCACGAGGCGCGGGCTCGCAGTGACACGTATGCCTCATCTATACCAAACGGCGGCACAGGCGGGTGCAAGAAAGGACACGGGATGGCCTCCGAAGCCCCAGAGGTCGCTTGCGGAGCAATTTGCAGATGCTCGTCAGCACCAGCGAAGCAAAGCACAGTCGTGCAGGAGCTGCCAAGCACCTGGCCACAGGGCGTGCGGTGACGAGCTGCAGCACCCCGTCCGCGCCGCAGGCCGCGACGGCGTTGCTTTTGTCGCGTGGCACGCCGCGCTGCTCCAGCCACGCGGCTAGGCCCTCAGCCACGGCCGCGTTGCCCGCTGGCGCCTGCGTCTGCAGGCTCGCCGCAAGCCGCACCAGCAAGCGGCGCGCCGGGGCGCGCTGCCTTGCGGCGTGCGCGGCGCCGGACCTGTGCTGCTTGGACGCGAGCCGCCGTGCGGTGCTTTGCGCATAGCCTGTGCCCGCGCTGCAGCGCAGGCTGCAGCTGCACTCGGCGGAGCTAGTGACACGCATCATGCACGCAGCACGAAAGCCTGGAAAAGCAAGGCTAGCAGATCAGCTGTTCAGACCACACCAGGAAACTTGTGAAACAGCCTAGATGAGTAGGTGCTGATCAGGGGAACAGTGGCCAGTAGGTTACCAAAGAGGTTATTCACCGGCTAGGCGGCAAAAGCGAGAGCTGCAGCGGCTCGAAGCCTTGCACGCAGATAGTGAGAGCAATTGTCGGGTGTGTGCTTGACGCAGCAAAGCGAGGAGCCGGGGCTTGTACTCTGTGGTGAGTCATACGGCAAAAGCGCTCCCCTAGTGACTCCGTAGGCCTCTGGTAGGCAGTAGGTATTCTAGAGAGCTTTCAAAGCAAGACATACAAAGTCCTCTTTGTTCACCTCCTTCCTGATCTAGTGATCAAGATGCGCTGGCTCCTGGCGCTGGCTGCGCTTGCATGTGCACGGGCAGCCACTGCACCAAGCTTTGCCATAGTTAACGACCGATTTCAGAAAGATGGGGCTAGCTTTCAGATAATCAGCGGCAGGTGCGCGCTGCCTTCCAAGAGCAGCACTACTCTTGTTACCAAGAAAATGCAGGAGCCGTTGCTAAGGCCATGTGCTGCGCAGCATACACTACTTCCGAATACACCCGTCGCAGTGGTGCGCCCGCCTGCATGCTTATGTAGGCTTGGCACGCTTGGCACTTTGTGTGCGCGAAAGTCCATGCCCGCTGCGTGCGCACAGGGAGGACCGGATACTGCGGCTCAAGGCCATGGGCCTGAACACAATCCAGGCGCGTCCTCGCTGTCAGCCCGCTGCGTGCTTGAGCTTTGTGGTCAAAAAAGCGCGAGCGTCTGCCTCTCACATACTAGGCCTGGCCGCGTGGTTGGCACCCGGCTGACTTGGCAGCACAGAGGGGCACAAGCAGGACCTGCCAGTCACCAAAGGCGTCCAGGCTGGTGCAGGCAGCGTGCACTCCCTGCGCTCCTGTCGGCGTGAGCACCTGCTGGGCACTGTAGACGGTGCCCTGGTGGTCTGCGCAACGCTGGCAAAGGTGTCTGTACCCTCTCGGCAGGCACCGCAGCCTGCGACGTGGCTGAAAGGCGCTCGCCGCGCAGACGTACGTGCCCTGGAACCTGCACGAGCCCAGGCCAGGCACGTTTGTCTGGGACGGCTTTGCCGACATGGAGCGCTTCCTGACGCTGGCGCACGACGCCGGCCTGCTGGTGCTGCTGCGGCCCGGGCCGTACATCTGCGCCGAGGTATGCATCGGGGGCAGGAGGACCGTACGCATGTCCGCATGCTGGGTGTTTGTGCTAGAGCTCAACCTTGTCTGCGCCAGCAGCACATGGCCCTGACTGCATGGCGATGCCTGGCGCGTGTGAATAGTAGCCGGGTAAGCACGGCAGCATGCAGGCATGGTCAGTAGATCGCATGGGCATGCATGTCTCCTGTGCTGCTAGAACTTGGAAAATGTACTGCTGCCCTGCAGCTCATGCAATACTGATTCACACATGATGGTGGGCGCGCGCCCGCAGTGGGACTTTGGTGGCTTGCCGTGGTGGCTGGCCTACTCGCAGGCGCGCCCCGGCCCCCCGCAACCCTGCATGCGCACCTCGCCCGCCCCACGCACACCCCCCTGGCGCCACCCTCGGCGCCACACCGTGGCAGGTGGCCGGCGGCGGCACCATGCGCTACCGCAGCAGCGACCCGGTGTACCTGGCTCATGTAGACCGCTGGTGGCAGCGCCTGCTGGCGCGCGTGCGGCCGCTGCTGTACCAGAACGGCGGGCCGGTGGCCATGGTCCAGGCGCGCGGCGCTCCGCTGCGCCCTTGCGCTCCCAGGCGAGCTGATGCGCACGGGCAGAGGCGGAGTCCTGCCCGCGCCCAAGCTGCTTGCGCTGTGGCGACGCGTCCCGGCCGCAGCGCCAGCTGGGGGGGGAGCTGTCGCCTGGCCGGCGCTCCCTCGACTCTGGGCTTCTTGCGAGGGGGCTGCCCGACGCGGCTGACGGGCGCCCGCCCGCGCAGGTGGAGAATGAGTTTGGCTTCTATGGGCCCGACGAGGCATACCGTGCGCCGCGCGCCCGCCCTTTCGCGCTCGGTATCGTATGTCACAATGGAGGCTGCAGCACACCGTGAAGCTGCGAGCATGATGTTGTCTGTCACCATGGAGGCCGCAGCACGCCATGAAGCCGCGAGGTATGAGTGCAAGGCACTCCACGGAAATGTGTGTCTTTCCTGCGCACAGTGCGCCACCTGGTCGCGCTGGCGCGGACCATGCTGGGCAGCGAGGTCGTCCTGTACACGACTGACCCGCCGCCGTACGTCGCCAACGGGACGCTCGCCGGCGACGCGCTCTTCTCGTGCGCGCCCGTCTCAATGCTTGCGAATCCGCTTCCGTCCCGCATCACACAGCAGAGACGCGTTGCTTGCATGCCTTGCAGGCCGCTGGAGGCTCCCTGCACACGAAGCTTTAATAGGGTTAGGGTAAGTTTAGAGCTGAGGGCAGGCGGCTCGGCGCGCGCGCAGCACGGTCGACTTTGGGCCGGGCTGGTACAACCTGAGCTACGCGTTCGGGCAGCAGCAGGCGCTCATGAATGCGCCCGGCAAGCGCGCGCCGCTCAACTCTGAGTACTAGTGCGGCCCGAATCCCCCCGACCCGGGTCTGCTGTGGGACCCTGGGTGTGGATGCTATGCCTCTTGCGCGAAACGCCGGCGGCCTCGGTTTCCCAGACCATATTGAGGTCGTCCCAGACCATATTGAGGGGAGCAAGCCATTGGGCAAACCATGGACATACCCCTGCCTCCTCGCATCCGCCTCATCGCATCCGGCTGGAGTACCCCTTGGCGCACATGGTCCTGGAAGAATCCAGGGCTTCCAAATGTTAATGCCTGGGCGCATCATCGACGCCCCGGTGACCCCGCGCCGCCGCGGCAGCACGGGGTGGCTGACGTGGGTCGGCGACGGCATCGCCAACAAGAGCGTGACCAGGATGGTCACACACTTCCGCGAGATCCTGGCCTACGCCAACGGCACGGGCTCGATCAACCTGTACATGGCGGCCGGCGGCACCAACTTCGGCTTCACGGCCGGCGCGCGCCCTGCCTAACATGGCATGCCGCAGGGGCTGTTGGCCAGCTCAGGCTTAAGACAGGGTCGGAACAGGATTTAGCTGTGGCATGACTCGCGCGGGCCACGTTGGTGCAGGGCCCTGGCGCGCGGTGCACACAGCGCCTCTCTGTTGGGCGCTGGACGTCAGTGGCGCATCATGGAAATGAGCGCAACGACCGCATGGTGGGCAGGTTAACGTGTGACCTAGCCTAGGACCCTGCCCAGGGCCCTGGCGCGCGAACGCGGGCAGTTGGACGTCCTGAGCAACCAGGTCGCCAGGCGGCAGGGCCTGCGCGGCCCGCCGGACTTCTACATCAACCTAGGACCCTAATCCAGGGCCCTGGCGCGCGAACGCGGGCAGCTCGACGTCCTGACCGACCAGGTCGCATGGCGGCAGGGCCTGCGCGGCCCGCCGGACTTCTACATCAACCTAGGACCCTAATCCAGGGCCCGCGCGCGCGCAGGCGGGCAGCTCGACTTCCTGACCGACCAGGTCGCATGGCGGCAGGGCCTGCGCGGCCCGCCGGACTTCTACAGGCCGGTCATCACGAGCTACGACTACGGCTCGCCGCTCAGCGAGGCCGGCCTGACCGGACAGCCCGGCCTGGGCGGGCCCGACGGCTTTCAGGCGCGCGCCGCGCGTACAGCCCGTGGCGGGCATGTTATCTCCACATTCTCTGCAGCCCGCCCTCAGCTCCAGCCCAACTCTGCCACCGCACTCCCGATCTGGCGGCATTATATGGCAAGCATCAATTCAGCCTCTATAGCTGTCGAGCAGCCAGCAGTTGCGCAGCTTCTATGTGCAGGTCACGCTTTTGGCCCATGCTGTAGATCACGACTCGTCGCACCGTGGCGCCAGCAGCCGCGCAGCCACGAGCTTATCGTGGCAAATGGCAACAGCGCAGTGTCCTCACAACGCAGCCGTGTGCCGGAAAGGGCTTACCAGCCCGCTTTATGTGTGAGCGCAGCTGCTGCGCGCGGCGATCGCGGAGCACACCGGGCGCGACCTGCCCGCGCTGCCGCCGCCGCCGCGCCTGGCGGCCTACGGCGCAGTGCCGCTGCGCGAGCGCGCGCCGCTGCTGAGCCAGCTGCCGGCCTGGTTCCCCGGCGGTGGCCTGCCCTCCGACACGCCGCTGGTCATGGAGGAGTACGGCCAGCAGTGCGCGCCCCTGCGGCCCCGACGCGGCCGCCAGTGCTACGGCTGTGCAGCACCCGACGATTTCCGCCGGCCCGCATGCCAGCTGGGTGCTATCCTGCATCATTGGGATAAATCATGCTGCTGATGATGGCGTGTGCGCCCTATGCCTGCCAGGGCGGCGATGCCCCTGCCTTCCTTGCGCTGGGCCCCAGCCGAACTCGCATTGACATGCTGAAGACACGCGCTCCTGAACTCGCAGACGGGGGCATGGGCGGCCATTAAGCGTAACTTTGCTGCCCTCCAACCAAGTGCGCAGGCTCCAGCCGCAACCATGGCGCTGGTGGCGCTGCATGCGCTGATGGCGTGTGCCAGCGCTGCAGGGGCGGCGTCATCCTGTACCGCACCTACGTCAACGCGTCCGTCGCCGTCGCCGGCGCCGTGCTGCACCTGGGCGGCGCCGTGCATGACGTCGCCCAGGTGCCCCAGCCCTGCTCGCTCGCTCAGCCCATCACTGGCTTCAAAATCCTCACTCGCTGCAAGCCATCCCATCACATGCTGAAATTCCCTGCCGCGCTGAGGACGCGCCTGGCCGCTCCCGGACGCGCCGCTGCACCGCGTTGAGCGCGCGCGCGGCACGCGCCGGCAGGTGCTGCTGAACGGCCGGCGCGTGGGCGCCTTCGACCGCGACGGGTTCCAGACCCTGACCCTGCCGCCCGAGTCGCCGGCCCCGGGCAGCGCGCCGCTGTTCGCAAGCACGATGCCCAGCCCCGCCCCCATGGCGGTCCTGGACATCCTGGTGTCGGCGGTCGGGCGCCAGAACTCGCGCACGACCTACGACACCAAGGGCCTCTCCTCGCCGGACGTGCTCTTGAACGGCGCGCGGTCCCCGGCGCCATCAGATTAGGGATAGAATGCCGTCCTGTCAACAGGGCGGCCGGGTGCACGTGGCTTTGGCGGGGTGGAAATCACCACACAGGGTGCACGCGCGCTTGGCAACCTCTGTTCTGGTTCCCAGCCCTTGTGTGCCCTACATAGTACCCCAAGGCTCTGGGCCCAGGCTCCCCCGCACCAGCGGGCAGGTGATGGGGCAAGTCTGCATCCTGAATGTCCCTGGTCACGCCAGTCTGCATTCAGTGTGTGAGTAAGTCAAACAGCCGATGGACTGAGACTGCATGGCATGCAGGCTTGCCGCTGACCGGCTGGACGGTGTTCCCGCTGCCGCTGGCTTCCCTGGGGCCCCTGTGCCTGCCGCCCGCCGGCGGCCCTGAGCCGGCTGCGGCGCCGCCGAGCCCTGCAGCCGCGCCCTCAGCGGAGCCAGGCTGCCCCGCCCCGGCGGCCGCCAATGCGTCCGCGTGCGCAAAGATGCCCGTGGCAGGGCCCTTTGACCCGGCGACTGATGGGGGCGTCCTGTACAGGCGCGCTCCCCACCCAGCAGCGACGGGCAGGAGACTCGGAGAACACAGGTCGTGCGGCGCCGGGAGCCGGGGCGGCTCTCTCCCAAACTTCGGGGGGGTGTCATGGTCGTGCGCTGCGTGCGCTGGGCGGTGCTGCAGCTCAGGAGCTTCCCTGGCACTGCGCTCGCCAGTGTGAGCGTCTGGTGAAGGGCAGAGGCGCCCACCCTGCTTGGAGCAAGCAGGCCAATACAGGGCTGGCTAGGGTTAAACCCTAAGTGGTGGCGCCGCATCTCGTCAGGGGCCTGCTGCACGTGGACGCTGCGCTCGCGGGCGCCGACGGCCTCCTGCCGTCCACGTACCTGTCTGTCAAGGCAGACTGGTCCTTCGGGCTGGCGTACATCAACGGTTTCAACCTGGTGCAGCCCGGTCGATGCCTTGCTGGACCCTTTCCGTGCTGCTCGCCTATTGCAGTGAGTCGTGGCGGCCAGCAGCAGAGTGACTCACTGCATTACACACACGCATGCACAGTGGCATCGAGTACCCCGAAACTGTTGACGGGGAAGCAGATCCTGCTTTGACCATCTGCTATCAATACAAGCCCGCTGGCCATGTGGGACCCATTCAGCGTCCGCTCCTGCCCGCTTCGCCTGTAGCGTGCCCGCCAGCTGTTGATGCATGCATGCCCGGGTCGGTCCGGCGGCAGGGCTGGTACGCCGCCGACCGCGGCCCGCAGAACGCGCTGTACGTGCCCGGCGCGCTGCTGCGGCCCTGCGCCAACGAGGTCGTGTTGCTGGAGTTCAACCGCACGTCGTTCACCGCGCCCGACGACGTGCCAGCCGGTGCGGGCTAGCCCTAACCTAATCGAGTGCGTGGGCTCGGCGGTGATGGTGATGGAGGCCGTTGTTGCCGGCGCGCTGTATTGAAGAATTTTGCTCGCGCGCCGAGCAGTGCACTTCGTGGACGCGCCGGACTTCAGCGGCCCGCCGCGGGCGCCCGCGCCCGCGGCCGCCCCGGCGTCGGCGCCCACGCCGCCGCTCTCAGCCGTCGGCGGCGTGGTCTTCCCGTCTGCGGCGCCGGCGGCCATTCACCCTGAAGCAAACCCTAGCCTCCCTGGCATGGCCGTGTCGGCCGTGTCCGCGCCCGCCGCGCGCGGCCACACGGCAGTGTCCGCGGTCTTCCCTGGGACAACGGAGGCAGGGTTGGCGAGCTGGCCGGCCGCGCCGCAGGCAGAGGCAGCTAGTACAGACTTTCCTAAGCTGGTCCTTGTGCGCGGGGGGCACCTCGTGACGCCTGAGGACCGCGGCCTTGCAGCATGAGCGTCTCGTTCCGTACCTGTGCCAGCCCCTGTGTGCATGTAGGGCTTTTGACCTAATGCCCCAGCATGTCACATTGAAGCGACCACCCTTGTCTTGGAGGAGCAGCTGCCCTACCAGCCTCATTCCAACACTGGCTGCTCGCGGCTACATTCTCTGCATATGTCATCTGGCACCTGCCACGCGCTGCCTGTAGGGTGCCTACACCTGTCCACTCAGTACAAGCTGTGTGTCATCCCAAGACAAATCTGTCCGCTGGCGTCTGCTGAGAGCTGCCCAAGGCTGAAAGCACAGCTGCAAAGAGCCGCTCTCCAACATCCTGTCCTTGGCTATCCTGCCTCAGCAAGCTCAACCTGCTGCGCACAGCTCTGCTGCAGTGCTGTGCATACACGTGTTCACTAGAAATGCGGCATTAGCACTACTGGGTTTGTCCGTCCACCACCCGCGCAGGGGAAGAACTTGCCATGCAGGCACCCTGTCGGTCTACATCTGGATGTGTGTGAGGTGGAAAGTTGCAAAGCATGCATGCCGTACGTCCACAAGGTTCTGCTGTTGTACCAAGGCAGCACATTATCAACTTGTAAGGCCCTCGCAGACGCCTCGGTGCGTGCATTGCCTGTGAAGACTGCATGCGTGTCGTGACACGGAACGTCTGAGGCCTGCGCGCAGTCATCAGGTACCACGGCTTTGGCACCTCGACAGCGCTGTTGACCTGCAATGGCAACTTGGCAGGTTAACACCTTGGCCGGTCACAGCGCTGTCAAGGTGCCAAAGCCGTGGTACTCGCTGATTGCGCACAGGTCCCTACCATTCCGTGTCACGATATGCATACAGGCTGCCGCAGGCAACGCACGAGAGGACGGAGGTTGCTATGCGCCCCTACTGCTGCTGCAGTCCGTCAACAGAAGAGTGACAGCACCCACCACAGCTTTCGGCTGCTTTGCGCGTCGCCGAGCCTCGCTGTGGTCACACAAGCGCGGACATGTGACTCCTCATGCGCCATGACTACATGGGTTTGCCGCTCACCGTCCTGTTACAGTGACGTGATGACGTCAGCCTAGAGCTTTGTTACAAGCCTACTGCTGTGCCCACATGTGACATTGCACTCACTCCTCCACAACAGGCATGCAAAATGCTTACGTGCTGCACCGCGGCCACGCTGTACTACACAGTCACGCAGACAGGCAGAAAGCGGCGCGCGCTGTTTGGGCCGGGGCAAGCGCGCCCATTCCGGACACCCGCCCCAGCCTGCACACCCCATGCACAAAGAAGGCTGACATGCCTGCAACCCATGGTGCGTCACGGGCCTTCAAGGAAAGACTTGGGGCGGCAGCGTTCAGGGTGCATCTCGTGCCCCGGGCGCAGCTGGACTAGGCTCGGTAACAGCGGGATCATGCATTGGGGCCAGGGCTAACCCTGCGCTTAAGCAAATGGCTGGCGGCATGGCTGCGCGTGCAGCAGCGCAGCAGGCTGTGCTGAGCAGCGACCTGGTGAGTGTGCCCCAAAACTGCTCTCATGCGGTGATCCAGGGCGAGGTCTAGGGCAAGCACGCGTGGCAACAGCGGGTGCGGCCAGGCTGTGCGCGGGAGACGCGGCCAGGCTGCGCGCGGGAGACGCGGCCAGAAGCTGGCGCGCGCGCCGGCAGTCATGAGTGCCTCCGGGGCTAGGTTGAGGGACAGGGCATGCGGCTGGTGGCATGGGCGCAGCCAGGCCGCGCGCGGGCGGCGCGCTGGATAACAGGCTCGCGTGCCGGCAGTCATGGGGAGCCTTCGGGGCTAGATTAAGGGCCAGGGTTTGTGGCTGGTGGCACGGGCGCAGCCAGGCTGCGCGCGGGCGGCGCGCTGGAAAACAGGCTCGCGCGCCGGCTCTCGCCGCGGCTGGGCCGCTCGCGGCTGGTGCGGTTGGCGGCGCGCAGCGCGGCGAACGCGTCGTCGGCCGCTACAAAGTGCTGCATCACGCGCGTCACCGCCGTAAGCTCGGGCTGCGCCGGCCTGCGGACCTCAGGGTTGTCACTCAGGGTACTGCCCCCATCTGTATCAAGGGGCGCCGCCGGGTGCTCCTGGACCCGCTCCAGGGCGGGCGGCAGCACTGCAGGCGTGGCCACGATCATGCTGCCGCGGCCCCGACCGCCGCATGCGCTCAGGCCCAGGCGAGGCAGCCGCCGCGGGCTCAGGGATCGCCACGCCGGCCGACCGTCTGGGCTGCGCAACAGCCGCGGCAGCCGCCGCGGCGGTGAGCGCCGCCGTTCTGGGCGCCGGCGGCGGGCGCGGCGGCGGCCCCGGGTCCTTCGCCTCTGGAGCGGGCTGTGGCGTGCCGCCGGGCGCCGCGCCAGGCTCCGCGCACGCCAGCAGCAGCCGCGCCAGCCACCGGCAGAGCTGCGCGCCGACGCCGTCGGGGCCGGCCGCGCCGGGCGCCCCGGGGCCCGAAGCCGCGGACGCCGCGGCAGCGCCGGCACCGCCGGCGCCGGCCGCCAGCATGACGCGCAGGCACGCCACCAGGTTGTAGATCACGGGTAGGGCAGCCGCGCCCTCGTGCTGCAGGCGCTCGACCGCGCGCGTGGTCGCCCGCCGCAGCGCCTCTGTCCGCTCCAGGTGCTGCAGGTCGGGCGGGCTGCCCTGTGCGGCGCGGCGCGCATGCCTGCTCAGTTACTACAGCCCCGCATGCGCACATGAACAGCCGTTGACGAGACGTGAGGGGTCCAGGCTTTGTAATGCCAACCACTTTGTCCATGGTACTGGGCGCATGCCGCGCGGGTGCACGCTGCTGCGCGCAGCTCGTCAGAGGGGCAGCATGCATACAACACAAGCTTCCGCCCATACATACACGGCGTGCCAGTATCTGTATTCTGCCTCGTCCTGAACTTGACGTAGATTCTATGTAACAGCAGTATCTGCAGGAAAGGGACTGCATGTCACCAGACAGGGTCTGCATGTATATGGCGAAACACCTCGGAGAGCGCGGCCGCCAGGCGCAGCAGCGCCGCCAGCGCCGCGCCGGTCAGCACCGGCTCCTGGAAGGCGCCCACCCAGGCGTGCGCCAGGTGCACCAGCGCGCCCAGCGGCGCGCCGGCCAGGCCGCCCCAGCGCCCCGCGTTCACCTGCGCGCGCGCGCGGCGCATTCGGATGCGGCGCTGCGCCCGCCCCGGCTGGCGTCCGGGCGGACCTCAAGCTTGCCTCTATCGCGGCTATGAGTTCAGCCAATCGGCATGCAGCACAAGAGGGCAATTTTCCCACTGACGGCGCAATGACGGGGCCTCCCGAGCGCGCTACAGAGCCTCAGGCGCAGGGTACCACAGCCGAGGGCAGCTGACGCACTCGCCCCAGAAACACCTCTTGTCCCTCTCGTCTCTTTCTGAACATGCACATCAGCAGGCTCTTGTTCCAACACCCAAATGCACACCTGTCCAGAGCTGCTGCACCGGCGCACCTCCAGGGCCAAGGCGTCGGCGGCAGCGACGTCGCTCGCGCTGACGTTGCCGGCCGCCAGATGTGCCAGCTGCGCGGCCACGCCCGGGCCCCCACCCGCCGGCGGCCCCATCCCTGCAGGCTCGGGGTCGGCCGAGCTGGCGCCTGCATCCGCGCGCGCGCGCCGTGAGGGCGCCGCGCCGGTGCCCTGCGATGCATCGCGCGCGTCTGCTGCGTCTTCCGGGGCGGGCGCGCCGGCGCCCGCGGGCGCGCGGGCGGCCCCAGCCTCCCCTGCGCTGTCAGGCGCGTCTGGAGGCGCGGCCGCCGCCGCTGGTTGCGCGGCCGCATCTTCAGCAGCTGCGGAACCCCCAGACGCCCCGCGCCGCTCCCGCTCCATGACGCCCACTCCTGGCGCGCTGGTCGCGGGCGCCTCCGCGCCGGCTCGCGGCGGCGCGCCGCCGCTCAGCGCCTCGGCGTCTCCTGCCTCGGGCGCCCCTGTGCATGGCCCGGCGCGATCCGGCGTAGCCGCTGCAGCCGCAGCAGGCCCGCTCGCCTCGGCGGCGGCACCGTCAGCGGTGGCCTCGGGCGCGGGAGCCCCGCGCGGCGCGGCGCGCGCGGCAGAGTCAGGGCTAGGGCCAAGGGTAGGGCGCCCGCCCCACGCGCGCTCCTCGCACACGGCGCGGTCGGCCAGCGCAACGACCAGCTCCGCGGCAATGCGCGGCAGCGCCCACAGCCGCGGCACGTCCGCCGGGCTGAGCAGCTTGCGCTGGCGCTTGAGCGCGTGGTGAATGTTGGTGGGCGGGCTGGGCACGAACGCGCCCGCCGCCGCCGCCGCCGCCGCGGCGCCGCCGCCACCGCCGCCGCCGCCGCCGTTTCCAACCAACGTGCCGTCCTTGTGCCACAGCATGCGCTCGGGGCCGGGCTCGCCGGCAGAGCGCGACGGGGCGCCGACCCCGGGCCCTGCTGCCGCGCGTGCATGTTCGCCGGCCCCCTCACGCGCGGCACACGAGGCGCGCACGTCTCCCGGGCCGCGCGCGCCAGACCCTGCCGCAGCCACGCCGGGCGCGGGCGCGGCGGCCGCCGCGGCGAGGTCCGCCACGAGCAGCGCGCGCGCGCCGGCGCTGTTGGGCGCGCCCAGCAGGCTGAGCCGCGGCAGGTAACCCATCACCGTCAGCGCCGCGGCGTAGCCCTGCGCCCCGGACGCGCGCTAAGGACAGCGGAGGCGCCCTGCACCCAACCTGTCCTGCTGCACATGGAGGCGGCCTGGTCACCAGGCGCCCAGCTCTGCAAGCAGCACCACCGCTCGGACCGCCGTCGGACACCCACGCACGCTGCTCCGCCAGTCGTCGGGCAAGGCGCAGGCGCTCCGCAGCGTGCACGGACAGGCAGGCATGCAGGGCGCGGGCCGACCCATAGGATCCCTTAGGGTCTGATTAGGACGCAGGCCTGGGTACGCCGAAGGGCGCGCGACCTTACAGCATTTTCTTTCCTTTGCATTCTATGGGCGCCACAGTAGGGTGTAGGGTAATCATAACAGGGAGTGGGGTAGGGTGTAGTGCCGCGCCTGCGGCAGCCTGAAGCTGGCGGAGCCCGCGAAGAAGGCGCTGTCCTCGGAGCCGGCCGCCGCGTCGGCGCCTTCGCCGCCGCCCTTGGCAGCGGCCGCCTTGGGCGCGGGCGGCCGCCGGGCGGCCACGCGCAGGCCGGCCGGGGCGCTCGCGCGCGCAGGGCCAACGCCGGCGCCGTCCGCGGGGAGCTTGGAACCGGGCGTGGGGAACACACATCTGTGGACCCATGACCATGGCGTCGGGCAACTGCAAGAAGCTTTTCAGGACCCAGCGCATCTCTGCATTTATGGGCTCGCCAAGCATTCACTGTTACCTAAGTCAACAGTGTTGTGATGCTATGCAGTGGTGTGAAGGCTAATATGCCATTCACACGGGCTCCTGTTCGCCAGGCACAGCTGCAGGACCCAAACGCTAAGGGCGCAGACAGCGACTGCGCACACACCACATGCTGACCTTGCAGCCACGTCTGCCCACGCGTGCTCACCTCGTGCAGGGCGGTGATGCAGCTTCAGCGACAGCAAGAGGATGAGACGCGGCTCGGCGCGCACCGCAGGTGCCGCACATAGCACGCAAACACGTCCACAAAACGCTCCTGCTGCGGCGTCTGCAGCGCGCCCGGCCGCCGGCGCCTGACCAGCGCGATGACGGCCGTCGCGTCGCCGTGGCCGCCCATGTACACCAGGTAGCACGCAATGGCGAGCCTGCGGCGCGCAGGTACAGGGTAGGTACCATATGTAGCGTACCCATACCGTAGCCTGCGGCGCGCGCGCGTCGGCCGGCGCATCATGACGCGCTGCAACCGAGGGCTGCGAGGCGGACTGCGCGCACGGGCGCAGCGCAGAGGGCCAGCACGGGCCAGGCGAGGTCAGGTGTGCGCCGCAGAGACTGCACACGTTGGGGCGGCACCCCTGGCGGCGCGCCGCGGCCAGGGGGGCCCACCCGGTGCGCCCCAGGCCGGCGTGGCAGTGCACCGCGAGCTTCGCGCGCTCAGCCGCGGCCGCGGCCATCAGCTGCGCGCGCCCCGCCCCGCCGTCACCATGCAGCCACAGGGCCCCAGGCGCTCGCCGGCGGCGAGCACCGCGCGCAGCAGGCTTGCTGTGCCTCCATGGCCAGCTGGTCCACTCAGCCCGTTTTGCGTTCACGACCCGCCCCCGGCGGCGGCGCGCGTAAAGCGTCACGGCACGCCGCGCGCCTTGCACAACCTCCGGCATACGCAGCAGCGCAGGCGTAAATCCCTAGTGGCGCGCCGCGCGCTTGCTCGACCTCCGGCACGCGCAGCAGCGCCGGCTGAAAGTCTTGGGGCCGCCCGCGCGCCTGCACGGCCTCCAGCATGCGCAGCAGCGTGGGCGTAAACCCTAGAGGCACGCCTGCACGATCTCCAGCATGCGCAGCAGCGTGGGCACGCCCATGTCGCGCCAGCCGACCGCCGCGACCTCCACGCCCGCCGCCGCAAACGCGCCGGCCTCGTATGAGAACCTGCTGGCGAGCACGCCGCGCCCGCAGTGCGCGTGCTCGCCCGCCTGCGCGCGCGCTGCGCGGATGTGCGGCCGCCGATTGTCGATGCGCTGCAGGTCGGTCGGTGAGGCGCTGCGCTCTTGCTGTCCTTTCCTGTTCAATGTTGTATGAATTTCAAGCAGGCGCTGGCCTTCAAACATACGGTGCCCGCAGCGTCCAAGACTCTCTCCTGCATGTCGAGCCAGCTGCCAGTCCTCCGCGCCGCGCCTCACCAGGCCCGGCTCCCGCCACCCAGAGCGGCAACAGCGAGCACGCTCGTCTCGCAGGCGCCCACTGAGCACGGGCGAGCTCGCCGCAGGCGCCTGCAGGCGGGCCAGCGCGCCTCCTGCAGGTTGACAATGAGCCGCACGCCTGCCGCCGCCAGGGCCGCGGGCAGGCCGTGCGCGTCCAGGCTGTCCTGCCACGGGCGCGCCATGGCCAGCACGCCCGGCGTCACCCAGCTCGCGTGCAGGCCCGCGAAAGCGCGCTCCGCCGCGGGCTGCGCAGCCGGGTCCTCCAGCGGGCATGACGCGCCGCCTGCGAGGTCCCTGTCCGGGCCTGAGCCGACAGGTCGCTCAGGCCGGTGCTGTCCCCAACACT
>JAABUQ010007940.1_pt1 | contig 15110 bp, 14 predicted proteins | sample 5560001 | NCBI WGS metagenome assembly JAABUQ01 (sample SAMN10711888, study PRJNA513371) | rock metagenome | isolation source: Antarctica rocks | place: Antarctica: Victoria Land, Finger Mt nord | collected 2015-12-18 | reverse complement strand
ATTTATCCAGCTTGGAGAGCTGATCGTACTGGAACAGGCGGTCGGCGAACATTTCCTGCTCGCCCTTTTCGACGGCTTCGGTCAGGTCACGGAGGAGTTGGGATTCGCGTGTGGAGGGGAAGGTGGGGTCGAGGTCGGTGTAGGTGGCGAGGGCGCGTTGGGTGGCTACGATGTCCTGTTTTTTGGGCGGTGGGTCAGGGGGGGGTTTTGGGGGGGGGTGGGGGGGGAGGAGGAAAGGAGAAAGGGGAGGGGAAGGGAGGGGAGGGGGGAGGAGGGGTTGGGGGGAGAGAGGTACCTGTGAAGCAAGATGGCAGATCCCAGCCTTGAGGAAGTAGTCCTTGACGGACCATTTCATCAGATTGTTGCTCACAGACGAGCGGGCGACTTTCTCGTAGTTCTCGATTGATTTCTGGTAGTCACCTTCGATGGCGGCGAGGTCGGCGACTTTGAGGTAGAGCTTGTTTGCGAGCCTATCCCCTCACGCTGGGTTAGCTGTTGTCGCCATCGTTTCGAAGAGACCATCAAAGCCATGGAGCCCCAAGGAGTGGAACGAGAGTACGCACGCCTCAGCGTTATCCCCTTCAAACCACCCAGCCGCCAAATCGTACGCCTCAACCGCCCGTTTCATATCCCCCAACTCCACCTCATATATTTCCGCCAGATTCTGCTGGTTCGTCGCCGCCCGCCTGAAATTCCCTTTGTTCGTGTAATGCGTTATAGCCTGCTGCAGCACCCTGGCCGCATCCTCGGGGTCCGTTTTCCGATACGCTTTGTAGGCTTCCGTGAGGGAGTTTGCGGCGTCGTCGGGTTCGGAGAGGTTTTTGGTCTGGATGGAGGCGGCGCGTTCAAGCGCGAGGCCTGCTTCTTTGCCTTATGTACGAAACGAGGGTTAATGTGTGTTGGATAGTTGGGCGGATGGGCAATTGGGGGGGGGGTAGAGATACCTTGCTTTTGCATGCGAAAAGCGTTGGCGGCTTGGGTATACTGATCTGCTGCATTCTCCCATTTCTCCGTCTTGCCACCGAAGAGCGAGAAACCGCCACCGGCTCCTTGGGCGGCTTTGTCTGCTTTTTGGAGCAGGGCTCGGGGGTCTTGTGCCATATTGAGATGGGGAGTTTGGGAGGTTGTGGAGATGAATCGTTTAGGCTATCATTTGTAGACACGGTTGGGAGGGGTATTCAGGCTTCTTTTGCTAGTGTCTTTGTAGTGGATGGGAACAAATACTATTGTTCAAGTCTGTGGATATAAAATTGTCTTGTTGATGTTGCTCTACTGCCTGAGCACGCCCGCTGACGTACCAGTGAGTGTTTGGCGCTAGTGGTCTTCGCGCTATCAAGTATCTTTAACTTGATTCACTTTTCACCATCAGCACTTTTGACCTGAATCAGCAGCGGTGATATAAGGTGGCTCTATGGGTGCAATTCGCTTAAGGCCGCTGCGTTCAGTCGCCGTTCCCCAGCGAAGGCCCCCAATGCTCCCTCCGTCTGCCTACAGACTACAACAGTACTCCGAGCTGAAGACTTCGAAGGAGATTGATGCTTTTCTTTCCCAGCCCTCCTGGTCACTCAAATCCCTCTTCGACTCCCACAATGAAGAATCCGCTCCTGAGATCACCCAGAAGCAACTCCACCACCTCCTCCGCCTCTCCGCCCTGCCCCTCCCCACCTCTCAAGAGGATGAAGCGGAAATGATATCAGATCTCCAATCGCAGCTCAAATTTGTACAAGCGATTCAAGAAGTCGACGTTGAAGGTGTGGAACCTTTACAGAGTATACGGGACGAGACTAAGGAGGCGGAGGCGGAGAATGAGATCACAGTCGAGACGCTAAAGGCAGACTTTGCAAAGGAGCAGGTTGTGGGTCAAAGGGGGAGAATCATTAGGAGGAAGGAGGAGAGGGAAGATAATGAGAAGTTGGACTGGGATCCGTTGGCTCAGGCGCCGAGGAAGGTCAGGGGGTTCTTTGCTGTTGATACTGCAAAGGACTGAACACTGCCCTGCTGAGCTTGGGATTGATCAAAGACAATCTCTACGCTGGAAGCCTCCTACCAGGTCCAAGCTGATGACTACTATTTACACTATCCTGGATTGGCTGTCAGCCTTAGAGTGCGGTGAGGTTGAGGTTCAAAGTGCCATTCTTACCGGATCATTGCCAACGTTTGGTCTCGTTGCGCCTGCAAGTGGCCCGAAGAAATCGGTTCCTTTTCTCCACAACACTTCGGATTCTGATGGACCCATTGCTATGACGACAATCTCGGCAGGACAGCTTTCCCAGCTCGACTATCATTCTCTCTCCCGAGCTCTTTCGAGATCCAACCTCCAATCTCCGCCATCTTCTCCACATCAACCCCAGTCTTAGCCCCAAGGCTATGCAAGCAATGAAGTAGGTCCTCTGTTGCAACATTCCCGGTGGCACCCTTCGAATAAGGACATCCACCAAGTCCACCAACGCTACTATCAAACGTCCTAATCCCATGCTCAAGGCCAACGACAACATTCACAAGAGCTTGGCCGTAAGTGTCATGAAAGTGTAACGCAAGGTCATGGGCCGAGATTCCTGCTCCGAACAAAGCTTTCAGCAACTCTTGCGTCTTAGGAGCAGTGCCCATTCCCGTGGTGTCCGCAACGGACACCTCATCAACCCCCATCTCAAGCAGCGTTGCCGTTATCTCTGCAACTTTCGATGGGGAGACATCGGGGCCTTCATACGGGCATCCCAGTGCGACGGAAACGTATCCACGAACGCGAATTGCTCTAGATTTGGCTTTTGATACGATTGGTTTGCAGCGCTCGAGCGATTCAGCAATTGAGCAATTCGTGTTTGCCTCGGAAAAGGCTTCTGTTGCCGCAGTGAAGAGCGATATCTCCATCGAGTTTGTCACTGCGGACCTTTTGGCTGGTTGCACAGGGTCATTGACCCCCGATGTATCTGAGGGCATCTCATTAGGGTCTTGCGTGGACGTTATTGGTGCTGGCTCTTCTCCACCTTCCTCGGATTTTGGCGACGGAGGTGGTGAAGGGTAGGCGTTTGGATCTTCGGGTGATGTGATGGGGGCTGCATCGCCTGCTCCTTTTCCTGTGGAGCTGGAAGCTTGGAGGAAGTTGTCGAGGCCCTTGAGATTGGGGACTAGGAAATTGTAGGCGATGGGCGTAGGCGCGGGTGGGGGGTGGCCGAGAAGGTGGTTTAATACTTCTAATGAGCTCGCCATCTAGCCAAAGAGCATTCAGCATAGATTCTCATTGAGCATGATCCCATTGCAGCTACGCAATGCTCTGGATGAGCATACCTGGGGCACCCACTTCGGAGCGACAAATGACCCAGCCTCGATGCTGCGTACACCCGTCTGAGAAAGCCGTCGAATGAGTTCCAGTTTGGTCTTCAGATTGATGCTGGTCTTTTCGTTTTGTAACCCGTCGCGTGGACCCACTTCCACAATGCGGACATCTCCCGCTTGCTGTCGTATCGTTGAAGAGTAGTTTCGGTACATGCATCGGCAACATGGTCTCCTGACCGATGCGAAAAGGTGTTTGGAAGACATCTCGATGAAGGATGGGTTGTTCAATGGGTGAATGGTAACTGCAATTTTGCGGGGAGGGATCCGCGGAATGCTTCTGTCACAGGTGCTACCCGGCGTTCGGAGTTAAGAGAACTACAATCCTTTCGAATGCGCTCGCTACATTCGTAGACCTGCATCTAACTTTCATTTTATAAGATGGAGGACGACAGGGCCCAAACCAACTTGAGTGAGGCTGTAGAGGCCGAATGTGTATCGGATGTTCCGGAAAAAGCGAAGCAGCCAAAGAAGAGATTCGTTGGACGAAAAGCAGCCGCGCAAAAAACGAGCCAGGATGGTGGCTCGAATGAGACTATGGATGATGGTGGAGCAATACAAGGTCTGGAGAGCACTCAAAATCATACATCTGCTTTTTTTTTATGACTTCAATAGTTGCCCAGCCAAGAAGGACTGCGCGCCCCCTGAACCAAGTCCCCCCCCAGATCCTCAACGATCCCGATATCAACGATGCAATCGCTCAGCTGCCTCCAAATTATTCGTTTGAGATCCATAAGACAATACATCGAGCACGATCATCTAGTTCCAAGAAGATCGCTCTCCAATTTCCTGAAGGTCTCCTCCTGTTTGCCACCACCATATCCGACATCCTCACTCAGTTTTGCCCTGGCGCTGAGACCATCATCATGGGTGATGTTACATATGGCGCATGCTGTATAGACGATTACACCGCTCGCGCGTTAGACTGCGATCTCTTGGTACACTATGCACATAGTTGTCTCATTCCAGTGGATGTCACAAAGATCAAGACTCTTTACGTCTTCGTCGATATAAGCATAGATACCAAGCACCTCCTCGCATCGTTGGAGCGAAACTTCCAGACGGGTAAGACAATCGCAATGGTTGGCACCATCCAGTTCAACGCCACACTCCACAATCTGAAGCCTGAACTTGAGCGAGCTGGCTTCAAGATACTGATTCCACAGATCACACCGCTTAGCAAGGGCGAGATACTGGGTTGTACATCACCACGCCTGTCGAATGGTGCAGTAGATCTATTGCTTTACCTAGGTGATGGACGTTTCCATCTCGAGTCCGCTATGATCCACAATCCTTCTCTACCAGCATATCGCTATGATCCCTATTCCCGAAAATTGACTCGTGAGACGTATGAACAGGACGAGATGTACGATCTTCGCAGACAGGCCATTGCTTCTGCGAAAAGTGCAAAGAAATGGGGTCTCATACTCGGATCGCTCGGTCGACAGGGCAATCCACATACCATGGCGTTAATTGAGCAAACGCTCAATGAGCGAGGAATACCATTCATCAACATACTGCTAAGCGAAATATTTCCTGGCAAGCTAGCTCTCATGGGCGATATCGAATGCTGGGTCCAAGTTGCATGTCCGAGACTCAGCATCGATTGGGGTTATGCTTTTCCTAGACCGCTGTTGACTCCATATGAAGCTCTGGTGGCACTTGAAATGAGAGAAGACTGGAAGACGGGGAACGGTGGTGTATATCCTATGAATTACTACGCCAAGAATGGGCTTGGGAGGACAAAGGAGGGAGATATTGCTGCTATGGTAGCTGTAAAAGCCTGAAAAATGCATGCCCAGATCAACAAATTTCCCGACTTTTTTGCCGTGGCTCATTTGGTAAGGGGATAAAGGATGCAATCCTGTTAAAGTTCACTGGTTTCTCATGTCTAAGACTCTTCGAGGCGCGAGGTCTTCTTGAAGTTATTGGAATCCTGAAGGAAGCCTATTACACGATCAATGGATTGTTCGGCATACTTCCACTCGGTAAAGAAAGGCCGATTACCATTGCAACTGCTCTGTTAGAGCTCCATTGTTGGCAAATTGTGGTTGCACATTTGTGAATTCCGTCGAATGATCCGCCATTGACCTCGTTCACCCACCATCAAGCTCTTCATCAACCTCCACCCCCAAATCTCGGTCTTCCAGGAACAGGCTTCCTCTCAATTCCTCCGGCAGATACTCTTGCTTTACCTGACCATCGACGTACCTCGGGTTATATTTGTACTCCTTTCCGTAGCCCATCTCTTTCATCAACCTCGTCGGAGCATTTCGCAGATGGATCGGGATCAGCAGTCCAGCAATACCTGGCTCTTTCAATGCTGACATAGCATTGCCCAAGCCCATGTAGGCTCTGGTGCTCTTTTTCGCTAAAGCGAGCGCAACTGTGCAGTGGGCGAGATTGATCCGTGCTTCTGGCATTCCTACCTTCTCCGCCGCTGCATATGCAGATGTGGCAAGCGGAAGCATACTGTTGTCCGCCAACCCAACATCCTCGCTGGCGATCACAACCATCCGTCTGGCGATGTACAATGCATCCTCACCGGACTGCAACATGCGAGCGAGATAATAAAGCGCAGCATGGGGATCGGAACCTCTGATCGATTTATGGAAAGCGGAAATGGTATCGTAATGCTGATCGCCAGCGCGGTCATACACCATGGTCTTGGTTAAAGCAGCCTTGATATCTGATTTCGTCATCCCAGACCTCGTTGAAAGGTCCATTGCCAATTCGAGCAAATTCAGTCCCGTCCTTGCATCTCCATCCGCAAAAGCAGCAAGATACCCCACCATCTCATCATCTACCAACCTTCCGTTAACACCGTAATTATCTCCCTCCACCTCCATCGCCCTTTTCAATATGCCAATCACATCTTGCACATCAAGTTTCTTCAACGTAAAAACCCGGCACCGACTCAACAAGGCAGCCTGGACCTTGAAGCTCGGATTCTCCGTCGTGGCTCCAATCAGCGTCACGCTCCCAGCCTCGACGGGCCCCAAAAAGACATCCTGCTGACTCCGGCTGAATCGATGCACCTCGTCACAAAAGAGGATGGTCTTCCGTCCCGTCAACGCCAGCTCATTCTTCGCCTCCGCGAACAGCTTTTTACACTCGCCCACCCCTGAGCTCGTAGAATTGATCTCCACGAACCTTGCCCCCGTGACGTGGGCGACAACGCGTGCTATCGTCGTTTTGCCCGTCCCAGGGCTGCCCCAAATGATCATCGAAGGGAGTCTGTCTTGCTCGATGAGGCCGCGCAGGACGCCGGAGGGGCCAACGAGGTCCTGGCCTTGGATTTCGGAAAGAGTATGTGGTCGCATGCGTTCGGCGAGAGGTTGGGCTGCGTGTATAGCAGTATGCTTCACACGTTTATGAGAGGCCTCTGTGGTTCGGATTGGAGGGTAAGGTTCTGCTTCGGACTCGGAGGGATGGGGGCGTTTGGCGCTTGTAGGAGTAGAGAAATATGTCGCGTCATTTGTCGAGCCGTTGGCGGTATCCCGTATGGGGTGCTGGCTTTCAGTACTCGACTGTGAAGTCTTCTTGTTCGACGAAGGCGTGTGGAAAAAGCTGGCGACTTGAGATGGTTTGCCATTCTGGGCGATTGAGCTGGGTGGTGAGATGTCGACGTGGTCTTCGCATCCAGAATCTATATGCACATTTATTTTCGCTGCTTGAACAGGCTTGCCGCAAATAGGGCAGGCGACCATCTTCACCTGGAGGCATGGAAAGAGGAGAGTAGTCGTAGACGCGTCGCCGTTTGAGTTCCAAGCCGGAGCTAGCGGAGTTTAGCCGCTGGGACTTCATTTGTGGCAGTTGACGCACCAAATTTGTTGAATGGCCAATTACCGTCCGGAGGAGATATATACAGGGGTAAGCAGCACTTTTATCGCAGGCTCAGGTAGGGGATTAGGTAGACGGGAAGGGGGGAGATTATCTCAGTTAGAATGGTAAAGTGGCGAAAGGATCTGAGTGAAATAAAATAGAGGTGGCTGGGGGTATTATAGGACGGTTTCAATGCCTAAACGCTTCTAATTTCTAAACCCTCCTTGAGTCTTACCTGACTGCCTATTTCGTCCATAGTACCATCGCCTATAGTACCAGATAAGGAGTAAACTTATCAATGAGAAGATTCCCGTTCAGTAGTGGCCTGAAGTCACCCAGCGGCATACACTTCTGCCATGTCAACTTCTTTAAGCGGAGAGCTGGATGTGCCGGCGTGGCAGATCCCTCTAACCCCTCGGCCCTTGGAACCCCAAAATAATGGTTCCGAGGGTTCGCTCCATTCGTCGATGAGGTTTGCGAGCGTCTGCACGTGCCCAAAGGCAGCAGGCTGTGGCCCCTTTGGTTTCGTCAAACAAACAAAAGTACCAAGCCCCGCCAACACGACCAACGCAATCGACAAATACAGGAGTTGTGGCGGACGCATGAAGATACCTGCGCCGTAATAAAACGTCATACCCAAGCCAAGCAGCCAATGTATTATTGGCTTGAGCATAAGCAGGATAATATTTTTCCAGCTCCGTATTACAGTAACGAGGGCGTTTCTGGGTATATAACCACATTGGGTAGTAGTCTCGCGCCATATATCTTCATCCCGCGATATGTTGACAAGGAGCTCAGTGCAGTGAAGCCCCATAGTCAAGATTGATTGGAACGCCATGGTAAGGAGGAAGGTTAGGGCCAAACCCGGGTTGGGCCGGACACCGACTCTGACGTTAAAGTCACTACCGAGGGTGTCAATTTGGGCTAGACTGGTGATTGTATCTGTGTCTGGAAGCAGAGACCAGGATGATCCCAGGTAGACGCTACACCCCCGATCACTAGGACAGTTGTGTGAGAGGTAGGTGATGCTACCGAGGAGGCAAGCAAACCAAATAAAGACGACGAGAACGAGGATCCATAAGTAGATCAAGATGTTACGGATTTGGCGATGGGCGTACAAGGCCGGTCGTTGTTGGGGTTCGGGTTTCCTTGGGATGGTGGTGATAGGATCTGAGGAATCGTGCACGCTGATTAGGCACCTGTTCTCAAATCTACGTCTTTGACCGGTTAATACGGAGGCCCAAACCATGTCAATGGGACTTGAAGACCACGTCGGGACTGTGATGGAAAATAATTGCCATGTGCTGAGAGCAGCAGTTCCGCCTAAACCGATACCGAGAGCGATAAGAGCGCCCGGGCAGAAGTTTACAAAAGTTTCACCGATGCATTGAATTTGCCATAAAGCCGAGGTATCATCAGAGCAAAGGGCTTTAGACGGTATACCGACGACGATAAACGGCGGTGCACTGTACGAAAGAATGAGAAAGCCTGCGTTTAGGAAGTTCGATATCCTCCCAAAAGCCCAATACCTACCACCGCGGCTGAATAGACGTAGATTGGAAGAAAAAGTCAATTTGCTACCCAATGCCCATCTTAAAGTGGTCTGATGGATGAGCCCTGTACTTTCGGTCAAGAGTGTAACAAGTATATTGATAAGAAGTGGTAAAATCTCCTTCAAGGTTCTGGTCATTTCCGTAGGCAGCCAGCCACGTAGTTCAGTTTGGGCCTCGTTGAAGTACAACACCCCGATTATTATGCAGATGATGGAGGTGGAGGCCGAAGCGCAAAGGCCGGTGATACATAAATTGCGTGTAAGAGCGCTGCGAGGGAAATCGGTGTCCTTCACTGCTGCTAACGAATGCATTTTTCTGTGAATACGTCGACGCTCTTTGGCTTGAGCTTCGCAACACATTTAGATTTTGTGTGTATTTTGATAAGAGAAGCTCACGTCTGATTATAAAGGAAAGAGATATGGACACGTAATTGATCGAACCCTGATAGAAACGAGTCATAAAGGCTGGGGCATTATGAGCTGAAACGCTATGGCTTGGGGCAGGATTCGGCACAGGCTGCAGTCAGCTGAAGGCTTCTGAATTTAGAAACCCTACAATCCACAACTTTCTCAGTTCTGATCTCCAGATGCAGATGCATGTCCTGCAGTCTTTTAGATTGAAGGCTTGGGTAAAAGAGCTGTTTATTTTACCGGCACGGCACCAGGAACAAAGGTCCCTCCGAAGCAAAATGCCATGTCCGCTACCGAAGGTGCAGAATTTTCCGCTGGCATCGATGTTTCGCAATTTGAACAGACTTTCCACGAATAGGGCAGACGACCATCTTGACCTAAAGGCATGGGAAGAGGAGAGTTAAATCGTAGACGCGCCCTCGTCGTGTAATTTCGAGTCCGGAGCTAGCGGAGCGTAGCCCCTCCGTATGTCATTCATCGGTCCGAGGTCGCATTGAAAGTCCTTGAGCTGTACAACACGGAGGGACCGGAGGGCTGAGGGAGTCGGACTGGAAAGATGCAGAAGCTACGCTTGGGGTAGAAAGTTGTTTTCTTTACCGGCATGGCACCAGAAACAAAGGTTCCTTCGAATCAAAATTGGATGTCCACTGCCGGACTTTTCCGCCCACTAGTATGTCCGAAGCTCCTCTATATCAACAAGACTGTAAACATTTTCAAACGTGCCAGATACAGAACCCATACTGAATCCCTGACGACGATTGTGCCCTTCACCTGACAGTCAACCATCCAACAACCATGGAATCCTCGTCCTTCATCATTCGAACAGCCTTAACCATTGGTCTCACGGCCTCTGCAATGCTATCAGGTATGTCTATCATCCCTTGCATACCCCTCTCAAACCCCTCCTCGCATCGCACTCCAGCCCCGGTCCACAGATCACACCCCGGCTGACTCTCCTTTGGGCACTGGCTTTACCCTATCGCTCGCCACCATCCCCGCAATCCTCCAATCCCCCACCCCTCTCCTCCTCAAGCAATGGCGCGTGGTCTTCGACATCGGCAAAAGCACCGCCCCTCCTCTCGCCGTTCTCGCCGCAGCTACCCTCAGCTACGTCGCCTACACCAAGTATAATATTAGTGGATCCGATGCCACACAATGGCGGGGTCTCGCAATTGCAGCGGCGGGGACGGTGGGGATTGTCCCATTCACGTTGCTTTTTATGGGAGGTATCAATGACAAGCTGATTGCTGCGAGTGATGCGGTGGGGAAGGAGGTGGCAAGCGAGAGCGTGAGGGAGTTGGTGGCCAGGTGGGGCCGGGTGAACGTTGTGAGGAGCTTCCTAACGTTGGGGGCAACAATGGCGGGAATTTGGTCTGTGCTCGAGTAGCTGATTGGCTCCTGGGAGATTTCACTGGGTGAAAATGGGTTATCATTTGCTTTTAACGGGCTGGAGATATGTAGATAGAAGTTATTTAATTCCCCCCCCAATTCCCACCTTTTCCATCTCCCCCAATGGAACTTTCTCGGCAGACGCTACCCACCGTCTTATTTTGTGAAATATGAACACAACGCTGTATTGCAGGGATGCCAGCCGGCGCACAAGAAGCCATGTCCAGTCTTCCCAGTGATTGGTGGTCGACAGATGAGGTTCTTGGTGATTGGGAGGGCCGGACATCGGAAGTGACTTTCCGCCGTAAGATGCATCATGAATTTCCCGTCTGACTTCTCTCATCCCCTCTGACATGTTACACACTCTTATAAGAAGATCAAACAATCTAAATCTCTTGTTAAAGCCCTCTATTGAGGTCCTGAATCAACGGGCCATCTCCACAATTATGGTACGAAATGATCCATTCAGGCCTGCCAAAAGGGTTTCTGGCCAGCAGCAGGATGTTTGGTTTGCTACCCTTCATTAGCAAAGTTGCCTATCAAGTCAAGCTGACTCAATGCCCCCAGGACCATCGTCAACGAAGCAGCCACAGCATCCCCTGTTCAACCAATTGTCAACATGGGTCAAGGCTTTTTGTGAGCATGCCAGCCATCGCCACAAGACTCCTGACTGATGTGCTTCAAGCGGTTATAACCCTCCATCATTCGTGACAGACGCTGCCAAATCTGCGCTGGATAGGGTGGAATGTAACCAATACTCCCCCACGAAGGTCCGCACGAGCCACCAAGAGATGAATACCACGGGCTGAAGATGTATAGGGTCGGCCAAGATTGAAAAAGGCAGTAGCGAAAGCTTACTCGCCCCTCTTTGCACGAGATGTCTATCCAAATACTGAGGTCGCCATCACGACTGGCGCTAACGAGGGCATGCTCAGTGCATTTATGGCCTTCGTCGAAACAGGGGATGAAGTCATTATTTTTGAGCCATTCTTCGATCAGTGAACATTCCCCCAGCCTTTCAAGACCATCTCGAGTTGACGACCCGCCAGATACATCTCAAACATAGAAATGCCCGGTGGTACCGTCCGCTACGTTCCTCTCTCACCCCCTGCAAAGGGCGCTACACAAATAACCTCAGCGGCAGAATGGACCATCGACATGACTGCCCTCGAAAAGACCATAAATTCTAAAACCCGCATGATCGTACTCAACTCTCCTCACAACCCCGTTGGCAAAATCTTCTCTAAGACTGAGCTCGAAGCCATTGGCGCTTTGTGCGTGAAACACAACATCATTATACTCTCCGACGAAGTCTATGATCGTCTTTACTACGTCCCCTTCACCCGCATCGCCACACTAAGCCCGGAAATAGCCAGCCTTACTTTAACAGTCGGCTCAGCAGGAAAGAGCTTCTACGCCACAGGCTGGCGGGTAGGCTGGTTGATCGGACCTGAAAACCTGATAAATTACGTCGCCGCAGCCCATACCCGCATTTGCTACACGAGTCCATCGCCGTTACAAGAAGCAGCCGCCGCCGGGCTCGAACAGGCCGATGAACTGGGATTCTGGGAACAGAGCAAGAACGAGATGAAGTCCAAAATGACCCGTTTCTGCCAAGTCTTCGACGAGCTCGGTCTGCCCTACTCCAAGCCTGAGGGAGGGTATTTCGTACTGGCCAATTTATCCAAGGTCAAGCTTCCAGAGGGATACGAGTGGCCTGAACAAGTCAAAGACCGTCGGAAGGACTTCAAATTGAGCTGGTTCCTGATTATGGAGTTGGGAGTGGCGGCTATCCCGCCCACGGAGTTCTATACGGATGAGAATGCGCATATTGCTGAAGATTGGCTCAGGTTTGCAGTATGTAAGGACGACGAGGTTTTGGAGCGCGCCAAGGAGAGGTTGAGGGGGTTGAAGAAGTTTATGGTTTGAATGTGGGTGAGATGAAATATTAGCGAGGCTGATGGGAGAGGCTTGCTTCCCCTGGTATCCATGCATTCAACGGCTGCAACAGCATTAAAGAGGCGGGCAGAATCATCTTACCATGCATCTATTGAGGGCGCTGACAATTCCACTAGAATATAGTGACACTAGATCAAAATTGGGACATTCCAAGGAAAAGTGTCTCCTAACAGGTAGATCTAATATACGCGAAGCGCTACCCTCAGCTACAGGCCTTCGTGCCAATTTGTTTGATTGTTCGCGCATAGCTATTTGGTATGACGGTATACGAAATCGTCGATCCCGAACCAGAAGGCTCTCCGGCCCTGAAACTCGGTCATCAAACATCCTAACAGCCCAGAATATATGCTCCTGTTCTTGTTTCCGGCGGACATATTTGAGTGACAATTCCCCTTGACGCCTTCGAATTCTCGTCCCACGGCTGCTTCCTTGAAATTATCAAACCCCTCTGTTCCAGAAATTCTGATTTGGATTGTAAGGTATGAAGACGGAAGGAACGGGGCTTCCGAGTTACCAGCTTCTTTCCGAGCGCCCTGTGTTCAACGCTTTTCGCTCAAGATTTTGCCTCCTTACAATAGTATAATCTCGAAATTTACTGTTCGGGATCCGACTCTTTTGTGGTAAGAGCGCCGAACGACTAATGAGACGTTCAACGGCGCCAACTTATGGTATCAATGATACCCAAAATGACCGTAATAGATGCCACCTTCGGCGTTCTTGTTCTGTTTGCCTCGGAAGCATCCGTGGAGCTAGTGAACGATCATCAGCTTAGGACTATCCATAATGTACGTCAGCAAACCTAAAGACGGCCATCCTAGAATTTTGCACTCTTGAAAACTACTACGCCGATGGAACGGTAGTATGATAGCGTTCAGTTGAGATTGCGCATATACTATCTATATATGTTTTCACGGTCCTCGAGTCGTGCTGTACGACACCTGATTTTCCCCCGTGTCAAAAGTTTCCGGCGATATTGTCACATCCTTGGCAAGCGTGTAGACATCACATCCATCACCTACCCCTCCACCTCAGCCCAGGTCGATCTGTGGAGATTCTCCGCCCTCGTCGCCTCGAACGAGAAGTCGCTGGAGGATACCGGCGGCTGGCCATACGGCCGGCCAGTGAGTGTACGGCCTTACGAAAATTAAGTACGAATAGCCCCAGGCTGCTGACGACTCCGCTAGAACAGCATTCAGATTTACAGTGGTATAACGCGCGTATCGTCGATCGTACGCCTTCGTCACAGCGCCTGTCCGCTCGCTTCTCTACGTACGACGACCCTGCATGAAGTCTCCTCGACCGAGCGGCTCCGGGTTGGTGTAGTACCAGATTTCATAATCGTGCTACCGAGCGGCACGGGATAGGAGTAGTACCAAATTTTAGATTCATGCTACAACATCAACGAAGAGTGTGAGTATTAACTTGGTCACACCATTCTTCTCCCTCGCCGATCTACTTTCAACACAATCGGCCTCTTCAACACTCGATGAATGTTACTGGGCTCATAGGTCAGCAGTTCCTTCTGTAACAAAGTCATACTAGCAAGACACTTCAAAACACTCCAGCAAAAAGTCACTCATCTTCACTCATAACATACATGCCCGCATAAATTCTCATAACGGACCTCTACAGCAAGCTTGTCTCTTTTGCACTTTGATCCAACCTCTATGGACCATTTGGCTTTCCTGTCAGTACCAAAAGCGAATAGCAAGAAAGGAACTTTCAAGTTGCCATTCGTCTCGTAAGTGTTGCCCAGTCCTTCGACTCGAAATCTTGCCCGGTACGACTTCTAGATATTCGGTACCGACTGGTTTATCATCCAGGCGACCCACCCAGCATCACCCAGCAACCAGCAACCATATCCAACACCAGCTCATTGCCACAATGCCCTTCACGACTACTGGTACAACATCAGACCACTTTGCCGTCTCCACCATCGAACAAGCTTCCCCGCGAGTGTACATGCGCGTCCTCTTCTGCTTCTGTCCACCATCAACGTCACCAATCTCCGAAACCGCCCAGATCCTCAGCGCCGGCCTGCATGCCACCGTAACAGAGCTCCCCTTCCTAGCCGGCGAGATAGTCCCAGAAACTCAAGGAGAACAGAAAGGAAGACTCAAGCTCATCCCCAGCAGCGCCCCCGACCTAGTCATCAAGGACCTCACTGTCACCTCTCCTCTCGACTACACCCGTCTCCGCAACACTCAGTTCCCAGTCTCAAATTTCACCGGCGATGTCTTCTGGTGCACGCCCCAATTTCCCTCCCCAGGCGACCGGATTCCCATCTTCGCAGCACAAGCCAACTTCATAAAAGGCGGGCTCCTCCTTGGAATGTCAGTCTGGCACACTGTGATAGACGGTTCAACCACATCCACGATTCTCCAACTCTGGGCGCAGAACTGCTACCGCATTCAGGACCCTAGCGACAACACCAAAATACTCAAACTGCCTTCTACAGCATTCGACAAAACGAAATTCAACACCCCAACCAGTACCTCCACCCTCACCGCACAAGGAACCCGCAACGCCCACCCAGAATACGTCCACCTCTCCACCCCCCCAACCTCCCTCCCCCCAGCCCTAATCCTTCCCCTCGCATCAAGCATCTACCACATCCCCCCCACTTCCCTCGCAGCCCTAAAAG
>JAABUQ010007939.1_pt1 | contig 15117 bp, 16 predicted proteins | sample 5560001 | NCBI WGS metagenome assembly JAABUQ01 (sample SAMN10711888, study PRJNA513371) | rock metagenome | isolation source: Antarctica rocks | place: Antarctica: Victoria Land, Finger Mt nord | collected 2015-12-18 | reverse complement strand
CCTGCATATTGCCGTCACTGACACCGAGATACAGCAAAATCCGCCGCAGTTCTTGGGCATATTCAGCTGCCTCTTGACCAGAGCGCATATCGGGTTCGGAGACGATCTCGACCAGTGGAACCCCAGTGCGATTGAAGTCTACCAAGGAGTAGGTGGAACCGGAGAGGCGATCGCTCCCGGCATGAACCAGTTTCCCTGCATCTTCCTCCATATGTAGGCGCGTGATGCCAATCCGTTTACGCATCGGATTGCCCTTAGCATCGACCAGTTCAATTTCCAGCCAACCATGCTGGGCGATCGGCAGGTCATACTGAGATATTTGATAATTTTTCGGTAGATCGGGATAGAAATACTGCTTGCGGTCAAATTTGCTGAAGGGAGCAATCTCACAGTTGAGGGCTAGACCCGCTTTGACAGCGCATTCTAACACCTTCTGATTCAGCACAGGCAATACCCCAGGCATGCCCATACAAACTGGGCAGACATTATGGTTTGGGGTCACACCAAATTCTGTGGAGCAATTGCAGAAAATCTTAGTGTTGGTGTTGAGCTGACAGTGGGTTTCCAAACCGATAACGGCTTCGTACTGAGTTTTAACCAGTGCAGCAGTGGTCATGGATATAGATTACAGATAAGCTACATATTTACTCCTATTGTATCTCTGTGTTGCATTTCGGCTATAAATAGGCTGCGTTAGTCAGGTCAAAGCCTATGCGATCGCTCCGAGTTAAAAGCCTTTTGTTATTGCTCTTGTTGACCGCCTGTAGCAGCAAATCCTCTGCTGACGATCTGACCAAAGAACTACAAACTGTAACTTCCTGGGCAGCAACAGCCCAGATGGTGGGTGATGCCTGGAGCCGTGGCAATGTGCCGACGGCCTACGCTAAACAAACACTCTCAGAAGCACAGCAAAAACTCCACCAAGAAACAGACACCCTAGCACACTCATCAACCTTGACGCAGCATCGTACCTTACTAGCGCAGCTACAGCGTTTGGCATCCATCGTAGGCCAGATGTCAATAGCAGTCGAACAGAAAGACCATGTTGCCATGTCTCAACATCTGAAACAGCTATCAACCCAAGAGCAAACGCTCAGCACACTTGCCAAGACTGCAGGTGGGCATCAATGAAGAAAATCCTCCAAATCGCCCTCGGTATCCTTACGAGTATCGGTGGTTTTCTGGATGTGGGCGCGATCGCAACCTCGGCAGAGGCTGGCTCAGCGTTCGGCTTTCAACTGCTCTGGGCTGTCGTCCTTGGCACAGTTTGTGTGATCTTTCTAGTTGAAATGGCAGGGCGACTGGCAGCCGTAAGCAAGCACACTCTTATGGATTCAGTGCGGGAGCATTTTGGGTTCAGGTTTCAGCTCATCTTGCTATGCGCCGAGCTCGCCATCGATTTTTTGGTGTTGGCTGCTGAAATCGGCGGGATCTGCATCGCGCTCCAGCTGGTAACAGGAATTAGCTTTCAGTGGTGGGCTTTACCGGTGGCGATCGCCATCTGGTTGCTAATTTGGAAGGGAACATTCGGCTTGATCGAGAATGGCGTTGCTTTCCTTGGTCTAATCACGCTCGTCTTTGTCGTCGGCACCTTCAAACTCCATCCATCGCTGGCAAAGGTTGCCCCTGGGCTGTTACCAACTCTGCCGCAGCAGGATACTGCACATTATTTGTTCATTGCCGTGAGTATCCTGGGCGCGGTGCTCAGTCCCTATCTCTTTTATTTCTACTCATCAGGCGCAAGGGAAGACGAGTGGGATGAAGAGTATCTAGTCGTTAATCGCGGTGTCGCTACTGTGGGCATGAGTTTCGGTAGCGTTATCTCGATTTGCGTGCTGATTGTGGCGGCGCTTGTCCTCCAACCCAAAGGCATCCAGGTGGATAGCTACGAGCAAGCAGCCCTGATGCTGACACAACCCTTAGGCTACTGGGGCTTTTTGCTGTTCGCAGCATCGCTCGGCATCGCCTGCCTTGGGGCGGCGTTGGAGATCTGCCTCGATACTGCATATATTGTGGCTCAGGTTTTTGGCTGGAATTGGGGCGCAAGCGTCCACCCGAAGGAAGCTGCACGCTTTAGCCTGGTTTACACTGTGTTCGTTTTTCTCGCCTCACTGCTCATGGTCATCGGGATCGATCCTTTGCAGCTAACCCTCTTCTCAGCGGCGCTGACAGCATTGATTTTGCCGCTCGAAGTGTTTCCTTTTCTAATCTTGATGAATGATGAACGCTACGTCGGCAAGTATCGCAATGGCTGGCTCACTAATAGCGTTGTCATCTTCGTGATCGCGCTAGCTTTTGTCTTGGCGGTCATTTCCATCCCCCTAGAGTTGATTGCCGGAGGTTAAGATGGATGTCATCCGAGATGTTCTCGATCATCTGCTGGTTGACCGCAATCAGAAAAAGATGGGTAGAGTCGATGGGATTGTGGTCGAGTTACGCGACGGGCAACCGCCTCGATTGGCGTACATTGAAGTAGGTATGCCAACCCTTGCCCGACGATTGCATCCGCGACTGGAGCCTTGGGTAGCCGCACTGGAACGCAAGTGGGGTGCAAGGCTGGGTGAGTCGTTTCGGATTCCGTGGTCACAGATCCGCGACTTGGGTATTGGTGGTGTTGATGTCGGGGTTGATCTCGAAGCAGAAGCAACGCCTGTCTTCGCTTGGGAAAAATGGCTGCGCGAGCATGTTATTGGACGGATTCCAGGAGCAGGATCGTGACACATGAAATTCAGCTTGAACTGCTGCTAGGCAAACCTGTACTGGACTCAACTGGCAAATCAATCGGCCTGATCCAGGAGGTACACGCCGAACAGGAAGGCGATGAATGGGTTATTCTGGAATATCTGCTCGGACCTGCGGCTATTTTGGCAAGATTATCAGCTTGGAGGATTGGGCAGGCAATCTTGCCCCTACTTCGAGCGCGTCAAACCCCCAGTGGATATCGAGTTCCCTGGGACAAGCTGGATTTGACAGATCCTGAAAAACGCGCCTGCTTTGTTCTTCAGATGAGTTAAGGACATTCTGAGTTCCCAAAACAGCTCTCTAGAGACAGACGATTTAAGGCGTTAAAGTTCAGCACGATATGGTTGGACGTTTCATTCCACACTTTTGGGCCTTACACGCTCCACCCCAGAATTTCCGCCACTTGTTCGCTCAGCTCTACTGGGTCGAAGGGTTTAGTGCTCACTCCCGCTACACCCATCTGCGTAAATCGGACGCGGTCGTCAGCTAGCACCTTGGCCGTTAGCAAAATGACCGGAATCGCATGGACGACCGGATTGTCTTGCAGCTCGGCAAAGAAGCGGAAGCCATCCATCTCGGGCATGGAGACATTCAGGAGAATCGCATCCAAGGGGTTCGCCTCGGCCTTGAGGAGTCCTTCCCGACCAGATGCCGCCACAATCGCTTCCCAGCCTCTCAAATCTTCCAGGCAGGCACAAGCCAGTTCTCGGATTGCCTCTTCGTCATCAACGATCAAGATGCGTTTGGTCATATTGACTCCTCGGGCGGCACTGGTAACGTGAAAGAGAATGTACTACCTTCACCGATCGCGCTCTTAGCCCAAATGCTACCATCATGTTGCTGCACGATACTTTGACAAATCGCCAAGCCCAAGCCCGTTCCCCTTTCTGGCGCGCATCTGAGACATCCACCTGCTGAAATCGACCGAAGATAGTTTCCAATTTGTCTGCCGGAATGCCGCGACCGCGATCTTTGACCTGAAACTGCACGCAGTCGGATTGGGGTTGAGCAGACAGGGTAATTGCCGTATCAGGAGGAGAGAATTTGATGGCGTTGCTGAGCAGATTCGTCAGGGTCTGAACGATTGAATCGGGTGCCGCCCAAACTCGGGCAGATGTGGGAGCAACCAAGAGGGTCACGTCGGCGTTGTCAGCGATCGCCTGCACCCCTTCCACGGCTCGCTGCATCAAATCCCCGGCCTCGCAGCCTTCCATGACTAACTGCACTCGGCCCGAATCCAGTCGTTCCAGGTCGAGGATGTCGTTGACGAGATGCACGAGGCGATTGCTATTTGTCAGGAGGGCCAACTCAATCATGCGTTTGGCCTTCTCGGGTCGGTTGTCGTAGATGCCGGTTTCCAGCAGTCCCAGGCTGCCTCGAATTGCGGTCAGTGGGGTGCGCAGCTCGTGGCTGACGATCGAGATAAATTCATTTTTCATCCGCTCAATCGCATGCTGTTCCGTGATGTCTTGGATCTGAGCCAGGTAGTACAATGGCTGATTCTGGAAATCTCGCACCAGGGACAAACTCAGCCGCCCCCAAGCGATGCGTCCCCCGTGGCAGTAGTAACGCAATTCCAGTTGAGCGCTGCGATTTTCGTTCGACTGCGTCTGCTCAATACAAAGCTGGAGCTGGGCGATGTCTTCGGAGTGAACGAGGGCAGAAGCATTGGTAGACAGTAACTCTAACTCGGAGTAGCCGAGCATGTCACACAGGGTTGGGTTGACTTTAAGCCAGCAATTATCCAAGCTGATGAGTGCCATGCCGATGGGGGCAGCCTGAAACGCGCTGCGAAACCGCTCTTCACTGTCGCGCAAGGCGGCTTCCGCTTGTTTGCGATCGCTCACATCCAGCAGCACCCCGTACCAGGCAATATCACCATTTTCTCTGCGTTCGGGGCGGGAGTTGGCTTGCACCCACTTGACTTTACCGCAAGGGATGACAATCCTCCATTCGTGGGAAAAGGGTTGCAGGGTTTTGATGCTTTGGTAGGATGCCTCGTTATAGGCATCGTGATCGTCAGGATGTATTCTGTCAAAGACGACTGTCCCATTCTCCAGCACTTGCTCTGGCTCCAATTCATCAATCTCCCGGATTGCCGGACTCATGTATTCATAGCGGATAGGGGAACCATCTGGATGGCAGACTAGAATGTAAATTCGAGCCGGTGAAGCGGCTGCGATTTTTTGGAACCGAGCTTCACTTTGCCTGAGGGCTGCTTCAGCTTGTTTGCGATCGGTCAACTCAAGTTGCACTTGCCGATACAGGTCCGCCTGCTGAATGGCAATTGCCAACTGGTTGGCAATCTGCTGCAATAACTCTACCTCTGCACTTTGCCACTGGCGAGGGTGAGAGCAGGAATGGACAATCAGCAAACCCCAGATCTGTGTAGAGCTGTTTCCCGCATTCTGGGTGATGGGAGTAACTAGTTTGGATTTGACGCCCAGTTCCTTCATAAAATCAGTCAGGCAGTTGCCCCAGGTATCAATTACCACATCAGATATGACCGAAGAGGGAGTAGGGAGTAGGGAGTAGGGAGTAGGGGGAAGAGTTAGAAAGATTCCCTACTCTTTATTGGGTACAAGCCTCCCCGTTTAGGGGGAATAAATTTAGAAAAAATTCAACCGAGACGGCTTGTCCGCGAGCTTGAAAACGTCCTTAGATAAAGCCCTTCCCTTAAGGGAAGGGTATCCCTACTCCCTACTCCCTGCGCCCAAAGGGCGCTTGACAGGATACTCGGGCAAGACGGATTCTTTGAGGACGACGCCCACTCCCTCCGAAGTCAGATGAAAAAGGAGAGTCCGATCTGCCTGAAGCGTTTGCCGAACTTCGGTCACTGCTGCTGCCAGAATTTCATCTAAATTGAGAAGTACCAAGCAGTTGAGTTCTACGCCCTTCGGAATTGAGAGCATATTCTTCAATGCGGTTTGGAGCGGTGGAGTCTGACTCGATGAGACGCAATCCATCCTGCCGCGTTACCAACCTAAAGTCATTTCGCAGATTGCCAACCTGGATACTGCTAATCGACTCAAACTGCATGAGTTGAGCAAACAAATGCCGCTCCAACTTTGTAGGATTCTGCAAATCCAGTTCACCCAAAGAAACAGCTTCGGCGTTGAGCTGATTGATGAGTTGGGGGGGTTTGCGGATAGGTGTCCAGATAAAAATCAACCCGACCGCTCACATCAGCCATTAATCGATTGGCGAGATCCTGAACTCCCTGTTGCCCGTTATGAACGCATAAATACTCTACAAGTCCTACAGTTCCTACAGTTAACAGCACAAAGAGCAAAACCAGAACGAGGTGCAAGGGAACCTTGGGGCTACGACGATTGAACCTGTGCGAAAGAGCGGGGGTCATGTTCCGATCCTCTGCTTCATCTCCCCAAGCTGCTGCTGTAACCGCGAGCGGTCAATCCGACTAATCGTACGAGTGACTAACTCCGGTCCCACAACCGGCTTACCAATGAAGTCATCGGCTCCCGCCGCAAACACCTGCTGGATTGATGCCATATCCGTGTGGGCTGTGACAACTAATATTGGCAAATTGCCCCACTGCGGGTCTTGGCGCACCACCTGGCACAAATCGATGCCACTAAACGTCGGCATCTCCAAATCCATCACCAGCAGGTCAGGATTTGTGGTTGTGAGGACTTCCCAGAATTGTCTTGGATCTTGCAGGCTCGTCACCTGCAACCCCCAGGGCTGCAACAGGTCACTCAATGCTACCAGCGCCATCGGATCGTCATCGACAACCATCACCCTGGCTTCCGCAGTTTGAGATTTGGGCAAGACTTGGGCGATTGCCTCAAACACCTGGGCACTGACAATTGGTTTGGGCAAAAATCTCCGTCCTCCCAAGCGCGAGACAACGACTCGCTCTCTCAGGCTATCTCGTTCGCTAATGACCAAAACTGGCACTGTCGGAAACTGCTCCCTGAGTTCCTGCAGCAGTGTCAGTCCACCTTCAACGCTATCGTGCCAATTGAGCTCAAGCAAAACCATGCTGGGAGAAACTTGGGCCATTTTTTGGCGAGCGATTGCTAGCTCGGTAACTGTCTCGAGCCGCAGTCCCCTGGCATGGGCCTCTGAGCGCAGTTGCTCGGTGAAGGACAACTCGGGAGTGATCGCCAGCACCAGGGGAGCTGGCGTTGACTCGGTCTGCTGAGTTGTCAAAGGTGTAGCGGGTTTGGTCAGTTCTTGTTTCAGCTCAGTCACTAATTTTGAGAGCTGGGATACTTCTGCTTGCTTCAGCGGCTGGTCGCTGACTAGCAAATGTTCGAGCGCCTGCGCTAACTTCGAGCCGGTCTCATAGCCAAACGACCCTAAGGTGCCTGTCAGCTTGTGTGCTTCCTGTCCGGCACTCTGCCGCAGATTCTGGCTGAGGTTTCCTGCCCGCAAAGCTTGTTCGACTTGCTCTAGCACGAGCGTCCGTTCGGCAAACGTCTCTTTAAACCGCTCCAGCACCTTGTTGACTGCAGGCAGCCCTTTTTGACGTTTCTCTTTCCTCCTGCTCTCCCTATCTGCCTCAGCGGATGGCACGCCCGCTCTTACCTGAAGGCTCGGTGGGAGTTTGAGCCGGTAGCCCAAACCATAGACTGTCTCTAGCAGGTCTGCGGTCATTCCCGCCGCCTTCAGCTTCTGCCGCAAGTCTTTTATCAAGTTGGTGACAGCACCCTCACACGGGGTGGCGTCAATCGACCACAGGCGATCGATAATCGTACTGCGGCTGAAGACTCGTTGCGGATTTCGCAGGAACAGCCCTAACAGGCTGTATTCCTTCGGTGTCAGAGATAGCGTTTGCCCTTTGTATGTGACTTCTGCCGCTCTTAAAAACTGACATAACGCGATACATTGCTGTATTTCGTTACAGTTTCATTCCTACTTCAACCGGGACTGTCGGCAGCACCCCGTCCATAGGCAGCTAAGGTGAAGCTCACCTCGCCAGAATCTTTAAGCCGATTCTAAGGCTAACATTCTGAGCGCTTCCTGCTCAATATTGAGCGCGGCATTGAGGTCACGGTCAATCACCAGACAGCCAGCGATTCTACAAAGTAGGTGAACGCCCATTCCCTAGAGTCGCTGTTTCCGTCTGTCCCTTCTTTGCTTAACTTAATCTTTAACTTCCAATGTTATTGGAAATTGAGAGTTTTAATTCATCATCCAATCCCCTAAGTTTACGACAGATTAGAAAGGAGTTGTACTTTGCAAACTGCACCACGCCGCCATCGTCGGCTCGGACTTTTATTCCTTGGGATGCTCCTGACTATCATACTCGCAACACTTTTCATTCCAGCTCAAGCCTACAACAACAACCATACCCTCCCGGCGACCATTTACCTAGGTAAATTTACTAACACATTACCAGTGCTTGCCGCCCAGACAAAGGGCTTCTATGCTGCGGAAAACTTGACGGTGATTGAGGAGCAAGTCACCTCGTCTACCCAGGCGTATCAGGCTCTGAATGTAGGCAGTAGTGCTGGAGGCTATGATATTCTGCTTAATTCGCCCGACAATGTTATTAACTACCGCCTGAATGCCAGCAATCCTCTTGGAACCCCACTTGATGTCAAGGCATTCTTTGGGGATAACTATGGCTTGAACCTCACATTGGTTACGCGCCCCGGTATTACCTCCGCCGCCGACTTGCGTGGCAAGACGGTCGCAGTTGATGCACGGGATTCTGGCTTCGCTTTTGTGCTGTATAAAATTTTGCGACAGTATGGCTTGGAGCGCGATCAAGACTATAAAGTTGTCCTCGCTGGCGGTGGTCTACAACGCTACCAGGCGTTACTACGGGGAGAGTTCGAAGCGACGTTGTTGAATGGAGGCTTTGAAACCCGTGCCGCTAACGCTGGGTATGTGCTGCTCAACTCCGTCTGCGACGTTGCCTACCCTTACCTAGGTGGAGTTGCGGCAGCCAAGACAGGATGGTTGGAACAAAATCGTCAGGTTGCTGTTCGGTTCGTTCGTGCATACTACAATGCCACAGAGTGGGTTCTCGATCCAGCTAACCGTGAAGAGGCGATTAACCTGCTTATGATGCCTAACGTCTCACGCCAAGTCGCTGAGGAGTTGTATAAGCTGCAAGTTCAAGATGATGTCGGCATTATTCCCGACCTCAGCATCGAGCGTAAGGCACTCTACACTGTGCTGAAGCTCCGCGAGGAATTTAACGGCTTTGATCAACCTCAAGATCTCAAAAAACTGTCGAAGGAAAAGGGTGGTATCTACGACCTGTCATACCTCAGCAAAGCGCTGCATAGTAATAGGGAAAAGAACGAAAACAGGAACTAAGATTTCAATGCCTAAATCCCTCTTAAGCTAGTCCTCCCCTAAATCCTAGATGCGTCATCTTGGCTTCGCACGACATCTGAGTGGGTGCAACACAACCATCAGCTCCATACAGGGTCTTGCTGGTTGTGTTGCAAAAACTATCTGAGGACAAAAGCTCCTCATCCATCCCCGCTCGTTATGCAGTAACTCCAAAAATTTGAGACACGAATCCGAATTGAGCTCGGACGTCGCCTTTTTCGACTCCATGAAGCAAGATCCTTTAGGAATCATGTTCATTGCTTCGTGGCCTCTCAAAGTTCGCCTCGCGCTCATTGAACTAGCCAAACCCCATCCCTGGATTGACCAATCGTTTAATGAATTGATGCAGAAAGCTCCACAATATTATTGAGGTACTTGATAGGTCGTAGTTCAGTAGGAGCCGGAAGAGTTTGGTATGAGCGTGAGTGAGTCAATTGCCGGGGGCAATCACCGCGTTCTTATCTACATTTATGCATCTAACCCTCCGACCACATCGGCACTGGAGTCTTTGGCTGTGAGTAAGAGAATCGGTTTGTGACACCCTTGAGTACGGAGTTGACGACATAAACCAAGCCCATCCAGTTTGGGGATCAGCACATCCAGTAAGATCAGGTCATAGTCCCAAGAGGTTGCTAGTTCCAGCGCAATCTGACCATTATCTGCCACATCAACCGTGTAGTACTGAGCGGTGAGTGCTTCTGAGAGTGTCACCGCTGTCGGTCGATCGTCTTCTACCAGTAGAATTTTCACAATGGATACTGTCTACTAGTGTTTACCACACCGAGTTATCACTTGATTGTAAGCCGTAAGCCAAGTAGTCGATCTTCTTCTCGACTAAGAAAAAATGTAAATATTTTATTAAATCGGCGTAAAACCGCATCGGCAAGTAAGCTTTATTTGGCAGACCTATTCAAGCCGTTCACTACTTCCTGCTTCGACTGGCTCCGGAAGATATAACCGCTCTTCACCAGCGTCATACTCAAACAATTCCGCGTAGCGTCCCCAATCTACGGCTGTGGCAAATTGGCGCTCGGCTTCTTCATGGGGATAGTATTCATCGAATAAATCGATAAAGAAATCCGCTCGCATTGAGCCATTCTTTTTTTCCCGCAATGTTTGTACCAGGCAGACCAATACTGGTACATGTTTCATGACTTGCTGCCGGAACAGGTCTTTACTCCGCAGAATAGTTGTGGTTGCAAAATCTTGCCCAACCTCGGTTAGCTTGACATCCCCTTGGGTGACTTCAGCAAAGCCTAAAAGCACGATGGCGTCCAGGATTGGCAGGAGGTCATCGACGGGTAGCTGGATTCGTTCTGCCAAACGAGGAATGTCATCCGTGCCTTCTGGTTGATCCACAACCAGCTCGAGCAAACCACTAATGCCACCCACTCGTACGTGCGGCAGAGGGTTTGCATAGGGCGAACGGGGGGCAGACCTATGAGATCGGGCTTCTAGGACAGGTGATTGGGGGGCTGCGGCTGCGACTTGCCCAGTCACTTCAGCTTCTGGGTTGGTCATCACTGTGTAGATATAATCTACCAGGGATTTGAAGCGGTCGCTGTTTCGCTCGTGAGGTCGCGGTAAATTAACCACGACCTCACCTCGGATGTGCCCAGGATTTGCTCCCAGGATAATCACCCGATCTGCCAGAAACACAGCTTCTTCAATGTTGTGAGTGACAATCAAAATGCTTTTGGCTGGAAAGGTTTTGGCATTCCACAAGTCATCAATTTCACCCCGCAGGTTTTCAGCCGTCAGCACATCGAGCGCACTGAACGGCTCATCCATAAACAACACCAGGGGCTTCAGCACGAAGGCTCGGGCAAAGCCAACTCGCTGCTTCATGCCACCAGATAACTCCTTAGGATACGCACTCTCAAAGCCGTCTAGGCCGACTATATCAATGGCTTTGAGCGCTTGTTGCCGTCGCTCCTCCCGACCAATGCCCCGTGCATCCAGCCCCAACTCAACGTTTTCCTGTACCGTCAGCCATGGCAGCAGCGCGAAGCTCTGGAACACCATGGCCACATCATTATTGGCACCCTGCAAGCGCTTGCCATTGCTGATGACATCTCCTTGACTCGGTGGAATCAAGCCTGCCATGATCCGTAGTAACGTGCTTTTACCACTGCCACTGCGTCCCAGCAACGCCACCACTTCACCGGCAGGCACTGTCAGGTGAATGTTTTGGAGAACTGTAAACTCCCCTTTACCTTCTGGCAGCGGAAAACTCTTATTGACTTGCTCGACGGCGAGCAGGACATCATCGGTAACTCGCCCGGTCGTCATGCTGGCTCCCTCGCTACGAGATAGTCATAAATGATCGAGATAGTCATAAATGATACTTTGTTTCTGCTAATTGATACAGCCGTCGCCAAAACACTCGGTTGAGTCCAACGACGAATAGGCTCATCATTCCAATCCCCAACGTGATGCGCGGCCAGTCGCCCGCTGCTGTTGCCTGAGCGATGTATGCTCCCAAGCCGGTCGCTGTCAGGGTGGTTTGTCCCCAAGCAACAACCTCCGAGACAATGCTAGCGTTCCACGCCCCTCCACTGGCCGTAATGCCGCCGGTGACCCAAGCGGAAAAAATACCGGGGATGATTAACTTACGCCACAGCTGCCAACCGCGCAGGCCCATGCTGGTTGCCATCTCGCGCAGGTCAGTTGGGATGCTGATGGCTCCGGCAATGGAGTTGAAAAGGATGTACCATTGGGCACCCAGAGACATCAACAGGATACTGCCCCAATTAATGCTGATGTGGGAACGAATGAAAAAGAGCGTAGCAAAGGGAAAGATAAAGTTGGCTGGAAAGGATGCTAGAAATTGCACTACAGGCTGCAACAGGCGTGCCAATCGAGGGTTGAACCCGATTGCTACCCCAATCGGTGTCCAGACCAGGGTTGAAAATACGAGCAGCACTACTACGCGCAACAGGGTGAGTAATCCCAGTTTAAAGGCTTTGGCTACCTCACCCAATCCAACAGTTGTCAGAATAAAGTGCAGTCCGGCGGCTAATAGCCCACCGATCGCAATCAGCAGCACAAAGTTGTAGAGGCGATCGCCCAATTTCTGGTGACTGGGTTCTACGGTATGCGGCGGACGCTGGGGAGTCAGCAAAGATAGAAGGTGATTGATAACTTCGCCCAGTGGAGTCAGCGCTTGCCCAAGCAGGCGAGGGATTTGCGCTGCTTTCAGCAGATCGTAGAGCCAGGATTCGGGAGCCTCGGCCGCTGCACTCTGTTCCATCCGGAACTTATCCGTCCAAGCAACTAAAGGTGCCCAAAACAGCTGGTTTACCAGCACAATCACCACGGCAATGGTTAACAATGCCCAGCCTAGGGCAGGTAAGTCCTTGGCTGTGACCGCTGCTGCAACATAGGAGCCAATTCCTGGCAGCGTATATTGCTGGTTCAACACACTGATGGCTTCACTGGCAGCCACAAAGAACCAGCCGCCTCCGAAACTCATGATCGCGTTCCAAAGTAACCCAATTGTTGCTGAAGGTAGCTCCAATTTAGTGAACCGCTGCCAGCCCGACAGCCGATAAAGTGTCATAGCCTCATCCAATTCCTGCGGCACCGTTCGCAGCGAGTGGTAGAACGAAAAGGTCATGTTCCACGCCTGGCTGGTGAAAATCGCAAAGATGGAAGCTGCCTCCAGCCCCAGTAGGCTGCCGGGAAACAGGGCGATAAAGCCTGTGACTGTGATGGACAAAAAGCCTAGTACCGGAACTGATTGTAAGATATCGAGCAATGGAACCAGGACTCGCTCAGCACGGCGGCTATGGGCAGCAACGTAGCCATAGATGAAAGTGAACAGCGTTGAGAAAAATAGGGCAATAAACATTCGCAGGGTTGACCGCCCAGCGTAGTATGGTAGATTACGCGGGTCAAGGCTGATGCCCGGCACTACATTCGGCGGTACAAAGCTCACCAGCGTTCCAGCCCCTACCCGTGCAATTAGCGCCAGTAACACCAATGTGCCAAGTATGACGGCAATATCTGCCAGACCGAAGGGTAACCGTCGAAGTGACTCAGGAGAAGGAAACGTTCGTTTCAGCATAGAGCAGGACTTGGCAGGTCTTTCTCAGCTAGGAAGGCATTACCGTTCTCAGAGTATAATACCAGACGACATAACCTGCTATAGCCGGTATCCAAATCCGCGTACTGTAACGATGCGTTCTGGATGTTTGGGGTCGCACTCCAATTTTTGGCGTAAGGTACCGAGGTGAACATCTAGCGTTTTAATATCCCCCATAAAAGCCGTTTGACCAGCAGTAGCAGTGGTGACTGCATAACCTTCCTGCTCTAAAGCTAGAATGAGCAATTCCCGAATCAAGTCTTCATCTTCAACTACCAAGATGCGGTTGACTTGTCCGATTTTGAGTTTGAGAGAACGCTTGGCTAATCGCGAGTAAACATACATGGAAAGGATATTTATGTTTAGCCCGGATTTCTTACCACGCTTTCCTAAAAATGGCTCTTAAATTGCGTACAGCGAGGCTTCTAGAGAAATTCTCAAAAAAACAGTTATCATTTTGCTGGCTCGTAACCGATGTACAAGGAGAAACTTGTCAAAACATTGAGACAAAACCTGTACGAATGCCCTCTAACCAATAATCTTTTCTAGAAGTGCCGAAATTTGAGCAGCTCGACTCATAATCATGAAATGTCCTGCCTTCTCAATTGGGGAGTCAGGTCTAACAAAGCGAATTGAGAAGATGCGATCGCTCAGACCATGAATATGGTGCAAATTTTCAGGGATAGTCTCATTTTTCCAGGTGACAACTTTATGAGTTGCCCATTTGATAAAGCGAGCATCAGTATCCAGCAGAATTGCTTTTAGTAACTGACGTTCATCAATGGTTTCCAGACCAAAAAACCAGTAGGCAAGCCAATACCCCATCCAGAGTAAACTTTTGAAGGGAAACACTCGCTGGATAGGGAACCATTGCAGCATCTTGAAGTAGGGAGGAATTTCGAACTTATTTTTGGCACTAGAGATTAAAATTAACTTTTCCACTTCGAGCTGCTTAGCAATTTCAACTGCAATGATGCCACCAAACGATAGCCCAATGATAATTGGACGAGTAGAGCTAATTTGAGCTGTTAATCGTTTGGCATAGCGCTCGATTGACTCACCTCGCTCTGGCTCTAGCCAACGGATGTGAACTGGCTGATATCCTTTGAAATTCAGCAGTCGGAACACTCGCTCATCGGCACCTAACCCACTGACGAGGTAGATATCTTTCAGCGTCTTCTCGGGCTGTCCCATCACTTGGAACTGCTGAGTTGCTGACTCTATCGCTTGTTCGACCGTTTGGGATGATTCTAATGTTGATTCCATTATCGCTATCTTCACCTCAAAGAAGCCAACTTCTATATGAATAAATCAAGAAAATAAAGAACTGATAAGGAGCTCGGGCTGAAAGTCTAATTTTCGGTTGGAACTACTACTAATCCGCTCCTATCTTTCCAAAAATCGATTCTAACAGCTCGTTAACACAACCGGTTGGTATATCTCCAGGCTTTAGCCTAGTAGTAGGAGAGGAACAGCAAGTAAGCGATTGGAGGGCAATTGCCTACAGCCCGAAGCGGATTGTTTTGTAAGATAGGAGACATTGCGCCAGTAGAGACGCGCGCTATACTGTCCTCAAGTATTTTAGCCAAAAAGAGGCACAGTGCTATCGATGTTAAAACTCAATCAACTGTTACAAGTCCTCAAAACATCTGTAGAAAATGATGATCTGGTTGAGTTCGGGAGAGTAATCGAAGCTCTTCACTCCTGTCCCGAGGTGGAAAGGGATGCGTTCATTCAGCTAGTTAATACATTAACTGAAGTGTATCCCTTTTTCAGTTGGCAAGATGACATAGCAGAAACAGAACTGCGTCCGGGCTGGATGCTGCTTGACCAACTACCAACTAAGCATATAGCATTTCCCGGTCTAGTCAGGTACAATTGAGAGATTGGCGTCTATTATTCTCAGAAAGAAATGAAGGCATACTCGCTCGACTTACGTCAGAAAATCATTGATACTTACGCCGAAGGTGGCA
>JAABUQ010007938.1_pt1 | contig 15118 bp, 14 predicted proteins | sample 5560001 | NCBI WGS metagenome assembly JAABUQ01 (sample SAMN10711888, study PRJNA513371) | rock metagenome | isolation source: Antarctica rocks | place: Antarctica: Victoria Land, Finger Mt nord | collected 2015-12-18 | reverse complement strand
CGTGGCGGCCGACCAGACGAAGCAGCTCCGCCACCGCGCGGTCGAACTCCGGTCCCGCCATCGGCCCCGAGGTGTCCCGCACGCCAAGGAAATACAGCCGCTCCGGCGGCAGGCCGAGGATCGCGGTGGCGTTCCTCGCCTCCCGCTCACGCCGCGCCCGCAACACCGCCGGCGGGTGGCTGGGCGAGTTGGGGTGCGAGCCGATGCCGTCGGTGAGCACCGCCACCACCGGCGGCTGCCCGCGCCGGCAGGCCTCGGCGATCAGCCCGCCGCAGCCCAGCGACTCGTCGTCGGCATGGGGCGCCAGCACCAGCACGGTGGCGTCGTTGGTCAGCGTCTCCAATCCGCACAGCGGCAACGCCGCGAACTGCCGCAGCACATCCCCGGCCCGACAAATGCCTTGTTCAAGCATCTGGCCTTGTTCAAGCATCTGGCCCTCCTCAGACATCCGGCAACGCCCGTTGCATGAACCACCGCGCCGCCTCGTCCAGCGTCTCGTCGGGGGCCGGCTGGCGCAGGTAGGTGGCGAGATCGCGCATCATGCGCTCGACCGGGTTTGATTGTAGAAATCCAGCCAGGCCAAGCGAGCGCTGCACCACCCGCATCGCGTCCAGGCAGGCGGTCTCCACCGCGATGCGCGCCAGGTTGACGTAACCGGCGACATCCTCCGCCGCCAGCTCGCGACTCTCGGCAACCACCGCCGCCTTGCGCACCCAAAGCAGCGCCGTCTCCTGGGCGATCAACGCCGCCCCCATGCGCGCCGCCTGGTGCGGAGCCTCGTGGCGGTTGCGCGCCGCCAGTTGCCGACGCGCCGCCTCGACCAGCGCCTCCAGCCCGCCCAGCGTCACCGCCGAGGTGCGCCAAGCGCCGGCGGAGAACTCCGGCTGGCGCAGATAGTCGCCGGGCTGACCGATCAGCGCCGAAGCGTCCACCGCCGCGCCGTCGAAATCCATGCTGCCGGTGCCGCAGGCGCGCATTCCCTGCAAATGCGCTTTCTCGCCGCTCACCCGCTCGCCGATGTGCAGCGGCACCACGATCATGTGCGACTGCCCCTCCGAGGTCTGGCCGTCCGAGATTTGGGCAGTTACGAGCGCGCGGGTGGCGTAGCCGGCGGCGGAACAGAAAATCTTCCGGCCGTGCAGCTTGCCGTCGTCAAGCCGTAACCGCTCGCTCGGCTCGGTGTTCCAGATCGCGAACAGATGGCCCGCCGCGGCATCATCGGCGGCGGCGCGCAACTGTGACCCGGTGCCATACATCGCCACCAGCTTGAGGGCGTTCACGTGCCCCTCGAACACCCGGCCCACCGCCAAGTTGCCGCGCCCGATCAGCCGCAGCAGCTCCAGCAGATCCAGCGCGCCCGCTGGCTCGGTGCCCAGCCCGATGCCGCCGAACTCCACCGGCAACGGCGCCACATAGGCCCCCATCGCGTGCAGGTCGGCGAACTCGGCGGCAGGGAACGCGCCGCCGGCATCCAGCACCGCCGCATTCTCCTGCCAACCCGCCACCAGACCCGCCATGCGACGGAGCAGGTCGGGCGCGGACAGAGCGTCGGCACTGTCGGGCTGCATCGTTTTAGCCTCCGAACCAATGGCACACGTCAACGGCTCATGCCGACGGCCGTTCCATCGCATCCCTTGATCCACACCCGTCCCGTAACGTAAACAAAGTGTAATCTGCTGCAGTGCAGCAAAACACTTTGCGCTAAATGTTTTCTGTGCTATACATTTGTTGTGACCAGGAGCCGTCCCGTCACATTGGAGATAGAGACATGGCAACTACAACGCATCAGACCGCTCGCACCACCCGCGACAGCGTCGCCGCTTCACCGAACGCCCTCATGGCGCGGCTGAACGCCTGGAGGGGCAAGCGTCGCGAGATCGCCCGGATCGAGTTCGAGCTGGGAACCTACACGGAGCGCAACCTGGCCGACCTCGGCCTGACATCGAGCGACATCCCCGCCGTCGCCCGCGGTAGCTTCCGCCGCTAAGCATTCAGAGCGCCTGCCGCCCTGGTAGGGTCCAGAAACGCTACCGGGCCATGTACTGCAGGTCGTGCAGGCGTCGATACAGGCCATCCGCGGCGATCAATTCGCGATGGCCGCCCTGCTCGGCCACCCCGGTCTCGTCCACCACCACGATCCGGTCGGCGTTCTGGATGGTCGCCAGGCGGTGCGCGATGATGAGCGTGGTGCGGCCGCGTGCCAGCTCGGCGAGCGAGGATTGGATGGCGCGCTCGGTTTCGGTGTCCAGCGCCGAGGTGGCCTCGTCCAGGATCAGGATCGGCGGATTTTTCAGGAACATGCGGGCAATCGCCACCCGCTGCTTCTGCCCGCCCGACAGCTTCACCCCGCGCTCGCCGACCAGGGTGCCCAGCCCGGCCGGCAACTGGGCGATGACGCCGTCGAGTTGCGCGCGCCGGGCGGCTTCAAGAATCTCGGCCTCGGTTGCATCCAGCTTTCCATAGGCGATGTTGTGGCGCAGCGTGCCGCCGAACAGGAATACGTCCTGCTGCACGATGCCGATCTGGCTGCGCAGCGATTTTAGCGTCATGGCGCGGATGTCGATGCCGTCGATCGTGATGCGCCCGCCGAGCACATCGTAGAAGCGCGGCAGCAGCGCGCACAGCGTCGTCTTGCCAGCGCCGGACGGCCCCACGAACGCCACCGTCCGCCCCGCCTCGATGGTCAAATCGACGCCACGCAGCACGGTGGCGTCCGGGCTGTAGCCGAAAGTCACGCCCTCGTAGCGGATCTCCCCGCGCAGGTTGGTGACCGCGGCGGCGTCCGGCGCGTCGGTGACGTCGGGTTCGGTGTCGAGCAGTTCGGTGTAGCGCTTGAAGCCGGCGATGCCCTTGGGGTAGGTCTCCAGCACCGCGTTGATCTTTTCCACCGGGCGGAAGAACACGCCGATCAGCAGCAGAAAGCTGATGAAGCCGCCGTTCGACAACGCGCCGTGCAGCACGAAATAGGTGCCGGCGATCATCACCACGACCTGCGTCAGCCGCATACTGAGGTAGCTCAGCGAGGTGCTGGCGGCCATGATGCGGTAGGCTTCGAGCTTGGTTTGGCGGTAGCGCCGGTTGTCCTCGGCGAACAACTCGCGCTCGTGGTCCTCGTTGGCGAACGCCTGCACGACGCGCATCCCGCCGACGTTCTCCTCGATCCGCACGTTGAACTGGCCGACGCGGTTGAACAGCGCCCGGAACGAGCGGGTCATCCGCGAGCCGTAGCGGCTGGCCAGCAGGGCGCTGGCGGGCACCACCAGCGTCGTCAGCAGCGCCAGCCTGGCATTGATGGTGAACATCAGCGCGAAGGCGCCGATGAAGGTCATGACGGCGATGAACAGGTCTTCCGGCCCGTGGTGCGCCACCTCGCCCACCTCCTCCAGGTCCTTGGTCACGCGGGCGACCAGATGGCCGGTCTTCTGGTTGTCGTAGAACCGGAACGACAGCTTCTGCAGGTGGTAGAAGCTGCGGCGGCGCATCTCCGTCTCGATGTTGATGCCGAGCATGTGGCCCCAGTAGGTCACCACCACCATCAACCCGGTGTTGACCAGGTAGATCACCAGCAGGCCCGCCGACGCCAACAGGATCAGTCCCCAGTCCTGCCCCGGCAGCAGCCGGTCGATGAAGCTGCGGACGGCCATCGGGAAGCCGAGTTCCAGCAGCCCGGATACCACGGCGCAACAGAAGTCGACCGCGAACAGCCGCCAATGCGGCCGGTAATAAGCGAAGAAGCGGATCATGGGCGGCGGATGTTCCAAATGGAATGACGGCTGGCACCATAGCACGGCTGCACGGCCACTTCCGCCAAGGCTAAGCGCCGGATTTTATTTGAGGTAGCCTTGGCGCCCCGACCAGCTTCGGATCTTGCGGCGCAGGGCGCGCGGGATCATGCGGAAACCCAACCGTACTGAAGCCTTGCGATACAAGCGCGGCGGCAGCAGGCCGATGCCGGACGAGAACGAGCCGGTCCTTATCAGGCGGGCGGCGGCGTCGGCGGCGTGCCAATCGACCATGTGGCGATTGGACCCGTCGAGATCGGTATGGCGGGAGATCACCCGGCCGATATAGCCGCAGTCCTCCGGCTCCAACTCGTAGGTGCGGTAGGAGCTGGCCTCGAGCAGCTTGGCGGCCAGCGAAATCTCAAGCTGCCACCGCTCGCGCTCGTCCAAGCCGGCGCTGCCGATCTTGAACACCTCCTCGAGCGACTTGGCGGCATTCAGGCGGCCGATGCTCGCCTTCTCGAAGACGACATCCTCGCGGCCCGCCTGCCGGCGCAGAGCGGAAATCCCGGCCAGCTGCGAGTACAGGGCGGCGATGCGGCCGTTCACGATCGACCGGCTGGAGATGCTCTGCGCGTGAACCCGGTAGTCGCCGAGCACGTCATCCAGATTGTGCAACCGGCCGACTTCCCGCAGCCGCCAATACAGGTCGGTGTCCTCCGCGTGGAAGGCGTAGCGGTAGCCGCCGACCTTCTGGACGGCGGAGCGCCGCATCAGCACGAAGGGATGCAGCAGGTACGGCTCCTTCGACGGAATTCGCGTCGCGTCCGCCAGTTCGGGAGAGTCGTAGCGGGCGATGGTGTCGGTGGGAGCGCCGTCGGCGTCGATCTGCCGCACCGCGTTGGAGACGGCGACGCAATCGGGGTTTGCCCTGAGATAGGCGATCTGCTTCTCGAACCGCTCGGGGTAGGCGACATCGTCCGCATCGTGGCGGGCAATGAACTCCGCCGTGCAATGCTCGATGCCGTGGTTCAGCGCATCGACGATGCCGCCGTTGACCTGGGTCACCACGCTGATGCGCGGGTCGGCTGCCTGCATGTCGGCCAGGATGCCTGCCGTGCCATCGGTCGACCCGTCGTTCACCACGATCATGCGGAAATCGGCGAAGGTCTGCCGCTGGATGCTGCCAATCGCCTCGTGTACCGTAGCAGCCCCGTTGTAGACAGGGATCAGCACGTCAATCGGCTCGGACCGGCTCATAAGGACAACACTTTTCAAGTATCGCGCATAATGTGCAATCATACGCGAAAAGTAATTTCAGCGCCATCGGGCTCGGCATGACGCCGTTTACCAAAACCCTCGGCGTCAGGTCTTATAATGGGGAGTAATGGGTAAAGTTCCCACTAAATTGTTGCAGTGGCACCGATCCCGCAGATCAGGCCGTCGTGAGCAATGGTTGGGCTTACCACCAGGAACAATACCTGGCCATCGATCTCCCCCATCACCGTTTCGATTATCTCACCAAACAAGTTACTGATCGTCCCCAGTATCGTTCCTACCTCGACTTGATTGCCCACGCGCACATCCGGCTTGAAGAACCCGGCGTGGCGCGACCGCGGCCAAACGAAGCTGTCGAACCGGCGCGCTGCCGGCATGTCGCGCACCGGCCCCAGCAGCACGCCGAGGCCGCACGGGACGTTCTCGCAGCCCGCCAACATGCGCGCGGCGATCTCCGGCGAATACTCGCCCGCGCCACCATCCTCGGCGATGATGGCGGGAATGCCGAGCGCCGCCGCCGTCGCGAAGCTGAAGCCGGAAATCGGGCCGCCGCTCGGCTTGTGCACCATGACGGCGGACAAGCCGAACGCCGCCGCCATCGCTTGGCTGCGCGCATCCAGCTCGAACTTTCAATCCTGCACCATGTCCTCAAGCCGTTCAGAGCCAGCACTTCACAGTACGAAGAAGCCGACGCTGGCGGCGAACATCACCAACGTCGCCGCCCAGCCGCCAATCAGCATGGGCCGGGACAACGTAAGCCGGCCCATGATGCGGCCGTTCACGCCGATCAGCAGCATCGCCGCCATGACCGGCGCCGCCAGCACCCCGTTGACCACGGCGCTCCAATACAGCGCCTTCACCGGGTCCAGCGCGGTGAAGTTCAGGCCGACCCCGGCCATCGTCGAGACGGCGATCGCGGCGTAGAACGACTTGGCCTGCAACAGCCGCCGGTCCAGGCCCTCGCGCCAGCGGAACGCTTCCGAGACCGCGTAGGCGCCGGAGCCGGCCAGCACCGGCACCGCCAGCAGCCCGGTGCCGATGATGCCGGCGGCGAAGATCGCGAAGGTGAACTCGCCGGCGATCGGGCGCAGCGCCTCGGCCGCCTGCGACGAGGTCTGGATGTCGGTCACGCCGGCCACGTGCAACGTCGCCGCGGTCGCGTAGATGATGAAGATCGCGATCACGTTCGACGCCGCCATCCCGACCACGGTGTCGATCCGGATGCGCCGGAGTTGCGGCCCGGCTTCCCCCGGGGCGAGGCAGAGCGGCCGGGCGTTGCGGTGCCGCCGGTCCTCCACCTCCATGCCCGCCTGCCAGAAGAACAGATACGGGCTGATCGTGGTGCCGAGCACGGCGACCAGCGCGGTGGCGTGATCGGCGTCGAAAGTCAGGTGCGGCACCAGGGTCCCCAGCAGCGCGGCGCTCCAGGGCACATGCGCGGTGAACACGACGGCGATGTAGGCGAACAGCGACAGCGTCAGCCACTTCAGCAACCCGGCATACAGCGCGTAGCTGACGAAGATCTCGGCGATGATGCAAAGGATGCCGAAGCCGGTGGTGTAGAGCCGCGCATTGCCGCCCAGCAGCAACTTCAGCGCCGCCCCCATCGCGCCCACGTCGGCGCCGAGGTTGATGACGTTGGCCGCCAGCAGCAGCGACACGATGGTCCGCACCAGCCATGGCCGGTAGTGGCGGCGCAGGTTGTCGGCGATGCCGCGCCCGGTGACGCAGCCGATGCGGGCGCTGATTTCCTGGATGACGATCATGAACGGCAGGCTGAACAGCATGGTCCAGGCCAGGCCGTAGCCGAACTGCGCGCCGACCTGGCTGTAGGTGGCGATGCCGCTCGGGTCGTCGTCGGCGGCGCCGGTAATCAACCCCGGGCCAAGCCGCCGCAACATGCTGGTCGGCTTGGCCAGCGTTTTCGGCGCAGCCAGGACCGGCAACATCAGAGGCGCAGGATTTCGACCGCCGGCACCAGCAAATGGTACAGCGTGCTGGCCGGGATGTTGGCGGCGGTTGGCCGTCCGGCCAAGTCGAACTGGTCGCGCCAGCCGCCCGCCGGCACCTCGGCGAGATAGCTCGCGAACAGCCGCCGCACCAACGCTCCTGCCTGCTCCAGCAACGCGGCGTCGCTGCCAGCCGAACCCTGCACGATCAACGCCTTCAGGTACTCGGTCTGCCCCCACAACCGGCGGCGATCCAGCAGCGGGCGGCCAGCCGCGTCGGCCTCGTCGGCAAGGAAGCCGTCGGCGGTGCGCCCGATCCGCATGGCGCTGCCGAACAGCCCGGCGCAGAGATCGTCCACCCGGCGTCCGCTCGCGCGCTCGAAGCGCCGCAGCAGCCACACCCACTCGACCATGTGACCGGGCTCCAGCCGCGCGCCCGCCGCCCCTGCCGCCCGGCTCCAGTCGGCGTCGAAATACTCGCCGAGAAGGCCGCTCGCCTGGTCGAACCAGCAGGCGCGGAACAGGCCGAAAAGCTCGCCCGCCCGCGCCAGGTGCCGCGCCTCGCCGGTCGCCTCGAACAGCGCCAGGCAGGCTTCAAACAAGTGCATGTGCGGGTTCTGCCGCCGCGGCAGTTCCTGACGGTCGCTCTCGGCCCAGCCGCCATGCGGGGAATGCAGCACCTCGTCGACCACCGCCAGCGTCTCGTCGATCCAGCTCAGGTAACGCGCGCCGCCGGTCGCCTGATACAAATTGGCCAGCGCGTGCAGGGTGAAGGCGTGGTCGTAGAGGTCGCGGCGGTTGTCGGTGACGCTGCCATCGCGCTTGAACCGAGCCACCCAGCCGGGCCGCTCGTCCGGCGCCCACGCCACGGCCCGCAGGTGATCGACGATCCGCTCCGCCAGCGCCAGTGCCGGCTGCCGGTTCATCAAGCCAAGATGCGCCGCCTGCGCGAACACATAGGCCTGCCGCATCCCGGTCCGCAGCCGAAGCTCGGTCTCGGGCTGCGGCGTGCCGTCCAGCGCGAGCGTCTCGTAGAACACGCCGTCCGCGTCGGCCGCCCGCGTCAGCCAGAACGGCAGCGCGTCGTTGCGCACCCAATCGACATACGCTTCGAGACCTGGGGCTTCGAGACCTGGCGGGATTGGCACCGATCTTCCTTCGTTTCGACAATCCCCTCGTGCCGCGTGCCGGCGGCGGGCGCAAGGTCTGTTGCCGCGATGCTGACGTTCACTGGCCAATGGACAGCGGACCGCCGGATCGGCGAGGCTGATCCGGCATGAACACCGAGACAGCACGCCTGATCCTGCGCCGCCCCACTACGGCGGACACGCCGGCGCTGTTCGAGTTCCTGGGCGACGCCAAGGCGATGCGCCACACCCATTCCGATGCCTCGCTGCGCGCCTGCCGCCGCCGCATCGCCGTCCACGAGTACCGCCGCCGCCGCGACGGCTACGCGCCCTGGACCATCGCGAGCAAACTGTCCGGCCGCATCGTCGGCTGGGGCGGCTTGTACGACGACCCCTTCGATTCCGGCTGGGGCGTCGAACTCGGCTACTACTTCCATCCCGCCGCCTGGGGCCAGGGTTACGCCACCGAGTTGGCCACAGCCTGCACGGCGCGGGCCGATGGCGTGCTGCGGCTCCCGGAACTCACCGCCTTCGCACACCCGGAGAATACCGGCTCACAGCGCGTGCTGGAAAACTCCGGCTTTGCGGTGGTCCGGTTCGTCCCCACGATGCAACGCCTGCTCTACAAGCGACAGTCACGAGGGAGGGTCTGATGCAGCTCTATGGGACGAGGACGTCGGGCAACTGCTGGAAGGCCGCGCAGATTCTCGAACTGACCGGCCACCAATTCGACTGGGTGGAGACGGACAGCAATGCCGGCGCCACCCAGACGCCGGGATTCCTGGCGCTGAGCGCGATCGGCAAGGTGCCGCTGGTGGTGCTGGACGACGGCACCATCCTGGTCGAGAGCAACGCCATCCTGCTGCATTTCGCCGAGGCGACGCCATGGCTGCCGGCGCCCGGCCTCACGCGGACCCGCGTGCATGAATGGCTGTTCTTCGAGCAGTACAGCCACGAGCCGTATATCGCGGTGGCGCGCAACCTGGTCGCGTGGCGGCGCGAGGCGCATCTCCACCACGAACGGCTCGCCGACTGCGCCGTGCGCGGCGGCAAGGCGCTGGACGTGATGGAGCGCCGGCTTGCCAGCCACTCCTGGCTCGCGGGCGAGGCTCCGACCATCGCCGACCTCGCGCTGTTCGCCTACACGCATCGGGCCGACGAGGGTGGGTTCGACCTGGCGCGGTGGCCCGGCGTGCTTGCCTGGGTGGCGCGGACGACCGCGTTGCATGGCGTGACCACGCTGCCGCGCCCGGCGCCGGCCAGCTAGCGGACGAAACCTGGCGCCGATGACGTAGGTTGGCTCGCGGCGGGACGCGGCCTATTCGCAAAATCGTGCGTGCAGCCTTCACAACAGTATCTTGAGCTTTGCGTTAGGCGCTCGACCTGATTGCAACCATCGGAGAACCCTGTTGCCAAAAAGCCTCGACGCCGCAATCGGCCGGATCGAAGCCGCCGAAAGCCTCGACCGTCCCGCGTATGCGCTCGGCAAGGCCATCTCCCGGACCGGGCAACTCGGCGGCAGGCCGGCGAAGGCCCTGGCCAATACCCTGCACGGCCGTCCCTACGGCCATCCCGTCCACCCGCTGATCGTAGCGCTGCCCATCGGCGCCTGGACGTTGGCGCTCGGCCTCGACCTGCTTGCGGCCGCGGGCCTCATGCGCCGGCGCGACGCCGTCCAGGCCGCCGATATCGCATTGTTGGCCGGCTCGGCCGGGGCCGCGGCGGCGATCGCCACCGGCCTGGCGGACTGGCAGCACCTGAACGGGCGGGACCGGCGGGTGGGCCTTGTGCATGGCACGGCCAACACGACCGCGCTGGGCCTGAACCTGTGGTCCAGCAGCCTGCGCCGCCAGGGCCGTCGCGGCGCAGGCATGTGGGCGAGCGCGGCTGCCTATGCCTGCATGAGCGTCGGCGGCTATCTCGGCGGTCACCTCGTGTATCGCCGCCGTGCCGCCGTGGATCACGCCGACCGCAGTCCCGTCCCGCGCGAGTTCACGGAGGTGGCCAGGCTGGCCGACCTGCCGGAAAGCAGGCCGCACCTCGTGACCGTATGGGACGCAGTCAAGCGCAGCGACGTCGGCATCGCGCTGGTGCGTCAAGGCAGCCGCGTATACGCCATGGGCGCGCGCTGTTCCCACGCCGGCGGCCCGCTGGACGAGGGATGGGTGCTGAACGGCACGCTCGTCTGCCCCTGGCACGGCTCGCAATACGATCTGGAAACCGGGCAGCCCGCTACGGGTCCGTCGACCTGCCCGCAACCGCGGTATGAGGTACGCCTGCACGACGGCGCCGTGGAGTTGCGGCGCGAGCAGGAACCCGGTGATCACGTGGTGACCTCCGCCTCGCTCGCCGCCGAGCCGGCCGCCGTCCGTGTGAGCAAGCCGGACAGTTCCGCCGAAGCGGCGTCGGATCGGGAGCCTGGCCGGACCGCCACCGAGGTGCTGTTCGAACACCACGAACTGATGCGGCGCATGTTCGAGCGTATGTTGGCGACGACCGGCGAGGGCGCGCAGCGTCACGACCTGATGCGCGCGCTGGCTGCCGAACTGGACATCCATGAGGTCGTCGAGGACGCCATCTTCTATCCCGCTGTCCGGCGCGTGAGCGAGGACACGGAGATCGCCTACGCCGAGCATGGCGTGCTCGCCGACCTGCTGGCCGCAACGGTGAAGTTTCCGCTCGCCAGCCGCGAGTTCCAGGAACACCTGGCCGCGCTGCAGGCGGCATTCCTGCATCATGCAGGTTCGGAGGAGCGCTCCATGTTCAAGGAGGCGGAGCGGCTCAGCGTCGCCCGGCTGGTCGAGCTTGGCGCCGAACTGGACCACCTGCTCGACAAGGAGCGCACGTCGCGCGCGCGCCAGGCGTTCCGGTCCTTGAAGATCAGGCTGCTGGAAAACCTTTGAGCTTAGTCTTTTCCTCCCGCCACAGCGGATGGATGGCCAGCAAGCTTGGAGTCGCGAGTAAGGAGTCGCATACCTTCTTCCTGCGCTTGGACGAGCAGCAACTCGTCGAACGGATCTTTGTGTTCGACTGAGTGTGCAAGTTCAGCAGCAGCGTGATGCGCGGTCAGCGGCAAGAACCCCCAATCCATCCGTATGGCAAATGCCACTACGACTGAAGGGTCGACCAGACCTTTTCGCTCTCCGGAAATGTGCAAACTGTGCCACTTGAGTCGCAGTTCCCACACGACAACAGCCGAGAGTACAAGCGGCGTATCGGCCCGCGCCATCCATCTACGCTCAGCCTCTGATAGCGCATTTGGGTTCAGTGCCGCCCAAATTACGATATGCGTGTCAAGCAGAAGTTTCAATCCAAAAGGCCGAGTACTTGACGGCTGAAGGCTGGATCGTCGAAATCAGGCGGCAACCTGATGTCAAGGCCGTCAAGCCCCAGCTCACGGCGGACCATGGCTGCTTTTTCGAAGTCCATGCCGGATGTTTTTTGCACCGGAACCAGCTCGATAAATGGACGGCCATGTTTGGTTACGACCACACGCTCGCCACGCGCTGCCGCGGCGGCGGCTTCGGTGAAACGAGCTTTGGCCTCGCGTATCGATAATTCCACGGTACATCCCCAACGACGCCGGCCCGGATCGGCCAAGATGCAGGCTAACATGATCCGGGCCTGTAGTCACCATGTGACTACAGGCTGCCGATCTTATCCGTTGACAGTGGAAGAAGCTGCCGGGCTATCGAGCGTCGTGTGCAGGGCAGGCAGCAAATGCCTACCTTAAAAGGCCGAGAATAACTTGTTCAAGGCGACGGAACACCACCCCGCCAAGCCGGCCAGTGGCCCACAATTTCCTGCACCAGCGGGTTGCCGGCGAGATACAGATTGGCGAGCGCCGGCACGAAACCGCCTGCTACCTGATAGTTCAACAGGGTATCGGCGTCGTTTCCGCCTGGCGGCGACTGGCTGAAGTCGGACCCCGAACGCAACACAGCCACGCGCCGCACATCCACTAGGCCGGCAGTGGCCGCCCGCTGCAGGACTGTGTAGGTCGCGTTGTCTTCCTGCTGGGTCGTGCAGGCGACGGCGTGGCCGTCAGTCAGTTGCTTGGCCCAGACGCTGGCGCGTTCGCTCAGACGCGCGCCCGCGAACCAGGTGTCGCTTGACAGGGTGTCGCACTGGATGACCGAGGGCGGCTGGTTGGCTGGAGCCGACGGATAGACGGCCCGTGCCTTCTGCGCTTCGGGGCTGTCGGATAGCCGCACGTCCTTGGACAACGCGAGCGCACGCTGCAACAGGCGGTCGTCAAGCTTGAACACCTCGGTGCCATATTCAAGCCGAGGCTTCTCTCCCGGATTTTTCGTGTTGATTCCGAGAAAGCCGGTCGGCCAGTCCTTTGGAGCCTCCCGTTCGTCCAACTCCCATTGCAGGCCAAAATCGACGAGGTAGCGCGCCCAGGCCGCGGAGCCTAGCGTACCACGGTGCGGGTCGATCCCGGCGATGCCCGCCACGAGCCAATAAGTTTGCCGAAGATCGAACTGCCTCGAATAGACGAGCGCGGCGATGGAGGCGGAAGCGTTGGCGTATCCCATGCCCGTTGTGACCTGGCACACGCCATCCTGCCCACAATGCACGGCAGGCTGGTCGGCCGGCAGGCCCGGGACGACCGTGAGGTTGCGAAGGTCGCGGTGCGAACGCCACGTTTCGGCCTCCGGTCCGAACATCGACACGATCATGACCTTGACGGGGACGGGACCTGCAGCGTGCGCCACGCCACCGGCGCAGAAGGCGATGACGGCCGCCGTGCAGAGCCCGTACCCAAGTCTCATCGTGGAACTCCTATTGCACCTCTCCGGCCGAGGCCGGTTCAAATGCCTTGCTCGCCCTACCTCGTCTCGATCGATGCCATCAAGCCGCTTGTTGCTTGAGGTAGGCCTGCACCAGATTGGGGATGTGCAGGCCAAGCCAATCGCCCATTTCCTGCTCTTCCTTCATCGACTGCTCCAGCACCGAAATGTCTCCCGTCGCGCCAGCCGCTTCGGCGAGGGTGATGAGCACCTTGTACGATGCGATTTCGTAAGCCTTGAAGCCAATTGCCGAGAGGACGTTCTTCAGCACTTCGTCCGAAGATGCCGCGTGAACAAGGCCGGCCACGGTAGCGACCGTGCCGGTCACAGCTTCCTTCGCCAAGGATTTGCTGGTGCCATACTTGGCGAGCAGGCCGTCGAGCCGGGCCGCCTGGGTCGTCGAGCGCTCCCGCTCGGCCTGCATCTTGGCATGTAGCTCCGGATAAGGCTCCATCCGCGACAGCTCGTTCTTGACGGTCCCGATAGCTTGGGTCTCGACCGCGTGTTGGTTCCGCAGCCCGGTCAGGTAGACGTCCATCGCAGCGTTCGATGCGCTCATGTCACACTCCATTGGTTGAGGAACCCCAACGTGACTTCTGCTTTTCGGATCCGCAGCCCGACGATCAGAATAAATTGCACTTGCCGGTAAGCGACTTGGCCACATCTAGGCTTATTGGGTCCAAGCCCGTCGCGCCTGTACGCGCGCCTCAGGCACCTACTTCAACAAGGCTATGACTTGGTGCCAACGGGCGTCAGGCTTCATCCATTTCCATTGCCCTACAAAAACACCGAGCAAAGCCGTTCCGCTTCCCATCGACGCAGGAAGTCCGCTTGCTGCTCGAGCCACGCCCTCGGCAAACTCTCTGTGCCCCATTCGGCGAGATGCGCCGCATATTCCCCCATCAGCCACACGTGCCGGATGGGCACGAATAGATGCACCGCCTCGAAATCCGTTTGGCTGATCGGACGAACGGAACGGTAGCCTTGGACGAAGGCGTGCCACATCGCGAAACCTTGCCGCTCGAACGATGCTTTCGCCCAGAACGAGACCTGTGCCCAGAGATACACGGCGAGGTCGTAGGCCAAATACCCGAAGCCCCCGTCGTCGAAGTCATAGAACACCGCGGTCCCGGCTTCGGCGATACGCGCGTTGCCGCCGTGGCAGTCGCCGTGACACCGGGTCCAGGCCAGGCCATCCAGTGCCGCGACCGAAGCCGACAGGCGCGACGCCAGCCCGGCAAGATAGTCGCGCGTCTCCGCCGACAAGGCGTCCAATTCCGAGACGACGGCGAGCTGACGGTGCAGCAGGTGATCCAGATCCAACCGATACTGCCCGCCTTCCCGGCCGCCGTATCCCTCGGCCGCGTCGTGGATGCGGGCCAGGGTCACGCCCTGGGCGAAGGCATCCTCCGGCGCATCTTGCCGCGCCGGGCGTCCGGCGGCATGGCGGAACACCACCATCGGCCGTTGCCCCTCCGGCGCGGAGATTTCGGTGAACAGCGCCCCGTCCTGCGCCGGCACCGCCGCGGCCACCGGCACGCCGGCCGCATCCAGATAAGCCAGGAACGCCGTCTCGGCGGCCACGTCGGCGCCGCCCCGTTGCCGCCGCCGCGACAGCCGCGCCACGTAACGTTCGCCGTCCGGCGCACGCAGGCTGAACATGTCGTTGAAACCGCGCCGCAGGAGTTGACACTCCAGCGGTTCGCCGAAGGAATATCGCGCCGCAACGATGTCGGCGACGGCCGCCGCGGAAACCGTGGAATAAACCACATGAAGCGGCGGGCCGGCATTTCTGTTCATCAAGCAAAGGTCTATCACGCCCGGCGCTTTTCCGGGAGCCTAGCGGTTCATAGCGGCCTGTGACGGCAGCGCTTTCGCGAGCGCAATCTACGCCGTGACGCTGACATACTCGATGCCGCGCGCCAGCCAGCAGCCGACGCGCACGCCGGCCACTCGCCCAGCCACATCGCGGCGGAATTTCAGCGTCCAGTCGCCCGGCGCCGTGTAGTCGAGCGCGCGGGCGCAAGGCAGCAACCACGTGTCCGGGCCGAACGGCAGCAGCAACTGCATCGCCCCCTGCCCCAACCCTCCCGAAAAGGCGCCATAAAGCGCGCCGCCGGCCGAGGCGCAGGTAAGGTCGGCGTCAAGCTCATCCGAATGGAACACCCCCTCGACGTCGATGCGGGACTCGCCGACGCATGGCAGCAGCCGCGCCGTCAGATGGTCGGTCGGGCGCTCCATCCAGA
>JAABUQ010007937.1_pt1 | contig 15122 bp, 11 predicted proteins | sample 5560001 | NCBI WGS metagenome assembly JAABUQ01 (sample SAMN10711888, study PRJNA513371) | rock metagenome | isolation source: Antarctica rocks | place: Antarctica: Victoria Land, Finger Mt nord | collected 2015-12-18 | reverse complement strand
CAGCCCGCGCGGGGATAGAGGGTGGGGTACGCCTGATCGTGGAAACCGAGCGGGCGCCCCTGCACGTCGAACAGGGCGGCGCGCACACCGCCCGTCCCCGCGTCGATACCCAGAACCAGATCGCCATGCGGCGCCATATGACCTCCTAGTCGCTAGTCGCTAGTCGCTAGTCGCTAGTCGCTAGTCGCTAGTCGCTAGTCGCTAGTCGCTAGTCGCTAGTCGCTAGTCGCTAGTCGCTAGTCGCTAGTCGCTAGTCGCTAGTCGCTAGTCGGGGGTGAACACAACTGTGTCGTCATCTACTGGGAGCGTCGGCGTCTCGCCGGCAAGGTTTCGCCAGCGAGCGGGTCGGCGGTGGCAGACGACGTTGTTGCGTCCGTATGCCGGCTGGAAGCCAGCGCTCCCAGTAGATACGACTCCCGACTCCCGACTCCCGACTCCCGACTACGGTATCAGCAACGTCTTGAGGTTGTCGCCGCTCTTGGCGGCTTCGAGGGCGGCGGGGAACTCCGCGAGCGGGTAGGAGGCGCTGATCAAGCTCTTAACGTCGATCGAGCCGTCGGCGATGGCGGCGATGGCGCGCGGGTAGCTGTAGGGGCCGAGGTGGCTGCCGTGGATGTTGAGCTCTTTCTGGTCGCCCACCTGGTTCCAGTCGATCGTGACCGGGCCGCCGCACACGCTGAACGCGACGAGCGTGCCCAGTCGCCTGATCATGTCCAGCCCCTGCTGGGGCGCCTTGACGCTGCCGGACATCTCGACGTACACGTCGCAGCCGTAGCCCTCGGTCAGAGCCTTGACGCGCGCGGGAGCGTCCTCCTCCAGCACGTTGATGCCCACGTCGGCGCCCAGCCGCTTAGCCAGCTCCAGTCGATCGTTGTTGATGTCGAGGGCGATGAGTTGGCCAGGGTTGAACTTCTTGGCCGCCTGCAGCGCGCACAAACCGATGTTGCCGACCCCGGCCAGGACCACGGTGTCGCCCGGCGTGATGTCGCCGCGATCGACGGCGTGAATGGCGCAGGCCAGCGGCTCGATGTAGGCCGCTTCTTGCATGGGGATGCGCCGGTCGATTCCGTGGATGCGCGACTTGACGGGGTAGATCATATACTCGGCCATGGCGCCCTCGGCGCGGTGGCGCTTGAAGCCGAAGATGTTGTGTACCTGGCACATCCAGTAGTGACCGTTTTTGCAGAAGCGGCAGTGCCCACAGGGGATAATCTGCTCCGCGATCACAGGGTCGCCCATGGCCACGCCGTGCAACTCGGCCGCGCCCTCGCCCAGCGCCGCGACGGTTCCGGCGAACTCGTGGCCGGGGATCACGGGCGCCTCGCAGTAGCCGCCGGAGCCGTTCTCACCCCAGAACAACGGCGCGCCTGTGTAGCACTTGATGTCGCTGGCGCAGATCCCAGCCGCGCCGACCTTGACCAACACCTCGCCCGGGCCCGGCTCCGGCTTCGCTACCTCCTCGACACGGTAGTCGAACGGCCCGTGACATACCACGGCTTGCATCGTTTCCGTCGCCATCATCCTGCTCCTTTATGCTATTCGCCGTTGGCCTGGCTCTACAAGGACCATGGCAGGATACGGACCTTAAAAGGTCTAGGTCACCGTTCATGGCCGTTGGCAACTTCCACGCGCCGTTACTTCCGGACAGACCCTTCAAGGTCTGCGGGGACAGGCTCACGCGTGTTCCACGACCGATCGCGGGCGATCCCGACCCTTATGAGTTTTGACGATCAAGATCGGTAACAGCGCGCTCCCAGTGCCGTATCCCGCAGGAGGGCGGCAAGCGGGCTCATAGAGGGTGTACGGAGCCGCTCCTATCGGCGCCACAACCTCGTCTGTCTGCCCCCGCAGCCAGGCGTTTCGTATGACCGGTTTGGTCGTCAAAACTCATCAGGGTCTGGCCGGCCGGTAGCCGCCTGCGTCAGGGCAAGCGGAGCGTCCGCGCATAGACCGTTTACGGTCCGTGGCCTGCCATGGTCCTTTAGACATGGTTCAGTGCAGGCCCGGCGCAGCTTGACGGTGTTGTGCCTGTCGCTGGCGCAACACTGTCAAGTCCGTTTGAACCATGCCTTAGAGCCAGGCTCACGGCGCTCACCGCTACAATCAACGGGATACACCTATAATGAGATGGGGGCGCGCCGCGTGATTGTGACCGGCGCCAGGCTCACGGCGCTCACCACCACAATCACAGAGCGCGCCGCTATGCCCCGCGCCTTCCTCGGGGGCGACGACGGCGACGGGCTCGTACCGTCTGGGCTCGGACGAACCGCGCGCCGCGCCATCTCGCGCGGCCGTGGCTAGGACGCGCAGGGCCGCGACGGGCGCTCCAACGGGTCCCGTCGAGGCGCGCTCGATCAAGCTGGGAGGCAAGACGACGCGCCGCGCCGCGCCGTCGTAGTATCCGTCGATGCGCTCGAGCAGGAGGCGGACCGCCGCGCGGCCCAGCTGATCCGTGGGCTGCGCGACCGTCGTCAGCGGCGGGTCCAGCAGCGCCGACCACGGCGCGTCATCGAACGCGACCACACTGATGTCCGCGGGGACACGCCACCCCCGTTCGCGAATGGCGGTGAGCGCGCCGAGCGCCATGGGGTTGTTGATGGCGAAGATGGCCGTGGGCGGCCGCGGCAAGTCGTACGCCGCCAGCCCTTGCCGGTAGCCCTCCAGCCGCTCGATACCCGGCGTGACCGGACGCCCATTGATATAGCCGATGCGCCGATGCCCCAACGCCGCCAGGTGCGATACGGCCAGGATCGCGCCGGCCACGTTGTCGACCAGCGCCACGTCGAGATCGAGGTCGTAGACGCGGCGGTTGAGGCAGACCACAGGGACCTGGTGGGTCACGAGGGGCAGCAAGGCGCGGCCGCTATTGGCCACCGGCAGGATGATGACGCCGTCGATGCGCTGCGCCTGCCTCGCACGCAGATGGAAGCGCTCGCGCTCGGGGTCCTCGTCGGAGTTGCACAGGAAGAGGGTGTGGTTGCTCTCGTAGGCGACGGCCTCGATTGAGTGGATCGCCTCCGTGAAGATAAGGGTTGCGTATCTCGGCGACGATCAGGCCCAGCGTGCCCGATTTCTGGCGCCGCAGGGCGCGCGCGCTGATCGATTCTGTAGTTCAGATCGCGCACCGCCACAAGCACGCGGTCACGCGTCTCGGTGGTGACCTCCGCGCTCTCGTTCAGCACGCGCGACACGGTGGCGACCGAAACGGCGGCCCGCGCGGCGACATCCTTAATACCCGCCATGTGCTACATCTATCGCTTCCACGCCGGACAAACATCCAGGAGCGTTTATGTTCCTATTGCTAGAGCTTAACAGAGTACCGGGACAAATGATTACACTGGAGGTAAAGGTTGTGGAAACGGTAGTTGGGGAGATTTCATGGTTCGCACGCGTCACGACCATCTACAAGCCCTAAAGACGCGAGACTTCGATCTGCTCGTCATCGGGGGGGGCATCACCGGCGTGGGCGTCGCGCTCGACGCGACGGCGCGCGGGCTGCGCGTCGGCCTGATCGAGAAAGGCGACATCGCCTCGGGCACGAGCAGTTGGTCGACCAAGCTCGTGCATGGCGGCATCCGCTACCTCGAGCAGTTCGACTTCCCAATGGTGCGCGAGGGCCTGCGCGAACGACACACCCTTATCCGCATCGCGCCCTACCTCGTGCGTCGGCTCTCCTTCCTGTACCCAAGCAAGAGTGGCTTCGCCGGCAAGGCTTACGTCGACGCCGGCCTCTGGATGTACGACCTCCTGGCCGGGCGCAAGGCGCTTGGCCTCCATCGCCGCGTAGGCCGCGCCGAGAAACCGGCCGATGCGCCGATGAAGGCGCCGTGGGACCGCGGCGGCTTCACCTATTACGACTCGCAGACCGACGACACCCGCCTGGCCCTTGCCGTGCTGCTCACCGCGGTGGAGCGCGGCGCCGTCGCCGCAACCTATACCGAGGTAACCGGCATCCTGAAAGAGAACGGCCGGGTCGTCGGCGTGCGCGCCCGGGACCTGCATGCGGAGGACGGCGCCGACGCCGGCGCGTTCGAGGTGCGCGCCCGCGCGGTGATCAACGCGGCCGGCGTCTGGATGGACCGAGTGCAGCGCATGGACGACACCGGCATCCAGGCCCGCGTGGTACCGAGCAAGGGCGCGCATATCGTGATCCCGCGCGAGCGGCTGCCCATCACGAGCGCGCTGATCATGCCCGAAACGAGCGACGGGCGCGTGCTGTTCGCCGTGCCCTGGCAGGGGCGCGTCGTCATCGGCACGACCGACGCCGAATACCACGGCGACATCGACCGCCCGGTGGCCTCGGACGAGGAGGTCAATTTTATCCTACGCACCGCCAATGAATACCTGCGCATCGACCTGACGCGCTCCGACATCGTGGCCACCTACGCCGGGCTGCGCCCGCTCATCCGCATGAGCGGCGGCGGTGTTTCCGGAGGGCAGGACCCCGGCGGCCAGGACGCACCCGGCGGCGGCGACGACCAGCTGGGGACGAAAGACCTCTCGCGCAACCATGTCGTGCTCACCAGCCCCGCGGGCCTGGTGAGCATAGGAGGCGGCAAGCTGACCACCTACAGGCTGATGGCCCACGACGCCGTCGAGGCCGCGCTCGCGGCCACGGGCCTGCGCGCCCCGCGCCGCGCCAACACCTCCACGCTCCCCCTCACCGGCACGCCCGGCTACCGTGAACTACGCGGCCAGACCGGGCCGCTGGCGGCGCGCTACGGCGTCGCGCCCGCGCTCGCGCGCCACCTGCTCGACCGCTTCGGCTCGCACGCCGTCGCCCTGCTCGAACTCATCGCCGAGCGTCCCGCGCTCGGCGAGCCGGTCGTCCCGGGGCTGGGCTACATGCTGGCCGAGGCGCTCTACAGCGCACGGTACGAACTGGTGACGACGCTGGAGGATGTCCTGGCGCGGCGCATGCGCCTGAACCTGCTCGACGAAGACCATGGCACGGGCGTGGCTCGTCGGGTAGCCGAGTTGATCGCGCCGGAGCTCGGGTGGGACGACGCGCGCGTCGACGCCGAGATCGCGCGCTACGACGACTACGCCCGCATGGCCGGCTCCGGCTATCGCCACAAGGCCGGCGACCGGGACGAAGCGCCGCGCGCCGTCGCCGTCGGTTAGGGGTAGAAAATAGGGGCGTACGATCGGATTAGTCCCCTCTTGCACGATACGCACGTCGCCGATAAGCCGCGCGGACTGCCGTTTATAGGCTTATAGGTTGTAGCGGCGGAAAACACTCTTGCGGAGCGCCGACTTACCGTAGACACGCGCCTTGACATCCACGCGGTTCTCCGTGCGAAAGGGGTTGTCACCCCGGCGGCCGGCGGCATCCAGGAAGAGAGCCAGACTGATCAGGGTGAGGTTGATCGTGGCCGGGACGCGCCTAGTGCGCGCGGGGAGGGGACGCCCGGCGGCTCCAACACACACGCCAGCGCGGACGGCGCGCTGTTGCTGGCCTCGTGCGACGGCGAGGTCGTGCTGCACGGCCTGCTGCTGCATGTGACGCCCATGCGCGTCTACGAAGGCGACGTGGCGACGGACGAGGACCCGTTGGCGACGGACGGCGCCCTGTTCGTCACGGGATCGATACATCGGGGCGCGCGCGTCGAGGCGCTGGACGACATCTACATCGCGGGCGTCATCCACGAGGCTGAGGTGGTGAATCGCGGCGGGAGCATCGTCGTGATGGGCTCGGTCTTAGTATTACAACGTGACGTTGACCTGCGACTGAAGTCGCATGGCAAACCACGGACACTGACGTGTCTCGACACGCCTCGCTCGAACGACTTTAGTCGTCGTTCTTTGCCATGCGACTGTAGTCGCAGGCTGATCCTAACGTTGTAGTATTAACCTTTGGTGCTAGTGGCACAGTGTCACAAGCTGAACTGGGCGATAGAGCGATGAACGCGCCCCTGCGCGTCGAGCGGGAGGCCATCCCATTGGACAAGGATGTTGAACAGGGCCACGGTGAAGGCCAGGCGCATGGTGAAGTACCGCCAGGCGCGATGGGCGGCTTTTTTGGTGTGGCAGACCTGTGTGAGCATGGAGAAGGTGGTCTCCACGAGCATACGGTCGTTCCAGGTGCCGCGCGCAGACCTTCAGATTGGACGGATTGCCCTCTTTGCGCCCGAACGTGGTGTCGGCGAACACGATCATGCGCTCGGCGAAGCGGGTGACGAGCGGATGGAAGGTGCGGTCGTGGGCGTTGGCGGTGTCCGCGCCCCAGGCGCAGACGAGCCCCCACTTGTTGAGCACGACGCCGAGCGTGCCGCCAACGATCCAGCGGTGGTTGGAGACGCCTTTGCGCCCGATGCGCGCGAGCCGACGCCGACGCTGCTCGCGGTAGGGATGGGTCAACTCCACGCCGTAGCTGTCGGCCACACCGACGATGGTCGGCTCCGCTAGGAAGCGCGTGGCCCAGTCTTGGTGTGTCGCGAACAAGCGGAACAGGCGCGTGCGCTCGGGCAGTCGCGGGAACAACGGGCGGTCGTCCCGCTCCAGCCAGCGGTAGAAGGCCCGCTCACTGCTCCCTTTGAGCACGAACAGCAGGGACAACGTCACCACGTCGCTTGGATATAAGCGGGCTTGCGGGTGTTTTGGGGTGTCGCTCATGGCCTCATCCACACGGTAGAACAGAACGGTAGAACAGATCAGTGATAAAATCGACGGTGGTCATGGGGTGCTCCTCTCTTCTGGTGTCTTGACACCATCAGAATCGAGGACGCCCCCTGTCCCTGTCAACTAGCACCAAAGGTTATTAGGCTCCTCGTCCAAAGCCCGCTTCTCGACCACGACCCTGCCCATGCCCGCGTGTGCAAACTAGTATTACAACGAGACATCGATCACGGCGGGTGAAGTCGCCCGAGTTGGCGCAAGATGCGCTTGCGATGGGAGCAATAGGCGGCCGCTTTGCGCTGCTGCTGGTAGGACACGAGGTCCAGGGCGGCCGCGATGTCGAGCGCGGGTAGTGGTAGCAGGGCGCGCAGCAAGAGACGCACGTGGGTCAGACTCAACACGACGGGCACCGCGCGCAGGTGGTGGAGCGCCGCGGGCGGGTCCAGGCACACCGGCGGCTCCAGGTGCGCGGGGAGCCCCGCGGGCCCCCCCTCTCTGGTTCAGACGCTGCTGCATCCGAACCAGGACGTGATGCGCCAGGATGACCAGCGTCATGTGGTGGTGCCAGCCCCGCCACGAGCGTCCGTCGTCGTGGTCGAGCCCGACGTCACCCTTACCCTCCGCGAAGCACGATTCGATCGGCCAGCGCATCCCGCTCACGCGCACCAACTCGCCTAAGGGTATGTCCGGGGGCGCGTTACTCAGGTAGATCTTCACCTCCGGCCCCTCATCCGATCCCTCGGACGGGTCCCCGACGGCGCGCCGGAACAGCACCCACACCTCCGGGCCGGGCAAGCTGTGCCGCGTCGTCACCACGCGCAGCGCGGCGAAGTCGGCGACGAGCGGCCCTTTGCTGCCTTCCAAGATGCGGTAGCGGCACCAGGCGTCGGCGGGGATCTGGGGGAGCAGTGTATCCACCCGCACAGGGCGGGGACTGTCCGGATGCAAGCGCTCCTTGGTGAAGGAGCGCCCCCGCCGCCCGGAGGGCGTGGGCGGGACCCACACCCGCGGGCGGGGGCAGTCCAGCCCCGTTGCCGGGTCGCGCAGCGGCCACACCCGCGTTAAACCGGGGACCTCGGCCAGAGACCACAAGCCCGTCGCCGCGACCCGGTCCAGCAGCGCGGGGTCCTGGCCGTAGCCCTCGTCGCACGCCAGCCAGCGCGCCCGCACACGGTGCGACCGCTGGACGCCCTCGACCAACTCCGCCGCCAACTCCAGCTTGGTCTGGAACCGCACGCCGTCGGGGATGGCGCAGGCGTGCCACAGGTCCCGGTGATCCTCCGCGAACCAGGCGGCGTGGAGGTAGAGGCGGCGGTCCAACAGCGTATAGCCGCGCCGGCTGGCGTAGCCCAGGTAGACGCCGGCCTGGCAATTGTCCGTCTTGCCGGTCGCGCCGCACCATTGCCGCGCGACGCCGACGGAGTGCCGGCCCTGCTTGGGCACGTCGCTGCCATCGATGATCAGGACCCCGTCGTCTTCGCCCAGCGTCTCGTCGACCAGGCGCTGATGGGCGGCTAGGATCGCCCTATCGTCCCACGCGCCCGCGCCGATAAATTGTTGGAGGGCGCGCACGGTCTTCGCCGCCTGCGGCCCCGCGCCACACAGACGCAACGCCATCGCCTCCACATTCTTGCGCGGGACATCCGCGAGCAGCAGGCCACGCAGGTAGGTGTCGGCCCAAGCGCGCTGCTCACGGCGCTGGAAGAGGGGCGCGCAGTGGGCATGATAGGCGGTTAGTTCGTCCGCCAAGTCGGCGATGTCGGACGGCGTGAGCGTGAGCGTGAGCGCCAGGGGGGCCTTGCTCGTCACATCGTTGGTGTCCAGCACGACAGGCATCGTCGCCTCCTCCTGTAAGACTATGCGCGAACGCACGGCCCTACCATGCAGCAAGCGGCGTACCCGATGTCTCGTTGTAATACTAGTGGTGCGCGGCCTGTAAGCGGGGCGCGGCGCCCCTGGACACGGCGTTGGGCCTTGGCCCGGGAAACGTGTCGCCGGGGGTGGCGCGGGGGGGCGCGGGTCGCGGTGGACGCGACCGTCACGCCGGCGGTGGAGCAGGTCCAGGAGGCCCTGGGTGTCACACTCAGTGACGAGACGGCGCGGCGCCTGGCCGAGCGGATCGGGGCAGTGGCTGAGGCACAGACACAGGCGGCGCTCACGCGCGCCCGGCAGGGCCAGCCGGTCTGGACAGAGGACGAGATCGCGCGTGCGGACGACACCCGCATCCTGGTGGTGGAGGTGGATGGAGTGCTGGTGCCTCAGGAGGCCGGGTGGCACGAGATGACGGTGGGCACGCTGGCCCCGCTCGGCCCCGCGTTGCGCCTCGACCCGACGCACGGACGCGCCACCTTGGCCGGGGGGTCCGCCAGCTACGGGGTGGGCGGCGAGGACGCCGAGGCCTGCTGGTGGCGCGTCTACGTGGAGGCGCGACGCCGGGGCCTGGGCACGCCAGCGGTGCGCACCGTGGTCGTACTCGGCGATGGCGCCCGCTGGATCTGGGACCGGGCGCGCGCCTTCGTCGGCTTGCCCGGCGTGGAGGTGGTGGAGATTGTGGACCTCTACCACGCCGATGGGTATCTGTGCGCGGTCGGCCACGCGCTCTATGGCGCGGGCAGTCTACGGGCGGCGGCCTGGGTCGCGCCGCTCAAGGATCACCTCTACCTGCACGGCGTGGCCCCCGTGCTTACGGCCCTGGCGCGCCTGTCCCCGACGACGGAGGAGGCCGTGAACGCTATCGCGGACGCCCAGACCGACGTTACCCGCAACGTGGCCCGCATGGACTATCCGCGCGTCGTCGCGCGACAGTTGCCCATTGGGTCGGGGGCCGTGGAGAGCGCCTGCAAGGGCCGGGTCGAAGCGCGACTCAAACAGGCGGGCCTGCGCTGGGGTGTCCCCGGCAGTCACGCCATTGCTAGCCTGCGCGCCGTGCAGCGCGCGGGGCGTTGGGCGGCCTTCTGGCAGACGCACCCTGATCGGCAGCCAGCCGCAGCCAGGCCCCCTCCGGCCCCTTCCGGCCCCCCAGACAGCAACTGCCCCGGCGCAACGTCCCGCCGCCCCGGCGGCACCCGCCGTCCCCGCGCAACGTCCCGCCGTCCCCGCGCAACGTCCCGCCGTCCCCGCGCGCCCGCCGCGTGTGCCCGCCGCGTATGGCCGCCCCCGCCGCCGCGCCCCGTCCCCGCCCGCGACCGACGCCCGCGCAACGTCCGCTGCTCCTGCCCCGCTCCGCCTAGGGAACTTTGCTGTGGCGCACCCCTGACCAACTGACCAAGGACCAAGTGATCAAGTGACCAAGTGACCAAGCGACCAAGTCGTCATCGGGGGGCGCCGGGTGTGTCCCCCGATTGTGGACTGTGACCTGGCCCACGGCGATCGCCGCCACAATCGCCGCGCATTTGGCGATCTACCGCTCCCTGAGGCACGCTGCAAGGGGAGCCATCACCCTCCACCAATACCGGGATGCGTCTACGTCCCACGCACCAATACACCAAAGGATTTTTATGAGCCATACGGCGACCTCCCTCCCGCGCGACCCCACGCCATTCTCGCACCACGATGGGCCGGTCGGCGCGCTGCTCGTCCACGGCTTCTCGGGCACGCCCGGCGAGTTGCGTCCACTGGCCGAACACCTGGCCCACCAGGGCTACTCCGTCGAGGCGCCCCTGCTGGCCGGGCATGGCGGGAGCCAGGACGAGTTGGGCGTCGTGACCTGGCAGGACTGGGTGGCCTCGGCGGAACGGGCGCTGGACAGCCTGCGGACGCGCTGCCCTAGCGTCGTACTGGTGGGGTTCTCCATGGGCGGGGCTATCACCCTCTATATGGCGGGCACGGATGGCGCGGCACGACGGAAGATCGCGGGGATCGTGACGATGTCGGCGCTCACGCGCATCAACAGCCCTCTGACCGTGCTGCTGCCGATCGCCCGCCACGTGATGCCGTACGTCTACCCTTTGCGGCTGCGCGGTATCGACCTGACCAAACCCGAGGTGATCGAGCGCCTGCGCGACTACATCCCCGACCTGCGGGTCGACCCCTCTAAGCCTACGGAGATCGCCGCGCTGCGCCGCGGCGTCAAGGTCTCGGTCGGGGCCGTCTATCAACTCAACGTGTTGCTGCGCCACATGCGGTCCGCGCTGCCGCGCGTGACGGCGCCGGCGCTACTGATCCAGGCCACGCACGACGAGCAGATCCCGCGCTCGAGCCTCGACGAGATCTACCGCCGAATCGGCTCGCGCGACAAACGGGTCGTGCGCCTCGCGCGCTCCGGACATATGCTGCTCGCCGGTCCCGAGCGCGACGAGATCCTCGCGCAGGTCACGGCCTTCCTCCAACAGATCGGCCAACCGGCCGTGTAAAGTCGCGCCTCCCCCCGCATCTACTACTACACTGCTACTATGGAAGGGGCGCCGCGCCGATATAGGTAAGGGCAAGACATCATGGCACAGGCCCTGCTTATGTTAAGATGAAGCACAGGCCGGCGCCGCCGGCGCGACGCAGTATGTGAGGACGGCAAACGGTGGCGCAATCCACGACGGACGGTCAGATCTGGGGCGAGAGCGTAGGCGACGGCGTCTCCGACGCCGACCTCGTCGCGCGCTCGCTGCAGGGGCGGCAGGACGCGTTCGAGGCCCTATTCGACCGCTACGCGCGGCAGGTCTACAGCATCGCCTACCGCATCAGCGGCAGCCCGACCGATGCCGAGGACCTGACGCAGGACATCTTCCTGCGCGCCTTCCGCACGCTGGGCACACTGCGCCAGCCGCAAGCCGTCGCGGCCTGGCTCTACCAGATGGCCACCAACGTCTGCCTCGACGCGCTGCGCCGCCGCAAGGTCCCGCAGGCTGAACTCAGTGAGTCGGTCGTCGCGCTCCACCCCGACGACTCACGCTGGCGCTCGCCCGAGGCCATGGCGCTGGCGGGGGACGACCAGCGCGCCGTGTGGGAGGCGCTCGGCCGGCTGGCCCCGAGCCAGCGCGCCGCCCTCTCGCTGCGTGAGTTGTACGGCCTGAACTACGGCGAGATCGCCACGACGTTGGGCACGAGCGTCGGCGCCGTGGAGGTGCTCATCTTTCGCGCGCGGCGCCGCTTCCGTGAGCAATACGAGAAGGTGGCGGCGGGCGCCACGGCCAAGACGGGCGAGAAGGCGTTGCGCTGCGTCGAGGCGCGCTCGTCGCTCGCCGCCGTGCTCGACGACGAACGGGCCGCGGGCAAGGAACGCGCGGCGGCGCTCGCGCACGTCAGGACCTGTCCGACCTGCCAGGCCGAGATCGCGGCGCAGCGGCGTGACAACCGCGCCCGCATACTCCTGCCGCTGCTGCCCCTCCCCATCACCGTCAAGGGCCATGTGTTCGCGCACCTCGCCTCGGCCATCGGGACCGCCGCCGCTGGGACCGGAGCCGCGGCGACTGGAACGACAATTACCGCATCCTCGGGCTCGGGAATGGCCGCGACGGCCGCGACCTCGTCGGCCACCGTGGGGACGGCGGGGGCCGGCTCGACAGCGGCGACCACGGCTACGGTGGCGGCGGCCGCGGCAGGCGCCAAGATAGGGTTGCTGACCGGCAGTAAGGCCTTGCTCGTCGCCGCGGCGATCATGACGGCTACCGCCGCCGTCGCCGCGCCGCTCTTGCGGCCACACCATCCACAGCGCATCGCCGCCCCGCGAACGACGGGTAGCCAGCATGCACAGACGACCGCCGGAGGCGGATCACGATCCGGGACATCATCTCTGGGGCCAAGCGCCATCGGAACGCGCCTAAGGTTACTCGTCCACGCGCTCAAGCACGGCTTCACGGCGGCGCCCGCGCCACGCATGTCCCATCCACGAGTCAGACACTACGTCACGCGCACGACAGCTATCCCATTGCACCGCCCTATCACGCCAACGCGCCAGCCTCAGCCGCACACACCGACGCGCCGTACGCGGTCGCACACGGCGCGGGCCGTCACCGTCACACATGTCTCCACGACGCAGGGCGCGCGTCCCGCGCGGCAGGTCCACACCGCGCCGCGCTCTCGCCCTACCCATCACGCGCCATCCAGCCACGTCAAGAAGCTCTCGGACAGGTCCTACACAACCGTTCGTAGACCGGCGCCGCGCCGGCCGGTCATACACAAGGCGACACACCATAGCCCGATTAGGCGTTACAAAGTGACGCGGCCTCGCCCGGTCATGCGTCATCGCGCTACACCAGTTAAGAAAGTGCTCCGCCGCGTCCACAAGCCGCCCCGTCGCGCTCCGCCGCGTGGGCTCCTGAGTGTGGCCTGGCCAGGCGGCTTGCTGCGCTTCGACCGGCGACAGGCGCTGCGCGTCCACACGCTGCCCGGAGCCTATGTCGACGTGGCGCTGCACATTGAGCGCATCGCGGCTCCGCACAGCCTTGGCTCGCGCGGTCCGCGTGTCGTCTACATTTCGATGCATGCGCGCGCCGACAGGCATGGCGACGCGTCCGTGCCGCTGCGCTACGCTTATGTGCCCACGCGGCCCACGCCGGTCACCGTCATCGTGACCGTCCACGATGGATCACACCTGCAGCAGCGGAGCGCGACGATGACGCTGGTACGCCGCTAGTCGATTTTTCGCGACCGAAAACACATTTTTGACGTGTAGTATCTCCACCCCCTCCGTCGTCTTAGAGAATAAGGGGGGGCTGAAGATGTTATCGCTCGTGATTATTCTTCCACTACTGACGTTGGTGATCCTGACCATGCGCGCCTATGACCGGCGCGACGGGGCGCGAAACGACATGGGCGTTCCGGCCGCACTCGACCACCGCGACGATAGCGCCCTGCTCGATCCCGTGACGAGGCTGGGCAATCACCGCGCTTTCCAGGAGGGGCTGCACCGCGACATCGTGCATGCCCTATGGCTCGGCGAGCAGGCCAGCCTGGCCCTCGTGGACATCGACGACTTCAGAATGATCAACTCTCAGTACGGCTACGGGCGGGGTGACCGTGTCCTGGCCGACCTTGCAGCTTGCGTCCGCCGGCACGCCGCCCCAGGCCGCGCCTATCGCCTCGGCGATGACCTGTTCGCCCTCGTCCTGCCGCACAGCGACGCGCCCACGGCGGCCCACGCCCTGGAGAGTCTGCGCGTCGCCGTCGCGCGGGACTTGCCGTACGGGCTGACCGTCAGCGCCGGCGTCGCCGCGCTGGCCTCCGGCGCGAGCGACGCCGATACCCTCCACGCGCGGGCCGCCGCCGCCCTGCGCGAGGCCAAGCGTTATGGACGCGATGCTGTCGTGCTGTTCGACGAGATCGGGCACGACACCCCCGTGCCCTCGCCCGCGAAGGGGTACGCCGTGCGCCGCCTGATCGCCGAGCGACGGGTCTTCGTCGCGTTCCAGCCTATCTGGGACCTGCATGACGGCGGCATCCTGGCGTTCGAGGCCCTGACACGGCCGGCGCCGGGCTACGGCTTCGACGGGCCGCTCGAGGCGTTCGACCTCGCGGAGGGGCTCGGCCGCGCCCACGAATTGGACGCTGTCTGCCGGGAGGCTATCCTCAGGCGGGCGCGCGAACTGCCGGCCGGCGCGCTGCTCTTCCTCAATCTCTCACCGCACACCCTCGGGCGGAGCGACTTCGCCGAGGCGGCGCTGGTCGAGGCGGTCGAGGCGGCGGGGCTTACGCCCGGCCGCGTGGTGCTGGAGATCACCGAGCAACTGCCCGTCCGGCCGCGAGACATGATCCGCGCGGCCAAGCGACTGCGCGCGCTGGGGTTCCGGCTGGCGATCGACGACGTGGGGGCGGGCAACGCGGGGCTGGAGATGCTGCGCCAACTGCCGGTCGACTTCGTCAAGATCGACCGTGGCGTGATCGAAGAGGCGCTCGACGATGCCACGGCGCGGGCGGTCTTCCTGGCTATCGTTGCCTTCGCGCGCGAGGCGCGCAGCCATGTCATCGCCGAGGGCATCGAAACGGCCGCTATGTTCGCGCTGGCCCAACAGGCCGGCGTGCGCGGCGCGCAGGGCTACCTGCTGGGCCGCCCCAACGCGGTCGTCCCCACCGTCCTGGCCGTCCCACAGGCCCTAACGGCGTGACGGCGACGGCGAAAGGGCGCGCCCCGAGATTATGACCGGAGCCTGGCCCCCGGCGCTCACCACCCCAATCGTAGGGCGCGCCCACGGCGAGGCTGCGTCCGCCAACTGCCTCACCCATCGCGTACAATTAGTGGTAGCCTGCTCTATTGGTTGCATGGTTCCGCCTCTCTAATCACGCGAGGAATAACAAGTTGGCACATCTTTCGCGCGCGCTGCTCTCGATCCTGGCTCTCGTGGCCGTGTGCGTAAGCGTCGTATCGGGACATGACCAAACGGCGCAAGCAGCGACGGTGGGTGCGACCGGGGCCTGCGCCGGCGCCGGTACGGCGACGAATAGTGTCGTGCGCTTCTACCTCGCCGTGGACCGGCGCCAGTTCGCCGACGCCTACGGTTGCCTCGCCCCGACCGAGCAGGCCGCCCTCCCGTACTCCACCTTTGTGGCTGGCTACGCGCGCACGGTCAGCAGCC
>JAABUQ010007936.1_pt1 | contig 15122 bp, 15 predicted proteins | sample 5560001 | NCBI WGS metagenome assembly JAABUQ01 (sample SAMN10711888, study PRJNA513371) | rock metagenome | isolation source: Antarctica rocks | place: Antarctica: Victoria Land, Finger Mt nord | collected 2015-12-18 | reverse complement strand
GTGGAGGGGGTGAGAAATGTGGTGCTGTAGAGGAGGGCTTCGGCGCCTTGGGCTAGGAGGGTTGGGGGGGGGTGGAGGAAAGGGGGGGGGGCGGGGGGATGGGAGGGGGGGTGGAGGGGGGAGGCGGTGGGGAGATGGGGGGTTGTAGGGATAGTGGTGATGGGGTTGGTGGTGGTGGCCATTTTTGTGGTGGGGTGGAAGGTGGGTTGGTGCTGGGGTGGTGGGTAGGCGATTTTCGAGTGGGGTTTTGGTTTCAGTCATGTGGGGTACTGTATCTAGGCTACGTACCACCTACCTTTGCTCGTCCGAATAAAGCCTACAACTCTGGACGCTGATGGCTTTGTAAGAAGCAGTCCTATATCTACGAATCACGAACCGCTCTATTGTGCACTCGCCCCGTCATGATTACAAGACAATTGTCCTCCGATATATGGTACATCTGATGCCCAACTGCATACCCATTTCAGATCAACATTCGATCGCCCAGTCTCGACTCCAATAGTAAGTTTATAAACAAGGCGATCAAGGGTCCTTAATCGAGCCCTGAAGGTTGGATGAGATTGAGTCTTCCGGGTTCAGATATTCCTATCAATGGATAGCTAGGTACCGTAGGTAGTAAGGCAATCAAGAAAGCTTATCATACTGTCATGGACTGATACCTATGTGTGTCACACGCAAGCCATGAGGCGGTAATTGAAAATGTCTTCCATATTCAACATATATAGTTGGACATTCATGTGTCATGGTTGACGCATGAATCTCGCTGAACCAACAATCAACTGACTGAATTCATTGTTCGAGGATACCATCTTAATTTGGTAATGATGCTGATTGAATCTTCAATAACTAACTATATTCACGATAGTATACCGCTGTCTTAACTTACCCCCTAAAGCCCCTTAAACAGCCCCCCCTAAACAGTCCACCAGAAATGATCGCAAAAGCGAAAAAATTTCTTTATCGCAAAATTTAAAGGGGCCGGTTTAAGGGGGGGCCAATTGAAAGGGCCGTTTTTAAAGGGGGCTAAAAAGCGGCAATTAGTTGAACAGTCAATCAACTGACTAATACGTTATCAATTAAATGATTAATCAATTAACTGCAGTAGTATGCATTAGTACGTTGAATTAACAACCTAACACCAGTTGATCGACCATTCAATGAGATTCATGCCTCAACCACGTCACATGCATATAGGTACCTATACTTACCTGCTTTGTTTCTTCCTTTTCGCTTCTTCCCCACAGATACTGAAGAATAGCTGCACACTGGCGTCATAGGTCCCTTGATTGTTAATGCCTTTGCAGACACCAGTTCACTAATCAGAAGGTACTATTAGGACGCGAGTGCGTCTGGAAGCTTAGATCCACATCACCCCATCAATCTTGCGGGTTTGATTTACCATGAAACCCTATGGAGAATTATATTTAAGGTGGTCAACTTCTCCTCTATCTTCAATCCTTCAGTCTTTATTCAATCCACAGAACACACCTTCTCATCTACAGACCAAGCGTCCACTTACCAAAGCCTTCTCCACTTCAATCTTGTCATTGAACACCTCAAGTTCTGATTTAACTCACTAAACACCGCCCACCATGCCGATGCCTTCGCCAGTTCCAACCCACCACCACGATGTCTACGACGCCATCGACCCAACCAAGAAATCACTCTTCGTAGCCGGCAAGACAGTCCTAATCACTGGCGGCGGCCAAGGCATCGGCGTCTCCTTTGCCAAAGCATTCTCCCTCGCTGGCGCCAGCAACATCGTGCTTCTCGGCCGCAAGCTCCAAACGCTCAACGAAACCAAAGCCGCCGTCGAGACCCTCTCTACCAACAAGTCCAAACTCTTCACCTACCAAGCCGACATCACTGACAAAGCCACCATCGACTCCACCTTCGCCGAGGTGGCGTCCAAAATAGGCGCCATCGACATCTACATCGCCAACGCTGGCTACCTGGCCGCCCCGGCACCTGTCGCCGTCGCTCCGATCGCCGACTTCGAGACTTCCCTTTCCATCAATCTCACAGGGCAGCTCATCGCCGCACAGGCCTTCCTCAAGCACAAGGCTCCCAGCGCGACTCTAGTCGCCATCAACACAGGTGCCGCGCACATCTACTACATGGGTCCGATGCCCGCCTACGTCGCATCCAAGGCGGGCGCCGCGCGGCTGATGGACCAGCTCGCGGCCGAGAACTTGGACGTGCGCGTGTTCAACCTGCACCCCGGGATGATCAAGAGCGAGATGAGCGAGAAGGCGGGCATGTCCGCCATGGCTAGTGATGCGCCGGAGCTGCCGGCGGCGGTCAGTGTGTGGTTGAGCAGCCCCGAGGCGGATTTCTTGCGGGGCAGGTTCCTGTGGAGCAATTGGGATGTTGAGGAGCTGAAGGCGATGAAGGGGGAGATTGAGAAGTCGGAGGCTATGTTCCAGCTCAACCTGGTTGGGTGGCCCTTTGGACACTCTCACAAGGCCCCGTGGGAATAGTAAGAAGCGCTTCGGGGGATTCAGACGACCAAGGGGTCGAGGAAGGTTATGCATAGGACTAATTTGTGAACTTAGCATGATCGTGGCCTATAGAGCAAGCATATTTTGAAAGTCAGAATATTAGCTACCTTGCCCTCGTTCTCTCGAGAGGCTTTGACTGCTTTCGAGGCGAGCCAAATCAGGATTATGATTGGCAGAGTCGTGCGGTACTTCGTCTTGCCTTGCATTTACCCCCACAAGCAATATATGGAGGGGTGAGAGACAGATGCTAATTGCCCGCCCCAAGTCTATCTATATTCTAGGACCAACGTGGCATCAGGGCAATTCTCTCTTTCGAAATTGCTAACACCTTTGACCAGCATCTTATGCACGATGGGTTCTTGCTTGGCCAAGATTCATACCGTCTAAAGCATCTTCAATACCATCCACAGCCTCGTCATCGGAGGAGGTATCGTCCTCGTCCGTGTTACCAGAACCATCTTCGCGATCCTCTTTTGTAACTTCCGTGTGGTAGACAAGCTGTTTCTCACGAGGACTAGCCATGACCAGCTTTTGCGGCTTACTTTTAGACATGACCCAGTACCTTGGGGGCTCCGAATCTCTTTGTACCCCCTTCCGATGTATAGTGTGCGCAGCGCTCTCGACTATGTCAAGATTTAGAGCGACCTTTTGGAATTCACGACGGACTGCGTCCTCCGTCGGCCAAATGTGCTTGTTCCAGGCACGACGGAGACTCCTGGTACGTTGTATTCGACAAGAACTGGCCTCGGCTCTTTCGTCGTATTCTATATCCAGATCCTTCGTATCTGTGCGATCCTTCTTGGGAATTTTGCTACACGTTTCGCACAGCCAATATTCCAGGTCATCAGTTTCATCGAGGTCGACGCATTTTTTGTGGTACCATCCAAGATTACACTTAGCATTGTTACACTGAATCATCGGTGGACTATAAGTATTCCATGGACAATTACAAGAGCACCATTGTTCGTAAGCCCGATCGACATCGGCAAGAAGAACTGGAATACCAAGCAACGATTCCAGAGGCTCAAAGAGCTGACGTTCCTTTAAATGTGGCCGTTGTCGATTGTACTCTGCACGATCTAGTGGTAAAATTGCACAGAATTGAGTTTGACTTCGGATGTGATTGAATCTCGAGCGGCTGCACTGCCAGAGATAATTGTGGCTTTTCCGGTCCATTGTGAATCTTGACGAAACATCGTAGTGATGTCGCTTTGTCTCATCTGCGAGGATGGACTTGAACTCGGGGTCATTCCAGTCGCTGGTCCAGCCAACAGAGTCGAAGAAAACAATAGGCCGCCGCCTTCTCCCATTTTCGTCGATACGTATTAGAAGAAGGTCACCATAACCAGGATCTCTATCCAGCATCCAATTGTAGCTATCGATTTCTGGAATTACATAATCTCTACCAAGAGGGGTAGTATCTCTTCGATCTCTTCGTTGTGACGATTGTCGGGATGAGAGCAAAGGACTCTTCCGCAAAGGAGGTTGATTGCTCGAGCTACGGTTGGCAGGTCGCTCAGGAAGAGATAAATTTGAATGCTGGTTAGCAGTAGGAGAAGCAGACCTTGCTCTATATGAGCTTCGTCGGTTAAAAAACCATGGTGTGTTTGTCTCGTTCAATATTATCTGTGACATCCATAGAGTATCCTCAAATGGTATCGGACTCTCACCATCCTTGATCGCCTGCAAACGGCTCAAACAAGTAGCAATTGTCGGCTTGTAGGTGTACTCGGCCCAGAATCTGATGATATCAACGATGTAGAGAAGTTGTAAGGCACCGTCCGAATCCTCGGAGCGTCCAGACCAAAGTACGACCATGGGCTTTCACCTCGTTAGCCATGCCAATGACGAGGGACGTCGAAACTGACATAAAGATACCCTTGGCTACGAGGATTCTTTTTTTCATAGCATCCGTATATTTCCCAGTCGGAACCGACACTGGAGAAAATCCAGGCTAGCGGACAGGCATCTTCACATCTCGCTTTATCGAAGATTTTGCGCTGCCAACGTAGAAGTGTGGCCGCTTTTCTGGCAGATTGAAGGAATGTCTTGGAATGATTTTCCGCACTGGATTTTTTCGCTTCCCACAATCCGAAGCCGAACATCGGATAGGCTGCTGTAACATATTTTGAAGAATCTTTCCAGTATGGTCCTTTAAGCTCAAAATGTTTGAGACAATCTGTCAGTGCCTCTTTGTCAAAAAGCTTGACTCTGTCATCGTCGATCAAGTCTGTCCTCTCGACCCAAGGTTCTCTCTTCAGATCGTATGTATAAAGACCAATAGTAGCATCTGGGATTTGAATGCTGTTGGTACCCCGTATATCACCATCGTCATCATGATATGAAAGTTGTTGGGAGATGTCAAAGTTAGGCAGGTTAAAGTGTTTGGCCCTCGATTCACTGAGTCCCCATGCTCGTTAGAATAACGTCAGCATAGTACGGGGTTCACTTTTATTTACCAGAGCTCGAAATCTTGCCTCAAATATTCTCCTCTTTGAGGCATTGTTGCTCGCATTGCCCTAGATCTATGCGTATTTGACGTATTAATTATTGGCCGGCTTCCTGGTGGGAAGTGGCGCCGACAAGCAAGACTTTGGGTTAATCAGCTTTGTCCACAGTAGAGACACATGTGGCATACCAGTGATGGAACGGGCGGTTTGTATCTAGCTTCTCTTCCTCCTGGCGATCAAAGGAGAGAAAGACGCGCGGGGAAAGGAGTTGGACCCATGTGATCTCCGGCGAATCCATCATGTCTGGGTCACAACATCGACCCGCCAATTCCTCCGCCCTTAGGCCCAGCGTCATATCGTAATCATGTGCAGCGTGAGTGTCAAAGACACTTTGACTATCTTTCCATTCGGGAACGGCCATGAAGTGGGTCATTTGTAGGGTTTTCACACTACAGACCAGCCGAAACGTTTTGTATACCGGCCCAGGGCAATTATCGGCTCTATCTAAGGTTGGAACTCGAGAGATACCGTACCTGTCGAGTGGGACAGAGTTGTCGGTATTTCCGCCAGACTGCTTTCTGGGCATGGCGCCAACCTCGATGCTCCTCGGGGCAATCGGCAAGGAATAGAGTAGTCGATCGAGGGACAGTATCTAGTCAGAACGAGGTGACGCGCTTCCCTCAAAATAAATGGCTCTATGAGATCGATCAGAAAGGAAGAAACAGTACAAAGGCTCCATTGCCCAGTAGATAAAGGTACGCAAGCCCAAAAGCCATATCCTCCGGAAAGGAAATCGTGGTGACAGGCCGGCAGCCTCATCATGAGGGGCACAGCCATGATTGACTAGTCCAGAGACCAGCCTCAAAGGGGAAGGAGATTATACCAAAAAATCTAGGTGCAGTGAAACCTCTCTGCTAATCGAATAATCGAACATGTCTGAGGATTGGGGTTGGAGCTTTTGTAAGGTTTCGAGAGCCATCGACGCATGCCCACGGCACCCTTCCGGAAACCCTAAGTTGTTATGTCCATGTCATTAGTAATCATTTTCTATCTACCCTCCTCTACCCACTGGAAGCGGTTTTCCCCATGGAAGGATCCTTCCAGGTGTGGAAGCTGATGTAGGCAGAATAGTTACAAAGAAGAACCCTTGCACCATGGGTATTCTCGCCACTTCTACTAATTCAACAAAAGCAGCCTTTGCCACTACTCTCTGAACCACCTTGTGATACCAAAAGATGTCGATATCGACTATTGAATACCCACTTATCCCCACTGAAATTGTCACAAGATACATCCTCACATATCATCACTGCAACCTGAACCCATCTATCTACCTCAGTATAACTCAAGTCGGCACCACAAAAGCGCTTCGATACAAATTACAACCTCTCAACATGGGATAGTTGCAAATCCTCCCCTCACCATTGCAGGAACCCACTTTTCACACTCCCAAACGATTGGAAATCATATTTGCACCCACGTCAGCAAAAGTCTCTCTTACGTTGCTACCTACCTAACTTAAGCACCAACATCCCAACGCTCCTCTATGGCTCATGCAAAGAATCAGTGGGTATATATGGCGGACCGTAGAACAGGCCTCCCAGAAGCTGTGGAAAGAGAAGAGGTCGTGCGTGGGGAACCTAGCAAAGACGGAGAAAAACGCCGCGTGGATGCCAAACTACTCGTGATAGAAAAAAGGGGACGAGGAGAATACGAGGCGTGCGCAGCACTGCCTGTTTCCCCTTTCTAACGCGTTTTCGCTCGTTGAATCAAAAAGCCGATTTTTTTCCATAGCCGTGACTTGATTGGTGAAGATCAAGGTTGCTTCGTCGCTCGTTCACCGCGATTTCTGCGCCTGTCGGAAAGGCGTTAGCATACGCATCGCCCAAGATTTCTACCGTAGGACGTGTGAAGGTAATGAACTTACTAGACTCACCGCCGCTGCTGCTGCAGCCAAATCGATGCCTCCAGCATTTCTGCCTATACCACCACCTCCAGTCACTATTCCAGCGCCGGTGCGTTGCGTGCCCGCGACCCTTGGCAGCGCACTGCCTGGCACAGCAACTCCGTTCACAGTCCTCTTGACCCCGGCCCCAGCACCAGCGCCGTTCGGCTGCATATTGGTCATTGTAGAATGCCTCTTCGGTCCGGAGACTTGCGTAGCCTGTTTACTGGGCGATGCGGAAGCGGCGGTAAGGTTGCTTACGGCGCTAGTATCACGGTTCCGGACCGCGGAGCCGTTTTTGAAGCTCGTCGTCGGAGGTTCTGGAAGAGGGCGGGTGGCGCCAGGCGTTTGGGTGACCGAATTGAAGCGTTTTAGTGCCGAAGAAGCATTGATTACGGGTGCGATGCGGGGACGCGACGATGTTACTGCTATTGCAGCAGCTGCTTTGGCGGAGCGGCCAGTGATGAACTCGTGGTGGATGGCTTCGTCTGGCTTGAGGCGGCGATCTGGATCCCAGCGGAGACAACGAGTGATGAAGTCGAGGAAGGCTTCGTCTTCGCATTTGAGGGCTTGTTGGAGAGATTTGCTACTGGGACGCCGTCGTTTGCCTTTCGAGGAGACGGTGATACGAGGTTTGCCGAGGGAATCGAAGAAGAGCTTTTTGCGGGTGGACTTTTCGATGAGGTGCTTTTCTGGTGGACCGAAGACTTCCATAATACAGGCTAGCTGCTCTTGCTCGTTTTCCCCAGGAAAGATCGGGTAACCCGTTAGGAGTTCTGCGAGAATGCAACCCAGTGACCACATGTCGATTGGCATTCCATATGTCATTCCGAGGATGACTTCTGGCGAGCGGTAGAATCGAGATTGAATATAGGTGTAGACTTTTTCGTTCTCGAGACAACTGGAGCCGAAGTCTATGACTTTGATCTCGGAACGAGTTGGGTGGGCGAGGAGGACGTTCTCGGGTTTCAAATCGCAATGAATGACCCTGTGACCCTTCAATAGGACAAGACTGCTGAGAAGCTGCTTGGCGAATCTTCGTATGAGTTTGAGCGAAAAGCCTCTAAAATCGTGGCATTTGATGAACTCGTAGAGGTTCATGTCCAGTAACTCAGTGGAGATGCAGAGATGGCCCCGGAAGTAGAAGCTTTGTGTGAAATTGACCATGCTGTGTTTGCTTTGAGGATCCTACGGTCTGTCAGTCTCGTAATCTTTACAATAGAGTAGGGGCAATTCTACCCATTCTCGCAGCTTCTGTAATATGTCCACCTCGACTAGCGCTTGCTGATGAAATCTCTTTTTATTTCTGATAATCTTGATAGCGACCAGATCTCCTGTCTTGTGATCCACGCATCGGACGACTTGTCCAAAGCTGCCTTTCCCAAGGATATCAACAATCTCATAACGATAGGCCAAGTGATCACCATTGACGATATTGTAATCTCCTCGATCATCATCGTAGCCAAAATTACCAGCGTCTGCGCTGAGATCTCCAACGTGCTTCTTCGCGTCTTGCTTGCCACAAAAATAGATATCCTTGTAATCCACAATCTCTCCACGTTCGAAGATATTGAGATGTGCCATTCGTAATGCTGAGGTAGGTGAGACACGATCTTTCGCAGTTGCCCTCTGGCGCAACGAATCGAGATCTTTGGCTGCATTTTCGGTTTCTTTTCGCTTCGATGCTAACCTCTTCATCTCCTCTTCTGCAGAGAGATCGCCACGATCTAAATGCGTTTCCATTGTCTTGGCTTCTCGTAAGAAGTCTTTCAGACTCATTGCGTTTGGCATCGGTGTCCCTTCGAGATTAGCTCTTGCTGTCCTCCGGGTGTCTGTGTTGGCTGTGCTGTGAGATGATTTGGAGTTCTTTTTAGGGGTGTCAGCCGAATCCCAAGTGCTACTTCGATTGCGATCAAGCGGAACGATGGTGCTGGTATCGGATGCGTTTCTCGAACCTCTAGCTTTTTGGCTAGGGCTAGGACTCGGAAGTAGCGGACCACTCCAGGTTGCAGAGGCAGGCAATTTGGGAGGAGGCATATCGTTGTGTTTTGGAGGATGTGGAGGTACTTCCGAGTCTCTTTCGGCCGTCGTCTGGGCCTTGGAGGCGCTCCTTTTGCGAGTCAAGCTGAGCTTACGCCGAATCGAACTGCCAATCGAGGACGTGCTAGGTTCAATGGGACTGTCCATGCTCGAAGCGTCGTCTTTGGAAGGTTTCCTTGCTTTTTGCAGCCGGGGCCCCTTGGGTTGTGTTGATTTGATATCAGGTGTTATAGCTATGGGATTAGAAGTTTCTCGTCTTCGATAGCCAAAATCACCACTGGTCTTTGGCAGTGATGAAGAAACAAATGGAGACATTGCCGTGCGACTAGTGCTTGTGGTCCGCAGTTCCGTAGGATCCTGAGCCGGAATACTTGAGGTGCTAGGAGCTCGATATGACAGGGGCTCAGGGCGCATGGCGTAATGGGAGCTACTACTCCGCATCTGCATTGGCATAGTCGCTGGGTCATCTTCATAGTACCCTCTCGAATAGCTAGCCTTGGATGCCGTCATTGGCGTAGTTGGAGTTGCCTTGGACCCTTTCTTTGGGGGAGGTGTAACAGTCCCAGAGGTCCTTGTGGCTGAGCCATCATACAGTGCAGCAATCTTCGAAGCCGTAGGCGTACTCAGTGGGAGCAGATTCAATGGCGGTAACCTTAGAGGTTGCAAAGTTCGTCTATTACTATTGCTAGCGCTTGGCTTTCTTTCCGTCGAAGGTCCCACATCGAAATTCATCGGGCTGTCGAGAGGCGCATCCTGATTGATTCTGGCTGGAAGGTCTTCATGCAGTCCTGTCGTGCCTCCCGTGCTGGAATTACTCTTTAAACTACTGACATCGTAGCCCGCGCTGGGCTTCCTATTAGAAAAGAAGGGCTGGATAAATTCGTCCTTGGGCGATTCGTACGCTTTCGGTATTGCTGGAACGGGAGGCACAATCTCTTCGTCACCCAAAGGCGCAAGCTCGCCACGATGCTTGGGTGTAGGTAGTCTCGATGTCGAAAAACATTGAGCCATGCGCATTGGGCCGTTCGAAGCTAGAAAGGAGTTGTAGCTGGTGTTCGACGAATTTGAAAAGCCAGAGCTGTAAGACTTACGATTGGGGTCCGGTGTGGTTCGAGAAGATGAAGGTGTGACGCTTTTCCGAGGTATTATGGATGGCGATGGGGCAGATGGGTGGCCGGTGGAAGTAGGGGTGTCGGGCTGAGGGGTCGGGGGTGTGTACGGCATAGGAGGCGCACTTGGCATCATTGACATTCTCTTCATTCTGCGCGCATCCGTTGGGCTGATGGTGCGTGCCGCAAGTCCTGTGGCATGGGCACTATTGGGCATCATGGATAGCCTTTTACTCGACGAAGGCGTTATTGTCCTCTGCATATTAGGTCTCCCTGGGGATCGTGAGCCACTAGACGTCCAAATGTCCGTCTCTTCAGACCCCATTTTCGGGGTAAAGATATGATCTTGCATCATCCCTGGGGCAGGTTGAAATGATTTCGCCTTCTGATAGCGACTGGACTCGAAGTTTTTGGGCTGCGAGGCCACAGATCCTTTGCCATTGGCAAGAGGTGTTTCGATCGGCAGAGTGTGGAGATCCCCAAGGCCTGCTTGGGCAAGACCTGGTCTCTGAAATTGGCCAGAATTAGACTCAAAACCGGAGGTCAGTATGCCAGGACCGACAGACTTCCGTGGAGCTCGAGTCCCGTTCGCCGTAGTTGTAGACGCTGGAAAGTAACTCTTCCGTCGAACCCGCTCGGAGCCAGTAGCAGCCGAGGCTCCATTTGGATCCATCTCTCCACTTAGCGGTCCGGCTCGTTGAGCATTGCTACCATGACGACGTATTGACGACCCACTGAGACCAATACGAGAAGGGAGCTCGGAGTTACCCGCAGTCTTTGATGCCTTGATACTCGGACGCTGGTTTATCAACGAAGCGCCATTTGACGTGCTCCGACGCTGAATTGGGTTTCCACCAGGAACGGGGAACAGACTGATATCGGGTTCTTCTGCTGCAATACTAGCGTGGAAATCGTCGAAGTTGACTGATGGGAGGAAGTCGAAGGTGCCTGATGAATTATCGGTTTGCGACTTATTATCATATCCTGCAGAGGAGAAGCTCAGCCGAGCAGTGTGGTTGCTTGAACGCTGTCTGTTGTGAGCATTTGGGGATGCGTTGGGGGCAGGCTTCCTCTGTATGTTCGTCTGCGAGCTCGAGAGGTTGTCAATTGCCGAGCTGGGAATATCAGTAAAGATGCTACCAACTGTCTGTTCACTCTTCGGGTATTGTTCACATACCGCTGGGATGGAGAGCCTTGTATAACATTAGGGGCCTGTGAATCTCTCATTGATGATTGTCTTCTTCTGCTGGCGACGATTCTGGATGAATCGGATCTAACGCCGGCTAAAGGGGTAGGCTCTGAAGGCCGGGAGGGCAGGGGAGTATTGGGAGGCTGTTTATGTAACCTTTTATGGGCTCTTCCTTCTCCTAAATCATGCATTAGATAAGGCATTGCTGTGGTCACGCATGGTAGAGCTGGAGGCATGAAGTGCTCACCCGCAAAGGAGACGTCCTCGGAGCGAAGTGGATCTTGCATCATGGACTGCATTGTAAATTCGAAGGCTCCACTATTGAGGTCGCCGTTTGCCTTGCCCTGCTCTGTACTAAGCTTGGTCATGACGGCCGCTACTGATGGTTGAAGATGCACGACCACGGCCTCCACTTCTGCTCTGAGCTCAACGAATGTAAGTATCACCAGCAATAGCTAATTCTGATCATGATTTCCAAGAGTGGTAAAGTGGGCGGACATGTTGTCATTGGCGGGCATGAGTCTCCATCTCTTTTGGGCGTCTACCGAACACGCCTTGTCCGATGCCGATTGCGCATATGGCCCAAGAGGAGCTCCAGTGAAGGACTTATAAGGGGTTCTGAGGGTAGACTGAACAGTCTTGAGTGATTTGGGATTTGTGACTGCCGCGAATCCAGAGGAGGGATGCGTGGAGATATTTGGATAGTACCTAAGGTAGGTGCGAGTCGGGCCTGCAAGGAATCTCCCTAGTGCTGCGGGATGGACAGGGGTATATACGAGCAATTCAGTCTGTTCAGGGACGTATGCCACTATCCGTCAACTTCCTCAAGCTATCTTAATTTTTGTTACTAAGACAGCTTGCCTTTAGACTTCCGCAAGATTGTAAAGCAACAATTGATTGCTCTTTGTTGATTTTTCTATTCCCTCGATATTCCTTTCACTAGCCTGAAGGTGCCCCCATCAGCGCCTACCACCTTCCTAACTACATTCAATCTAATCCCCATCGGAGCGGAGATTGGCCAACAACGTCCAACACGTACACTCACCAACGACGACACTTGAAGCCATTGGCCCCAATTTAGGCAATAGACATAGAATTACGGCCCCATTATGCCTGACGAGGAGGAGGATCCGGAGTTGGTGGAGAAGAAAGCAGCAGCAAGGAGGAGGGTAAGAGCGTCAATCGATCGAGCTCACCCCCACCTAATCTCTACTGACAAACCTCTTTTTTCAAGTTCGATCAATTGAGGAAACAAAAGGGCAAGAAAGCTGGTGGAGCAAAAAGGAAGGATGACGGTCAAGAGAGCAAAGACGGAGCTGCTGAATCTAGCCTCGCTGATCCCAACGAGGCCGATCAAGCCCAAGGAAAATCCCAAGAGCTTGCGGCAGTGGACGACGAGACGAAACTGGAACCATTTCCCGACATCGAGGAGGACGATAAATTCGTGGAGGAAAAGCAAGCGGATGGAGGGTCGGAAACGCCTTCAAAACAACCACACGGACGCCAACCTTCCTCAAGCCTACAGTCGAAGATGAGATCTTCATCCTTTCGCAGAGCATCCATGTCTCAGACGCCGATATCGCCCGGAGCAAACGGCTCAAAGTCACCCGAAATTCCATTACTCTCACCAGACGGCGACTCGGTCAACTCGATCTACCGAAAACAAGCCGCCCGCCTCGATGACTTAGAGAAAGAGAACAGACGGCTGGCAATGGAGGCCACAGACGTCGAGAAGAAATGGCGACAAACGGAGGAGGAACTGGAAGAGCTACGGGAAGCCAGTGGTGAGGTTGCAGAGTTGAAGTCGCGCCTCCATCGAGCAGAAGCTCAGGCAGAAGAACTGAACAAACTGGTATAGCACCCCTCGTCACTCCAATCTTCCATATTATTAAATCAGTCTAAAGAACTCCCCACAGAAACAAGAGAACGCCTCCCTCACCCGCCAAAACTCCCACCTGCAATCCCAATCCAAACGGCACGTCTCCTCCACCTCCCCCTCCAACCACTCAACCTCCAACGACGTGCAATCCCTGCAATCCCTCCTCGACTCCAAGTCTAGCACTATTGAGTCCATGGAAATGGAGATCTCGACCATCCGCTCCCAACTCTCGAGAAACCCCTCCGACACCCACTCTACCCAGATCTCGGCTCTCGAAGAAAAGCTAAACCGAGCCGACCGCGCCGCCAGCTCCGCCACCCGAGAATTAGCAGACGTCAAGAAGAACCTCGAGCGCGCGAGCGAGAAGGCTGTCAAAGAAGGTAGCGAGCGCACGTCCGCCGAGACCCGCATAAGGAGCCTAGCCCGTGGGGCCGAGGAGTCGAGGAAAGCGGCCGAGGAGAGTGTGAAGAGGGTCGAAGTCTTGGAGAAGAAACTAGCGGCCTTGACGGGCATGCACAAAGAATCCGACACGCGCCGCCAGGCTGGAGAAAGGGAGAGGGAGCGATTGGAGAAAGAGGCCGGCGCCACGAGACGGAGGTTGGCGGAACTAGAGAATGAGAACCTGAAGATCAGAGAGGAAAGAGATCGATTGAAGAAAAAGGAAGCAGGCGCTGGGGCCGTCGACGACGAAGGCATCGACGAGCTCGAAAACGACGAGCGCAGCCGGCTGGAAACCAACGTCCGCACCCTCGAAGCCGAAGTCTACGACCTCCGGCGGGGTGTGTGGCGCGAAAAGCGCAGAGAGCTCGGCGAAGGCGACGAAGGGTTCGACGAAATCGACCTCACCGGCACTGCTGGGACGCCGCACCCCCGACGCCAGAGTAATCCCCGCGGAAGCAGCTTCTCGGATGTGCTGAGCAGTGGCATCAATGCTTTCACTAGGGGGGGCGATGGGGGTTTGGATGAGGAGGAGGAAGAGTTTGATGAGGAGGGGTTTCGGGCGGCGCAGGAGGAGGAGGCGAGGAGGAGGGTGGAGCGGGTGAGGGAGGTTAAGAGGGGGTTGAGGGAGTGGGAGGGGTGGAGGATGGATCTTGTTGATGTTAGGGTTGGGGGTGGGGGAATGGGGGAGATTTTTGATGTTTGAGGGTTTGGGGGGGGGTACCTTAGCGGAAAGCTATGAAAGCTCAGTACAGTGCTGGTACCGTTCTTCAAATTAGAACCGTTTATAGACTGTGAATTAGGTTTTTCCCTTGTTATTCAATTAATACTGTATATTTCTATATACGTTTATTCAATTATACCGTTATTTTGAATAAAATAGTAATATAAAAATAATATTTATAAATAACAGTTTTAATACTATTTCTTTAAAAAAATTATATAAATACGATTTTTAGAAAATAAAAGTTATATTATTATTATTTATATATATAATTAAATAATCAATAAAAAATCTTAATATTTAAATAGTTTAAATGTTAGGGTATATAGTAAATAGCAATATAGAATATAATAACTAGATATAGCTGTTATAATAATAGAACGCAAGCTGAACATAATAGATAAATAATTACTATTAACCTTATCCTCTAAGAGGATAAAAGAATTAACGGCTATTATTAAAAAAAATAAAGGACTTTTAGGGTAATAAGATAAAGCTTTTAAATAAAGTAAATATAAGGTTATTTTAATAAGTTTAATATTAATATAACTTTTAATTATATATTAAAATATATACGGAATATATATATAATATTAAAACTTATATATAGCCTTTTTTAAGATATTAGTCTTTAATATTTTAGATAATAAGATAATATTTTTATAAGTTTATTAAAAACCTTTTATTATAATATTATAAGGGGAAAAGAGTCTTAATATACTTTATACGATTTCTATATATATAATATTTTTATTATATATATATTTATAAATATAATATCTTAAAAACCTTTCAAATCTATAAAAGATATAAAGGAAAAGAATATATAATATTATAATATTTTAAG
>JAABUQ010007935.1_pt1 | contig 15122 bp, 9 predicted proteins | sample 5560001 | NCBI WGS metagenome assembly JAABUQ01 (sample SAMN10711888, study PRJNA513371) | rock metagenome | isolation source: Antarctica rocks | place: Antarctica: Victoria Land, Finger Mt nord | collected 2015-12-18 | reverse complement strand
AGACGATCCGGCGCTCGTTCGACCACGGCCGGGAGCAGTCGCCGTTGCATGTGGTCAGTGCCTGGGCCAGCGAGCAGGGCCTGGTGCTGGGCCAGCGATGCGTCGATGGCAAGTCGAACGAGATCACTGCCGTGCCTGAACTGCTGGACCAACTCGTGCTTGAGAACAGCATCGTGACGCTGGATGCCATGGGATGCCAGACTGCGATTGCCGAGAAGATCCTGGCACGCGGAGGTGATTACCTGCTGACGCTGAAAGGCAACCACCCGCTGGCCCACGCGGCCGTCGTCGAGCACTTTGACCAGCGCTGCTTCCGCCGTGGCGCATCCCACCCAGGGCTGACGCATGAGCAGCTTTGGGTTGAGATGCCTGCCAAAATAAGAACCAGGGTATAGGCATATGAAATGGGCGACAGGGCTCTTCCAACAATCGAAACGCGCTCTTTGAACCGGGTGGTTCTACTGGCGCGATCTCTTGCGTTGGCCCTGCCCGATCCCCGTCGCCCGCAAGGGCAACGCTACAGCATGCGGCACCTGTTGCTGTTCTCGATCCTCGCCGTGCTCGCGGGCGCGACTTCCTACAAGAAGATCATCGCGTTCATCGCCCTGCAGCGCGATCGCCTGAACACTGTCTTTGGTGCCTGCTTTCGGCGCGCCCCGGCCGTGAACACTTTGCGCCATCTGTTCCTGGCGCTCGGCCCTGACGATCTCGAAGCCGTCTTCCGCCGCCATGCCTGCGACCTGAGCGCAAGCAGCCCGCCAAAAGCGCTGCGCACGGTCGCCCTTGACGGCAAGACGCTGCGCGGCAGTTTCGACCACCTGACCGACCGAAGGGCGGTCCATGTGCTCAGCGCGTTCGCGAGCGACGCCGCCCTGGTCCTGGCGCATCAGGAGCTGTCCGGGGCGCCGGACGAGGTCGCGGCGGTGCCGCAGCTGATGGCCGAGCTCGGCCTCGCGGGCGTGCTGTTCACCGCCGACGCGCTACATTGCCAAAAGGACGCCTTCGCGCAGGCGGCGGCGACCGGCAACGCCATGGTGGTTCGCGTCAAGGATAACCAGCCCACCCTGCACGCCACCCTGGCCGGGCTTTGCGCCGCCGAGTGCCCCTTCGACAGCCATGAAACTGTGGACCGCGGCCGCCACGGCCGCCAGGAGCACCGCCGCGTCGAGGTGTTCGACACCGCCGGCCCGCTGGACGCGCCCTGGCAGGCGCTGGTCCGCTGCGTCGCCCGGGTGTCGCGCCTGACCTACATCAAAAATACCCGCTCCGGCCTGTGGGCCACGCGCGAGGAGGTCGGCTACTACCCGTGCCAGACCCGCCATAACGCCAAAGTCCTGGGCTCCGCCATCCGCGCGCACTGGGGCATCGAGAACCGTGCCCATTACGTCCGCGACGTGACCCTCGGCGAAGACGCCAGCCACATCCGCACCAGGCCCGGCATCATGGCCCGCATCCGGTCCGTGGCCCTCAACCTTCTGCGCGCCAACGGTGTCCAGAACATCAGCGAGGCGCTTTATGCCAATGCCGTCAGCTTCGACCAGCTGCTTGCCCTCGGAACCCAATAATCAGAACTGAATGGCCCTGGGTGCACTCGGCAACCAAACCTCGGGCTCATCGAGGGGTGGGCCGCCCTTATCCGTCTCCGATGCATAATCAATCGTCGCCTGGTAGCCGGGCCAGGGTTCTTCCCATAGGATTGACAGCGCGTCCCCCACATCTTGGCTGTCTCGTCCATGCTGTTCCTCGCAACCGAACTCGCCTCGTTGCTCAGCACCGTAAGTCGGCCCGGCGACTTCTTCGCAGCCGGCACGATCGAGCTTCTGGCCCCGTCGCTGGAGATCGAGGGTGTCGGACCCGTCGCGTTGCCGCTACTGCCCGAGCAGGCCAAGCGGATCATCGACGTCGCCGAAGCCGCGCCCTATGGGCGTGGTGAGGATACTATTGTCGACCCAGCGGTGCGGCGCTGCTGGCAGGTCGGCCCGGATCAGGTGCGCCTCGGCGGACGCCATTGGGCAATGACGCTGGACCGGATCGTGGCGCAGGTCACTGAAGGACTCGGGGTCAGCGACCCGGTTACGGCCGAGTTCTACAAGTTGCTGGTCTACGAACCCGGCAGCTTCTTCGTCGGCCATCGCGATACCGAGAAGGCGCCGGGCATGTTCGCGACCCTCCTAGTCGTGCTGCCGTCGAGCTTCGAGGGCGGTGAGCTGCTCGTGCGCCACCAGGGCCGCGAGGCGCGCCTCGCCCTGCGCTGCGACGAGCCAGCCGAGGCGGCGTTCGCCGCCTTCTATGCCGACTGCGTGCACGAGGTCTTGCCCGTCACTGCGGGACATCGCCTGACCCTGGCCTATAACCTGGTGCGGGTCGGCAAGGGCCGCCCGCCCAAGCCGCCCGACTACGCAGAACAGCAAGGCAGCATCGCGACGCTGCTGCGGGCTTGGCGCGACAGCAAGACGCAACCTGATGCCGACCTGCCGGAGAAGCTGGTCTACCTGCTGGACCATGCCTACACGCCGGCTGAACTCGGGTTTCCCGCGCTGAAAGGTGCCGATGCGGCGGCCGCCGGCGTGCTCGCCGCCGCTGCACAGCAGGCGCATTGCGACCTGCATCTAGCGTTGCTGACCGTCGAGGAGAGTGGTGCCGCGGAGTATGCGGACACCTATCGCCCACGACGGAGCCGATGGGACGAGAAAGAGGACGCGTTCGAGGCCGGCGAGGTTTCTGATCGATCCGTAGAGCTCTCCGAATGGCGGCGGCTTGACGGCAAGAAGGCCGTGCTCGGTCCCGTTCCGGTGGAAGAGGACGAGTTCTCGCCGCCCGATGCGTGCGATGATCTCACGCCCGACGAGGAACACTTCCATGAGGCGACCGGCAATGAGGGCGCCTCGTTCGAGCGCACCTACAAGCGGGCGGCCCTGGTGCTGTGGCCGAGCGAGCGGTTGTTTGCGGTGCTGAGCCAGGCCGGGCTGCCGGTGACCCTGCCGTATCTCGACGACTTCGCCCGGCGCTGGGCCGAGAGCGGCGAGAACCAGCAATCCCGGCTTTGGCAGGAGGCGCACGACCTCGCCGGGCACATGCTCGCGCAGTGGCCAAAGCCGGGCGGATATCAGCGACACCGGACGCCCAGCGACGCCGCCCGCATGCTCGTGTCACTGACGGGACTGGACGATGCGGCCGCGATCGAGGGCTTCCTGACAGAGGTCACCGCCGAGAGCTGCCTCGAAAAGGGCGACAATGACGCCATCATGGGCGCCCTGGGCCGACTCCCTCCGACGCGGCGCGCGTCGCTGATCGAGCGCGTCGTTGCCGGCCGGGCCGCCGTCTCGCTCGGGGCCTGCGCCAATCTGCTGGCCCGGGCAGTGGCCGAATGGCAGGACCAGCGCACGCTTGACCTGGTGCGTGCCGCCACCCGGCTGATCGAGGCGCTTCCGGGCGATCCGGCGTATGCCGTTCCGCGGCTATCGTGGCAGGACAGTCCCAAGGTGGACGCCAGCGTCGTGGTCGATCTCCTGACGGCCCTATGCGCAATCGACGAGGCAATGGCCAAACACGCCGTGGATCACCTGCTTGCCTGGCCGAAAACCTACGGGCTGGATGCCCTTCTCGTCCCGGCGACACGGAGGTTGCTGGATCCGGCTATGCCCTCCTGCGCCGCCGCAATGGAGAAACTGCGGACCGCGTGTCTGGTGCATCTGCGTACCAGGGTGGCGGAGCCGCTCGCCCCACCGACGGACTGGGCCCGGCGGGCGGATGTCTCGTGCCGTTGTCCGCGCTGCAGCGAACTGGCGCGCTTTCTCACCGATCCGGAGCGCAGAACCTGGGTGTTCAAGGCTGCCGAAGCCGACCGGCGCCACGTGGAGGACACGATCAAGGGCGCCTGCTGCGATGTGGACGTCACCACGGACCGCCGTGGCCGGCCCTATAGCCTGGTCTGCACCAAGAACCAAGCCAGCTATGAACGCCGGGCAAGGCAGCGCGCGGGAGACCTCGAAAATTTGGCGCGGCTTACGGAATGATCGGTGGCTGACGGCACCTTAATGCTGCGTATTTGAGCCAGTATAGATTTTGACGACACCGCCATACGGTTACTTCGGTTGGATGCTTTGTTCGAGTTCGTCGTCGATTTTTGGATGGTAGATCCCCATGTCGCCGCGCGGGAATGTCTGGCTCTTCCACTGGCAATGCCCGCGGATACGGCGCAGCACTTGCAACTCATCTGATCGGAATGACAGGAAAGACTGCCCTGGGACATGTGGCGACTACAAAGGGGACGACGGCACCGACCGAGACTTTGTCCGGCTTGGTGGAGCGCGTCACCTACCACAACGCCGAGAACGGCTTTTGCGTGCTGCGGGTCAAGGCGCGCGGGCAGCGCGACCTGGTGGCCGTGGTCGGGCACGCTGCCGCGATCAATGCGGGCGAGTTCATCAGCGCGACGGGATCGTGGACCACCGACCGCGAACACGGGCTGCAGTTCAGGGCAGCCCAGGTCACCACGACGCAGCCGACGACGCTGGAGGGTATCGAGAAGTATCTCGGCTCGGGCATGATCCGCGGCATCGGTCCGACCTACGCCCGCGCCTTGGTGCGCGCGTTTGGTGAGGCGGTATTCGACCTGATCGAGCAGGAACCAGGCCGGCTGCGCGAGGTGACCGGCATCGGCAAGAAGCGGGCGGGGCGCATCGTCGCCGGCTGGGCCGAGCAGAAGGCGATCCGCGAGATCATGCTGTTCCTGCACGCGAACGGCGTCGGCACGTCGCGCGCGGTGCGCATTTTCAAGACCTACGGCCAGCAGGCGATCGCGCTAATCACCGAGAATCCCTACCGCTTGGCCCGCGACATCCGCGGCATCGGCTTCCGCACCGCGGACCAGGTGGCGGCGAAGCTCGGCATCGAGAAGACGGCGATGATCCGGGTGCGCGCCGGGCTGTCGTTCGGGCTGGCGGAGGCGACGGGCCAGGGGCATTGCGGCCTGCCGGTGGCCGAGCTGACCCGGTCCACGTCCGAGCTGATCGAGGTGGAACCTGCGCTGATTGAGGAGGCGCTTGGGCTGGAGCTGCGGGACGGCGATCTCGTGGCCGACACCGTGGACGGCGAGGCTTGCGTGTTCCTGGCCGGGCTCTACCGCTCGGAGCAGGCGATCGCCGAGCGGCTGCGCTTGCTTTCCGCCGGTCAGCCGCCCTGGCCGGTGATCGACGCGGCGCGGGCGATCCCGTGGGTGGAGGGCAAGACCGGGCTGGCGCTGGCGTCGAGCCAGATGGAGGCGCTGCGGCTTGCGGTGGCCGCCAAGGTGCTGGTGATCACCGGCGGCCCCGGTGTCGGCAAGACCACGCTGGTGAACTCGATCCTGAAGGTGCTCAGCGCCAAAGGCGTTTATGTGGCGCTGTGTGCGCCCACGGGCCGCGCCGCCAAGCGGTTGACGGAGAGCACGGGCCTCGAAGCTCGCACCATCCACCGCCTGCTCGAGGCCGATCCGAAGACGGGCGGGTTCAAGCGGGGTGAGACGCACCCGCTCGACTGCGGCCTGCTGGTGGTGGACGAGTGCAGCATGGTGGACGTGCCGCTGATGCGCAGCCTGCTGCAGGCGCTGCCGGACCATGCGGCACTGCTGCTGGTGGGCGACGTGGACCAGCTGCCGAGCGTGGGGCCAGGGCAGGTGCTGGCCGACGTGATCGCGTCGGGCGCCGTGCCGGTGATCCGGCTCACCGAGGTGTTCCGCCAGGCGGCCACGAGCCGGATCATCACCAATGCGCACCGCATCAACCAAGGGCAGATGCCCGAGCTGACCGCGCCGGAGGGCTCGGACTTCTTCTTCGTGGAGGCGGCGGAGCCGGAGGACGCGGCGCGCAAGCTGCTGGCCGTGGTCAGCTCCCGCGTGCCGGCGCGCTTCGGGCTCGACCCGGTGCGCGACATCCAGGTGCTGTGCCCGATGAACCGCGGCAGCCTCGGCGCCCGCTCGCTCAACATCGAGCTGCAGCGGGTGCTGAACCCGCCCGGGGCGATGCGCGTCGAGCGGTTCGGCTGGACGTTCGGCCCCGGCGACAAGGTGATGCAGGTGGCCAACGACTACGAGCGCGACGTGTTCAACGGCGACCTTGGCCTCATCACCGGGCTCGACATGGAGGAGGGCACGCTGACGGTCAGCTTCGAGGGCCGCGCGGTCGAGTATGGCTTTGGTGAGTTGGACGAGCTGGTGCTGGCCTATGCGACGACGATCCACAAGGCGCAGGGGTCCGAGTATCCCGTGGTGGTGATCCCGCTTGCGACACAGCACTACGCCATGCTGGCGCGCAACCTACTCTACACCGGCGTGACGCGCGGCAAGCGGCTGGTCGTCATCGTCGGGCAGCGCAAGGCGCTGGCCATGGCGGTTCGCAACGGCGGCGCGCGGCGCCGCTGGTCCAAGCTGCGCGAATGGCTGCTGCCCGCCACCACTAGAAACTCGGCCAAACGCCGGGCGACGCTGGCACACGCGGCGGAGAACGTCTAGGGAATGAACTCTGACCCATGCAGGCGCCGCCGCGATCGATGCCCACCGCCGACCAGTTCGTCATCACGGAGAAGACCAGCCAGGCGCGGGATATGCGGGCGGCGGTGGGCGGCCGCTACGGTCCGGTCCTGCCGGCCGAGGGCCACCTCCTCGACCTGCTCGAGCCAGAGGACGTCGTGCCGACCTGGAAGCGTTGGACGGCCACCCTGCTGCGGCCTGATGGGCTGTATGGCACCCGGCCCGCATCGGGCGGCAACAAGCCTGCCAAGCTCCAGGCCATCCGCGACGCGCTGCGCACGGCCAGACGGGTCTGGCTCGCGACCGACTGCGACCGCGAGGGCCAGCTGATCGGCCAGGAGATCCTGGAGCACTTCGGCTACAAGGGCGAGGTGCGGCGGGTCATGTTCACCGCCCAGGATCCCCAGACCATCCGCGACGCGTTCGCGCGGGCGAAGCCGAACGGGGAGTATGCCCGCCTGTATGCCGCAGCCGTCGCCCGGCGCCAGGCCGACCAGATCTACAACCTGTCGCTCACCCGCACGGCCACCGTCACCCTGGCCAGAGGCGCACGCACGGTGATCGGGGTGGGACGGGTGAAGACGCCGACGCTGGCCATCGTCTGCAAGCGCGAGCTGGAGATCAGGCGCTTCGTCCCGCAGGCCTACTTCGAGGTGGTCGCGACGGCCGTGGTCGAGGCCGGCCAGTTCCGCATGCGGCATGCGCCGGAGCCGCGCCTGCTCAAGCGCGAGGACGCCGATGCGGTCGCCGTCTTGGCGGAGGGCTTCGCTGGGCCACTCGCGGTGAAGGTGCAGGACAAGCGCCAGGGGCCGCCGCGGCTGCATGACCTGCCCGGCCTGCAGCGGCTCTGCGGATCGCGCTTCGGCTGGTCGGCATCCAAGACGCTGGAGGTGGCGCAGGAGCTGTATGACGGCCAAGGCAAGAAGGTGATCACCTATCCCCGGGCCGAGACGCGCTATTTGCCCGAGAGCCTGATCCCGGACGCGCCCGGGATTGTCGCTGCCCTGCGGGCCGGGCAAACCTTCAGCCAGATCTCCATGCCAGAGCCGCTGGTCATACGCCGGGGGGCGGGCGGCACGTTCCATGACAAGGGCCTTGCCGGCGCGAGCCACCACGCCGTCATCCCGAACGCGAACACGGTGGGCGATCTCAAAACAATCTGGCCGCGGCTGTCGGGCGACGAGCGACGCTTGTTCGACGTGGTGGCCCGCTCCTACCTTGCCGCGCTCATGCCCGACACCCGCTACCGGCAAACGACGGTGACGCTGGACGTGCGCGGCCACGTGTTCCTTGCATCGGGGCGGCAGCCCATCGAGGCTGGATGGCGTGCGGCGTTCCCGGGCTGGCGCCCGGCCGAGGAGCGGAGCGAGGATGCGCAGCCCCTGCCTGTCCTGCGCCACGGCGAAACGGCGCGTCTGACGGATACGGCGGTCGAGGACAAGGAAACCCGGCCGCCGCCCCGCTACAATGAAGGCACTTTGGTCGAGGCGATGCAGAACGCGTGGCGGTTCGTCGCAGACGGGCCGTTGCGGGAGCGCCTGCGCGAGGCCAAGGGGATCGGCACCCCGGCGACCCGGGCCGAGGTGATCCGCGGCCTGAAGGCGCAGGAGTTCCTGGCTTTGGACGGCAAGCACATCTTGCCGACCGAACGTGGGCTGGCCTTGTTCGACGTCTTGGAGCGGGCGGACCCGGCGCTGGTGGATCCCGGGGTGACGGCGCAACTCGAACTTCTGCTGGACGACGTCGTGGTCGGCAGCCAGGAAATGGCCGGTGCCGTTGATGCCGTATGCGCGCAAGCGCTGCGCATCATTGGCCGGCTCACGGACGGGGCGGGCGCACAGGCACTGCCGCTCATGGGCAGCGTATCCTCTGCTGGCAAAGCAGCGAGGAGCAAGGTGGGCGGGGAAGGGGCGCTGCCGCCGACCCCGGCGATGAAACGCTATGTGGTCAGCCTAAGCCAGCAGAAAGGCATCAAGCCACCTGTCGGATATGCCAAATCCAGCACTGTGTGCCGCGCCTTCTTGGACCAGCATGCGCCCAGCAAGGGCACGGTAGGAGAGGGCGCCACTCTGCTGGCGGCGGCATGGCCCGCGGCTGATGAACCATTGCCGCAGCAGCCGGACACCAGGAAAACAGGCGCAACCGTTGCCGACGGCCAAGCATCCTCGCCACCCCGGAACCGGAAGGGGCCGGTAGGAAGCACCCGAAGGATAGCACCTGCCGGGCGCAGGAAAACGCCTTCGCCGGCAGTTCAGGATCGGGCTCGTGTCGGGTCAGGTGTTTCCGCCCGCTCCGAGGCGAGCGGCACGCCGCTGCGCATTCCGTTCGGCAACAAGGAAGCCACCCAGAAGCTCGGCGCCCGTTACGGGGCCAGCGGATGGTATGCGCCGCCGGGCGTCGCGCTTGATCCGTTCCGTGAGCGCGGTTGGATGTAGAAGGGCAGCGCTGACGTCGTTCGGACTGGATCAGCCTTCCATGCGTGCACGGCGGCGCTTGCGGCCGGCGCGGATCTCGTCGTGAATGCTACATTCTGGCCGCTGCGCGGAAGCGCCCCGGCCCGGCTGATTGGCAAGCAATGGCATCTCCTGACGACCTCAACCCTTCTGGCACCCGTCCCGGACGCCCTACGATCGGCGACGACCTCGCCCGGACACTCTTGTACTGGATGGACGTCGAGGCCCTGACGCCGCCCGGCGCGGAGGATGACCGCGACACCGACGCCCGGGGCACGTTCGAGGCCCGCCACGTGCCAGACCGCGAGTTTCCCTGGCACGACGGCACATTCGGCCACCCTGACAAGCGCTACAGGCATTTCGTCCGCTTCGGCATTTTCGGCCGGGAACGCTATTAGGCCGACATCATTCGCGCGCTGTCCACGGCACCCGAGCTGGACCATGACATCAGGCCCGCCGCCACGGCCAAGCGGTTCGGCTTCGCAGGCGTGTTCGCGGTCGACCACGGCGGCATGGCCATTCCCGACAGCCTCCTGATGCCCGCCTTCGGATTGGCATTCGAGAGCTTGCGGTCGGGAACCGCCCCTGATCTCGACGACCAGCTTGAAGCGTTCCGCCGCAGGATGAGGGCCACGTTCAACGAGGTTGCCGATGCCTATGCGGGAGCGGAGCGCCAGGTCGATGAGGATTTCGTGGACGCCGTGCGCGAGGTCGCGTCGGACACCCTGACGTGGCTGCGCGACTTGCCGCGCGGGCTGCCGCTGGCCGTGGTGCGCTCTGCCGTCGCGAGCGTCTTCGTCGAGGTCGCGTCCACGAAAGAGAAGGACGCTGCCGGGAAGCCTGTCAAGCTCCGCCGCGAGCGGCACCGCAAGGCGGACCTTCCGCCCGTGGACAGCTTCTACTTCGAGGACATCCGGCTGGTGCTGCGCGCCGTGCGCAACGGGAACAGCGGCCTGGCGCCGCGCTTCCTGGCAGGAACGACGGAGCGCATCGACTGCACGGACCGGGCCTTTGTCGCCGGGGCCTGCACCGCGTTGTCGCACCCCCGCGCCTGATGGCCGTCGGCGCACGACCTGTCCTTGATGCAGCAAGTCGCGGTCGACCTCGCGATGGACACCCTCGCCAAGGGCGGCCTGTTCTCGGTGAACGGCCCGCCCGGGACCGGCAAGACGACGCTACTCATGGACCTCGTCGCGGCCGTGGTGCTGCGCCGTGCCGAAGCCATGTGCGTTTTCCGGCATCCGGCCGAGGCCTTTGAACGGAACAAGTGGGACGCCCCGTCCGGCAGCGTGCACGCCCTACACCCGAGCCTGCGCGACCACCTGATCGTGGTGGCCAGCAGCAACAACGCAGCGGTGGAGAACGTCACCAAGGAGCTGCCCAACGTCAGGAAGGTCGATCGCCGCTATTTGGCCGGCCTCGGTTTCCTGACAACAGCCTCCGACGCCCTGCTGGCGCGTCCGCCCGAAGAGGATGAGCCGGAGGACGGGGACGAGGCTGACGAAGAGGATGAAAGCCCGGAGCCGGACGGATGCGCCTGGGGGCTGATCTCGGCGGCCCTAGGCAAGAAAAGCAATTGCGGGCGCTTCGCCGCCATCCTGGACCGGCACGAGCGTCGGGGGCCGCACAAGGGCCAGCCTTCGGCTTGCAACGTGTTCCGCCTGCTTGCGGACGCGCGCCAGACCATGGACTGGGACGCCGAGAGAGTCGCGTTCACGCGCGCGGTGGCCGAAGTCGAAGCATTGCGCGCCGAGCTGTGCGCCGCCGAGAGCGACGACGGCGGGGCAGCGGCAGCGGCGAGGGTGGCGGCGCTGGACCGCGAGGCCGTGCGCTTGGCAACCGAGCTCCAAGGAGCGGATCGTGCCCTGAAGGCGGCTACGGCAGACCTTGCCGAAGCCGCCGTGGCGTTCGAGCGCATCGACAAGAGCGTTGATCTCGTCAGGGACGCGAAGCCGTCCGCACTCCTCCGTGCGTTCAGGTGGGACATGGCGGCGCGGTGGAAGCAGGAGCTGTCCACCATGGCGGCGCTGCGGGCCGACGCGGACCGGCGCCTCGGGGCGGCGCAAGCCATCCGGCGCGACGCGCATCGGGTCCGCGAGACCCTTTCCGCATCGGTCGACGGCATGGCATCGGACCTGGCGGGCGCCAGGCGGGAGGCGGCACGGATGGTGGAGGCAGCAGCCGCCCTGGCGGCCCGGCATCCAGGGCTGGTGACGGTCGCCGACGTGGCGAATGCGATTGATCCTGAAGCGCGTGAGCAGATGCTTCCGGGCAGCAGCGACGCGTTCAAGGACGCCAGGGCGCGCCTGTTCGCGGCGGCGATGCGCGTGCACCTTGCCTTCGTGTGCGCGGCGGGACCCGACCTGTTCGACCGGAACCTGCGCGCGGCGCTGGCCATGCTGCGGGGCAGGGGCGAGATCCAGCCCGTGGTGCAGAAGGCCGCCGAGCATCTCTGGGCCACGCTGGCTCTGGTGACCCCGGTGGTCTCGACCACCTTTGCCGCGCTGCCGCGCGGCTTCGCCCACATGGGTGCGGGAAGCATCCCCTGGCTGCTCGTGGACGAGGCGGGCCAGGCGGTGCCGCACCAGGCGCTCGGCGCGATCTGGCGCGCGCGCCGGGCCGTGGTGGTCGGCGACCCATTCCAGGTCGAGCCGGTCGTGACGATAGACCGCAACGCCGACGCCAAACTGGCCGAGCGCCGCGGCGCGCCGGATCGCCACCGGGCGACGCTGGCCTCGGCGCAGACCTTGGCAGACGCGGCGAACCCGTTCGGGGCATGGGTCCAGCCCCGCGTGGGCCGGCCGGTTTGGGTGGGCTGCCCGCTCAAGGTGCACCGCCGCTGCGTGGAGCCGATGTTCGGCATCTCGAACCGGCTGGCCTACGACGGCGGTATGGTCCTGGCCCAGGGCAAGGAGGCCGAGGAGAATGAATTGACGAAGTTCTGGCCCCTGTTGGGCGAGAGCCGGTGGTTCGACGTGGCCACCAAGCGGGGCGGCCCCAAGCACTTCATCCGCGAGCAGGCGGACGTCGTGCTCCGCCTGGTGCGAGTCTATGCGGAGCGGGGCTTCGCCGGCGAGGATGACCTGCCCGCGCTGTTCGTGATTTCGCCGTTCCGCTCGGTGGCGGACGGGTTGCGCAAGGCGCTCTGCGCCGACCTAGAAGTGCGGGGGCATACCTCGAAAGCCATCCGCGGGTGGGGAACGGCGTCGGTCGGCACGGTGCACACCTTCCAGGGCAAGGAGAAAGAAACGGTCATCCTGGCGCTGGGCGGCACCAGCAACGGCGCCATCGAATGGGCATGCGGCACGCCGAACATCCTCAACGTGGCCGTGACCCGGGCGCAGCGCCGCCTGTATGTGGTCGGCGACCGCGCGCGCTGGATGGCGGCAAGCGACTTGCTCGGGGAGTTAGCCGGTTTGCCCATTGAGACGGTCGGCATCGCCACCGAGGTGACGGTGGCTCGTGACGGCGGCCAACACAATGCACATTGCACAACACAGGAAGGCTAGAGCCATCGTACGGGATCGTTATAAACGGCGCTTGCTTGTCATGAAAATCTGGAGGCGCCAGTTCACCCCAAGTCGCCCCGAGCTTTAGGCTAGCTTGCGAATCGGTGGTGCGGACGGGTGCAGAGTAGCCCCGGTCTCATCCAGCCCAACCTTCGCGTCCGGATACGCAGCAACAACCGCGGCCAGTGCGGCTGGAAAGTTGGCGCGGAAGGCCCGCGGTCGCGTGTAACCAGCACCGAACTGAAGCTCCAGTGCTGGCCAGGAAACGTGTATCGGCTTGTCTAGCCAGTGCAAGCGGTAGCTTAGCCAGGTATAAACATCGAGACTTACCGAGCGGTCTCGTAGTTGTCGTACGGCCGTCTCTGCTACTGGAACAGGATGACGTCGCAGAGCTTCGAACAGGTCAGCATCGAGCGTCACACAATCTTCCCAAAGGCGTTCCGGCCGTGGGGCGGAGAACGACATCTCTCGGCTTACGATTCGGGCATGAGAAATGCCGCGTGCACCTTGTCCCTGCCACGCGAAACGCAGGGAACAGGCAGCTATGCGTCGGCATTGGTCACGTATCGCATCGGCCGACTCGCCGCCTACGGGAATGCCCATGCGAACCATCCAGTTATTCATGGAACGGCCCAGCTCGATCTCGCGTGATCTCGACCGCACGGCTTGGGTCATCAAGTAGATCATCACGATGCGTGCACGGGCGCCATACGGAACGCCGATGAAGCCACCACCGTCTGTGCGTCCTGGTTCCACTGCCATCCGAACGGTATGGCCGTCGCGTTTCCATATGGCATCGTCAGGAAGTTTCTTGTGCGGCAGACCGACCAAACATAGACCGGAATACGTATAGCCGACCTCTTGGTGCTCGTCTTCAAGCACGGCCGCGGCAATGTCTGTCAGGCGCCGACGCTCGTCGGTTAGCATACGTCTTGCGGCTACTCTTCCGTGCTCGGCCACAAGGGACGAGACACGCATTTCGCGTCTGAACAGATCGTCCATAACCCCTACTAGCGAGAATGCCGCACAAACTGACGATGGTGGCTCGATCTCGTCAACTTGGGGACAACTGGCGCCCTTGTCGGCCTAAGTTGAAGAAGCTAATTGAAGTTGAAAAGCTACGCCAGTTCACCCCAGAGGATAATCCGATTAACCCTGTTTTGGCAGCGACTTAGGTATTAGCCCTGGGGACCGTCGCAAGATTGGGGGTGCGGCGGCCAGTTGGCTATTTTCGCGTTCGTTCTCTGGCCGAGGGTGGATGCGTGGCTTGGATGTTGAGGTTGGTGAAGATCGGGGTTGAGGGCGAGGGGCCATGCACGGACATCATGGAGATCCACCGGCCCGATGATCTCGTCGATATCGCCAACTTGGGTCTGACCCTGGCCGAAGCGAAGCGGTTGCTGGCGGGTGTTCAACGGGAGATCGTCGCCGTGCAGGCCAGGGACCACGCCGTTCGGCGGCCGAGCTGCGCATGCTGTGGCGGCGCGTGCCGTGTGAAGGACTACCGGGACCATGCGGTGTCGACGCTGTTCGGCCAGGTCACGCTACGGCTTCCCCGCTTTCGCTGTGCCGCGTGTGGCGGGATCGAGGCTGGCATCGACTGGCCAGCGCATTGCCGGTCGACACCGGAGCTGGACCGGCTTCAGGCGCATCTCTGCGCCTTGATGACCTACAGGACGGCCGCGGATGTGTTGGCGCAGATGTTCCCGGTTGACGCGGGAAAGCATCATGAGACCTTGCGCCGCCATACCCTGAAAGTCGGCGAGGCGCTTGGGGATTATGTCGCGACGCGGCCGGAAACAGCAGCGTCGGCGATCGTGGTGACCCTGGATTCGACGTTCATCCGCAGCTGTGCCGAGGGCGAGCGGCATCTGGAGGTGCGGGTCGGCAACGTCGAAACGCCGTCCGGTTGCCGCCAGGTTTTTGGTGCCGTCGCCAAAGCCGATACCGACATCCGAGCGGTGATCTGCCGCAATCTCGACGCTGTCGGACGAACCGGGGACACGACGCTGACCGCCTTCACCGACGGCTGTCCCGGGCTCCGGCGCATCCTCGCCGACGCTGGCGTCGCGACGCCGCCGATGCTCGATTGGTTCCACATCGCCATGCGGCTGCAGCACCTGAAGCAGATCGCCGACGGCCTGTCGGCGGATGACCCGGCGCGGGTGGCGGCGAAGGCGGTGATCGTCGAGGAAGTTGAGCGCCTGCACTGGCGCATTTGGAACGGCAAGGCCAAGGATGCCCAGACCAGCATCGATCGCATCCGCGCGGTCATGCATCATTTTCGGGGCGAGCCGGATCAGCGAAGGTCTACAGCACCCTCACGGAAGCTGTGGACCGCCTTGCGCGCGCTGGATGGCTATCTGACTGGCCAAAGCGCCTGGCTGGTCAACTACGCCGAGCGGCACCGCGCAGGCTTGCGGGTGGGAACCGCGATCACCGAAGGGACGGCCAATTTCCTGGTGAACCGCCGGATGAACAAGTCACAGCAGATGCGCTGGTCGCGACGCGGGGCCGACCTGCTGCTGCAGGTTCGGTGCGCTGTCTATAATGGCACGCTCGGGTCCGGCTTCGGACAGAAGTTCCAGCCAGCCAACGATCCATACCCACCGATGGCGATCGTAGCCTGACCCCCAATCTCGCGACGGTCCC
>JAABUQ010007934.1_pt1 | contig 15122 bp, 12 predicted proteins | sample 5560001 | NCBI WGS metagenome assembly JAABUQ01 (sample SAMN10711888, study PRJNA513371) | rock metagenome | isolation source: Antarctica rocks | place: Antarctica: Victoria Land, Finger Mt nord | collected 2015-12-18 | reverse complement strand
CCAACAAATAAATTTGCGATAACGTACTCGAATCGTAAGAGCGTAAGAGGTGGAGGAATCCTGTTAAGGACGCGGTGATGAAGCCGCGCTGCGACGCGAACATGTTGCCGTCAAGGGGAAACGGCTCCATGTAGCAGTCGGAAGCTAATTACGCGATGTTAACCACGTTACCTTTGCCATCGAGGGCAAGCTAGCAATCCCGAGAATCGGTCATTACGCCGATAGCGTGTGAAAGTTGATGCCCGATTAGGCGCGCTAAGCCGCGACCGGTAAGCGGATCGATTTAGTGGGCTTGTAACGTCCGAATTTGAACCGAGATTACGAAGGATTTTCGTCCGGATCGAGGATCGATGAGGCAAGCAGCGCTATAGCGTTGTTAACCGAAGAGAGACGATGAGCCGGGCGAAGACAAGCGAGAGCGCTTTCAATTCGGACGTTACAGTCCACTATTATGACAAACGCGTATGAGAAAACTCTTGTGCAGATGCGGGTTACGTAGAGCTCGAGCGGAAAACTAGGGGACGGTTCCCCAGACGTTGTCTCACGAGAAACACGCATGTGAGTAGCTGCAATTTAGCGACATGTGCGGCAACGTAGCTTCGTCTCTGTTCGATCCGCACGCGGGCCGTTCATGACGGTCCCGCGGCACGTCCGAAAGCTTCAACAGTACGAAGATACTGCAGTGGCGGACTCCTTCTGATGTCGCGGCTGCGTCGTTGGAAGCCGCTGTCACGGTGAGATTAAGCTGCGAGTGACGTGTCAATGCAATATACGAAGCGCTGACGCCATGCGCCCAGATTTGGACCCGCGAGTGGATGCATATTCTTTGAGCGGCGCTAAGAGGAACGGTTGGCGACGGGTACCCTCAGCCATCGCCGACTTGCCCTCGGCGATCGGAACTATGTAAGAGCGATTTCGAGACGGGTCGGAATGCTTTGACTTCGCAGCCTTGACTTCGCCGCCTGGGGCGGCTCGAATTTGGTCAGCGATAAAGATTCGACGACACGATGAAACTGTTCGTTATGAAGTCCGGAATCTGCCATTTTGCCCACCGCCCCCTCCCACCGTGCCGTGTTCTGACATCTTCGATCCGGGGGTTGATTTCCTCAGAGAGCCAGCGTATTCGCATTGTAAAAGGCGCTTTACGGTTCTACCGTCGCGCTCCAGGCGAGCAGCAACTGTTCGCGCTGTAGTTGCGTGCGGCGCGGTCACCCCGCTATGGTTTTCTAAGTTTGCGTCTGAGGCTTTGAGCGATGTCAGTTTGGGCGCCATGTGCCGTTGAAACCGAATAGTTGGATTTTTGCACTGGGGGCAGCGGGCTCAAGGTCGCGCACCGAACCGTCGTTAGCAGGGCGGCTAAGGTCGGCCGGCGCAACGGACTCCTGCGCCGCTTAAAGGGTTCGCCCTGGCCGGATTGATGCGAATGTCTCTTTACAAGTTATGGCCTTTCTAGCACCCTGGGAGGGCATGGTCCGTTCGCTTTTGTCGCCCGCTGTTGTGATCGAGCGAGCGCGGTCGCTCAGCCGCCCCGTCATCTGGGGAACCGCCGTCTATGTTTCAGTCGTGCTTTTCTTTGCGGTCGCATACCTAAAAAGTGACTCTAAACAGGCGTTCACGTTGCTCGCCGTCAGCGCTCTAGGACCGCTCGGTATTTATGGCGCCTTGCGGTCGCCGTTGATCTTTCCGTTTTGCGCATATATTCTTTTCTTGCCGTTCGAGTCACTTAGTAGCTTGGGCAGTGGCGGCACGCTAGCGAAGCTACTCGGAGTGCTCACGGCGGGCGCGCTTCTCATCCGCGTCGTGCGACGCGGTTGCGCGATTGCTCCGCCTGGAGCCGTCGTCGCTTGGGCCGTCTTGATTCTTTGGATGGGCATCTCGATGTTCTGGGCGCTGGACCTTCGCGCCGCGGTCGGGCCATTTCAAATGTATGCGTCGCTCGTCGCTCTATTCACCCTGCTCGCGATCGTCCGAGTAACATCGACTGAATTCAATTGCGTTTTAGGCGCGATCGTTACTGCCGGTGTTATCTCGGCGGGCTATGACGCCTACCTATACCACAGTGGCCAAAGCCTGATCTCGGCAAACGCCGGCGTCTCTCGCGTAATGATCACCGTAGGAGACGCCTCTATCGATCCGAATTCGCTGGCTGCAGCGTTGGTGTTGCCAACCGCCCTAGCGCTCTATCTGCTTTTTAATTCGCGTTATCTGTTGATCTCCATCATGATGTTTCCGGCGCTTGCGATATTGTTGCTCGGATTCGCCGCCTCTGGATCGCGCGGCGGGTTCGTAGATCTGGGCGTCGTGTTCTTCTATCTCATCGTTCGCTCACGTCATCGCCTATGGCTTGGCGGCTTAATGGTCGTGGCCATCGTAACGACAGTCTTAGCGAATCCGGGTCTTCCGGCTCGCTTCGTAGACGCGCAACAGGACGGCGGAGCGGGGCGCCGTGATATCTGGCATGTTGGACTATATGCTTTTAGGGATTATTGGCTAACGGGGGCCGGCGTCGGAAATTTTCCGAACGCGTTCGATCGTGAGTACCTGAACGTATATGCGCAGTACGTACTCGGCTGGCATTGGGCAGCGCATAACGTTCCCCTAATGATTGCAACTGAGCTTGGCGTCATTGGATTCAGCATCTTCGTCGTTGCAATTATCATGCAGTTCCGAATACTCCAAAAGTTGGCGGTTGCGGACGCCCGTAGCTTCGAACTGCGCCTGGTAGTCGAGGGCGCGTTTTTGGGCACTTTAGTGTCGGGCTTTTCGACGTCTGACCTGAGCGCGAAATACGTTTGGCTTTCGTTTTCTTTAATGGCTCTTTATCGCGGGTATTTATTATCTCGCGCGACGACGCGACCGTTTCGAGCCGAGCCGCGCCGCGCTCCTACGCGGCGCCCTATTGCCACAAGGATCGGAGCATGAGTGACGTCCGAGCGAGCTGCAGCATTCGCCGTAGCAAAGCCACGGCCATCGTACCGTCTGGCCTACGCGTTTGTTTGTGCCTGTGTGTCACCCCTTGAACAGCACGCGAATGTCGGGCATCGCTAATATGTGCGCAACAAGTGCACCCGAAATCGGCCGCTTCGCTACGTCGAAAACGCCCTGATGAAGTTCGCGGGACCCTTCAAGCGCATCTCCGGCGCCGCAAGGTCACTTCATTTCGTTGGCGATCAACGTATTGCCACCCTGAGCAACTCAAGTGATTGATTTAGCCGATACTCTTGGCTCCGATGGCCTGAGCTTGTGGAAACGAGTTCAGGACTATGGTTTTATAGCTGCGAAGGAGCAACCCGGGACAACCACGTCAGCAAAAAACTTACCGGCGGGAATTTTTTGGATGGCTTTGAGCCCAGCCTTGTAAAATCGACCGCCCTCTTCGGGAAGCCGAAGGTCCCAACGGTCATAAACTTCAACGAACCCCGCACTCTGCAGCAGCCGGCGAGCCTTGCGAGGTGTGAACCAATGCATCGCCGGAATGCCGTGACCGATACGTTCTGGTCGGTATTTTTCGCACCAGCGCATTACGTAGCGCTTTACCGGATCAGGGTACCAGCCGAACAATGGAAATCCACGGATTTCTGCTTGCATCGGGCACATACTGCTTGCCGTTCCGAACCAGAAAATGCCGCCGCTTTTCAAAACGCGGTAGGCCTCAGCGAAAGTCCTGTCTAGATCGACGACGTGCTCAACGACGCTTCGAGCATGCAGCACATCTGCGGCCGTTCTCTAATGGCATCGATTCGGCGGATCCGTCCACGATATTAAACTGCTTTCCTTCCAGGTCCGCTATCTCCCTTGCGGCGGCGCGGGCTGGAGCGAAAGGTTCGATCCCAATCGAGTTGTAGCCAAGTTCCGCGCAAGCGAGCACGAACATCCCCTGAGCCGCGCCGATGTCGACCACGGTCGCACCGCTGTCACAGCGGCCGATTCGACGCAGCCGAGCAAGCACGGTCGTCGCTTGCTTTTTGTAATCATCACGCAAGCCGAGAACGTCTTGGAGCGAGCGCTTCTCGCTTGCCGCGTCTTTGAGTGTCATGCCCCTATTATCTCTCAAAATTTCTATGGCGGGAAGTGATTCTGCATTTTAACATTGGAGCTTTGGCGCCTCTCACTCCGCGTCAGCGTTCTTTTATCGAAGAAAGCAATTGGAGGCCCTCTAACCAGCTGATTACAGGAATCGATCGAACCTTAGAGCTCTGGTACAAGCGCTAGTGCGTTAGCTGGGATTTGCAACGCGACTCGTTTGATCGGCGCATAAAAAGTCACTAGAAACATCGCCCAATGTTAAAGCGATCTTTACAAAAGTGCGCGTCGGTTGTCATCATAGCGGGAAGCGATATTGAAAGGGGGCTATCCGAACCAGAATCCGTCGAAACCTGGCAGTTTGAAACGGGAGAGCTGCCTCAGCAAGCTGCAGACTCGTCTTGTGTAGCATGCGACCGAACGATACGATCGAAAGCGGTTCGCCGCTGCCGCGCAGCGCGTATTCAAAAAGATCACTAAAAAGAACACAATGTAAAGATTATTTTAAAATTGAGATCCGCTAGAAGGCGTTAGCTGCGCAGCAGGCTCCGCATGACAGGTGACCAGGTCGGGATCGACGTAGCATCCTAGCATAGGCTGATTACCGACGTTGACGGCGCTTATACCGCTTCATACCTATTTAGTTTCCGTGCCGTAGTTACGCGAATCGATTGCAAGCTCGCTAAAGTGAACGTTGTTCCAACAGCCGGTAATGCGACGCTCTGAAGGCGTTAAGTTCGCCGACATCAAAAGGTTTCTAATTTGCGACTAGGTCGTTGTGTGTGATTTGATGGATGCTTGCCGTTGAATTCGATACTGGTGAATTCCATACCCAAGCCTCGTAGACTCCATCTCTCGTCTCACAGCCCTTTATCGCACAGCGCTTCGTCGGCCTAACATTCGCGGTATCGCCTAAGTAATCGGCGCGGAAAGATCTAGGAACCGGAAATGTCTCTCGCGGCATCGCCCATCGAACCGCCATATCGATCAAACTCCGTTTCGACAACACATGAAGGTTCGTCATCGCTTCCGCTCATCATCATCATCGCCGCGTTCACGGTCTTATGCTTGCCGCTCGCTTACTATCTGAACATCTGGCAAGACGAGGCGTACAGCCTGCATTCCAGCAGTGGAACGATCGCTTTCGCATTACATCAGGGACTTGGTTTCGAAGCGCAGGCTCCGTTGTATTTTGTGGTTCTGGCGGCTTGGCGTGAGTTGAATGGATCCGCATATTTCGCCCGGCTCTTGTCGATATGCTTCTCTATCTTAACGCTTGTTGCCACTTGGTCGTTCGCTCGACGCTATCTTACTAAGCTCAGCCCCTGGTTGGTCGTGGCCGCCATTGCGTTGAATCCATTTGTCGTTTGGGCCGCGGTGGAGATCCGGCCCTACGCTGCGTCGGTCACCTTCTCAGCCCTCTTGCTGTTGCTGCTATTTCGTGGATTCATCGATGACGAGCCTAGTCGCGCGGCTAGAGTAAGTTACCTATGTGTTGCCGTTGCTGGCACTTACACGCAGTATTACGTTGCCTTTCTTCTCGTAGCGCACTTCGTTGCGCTCCTAGCTCTTAAGCGGTGGAAGTCGACGAAGAGATTCCTTCTTTACTCAATTGTGTTCGGCTTATCACTCTTGCCACTGCTGCCGGTGCTTCCAAGTCAGTTCGAGTCGTACCACGTTGTCTCCCTAGTCAACAGAGTCCCAAGCTACGTGATGGCGACGGTGTTATTCGGCTATCCTTTCCCACACGACTGGATCGAAGGTTGGGCGCAACGACCGGTAGAAAACCTTGGTTACCTCGTGCTTACGCTCGTTCCTTTGGCGTTCGCGTGGCGCCACCTCGCACGCATGAGCAACGTAACGAAGGCACTCCTTGCAATGAGCGCCGCGCTCTTGTTGACGTACACTGCCGTCATTGTCGTAGCTCATGTTCACGTTATCATACCGCGCCACACGCTCGTGATGCTTGTTCCGATGCTCGCGACAATGTTCGCTTTAATAGGCGACGTGTCCGAGTCGCGTAGATGGATCGTGCTTGGGTCGTACACAGCGATCTACTCCGTTTTCGCCGGTTGCTCGCTTTGGCACGACTTTCACGAGGTGACGAAAGTTGGCGATTGGCATCGCGTCGCAGATTTCGTTGCGGTCAGTGCGAAGCCGGGTGACGCTATTACACTGTTCAATGCGGAAGCTGAATTACCGTTCCGCTACTACTTCAAGAAGCCGGCTCAGGTCGCTGCGATTCCGCGGTCGATGTCGTTTGAACGGTTTGACGACGAAGCGTTCGTGCTTCATAGCCGCCACGAGGTTGCACAGACGTTTGGACGCTTCGCGGCAAAGCATAGACATGTTTGGCTCATTGAGACTGAGGCTTGTTCGCCCAAGTACGCTGTCTTCGGGTGCAAGTACCTGACTAGTTATGTTGATGACCACTTTAGCAAGCTCCGTACCGTCCATTTTAATGGGACGAACGTAATTGAATTGGAGCGGCGATAACCGCCGTAGTATCTCAAGTAGTTCGATTAGTCGCTTGCGCATAGTCTCGAATGTCGCGCTTCTATGGTTAGTGCGAGTCATTGCATTGCTGTGCTCGGCTATCCTCAGCGTCCTTACAGCGCGATTCCTCGGTCCAACAGGACGAGGCGTATATACGTTACCGGGAATCGACGCAAGTCTCGGGACGACGTTTGCAGCGGGCTTATCATCGGCGGCCGCGTTTTATCTTCTAAATCGCAGCGCGGGTCGAAGCATCATCCGAGCCGCGTCGATCGTGTTATTTGTTTTTGTCGTCGTTGGCTTCGGCCTAACATACGCCACTGCTGCGGCAAGTCACAGCCTTTGGGCAATCGCGGCAGGGGCATCTTTTACCTTGGCCTATGGCGCCTACTCCCTGGCTTATGGATGTTTCTTGGGATTCGATCGGGCGCGCTCAGCAGGTCTCTTAAATGCGGCCGCTTATGTGCTCACCTTGGCTCTCGTATGCGTTGCGCTGCTGGTGCAGCATCCGTCTCCAAACTTAGCTATCGTAGCCTGGGTATCCGGGATGGCGATTGCGGGCATAGTCGGCCTCGCCTTGGTTTTTCGCGACGCATATCGGCTCCGGGGGGCGACTGTAGACGTTACGGGTCTCTTAGCGTTTGCGAGCCGAGCTGGTTTGCTCAACCTTGCTAACTTGCTCAACTACCGGATTGATATCTACATCGTTGCAATTCTTGCCCCCGTATCTGTGATTGGATTATACACTCTTGCTGTGACGGGCGCGGAGAGCGCGTTGTCGATCACGCTTGCAATATCCCAGGCAACTGTGCCTCGCATCGGAAGGCTTGAACAAGCTGAGGCCGCCGCCTTTACCGCACGCTGCCTTCGCAATAGCATTTTCCTAGCATTCTTGTTAGCGCTGTGCGGCTTCATTGCGGCGCCGGTCGTGGTTCGACTTGTGTTCGGCTCGGCCTATGCTTCTATCGTAACGCCGCTTCGCGTGCTTCTGATCGGCCTGGTTGCCGCCTCGACTAGCTCAGTAATCTCAAACTACTTCATGCTGAACAGAGGAATCACTCGGATTCCCTTGATCACTTCCATAATCTCGACGGCACTGTGCGCGGCGATCAGCGTCGTACTCGTGCCCAAGCTTGGGATGTTAGGAGCTGCGATTGGTTCTACAGTAGCGTATATCTGTAGCCAGTCGGTTGCGATAGGGTATTTCTGTTATGAAAGCAATATTTCGTGGTCAAGCACGCTGCTTATCGACCGAGACGATGTCGAATCCTACGCCGGACTCGTCCGCCGGCTGGTCGCGGCGGCTTCCAAATAGCTGCACGACGCGGTGGGGTCGCGTACCGTGGGCGCTCAAAATGCTTGCTCAAGCAGGTCGTAAGCCCCTATAAACGCCTGCTCTTGCCGAGTATTATGAGAGTAGTCCGAATGCAACGAGTTGCATTTTTCTCTACTCCGAGGGCAATTTTGAAACTTTCCGTACTAGGCTTAGGGTACATCGGTCTTCCAACCGCGGCGATGCTTGCAGATGCCGGGCACGACGTTGTAGGTTACGACGTCGACGCCGGCCGGCTGAACGCCTTGCGTGCGCGAGAGATCGAAGCCGAGCCGGAAGTCTGTGAGATCGTGTCGCGGGCGCTGGACGGAGGTAGGCTCAAGCTGGTCGACGCGCTCGCTCCGTCGGACGCTTTCTTGATTTGCGTTCCCACTCCGACGCGCGGGCATAAACCGGACTTAAGCTATGTGGAGACAGCAACGTTGCAGGTAGCTCAATTGCTGCGGGCGGGCGATGCCGTTGTCCTCGAGTCGACGGTTCCACCGGGTACGGTCGAACGAGTCGTAGCTGGTGCCATCCGGAGGTCGGGATTAGAACCCGATCAGTTTTGTATTGCGCATTGTCCGGAGCGTGTCATTCCAGGGGACATCGTTCGAGAGCTAAGAACTAACGCTCGAGTCATCGGAGGACGCAAGCCGGGCGATGCGGAGCACGCGCGTAAGCTCTACGCTTCCTTTGTCACAGGCCCGATTCATACCACAAATTGCACGACCGCAGAACTCGTGAAAGTTGTGGAGAATACATTTCGTGACGTAAACATTGCGTTTGCTAACGAGCTGGCACTGCTTTGCGAAGAATTAGGCGTGGACGTTTGGGAAACGATCCGTCTCGCGAACGAGCATCCGCGCGTCTCTATCTTGTCGCCGGGACCGGGAGTTGGGGGGCATTGCATTCCGGTGGATCCGCACTTCCTTTCAAATGCGAATCCATTCGTCACTGAGCTCATTCAAACGGCCAGGCGGATTAACGAGCGGATGCCGGATATCATTGTAAGGCGAGTCGCGTCTCATGTTGCTCTTGAGCCGCGCGAAGCAATAGTTACCTTGCTTGGTGCTGCCTACAAGCCGAACGTCGACGACACCCGTGAGAGTCCCACCGAGCGAATTGATGAGTTGCTCCGTGATCGTGGTTACAGTACGCGAATCTTTGATCCGCTCGCGCGGCGTTTCTCACGTCCGTTATGCCAAAATCTGAATGACGCGGTTCGAGGAAGCGATGCGCTCGTGCTAATTACAGAGCACGACGTCTTTCGTGCCATGGATACCTTCGCCGTCAGTAAGCTGATGCGATATCCTCTGCTGATATGCGCTCGGCCGCCGTATAACATGCCAGCGTGGCGCGATGCCGGATTTACGACATACGTCCTTGGTGCGCACGAGCGGGACGAGTTGTCAACGTTGGGTGGAAGTCAAGTAACTCCTAACGAAGAACCTTTGCTGGCATCTGTGAAGAGTTGAATGTTTGCAAGTGCTCAACCTGGTGCGAGGCTTCGATTACGTTAATATGTTCGACGCTGGGCATAACATCGCTTCCTTAGCGATCTCGTCGCCTCCACTTTAAGGTCGAGACTTCGTAGCTCGATGGCGCTTGTAACCGTTTGTCAGCTCATTAATTACGGCGGCTTTGGCCCCGGCAGTTTTATACCATCATTAGTTTCACTTGCGCGAGCTCTCGGCGCTCGCGGAGACCGCTTTGTTGTGCTGGGAACGGAAGTTCCTGGCGCAAACTGGGCACAACTCTTGCGGTCGGCTGGGGCTGAAGTCCATTTGTCCCGTGACCTCGTCGTAACTCTCAGACGCTTATTTGATTTACGGCCCGACGTCGTGCACGCGCACTTTTCGCGATTCGATCTGGCTGCGGCTTCGGTACGTGGAAAAAGTCGGATATTTTGGCACATTCATTCGGTTCGTGAGTCGGATGCCTTCTCCGTCCGAAGCAAAATGCGTGCCTTTGTTAAGAATCGGCTAATCGGCACGCAAATAGAGAAAATTATTGTACCGTCGCGGTTTGTTGCCGCTGAGGCAGCGCGATGGTTTGCTCCTGCCGAAAAGTTAGTTATTGTACATAACGGAATCGATACGGACCATTTTCGGCCTCCCAGTGACGCGGAGCGCTCGGCGGCTCGTGCCGACGTAGGTATCTCAGCGGATCAGAAGGTTGTGCTGTTTTTTGAACGTCTGCCTTTAAAGGGCGGCGACCTGCTTCGAGCCGCCCTGGAAAAAACACCAAACCTGCGCCTAATCGTCGTCGGCGGAACGGAAACGATGCGTTTGAAGTTTGGTAGCTTGCCCCGCGTCATCGCCATCGACTACGCGAAGGACGTGCGGCGACTATATTGGGCCGCGGACCTATTAGCGTTTCCGAGTCGGAAGGAAGCCTTCGGGTTTGTCGCCGCGGAAGCGCTGACGTGCGGCTTGCCGGTTGCCGCCAGCAATATTCCACCTCTCAGAGAGATCCTGGAAGGTGCAACCGGAGTCGAATCGTTTGATCCGGAAGATGCGAGTAGCTTCGCTGCAGCGCTCTACAGGTTATCCGCTCGAGGTCGACTTTCATTTTCCGAACTCGATCCGCACCGTTTCGCAGTTCGAAAGTGGACGGAGAAAATTGTACGGCTTTACGATCGTGCGGACGAGCCGTCCATCGGAGGAACGTGACGGGTCGCGGTCGCTGTCTCAGAGAAACGCCCGGCCCGCTTCGCCTGTTGCTCATTGGCCCGCTCGCCCCGCCTGTTGGTGGGGCAACGGTACTGTTCGAGCAGCTCGCGGCAGAGAGTTCGGCGCTTCAGGATGTTAGCGTACGCGTGATTAACACCTCGCGTGGGGGCGGCAGCGGCTCTTGGCGTTTGCTCGTTCAAAGTGCACTCGTAATTTATAAACTCATGCGTAGCATTGCCGGCTGCGACGTGGTTTCGTTCCATGCCTCGCGGGAAGGAGCGGCCTTGTTCGGGCCGATCGTGCTAGTCCTAAGTTTCGCATTTCGAAAGCCATGGATATTTAGAGGGTTTGGTGATTTCGAGGCGTGGTACAGGAGCGCGAGCGGTATGAAGAAGGCGTTACTTCGATCGGCCGCTTTGCGAGCAAACTTTGTCTTGCTCGAAACAAAGTCATCGGTGACCTACTTCTCTGCGCAGACATGTAAGGATGTGCGGTGGTATCCCAATAGCCGTCCACTCACATTGCGCGATCGGCAATCTACACGAAGAGCGGACCACGAACTGAAGTTCGTATTTGTGGGGCACGTAAAGCCGAGCAAAGGCGTTCGCGAGCTCATTAATGCTGCCGAGCTCTTCGATGGTATTAACGTCGACGTTTATGGCCCGTTGCTTGAGGGGATGAACGGTTCCGACTTTCAGGGAAAACAAGCACGTTATCGTGGGCCGCTTGAGCCGGATGCCGTGGCGCACGTGCTTCGGCTATACGACGTGCTCCTATTGCCGACGTATTACGAGGGCGAGGGATACCCTGGTGTAATACTCGAGGCGTACGCAGAAGGGCTTCCCGTCATCGCTTCCCGTTGGCGCTCGATACCCGAAATGGTAACGAATGAAAGTGGAGTGCTGGTTGAACCGAGAAGCGTAGCAGAACTGGCTGCTGCGATGCAACATCTAATGACCTCTCGCGAGTCATTTGCGCGCCTGCGCGAGGGAGCTAAAAAATCCGCAAAGATGTTTTCGTCTGAGGTATGGACCGAATACTTCGTAGACCTAGCGCGCGACTTGCGTAAAAGCTCTGTTCAGATAACCGGAAAGCAAACGTTCCTTGACGAATAGGCACATGCGCTAAATGGACTGAAGCGTCGATGCACTTTTTCTTGAATCCGCTTCGTGACAGGTAGGAGTTTCTTTCTGCTAATTGACCAAGTTGCCGGTCGTGGCTATGCTATCGTCGATATGATGCGAGACGCGCCGCAGCGCTGCATTTCGCGAAGCTTATGAGGGGGCTGTTCAGGAGGAAGAGGGACGACCGCCGTCGATCCGTCCTTGTAATAACTCAGTTTCACACGCCCGAGCCATGCGCGGCGGCTAATCGCGTTGGTGCGCTCACAAAGGCGCTTGATGAAGCCGGGTTTGAAGTAGATGTCTTGACCGGATTTGCGAGTTTCCCTGATGGCGTGCTTGCTGCCTCAGATCGAATCCTCATCCGAACGGAACAGCTGGGTGACCGAATACGCTTGACGCGTGTTGTAACGTACGCCTCGGCGCAGATCTCTGGACGCTCCCGGATATTGAACTGGCTCTCAGTAGCCTCTTCGATGACGCTTTTCGTCTTGTTCAACCGTCGGCACTTCGACTTCGTGATTGTGAGCGTCCCTCCAATAACGCTGACGTTGCCGGCGCTGGCGGCAATGTTGCGACATCGATCAAAGTTAATTGTGGACGTCCGCGACGTGTTCCCGGATGTCGCTGTTAAAATGGGTTACTGGACGGAAGGCAGTCCTATCGTCACGCTCGTGGGCTCAGTCGCTTCAACGTTGTACCGACTTTCAAGCATCGTATTATGCGTTACCGAGGCAGCTCGATTAGAAGTGATCAACCGTGGCGCGAGCGCAGAGAAGGTAAAACTAGCGGCAAATGGTTTTGATCCATTGGAGGTGGCTGCAAAATCGCCCTATGAGCGGCGCGCGCAAGAGTTTGTCGCGGTGTTCGTCGGGAACATGGGTCTTGCTACAGGCTTAGATTCGGTCGTCGAGGCAGCCGAATATCTGAAGGACGAGACGCGCATTCGCTTTGTGTTAGCCGGTGGTGGAGTGGATAAGGAGCGGCTTTCGCAGCGCATCGCAGCGCATCAGCTCGACAATGTAACAATGCTCGGAGTGGTATCGCGGACGTCGGCAAATGCGTTAATCGCAGACGCGGATATTTCGATTGTTCCGCTGCATCCGGGCATCGTCGACAGCCTGCCGACGAAGATTTTCGACGCTCTCGCGCTTGGATGCCCAATCGTATGCTGCGCGAATGGAGAAGCTCGCGCCTTCATCGAGGTATCCGGAGGAGGTGTTGCGGTTCCCCCGGGCGATGGGGTCGCCCTCGCCGCAGCGCTCCGAGAAATGTTCGCTGATCCCGCGCGTCGAGCTGCGTGTGCCGAGGCCGGCAGAAAATTTGTGCTTGCGCATTACGACCGCGCGAAGATAATGCGTGAAACTGCGGCGAGACTTCGCCAATTATAGGCTCAGCCGCGCACCCTTAGGCGCTACGTCAAGCGTATTGACCTGGCCAACTTCGTCAATCCGAGCCTGCTGTAGACGTAAAGATATCAGAGGCCAGCCGCGGCCGAAGATATCACGGCAAACGAATCAATCGAGGCATACGGCTAGCCAGGAGTTAAGCCTCAACCAACGAGGCCGGATGCCCACAACGCGCAAGACGAACGTGCCGGACTATTGTCATCTACTGGCTCGTTGGCCGAACTTCAAGCAAGAGTCGCTTAGATAAGATTCAGCAAATTCACCGCGCTAACGCTGCTTCCGCAAAGGAAGGGCCGGAGCGATACCCTATGTGTATGCCGCACGTTCACCAAAGGGGTGCTCTCAATGCCTAATAAAATCGTGGCTTCTACAGCCATGTGGTTTCTACTGACCGGCTCCGGTGCGGTTGCCGCCACGACGTCGTGCAACACGGTAGCCGCTTGTGTTTTGGGAACGAATATGAGTACCGGTTACGGCGTTGAAGGAACGTCGAAAGGAAACGATGGGGTTTTCGGTATGACGACGCAAAACGCCACGTCGGCTTCCAGCGGGAGGGCGGGTGTAGCCGGAATCGACAGTAGCACGAACAAAGATGGATTTAATTCCGGGGTCTACGGTACGTCGCTTTACGGCTACGGTGTCCAAGGAAAGTCGACTTCAGGCTTCGGTGTGGTTGGGGTGACGATGCAGAATCCCGCGGCGACTGCCGACGAGAAGGCCGGGGTGGCCGGATACGACCGCAGCACGAGCGGTTTCAACTCGGGTGTGTACGGGACATCGCCCGGCGGATACGGTGTTCAGGGTTCATCATCGGCCGTAGGAGTGTATGGGGTTTCCGATGTCTACGTTGGCGTGCAGGCGCTAAGCACGAACCCCTATGACGGGGAGGGGCTACTAGCCGTGTCTGACGGCTCGCACGCCGAAACCATCCTCGCCGTAGCGCAGGGCGGTGGCGATCTATTTGAGGGTGGTGACTATGAAAGAGTGACGGCCTTAATAAACGTCCGCGGCGACATGACTCTAGCCGGAAGCCTAACCGCCAATAGCACGCCCAATTTCAGCGCGACCGACTCAACGGGCTCGCAGGTCGTAACGTACGGCGATCGGAGCACATCGGCGACCCTAAATGATATGGGCGAGGCGTCCTGGTAGACGGTTCCGCGGAAGTGCGTCTGGACCCGGAGTTTGCCCGGACGATCAACCAGCGCTCTAAGTACCTTGTTTTCATCACACCACAGGGGGATTCACGCGGGCTCTATGCTACAAAAATCACGACTCAGGGCTTCGCAGTGCGTGAGAACGGCGGCGGACGTTCAACCCTTGCCTTCGACTATCGCATCGTCGCTCGTCCACTGGATGATGTGAAGCAACTGCGCTTGCCATCCGCAAGCTTACTGCCGCACCGGCTCGGCAAGTTGCCAAAAAACGTTCTAATGCATCGGGAAATCAAGTGAAACGGTTGCCGCTTAAGTTATTGCTAGCTATTGATCGAAAGAGCCTCGTTCTCGGCGTTGGTCTGGTTAGCAAGCCTCGAGGTTGGCAACGGTGATATATATGCTTTGCAGAGCGTGACCAGCGAGTCGAAGACGCCGCCCAATGGATCAAGTTCGGTTCTAACGCGCTCGCATACCGGAGCTATCGACGTCGAGCGCGACTTGTTCGTAAAACGCAGGGGCGGCAACGCCCTCATCGAGGTTTCTGATTCGCATCTTCGGCGCAGTGCTCTGTAAGGGCCGTTTGCACCCCAGCTGTCTGCGGGCTCCGATGCGGAGACATGCACTCCGGTCGCGCACTGTGTCTCTGAAGCAATGGTGGAGGATGCTATGATCGTCTCGAGGACGCCGTTTCGGGTAACGTTGGGAGGTGGAGGCGCTGATTTGCCGAGCTTTTATGCTAAGCACGGCGGGTATATTTTGGCGCTCGGAATTGACAAATATATGTATGTGGCGCTGAACATTCCGTACGCGGATCGCAAAATTCGACTGCACTACCTCGAAAGTGAATCAGTAGATCACGTCGACCAGCTACGCCATGAATTGGCACGAGAAGCGCTGAAGCATCACGGAATAAATGACGCGATCGATAT
>JAABUQ010007933.1_pt1 | contig 15123 bp, 13 predicted proteins | sample 5560001 | NCBI WGS metagenome assembly JAABUQ01 (sample SAMN10711888, study PRJNA513371) | rock metagenome | isolation source: Antarctica rocks | place: Antarctica: Victoria Land, Finger Mt nord | collected 2015-12-18 | reverse complement strand
CCAGTTTAACTGTTACATTACCTTTAACTTTTTCCGGCTCCTCAATTGCTTGACGTAATTGCTCAACTTGTTCTGGCGTTAGCTGATTCTTGGGAAGTTCTTTATCATTGATGATGATGCGGATATCAGCATTTTTATCACCTAAACTCCAATCAGCCGCTGCTTTGACTGCATTAGAAATTGTTCTAAGCAGACTATCAAGTAGTTCTAGGTACTGTTCTTGAAGCTGATGGGCGTGAGATTCTTTGGCAAACCCTTCAGTCGATATTTCGTTAGACATTTAATTCTTCCTCTGGCTCGTCGGGCAAAACAATTGCGGCACATGTGTCCGGGTCCATCACAACCTTGGGGAGCTTAACTGCTCCTAAACGATTGAACAGCACCTTTCCTTCAATCTCAACATAAGCACATTGACCCTCAATGAAGATGCGAATTACATTAGGATTACTAGGTCGGTTGATGTTGAAGATTTCAATCTTTCCCCGCGTAATTGATAGATCTGCTATTCCACTATCGTCTTCATAGTAGATGTCTATGTCTTCTGGGACATAACCAAACGGTAATATCGGCACATAGTAGTCCATTGCAATATTAGAAATACTGACTGGGTATTTGTCCTTGTATTGCTGAATCCACAAGGGCAACCGAGCAATTTCTTCTAGTTGAATTGGTGCAAGTTTGTAAGCCATTTTTCTCTCCGATTATTTAATGGCAGCGGCAACTTCTAATGCATTGGTGTACGCTTCACGAGTCGAGGGAAGCTGCAACATCGCCTCAGCTTCTAGCAACCGTATTTCTAATTCATTTTCATCCGGTTTTATTGCCGTACTCTGCTTAGTCAAACGCTGCTGAAGTTGATGCCAATTTACCTTACATTTGTTGATCGTGTCAATCTCTGATTGCTGTATTTCTAATTGAACTAGCAGAGGAATTCGGACCTCTTTACCATCCTGATATCCGCGATTGAGTAATAATGCTTTTCCAGTCGGCAATCTTTGTAATTGATTCACCTCAATCAGTGGGCGAGTCTGACTGTGATCTGCCACTGAGTTGTTGGTTCCACCCTTACCACGACTCCGCGATTGTTGCTGATAATCTATTTGTTCGTTCCCCGCCGCTTCACTGAAAAACTTAGCAGTATAAGAATCGTTAAGTTGAAATACTATTTGGGTAGCACATCCTCCTACCAAACTATTAATTGCATCCTTACCGTAAGTTTCCTCAAGTACTCCTAAACTTTGAGCTGCCAAAACTACTCCCAATCCACTCGAACGCATTTGGTTAAGCCAATTGGACAATTTGGGCAAGAAGATTGTTTTAACTTCATCTAAAACTAAGAGTAGTGGGCTAGTGCGTTGCTTAAAGATGTTACGTTGCACTAGCATGGTCAATACTGCTGCCAACAGTGGTCCGACAGTCGTGGAGTTCTTGGGATTCATCCGAAAGATGATTAACTGTTTGCGCCCAATGTCCAGTGGCAGAGTAGTTTTACCGCAAAAAGCAGACAAGGCACTCGGCACCATGAAGCGGTTGAATAGAAGACTGGCAGTTGAGGCAATGCTAGCAGCAGTCTCAGGACTTTTAGTTGTGCCTAAATACTGGTCGAAAGCCGCCTTGGTCCAGTGGTTCATCAGCCCATTGTTGAGCCGTTCCACCAAATCCTCCTTTTCACCCATCACCTTCAATAACTTTTGGCAGAGCATCACGTCGCCCATTTTCGATGATTTAGCCAGCATCAGAACCGCTTGTGCTAGTTGGTCGCCTGACTCTGTAAAATAGCTGCCACTACTGCCGCTATCGGATAGCTTCAAATTGCGGTTGAGGACTTCGGCAATATCTCTAGCAGCTTCAGCGTCGTGGTCATGCTCTAAGAAGTCCAAAATATTGCAGACACAAGTTTCGGGAGAGCCAGGGGAGAAGACTGAAACCCGATACCCATGCTCCTGAGCAAAAGCAGCGATTACTCCACTAGGCGGCGGCTCTTCGTGTCCTTTGAAATCGTAGTAGATGGTTGAGATGCCTTGCAAAATGGCAGAGCGCGTCATCGCATCAATGCCAAAGAAAGACTTGCCAGTTTCAGGCGCACCAAAGAAAGCCGTTCCAGCTTGAATATTTGGTAGGTAAATAGTTTTTGGATCTTCAGGAATATAGATTGCCTTTTTTCCGTTTACCACTTCCGTCGAAGTCCCGTTTGGGATGCCGATGAACAACGAAAATTTGTTAAAAACTTGCTGTTCAATCTGTTGGCAGGCGAGTTTCCTTGCGGCTGTTCTCTCTCTAGTCCCACCCAGAGCGGAGCGTGCTAACACCTTCTTCTGCTTTCCTTGACTTTGACCTGCGATCGCGCCGTAAAGTAGAAAAGCTAAACAACCCAGTAGCAATAATCCAGGGGGAGAAAGCAGAGTTGGTCCAATCCCTTGAACTGTTTGAGCAATTTCGGTTGAAGACTGCGTAGAAGACTGGGACATAATCTTAATGAGTCTTGACAATTACTAAATCTTTCTCTTTGACTGGAATCCAGGGAATAGGACCAATAAAGTAAGGCGTGCAGCCCAAGTCAATCCAACCGTGATGACAGAAGCGGAAATAAAGCCCAAAGTCAGCCGTTCCTTTTGATTCGTTCGCTCCAGTCATCACGACTTTAAAACCTGAGCCAAACACCAATCGTCCTGTGGGTTCTTTGCCGTTGTTAACTGCTCCTAATAGTCCATATCCACCTTTTACTTTTTGGCTTTCACCTGATACCCAACGGCGACCGTGTAGCGAACCTACTGACTCGAACAGGTCGCTTAACTCCAGGTAGGAGCAGGGTTTATCCTTGTCGCAGGGCTTGTTAAACCCAACCCGATCGCTGCCGCTGATAAAATAGCTGGAGTCAACCTCGCTCGTACCAATTTCTGCCTTAGACCAGACCACATCAGCAATACCAATTGCATCAATCGCCGTTGGCGCGGGAATGGGAAATTTGTCAAATGGCACTTGAGCTAGACCAGGAATTTGATTGATGAAACAAGCCTGCCAGTTAGAAAACTGAGAAAGCGAAGTTGTTTCTAGTCCCGGAATTGAGGTCAGAGAGTAAGTTGAAAGATCCAGTTCTCCCAATGATGCATCGGCAAAAGCGGGGTTATGATCTATCACCTCGTTAACCGTTGGTTCATAGCCATAGTAGCCGTAGTCGCTTGAGCCATATTTTGCCGCTAATTCTTGCAAAGGTGGAACACTACTAATGGTCATATCACCTATGGCTAGGTTGGCTGCAACCAAGGATTTAGGAGTTTGCCACTTGGTCAAACAGACATCTTTCAAGCTCAATCCCTTTAATGAGACTTTGCTAGCATCGGAAATATTGGTAAGCGAAAATGATTCTAGGCTAAAAGCCTCTGAGACAGTACCCAAAGTGACAAATTTAGATGGTGAGTCTCCCGCTTTCCAAGTCAAGTCGGAGTAACCGACTTGAGGAGCCAGATTGGAGGGAATTTTAATCCATCCTGATGTTTGAGCTGGCGGTAGTTTGTCAAAGGTAATTTTAGACCAGTCGGGAGAGGTTAAAGAATAGCCTTTTTGATTAGAAGTTGTCACTGGCAACGAAGGTGTTGCTGGCAATGAAGGTGTTGCTGCTGCCGACGAGCGCTGCCAAAAAGGTAAACTATTGGTCACTGCCAGAGTAGCAATACAAGTAACAAGCTGAAACCGTTTGAGTTTACTCATAATTGGGTGAGACTAGGGGCGACTTTGACCCCAGGTAATCAACTGATTAAGAACTGAAACAGATAGCCCTGCATCAGCAGCAGCACGCTCTCGGCTTTTTCCCATCCGCAGCAGACGGATAGCACTATTAGCTTGTCTCCAGGTCAATGTGCCTGGTTTGATTTGTTTCAACCGATTCGCCACACTTAGACCGAAAGCCGCAGCATTGGCATCCTCAGCCGGATTAACAACTTGAACTGGATTTGAGTTGGTAGCAATCGGGGGAAAATCAGAGCCAGCAGAGGCAACTAAGGAAGGTGGAGGGGCTACTTTTGTGGTTGAGAGCGCGTTTTCTGCTGCTTTTGGAGGATTAGCGGGAGTAGTTACAGAAGGAACAAATTGATTCTGACTGGGTAGGAGCGGTGATAGTGATGGAGCTGGGGTAGGTTGTGACGACTGAGAAGAGTTTAGTAGCAACTGATACCTTTTCTCCGAGCCATCCGGTTGACGAACCACCAGTTCTAAGTTTGTCGGTTGAGCAACGGGTGAATCACGGTTTTGAGGAGAAGGGGGTTGAGTTTTTATCGTAGGCTCGGCGTTAGGTAGCCGAGTACTCCTTTTCTTCTGCCGATCTTGATACCTTGTTAGAGACCTAATAACTGCTCGATCTACATGGTCAGGTGCAGGCGATGCCTTCGGCGGTTCGCTTCGCGACCATCGCGCTGGAGCTGAACTAGGCTTAACTGCTGACTGGACACTGACTAGCGAAGGTGATTCTGGAGGTTGAATTGGTTTAATTGATGGAACTGTTTGAGTTATTACTGTGGGGAACTGTCTTTTTGGTATTGGCAATAGGCGAGGAGTAGGAGTGGGAGTAGAAGTGAATCCAGGTTGGTTTGAGTTGGGTTCAATGTTGAGGAGGGTATATTGTGGCTTGCCGGAGCCTGGATGCAAGCCGATTTGAAGTTCTTTGTGCGATCCATCTGGCTGCCTAAGTAACAGCGTTAGCAATGTCCCGCCATCAAAACTCGGTGGTAAACCAGGGATAGACAGTGGATCGATCAACCGCACGAAGATCAAGGTGGCACCAACATTAGTACATGCTTCCTGAGTTGCAACTGGCGGACAGAGACGACCGTTAGAAGAGATCGTGAAGCGTCCAATGTGGGCTAACCAGGCTTGCTCAATTAGCCCGTGCGTTTCCGAGAAGTCAATCACCATTCCGTAGCCTGGTGTCACCGATACATCAACTCCCTTCATTAGCTGCTCAATTGACATTTGCTTTGATGAGAGCGCCCAAGTGGGATTGATGGGTAATAAAAGGCCCAAGGCGGTAACAATTGGGATTAAAACTATTGAGCGCATCTGTTTCGCCTCAGTTAACATAGATGACAATCACACTCCCTTCATCAAGGGTGTAATAGATTGGCTGCGACTGGGAACTACTTTGGCGATTCTGCATCCTTGACAGAACATCAAGGTTAGAGGAACTACCAAACATTCCAGCCACATTACCCAATTTAGAAAATAGCCCGTTCCCGCCGCCGCTTCGTGGACCGTGGTAGTGAGCTTGCAGCGGCTTCCCTCCCTCTCCGAAAAATGAGAGTGCATCTGACGCTAAAGAAATTGATTGACCATCAGGCTCCTGCACCGCTACTGCTGCTAATTGCAACAATCCCGAATTATCGGCGTTGGTAATCTGAGCAATAATTTCAGCTCCGGCTGGAATTGACCCCAAAGATTTTTTCAGCTTGATTCGCAGTTTTGGTAACGCTTGTCGTTGTCCGCTACCACTCCACGCTAACGGCGTTTGTAGTTTGCCTTCAACTTTAGCTCCGCTTGGTAGTTGCAATGAGCTATTCTCACTTGGAGTTGGAGCGGCAGTTGGAACTTGATATTTAGCCTGTTGATAACTTACTTGAGCTGGTGGCGGCGTTCCCACTCCCCCTGTTGGGACAGCAGAGTTAGCAACAGTTGTCGGGAAATCACCTGCTGTTTGACCGACTTGCCCATTACCAAAGTTACCGACATTCGCCAAAGCCATCCATTTCTGAGCTGGATCTTCTGCTGGTACCGCTGATGCTACAGATCCAGTCGGGCTGCTGGGACGCGAACTAGTAGATGGTGGAGTCAAGTTCTGCCGAGAGGAAAAGTTAGTTGGTTCTGAGTCTGTCACTTGTCTGCGGGGGTTGACAGGAGGAGAGGATGACTCGGAACTGAGGATAGGACTTGAGGACCGAGAAGTAACAACCGGAGCTGGAGGAGGTGGACTGTAAGAAGACTCCACTGTTGCTTGAGGGCGACTGCCTCCTGCTGTTGGTGCAGTAGGTTTAGTCCCGTTCTTCTGGTCTTTTTGCTTGGCATTTAGTCGATCTAACTCTACTCCAGAGCGACCTAATGCGACTTCTGTTTGTAACGTTGCTGCTTGAGTCTGCGGGTCTACTGGTTTATTAGCAACTGGTTTAGGTGCAGGAACTTGTTCAGGTTTGGCGATTTTGCCCTTCATCAAATCACCTGTGACGATAAACCCAACCAACAGCACAAAAGCTACCATTCCTCCTGCCAACAACAACTTGGGCAGAGGCAGTGTCCAGAGTTTTGTTTTCTTGGTTTGGAAGACGACTACCTGCTCTTCTTCCTCTGCCTGTTCTTCCTCTATCGGTTCTTCAATGTGACCGGGTACTGTCTCTTCTTGTTCACTTTTAATTGCCTGCTGCGGCGCGATCGCCGTCGCTTTACTATTTAAGCCAGCAAATCTTTGCAGATGTTCCTCGTTGACCGACTCGATTAAATCGTTTGACATTTGCAATTGCTCCTAAAGTCCTAAATTCAGATCGGGCATGGAGTAGATTTCTAGTCCGGCTTTACGGGCACCGTAGATGGCATAATCTAGACCCGTTGGTTTCGGCGGCAAAACTGGGAAATCAACCGATTGCACAAACACCTCTTTATTGAAAGCTAGAGCTACTGTGCCTAAGTTGTCGCCGTTTTGAAACACCAAAAGATTGCCTACCACTGGTACTCGCCATTTATTTGCTGCGATCTGCTGCGGTTCGCCAATCCCATTTGGTCCAATGACGATCCTGCCTTGAGGAGAGCCGTTATTCGGATTATCTTGAAACAGGGATTGGGGAGTTTTACCAGCAATTGCTTCCAGATAAGTTCGTCGGAACGTCTCAGCAATGCCAAATCCGGCTTGCCAAGTAGCAGTTGTAATCTTTTGTCCTTGCGATACTGGCACGCCTGGGTCTTTCTGAGGCAGATCTCCCGCATTAGTGGGAGGAATCGTACCAGTCCAATCAAATAATCCCCCTAACTCACTGCGAACAAAGTTTTTAATCGTTTCCGGCGACCGGGAGGCATAATCAGCGGGCAGAGCAGAGGCAGAAGTACCATCGGGATGTTCAATCCAGATTTGTTTAGTTGCGGTGAGTCTGCCAATCCACAGCATCGAAATAAAAAGCATGAAACAAGATAGCGTACCGAGAACGGCAGCATAAATTGCAATCGCTGGAGTCAGGTTAAGATACCTTGGTTTTTGTCTATCTACCTGTGCCATAAATCGCCTCCTTTAAACCAATTGCTCCATCAGTTTTTGCTCCTTTAAATGAAACTCCGCTCAAATCAGCGCCACGAAAGTCAGCCGCTCTCAAATCAGCTCCGTTAAAGTTACAAGAGCAGAAACTTCCCTTTTGCAAGTTGGCAGCATGAAGATTAGCTTTTGAAAAGTTACAGCCGGGGAATCTAGCTGCAATGAAGCAAGCCCCCTCTAGTTCTGCCTGAATAAAAGAGGTATGAAATCTGAAGAATCTTTTGAACGAGGAGAAAAGAATAACTAATGCGGTGCCAATCAAAAGCATTACTAGAGCTAATAGACTTATCTTTTGCTCAGTAGATGAAGCTGGGGCAAGTGTAACTGATAGATAGGCGGTCAAAAGTAACCAAACGGATACAAATATTAAAGTAATTCCTCCAAGTTGTTTAATTATCTTTTTCCAGAATTCAACTGAATTTTCCCCTCTCCCAAACTGCGGCGGCAATTGGCTGCCAGATAAGAATTCAGCCAACATCTTTAGTAAGAAAATAAAACCAGGTAAAAAAATCATTGCTAGAGCGGCAATTTCAGTTGAATTGGGATTTCCTAAAATCTCAAGAATCTCATTTAAATTAGGTGAAACTTCAACTGTCAACAGCCATGCGAAACCGAGTGCAACTAATAAAAGTACTGGTCGAACTACAGAGAATCCACCAACAACGCCTTGAAAGTTACTGTAACGCAAGTTACATTGGCTAAAATCTGTACCTTTAAGACTTTGCCAATCTTGGTAATCTTTGGAAAAGTCTATTCCTTCTAAGTCTTGTTTTGCTACCGATAAGCCTTGTAACCAAGATTGGCAAAGTGACTGATACGCTTTACTTAACCTGGAAAGAAATGTCAGTGACGGAGAATTTAGAGCTGAAATTAGGTGAGTTCTCAATGATAGTTTTGGCAGCAAGTGCAGCATAATTTATTCCGTTTTTATCTAGCAATTAAATGAATTTCCCGACTAGCCAACTAACTCCTTTGGAAATGCCAACAAACATTCCAACTGCCCCACCGCTGCCGATTATGACAGCGAGAAACGGGTTAAGTAAGCCCATTAGTAAGGGAACAAATAGTGGATCAGTACCAGGTGCCTCGGCTAAAGATACTGCTACAGCAGCGTTCAGCATGTTCTCAGAAACAATTAGAAGACTAATCCCCACAAAACCAGAAATAAAGAAGTTAATACCTTTGGTACTAATCGGCAGTAAAGTAATTGACACCCACAAAGGACCTGTAGCCGCCCATACTGCTAATACCAGCGCTGCCAAATAGTGAAAGGCTGCGGAAGATGCCCACAGTAGAGAAATTATTGCCCCGGCTGCTGCGATTTTTAACGGGGCAAGCAGATCCACCGTAATGCTGGCACCAGGTAGACCAACCGTGATGCCCGAAGCTTTAGCCGATACCTCAGCGGCTTGGACCTTGATGTTGGTCATACACTGGTTGTATTTGTCTTTGTCTGTAATTCCGACACAAATCTGCTGTTGTGCATTTACATAATTAGTAAAACCAGATTTGTAACGTGCAGCTTGCAGTGCTAATTTGTTGGTGATACCACTAGAGGTATCATTTAAGATTGCATCAGCAACCTTATAGGTCAAAGCTCTGCCAGCTAAAGTACTACTTGCTAGTAAGATCCCGTGATTGTAAAGCAGCATAATCACTATTAGCGGCCACGCCACCTTCTGCCAGTGGATCGGATTTCGATGGTCGTGAATCAAATCTCTTGCCCAAAATGTCGCCCAGAGAGCAAAGCCTAAAGCTGCTAAAGGGGCTGTAGCTGATATCAATGCCTGATAAAATGGACTATCAGGCGAAACCCACTCTTTCCACAGATTTGTTGCTCCACTTGCTGCGGTCGCTCCTGCATTGGAAGCCGCTGCCAAGGCATCAGGAGCCGAAAGTTGTCCCCCAAAATTTGTCACGGGAAGACTGGTAGAAGAACTGCTAGGAAAAGGTGGAGTTACCGCAATCAGGTGAAGCAGACTGAACATTTTTCTTCTCTATCAAGGACGGTTTGCTTAACAAAAACTCAGTTCCAAAGTTGCACTTCAAAGGCTGCTTGAGTCATGTGACCTAAAGCAGCATTATTATCCTCTTCTTGTTTTTGTTGCTGCTGAGTATTCAGCGTGCTATTGATGTTGGTCAGGTTCATGTTGGCATTTGCTAGCTGTACCGAGGCTTGTTGGGTCTCTGCCTGAACTGATTGCTCAATCAGCGCATTCTGAGCATTTTGATGAGCAATTTGCTTCATGATGTCTTGCGTCACGTTGCTATTTTGAGCGGTATCGGAGTCATCGGACATATCGGCTGCTGCTTGCTCAGTTTGATGACTTTCCTGCTTCATCTGTTTTTGACCCTTAGCGCCCAGTACCCATTGAGCGAGCAGACGGCTGCTAGCTTGCTGGAACGTCTTTTGGAGGTTGTATCCTTTGAGCGATGGGTTTGTTCCGGTCGTCCAAGTACTGGTACTGGTTTGCGTGTTAGCTTGATCGCCGACCTCGAAAGGATCTGGCAGTCCCAAATCTCCCGTCTGCTTCTTAATAATGTCCTGTAGACTGGTCGGATTAGAGTTACCAGTTAGCTTTGCCGCCACAGTATAATATTTGTTAGCTTGTTCTAAGTAGGTGTTGAAAAGCTGGATAGTTTTAGCAGTCTGGACACCGTTGTTGGCTAGGGCGGCGGCGGTAGATGTAGCAATTACAACGGCAGTGCTACCTAACACCAGTAAAAAACGAAGCTGGATTTGAGACTTTGCCTTAAGCTGAGATTGGGGCTGATTTGCTGTTTTTGTCTGCATGGTGTAATTTCCTAAAGTGATTGAAGGTTAAAGTTTTTTGCCAGCACGTCCGCAATCAACGTAGTGTTCGCTAAACATGCCTAACGCCTCATACTTGTCGCGGTACTTAGCAAAGTATTCATCCCTGGAATCAATTTCATGTCGGTTGTTTGCCGTAATGCCAATCAGGTTGTACGGGGTGTAGAAGCGGCAAGGAGTCATGATGCCGTCGTCGTCCACCAACCAACGGCTAAACAGTCCTTGCGAAGAAGGTGCAAACCCTTCTTCAGCATTCGGGGCAATTAGATGGTGAGGATATTGAAAGATTCGCTCGTAGCTAGGGATCGCAGTTGGTGCAACTCGACCAGTTATCTTGTAGCTGGTGTTCTGAAGGATTTTACTCGAACCTGCACACTCAGCTAGGATGTTCGGGTCTTGGGTGGCAAGCAGTAGGGACATCCCGGCTCCCCGTGCGGTGGCAAACAAAAAACCTGCACTCTTTGCCAGCTCTGGGAAAGTGAGGAGTACTGATGCTTCGTCGATGTAGTAAAAGCTTCTGGAGGCTGAAAGCGCACTGCGAGTTGCGGCTGTTTGGGCGCTGGCTCCCATAATTCCTGCTTCCTCATCTGAGGACAGATCGCGTAAGGAAAACAGTTTGATTCGGGAGCGACGACCATCAAAACTTGAAGGATTGCAGATTGCTTGTCCGAAGGGACTTGACAGCCAGTAGCGCAATCGCAGTTTGATGAAGTTGAGCGCTCGGTCTACATCAGCACCGAAGTCACTCAGGTCCATCACTTCCTTATCAAAGATTTTATACAGATCTACTAGTACTGGCCAGTCGCGCCACGCTGCCGTACCGATTCCCGCATCCAGAGCGGCTTGGGACCGCTTTTGAATTAAGGGGTCGCGGTAAAACTGCATAACTCCCATCCCGACTAGTGATTGGATAGCGCTAATTGGTAACGGTTCTGAGTCCGGTCGGTTGTCCAGGATTAAGCTGAGTACGATGTTAATCGTATTTTTATAGAAGCTTTCTAGTCTGTCTCCTTGCACTTCTTGTGGTAAATGACGCACATCAATTACTTCCATCAGGTTGTTTGAGCTTTTCCCAGTATCAAACTCTGCTCCCCCTAAGAAATTGACAAACCACTTATAAGTACTGGTGCCATTCCCCTTAGGCAGGTCAACCAACGTGATTGTCATGTTCTGTGCATTTGCCCAGTTGAGAATCCCCCCCGACATGCACGACTTCCCTGAACCGGAACGACCAGTAATAATTCCATGCCGGGGAGAACCCATTCCATCCTCTAAAGAGATATGGATGGGAGATCCCCCGCGCTCGGCAATAAACTCGATTCCTCGCTTTCTCCGGCTTCTCGTGGTTACTCCCTGAATAAAGTTGACGGCATCCGATATCCGTAAGCGCATCCGAAAGTCTTGTGGCTGTCCCAGCAACTCTTCCCACCGCAGCGGCATTGTTTGCAACCATGTCCGCCAGGGATAGTTGCGGTCGCGCACTACTTTCGCTGGGGATGAGAACTTGTTTTTGATGTGCCGCAGCGTGTCATCTAAATCGGCTTCCGTTTTGGCATAGACGACGATGACACATGCTACCTGGACCGGAGTATCTCCTCTGATCAAGCTTTCTTGTGCATCTGTAGCTTCACTTGCTTGCAGAACTGAACCTACATCCTCATTGTTCTTTTCCCTCGCTCTAGCTTTTGTCCCTAATTGTTGCTTCGTGAACTTTTGTAAACTTGCTAAATTGTTATCGGAGTTGACCCAGCCAAACTGCGTCACAATCTCGACATCAACTACCTTGGGCGAAGCAATGACTTCATCCCACAACCAGCGGCTTCCCAACGGGTCTGCCTCCCACCCTTCCGGTGGTTCGTTGAAGGCAAGGATGCCCATGTAGCAGTCGCGGTTGGGTAAGTACACAGAGTCACAAGCGGGAGATGGAACAGGTAAATTTTCTCCCAGCAGCAACGAGGACATGTGCGTTTCATACCCCGGCAAGACTGCAACCGGATGTGCTTTATCTGCCCCTAGCTTTTGTCGCAAGTACTCTTCGGTCAGTTCTCCTTTGGCATTGAGAAACAACCAATGAGGCAATCCTAGAGGCGGTTGCTTACCATTGAATAGCTTCCACAGATATAGCCACAGTGCTTGTCCATCCATGGGAGACACGAGCAGCCGCATTTTGGTGGTCAGCAGTTGGTAGCGTTCTTGCCAAGCGGAAAAAGCACTGTAGAGTAGATCGATCTTTTCCTTTTGGTCCAGTTCTTCTCCTTTGGCAGTGAAATGACGATGCCACAACTTTTCTCCCCAGGCAGCGATCGCCTCCAGTTTGTCTGTTGTTTCTGCTGTGGTGGGGTTGACCGTGTAGGTAAAGAAAATGTACGATTCCTTCTCCTTCCTTATCCCCTGTTGAGTTAACTCTTGGCAGCGGTGCTGTTCGCTGTAAACAAAAAATCTCGTCTCCGGTTTGTCTGCACCAGCAGCTAGCTGGGTTAAATCGGCTTGGCGTTGCTCGTCGTCAGCTTGAGAGCGAGAAATGAAAGTCAGTTTATCCAGCGGCAGTAATTCTTTAATTCCGGCTCGAATTGCTTTTACTCCTTCTAGGGTAATTTGTGACTCGTGTGTTGGTTGCCAGAAGAAGCCGAAAACAAACTGCTTCAGCCCACTCTTGGAGTTGAGCAGCGCCCACATTGTCTGCCCGTTCCTCTCCACGCCGACTGCATTCGCCAGGTCAAATTCGTTTTCTAGCGCTGAATAAACTTCGGTTTTTTTTGGTTTCGCTGACGATTGAGTAAGCATCTTCCAACTATCTTCGTACTATGCGAATTAGAGCAACTTTATGTTTGTGAAATGGGTCAGAGTGAAACACTTTATGCCGCCTCCATCTCGGTTGCTTGCGATGGTATTGTGCTAGATAAGGCTGGGGGTGTTTTCCTACTACCAGTAGCCAAGTGGTGAACGGCCAGAGAACAAGTAAGATTGTTGCCCACAGTCCCAAATTAAATCCCTGACCGATTACCAGCCCTAGCATGATTGAAAACGCGAACGGCTTCAGATGAGCTGGATCGATGAAAAAGATGTTTGATTTTTTCGCCAGCACCCGATTGACGCGGCGAGGTTCGTTTAGCACGCGCCTGTTCCTACAATTAACGGTTCCACAAAGCCGAGAACGACCACGATCAAGATCGAAGAGATCAGAATGTTAAGTACATCTTGGAAATCCTGCCCTGATTGCCGTCTCTGCCAGATTTGATAGCCAGCGATCGCCACTCCCACCATGAAAGCAATTCGCAAGCCACCAAACAAAACTTGCGAAATTGTCGCCACTGTAGGAAATGCCGAAAGCACACAAGTATTCAGAACAGTTTCTGAGGTCTGGAACAGATAAGAAAAGGCACTAGCTGGCGTACTAGCAGGAAATGCTGCTCCTCCAGCCATTGCAATTGAGAACAAAATCTGCCAAATCTTTCGGCTTCTTAGTTTTTGTAAATAACTGATGTTGAAGTTAACTATCCCGACTAAAACTAGGGCTAAAGGGATAAGAAACAAGGGAGGATAGAGGAAAGAAGCTCCGATTAATCCGGCAATTACAGCTCCAAAAGCTAGAATCTTCTTAAGCTGACCAGACTTGTCATAAATTAGTGAATGGTTAGACATGATTTCCTTTTTGTTGGGGTAGGGTTTAGAGTGAAATCCAGGACAGAGAACTTATCTAGAGAAACGAGTATGCTGCTTTTCTTCTACTGCAACCGGAGCAAAAACCTGTCCTTGAGAGGTAGAAAGAGCAACTTCCTTAGATGGCGGGAGTACAGTTGCTTTTAGCACCGAGCGTTCCGACTTCTGAGTTCGGTCAGTCGGAGAAAGAACATCACTCCAGTAAAAGTGAAGCAGTAGACCAAGAGACAAAGCTAGTTCTACATCAGCTAATCCCCTTACCAAAAAGTTGAGCAAGAAATGAATTTCATGCTGGCTTTTAGGAGTGGGATGGGGAGCGATTGTCTGGATTACTTTCTCTCCAATAACTTGAACTAAGCTGGGGTTAATCGCCTCGTGACTTTGGCAGTGCTTTACTGGCATTGTCAAAGTCAAAGCAGTGACAGACAAAGCTGCCCATTTAAGTTGCCAGCGGATTTGCAACATACTTCCTTCTGTTTACAATCAGAGAAAAACTTACATCAAGCTAAAAACTGCCGAGTTGAGAGAACTTACAACTGTTGCAGCAAATTCTTTTTGAACTGCCTCGGTTGTCTCCTCACGGGCGGCGGCTAATTCGCTTTGGAACCAGTTCAATACAAAGTAATACGTTTTCTTTGACAACCGTTTCTGCAAAAGAGCAGCTACGATTTTTGCCTCTTCAGTTCGTTGATTACACTTCTTCAAGGGCAAAGAAGTAAGACGCGCTTCGAGCGATTCCTTAAACTTTGGATCTTGGTTGCGCCAGCGATTTATCGTGCTGCGAGCCGAGCCAATTTCTTTCGCAACTTCAGCATCAGTTCTACCTTTGATAATTAACTCAATCGCCTGACATTGTTTGATGGTCAAACCAATTGATTGTGAGCTATCAGCAAACATCTTCAAATGCAAAACTAAACAGCAACTTGTTCAAATCAAACTAACATCAGTCTACCGTATTATTTTTTTGAACGCAAGCCAGACATATTACCTAATTCATTACCTCTTTATCTCTGATTCATCTAATTTTTACCTAAATCGTTTTCCTTTTGTCTCATTCTGCTCATTTGTAACTAATTTTGTCTCATTCTGCTCATTTTCTCTTAATACAAATTAATAATTTAGAGCGATAAAATTAAATGCTGAAATAACTAAATTGGCTATTTTCTAAAGAATCGATAACTCTATTTAATTTTAAGAAATTAAGTAGAGTTATTGATTTATTTCTGCCAATCTAGAATCGCTGCAAATCAAAAGATAGATTTTGAAAAAGTAGTATAGATCGCCGATTAATCTTCACTGCTAGCCAGCAACAGTTCGTCTAGGGACTCTGGAAATTCACCGCTAGCAACCATCTTAGTAAAAACTTTATAGC
>JAABUQ010007932.1_pt1 | contig 15123 bp, 12 predicted proteins | sample 5560001 | NCBI WGS metagenome assembly JAABUQ01 (sample SAMN10711888, study PRJNA513371) | rock metagenome | isolation source: Antarctica rocks | place: Antarctica: Victoria Land, Finger Mt nord | collected 2015-12-18 | reverse complement strand
CCGGCAAGCGGGCCGGGGCGGTGCGCGGCTTCATCGCCAACGTGGCGCGGGCGGCGGGCGGGCTGCCGCTGCGCTCGATGCCGGATTGGCTGCGGCCGGTCGTCGGCTGGCTGATGCCCCGGGTCGGGCCGCGCGGGCTGGAATTCGCGCGCACCCGGGTGGAGATGAAGGCCGCCGAGACCGTGCTGCACCTGCGCCGCCAGCATCCGCGCCGGCTGCGGACGATGGTCCCAGGGCATATCTGGGCGTTGCTGGCGCCGTACGGCCTGGCGCCGCAGCCGGACGAGCTGCCGCACCAGGAACGATCCACGGCGCCGGGCGTAGAGGCGCCGTAGCACGCAGGGGGTTCCGCCATGGATGACGACGACCTGCAGAAAACAGCGGACACCGCGGGCCGGCGCGGCGGGCTTGGCCGCACGGCGAAGCTGGGCCTGGCCCTTGGCGGCGTCGCGGTGCTCGGGTTGGCCGGCTGGGCACTCAGCCGCAATCCGGCTGCGCCGGCCGATACCGCGCAGACAGGGTCCCCCGCGCCGGCAAGCCCCGTCGCACAAACAGGTCCCACACCGCAGGCAAGCACGGCGCCGGAGCCGACCCAGGCCGGCGTGCCCAGCGACGCAGCCAAGGCGGCCATCGCGCGCGTGCTGGCGGCAACGGAGAGCGTCTGGTCCGTCGAGCTGCCCAAGCAGGCCGGCAAGGCCTACGAAAAGCCCACCGTCGTGCTGTTCACCGGCCGGACGCCATCTGGCTGCGGCACGGCGCAGGCCGCCAGCGGACCGTTCTACTGCCCGCAGGACCGCAAGTTGTACCTGGACACCGCGTTCTTCGCCGAGATGCAGCGGCGCTACAGCGGCAGCGGCGACTTCGCTTACGCTTATGTCACTGCGCGTGAGGTCGGGTACTACATCCAGGCCCTGCTTGGCCTGCCGCAGGTGCAGCCTGCAGCAGGCACGGCGGCGGCCAACGAACTGCCGCTGCGGCGGTCATTGATGGCCGATTGCCTGGCCGGCGCATGGGCCAACCACATGGCTGCACGCCAGGCCGCCATCAACATGCCCGATATCCGCCAGGCCGCCGGCACCGCCACGAGCATCGGCGCCGGTAGCATGAAGCCCGGCGCCGCCTCGGACGCCGCGCATGCGCCCATGCTGGACAGCTTCACCCTCGGCACGGCGGAGCAGCGGACGCGCTGGTTGTCGGTGGGGATGCGGGAGGGCACGGTCGCAGGGTGCAACACCCTTGAGGGGCCGATTTAACGGAGCGGCTATCCTGGCTCGTCTTCGGCGGCCGGGAACTCCACGTCGGCGTAAAGCTCAGCCAGTGGGATCACGACCCTGATCTCGGGCATCTGCAGGGCAGCGCCGTCGCCGGTGACCAGCTCCGTTACCCAGTCCTCGCCCTTGCGGGTGAACATCATGGCGCCGGTTTGCTGCTGTTGCAGGATGACATAGCGCTGGATGGAGGGGGTGGCGCGATGGTCGGCATTTTTGACCACCAAGCCTTCGTTTTCTGTCCTTGGGCTGAGGATCTCGAATACGACGACAGGCTCCGCCACCACTTTGGCGCCGGGCGGCACGGGGTGCAGACGACGAAGGCATCGGGGTAGCGGATGCGTCCGGCGACCTCGATCTTGAGATGGCTCCCGTGCGGGCGGCACGGCTTGCCCCGGAGTCGGCTCGTCAGGGCGCCGAGCAAGTTGATCTGAATGGTCGAGTGCTCCACCGTGCCGCCGTTCATGGCGACTGGCTGGAACCCGTCGAACTCCCAGCGCAGCTCCTGCCGGCCCTCGCAGATCAGGAACTGCTCCAGCGTCATCGGCTGGCGGAGGGCGATGTTCATGCGGGCAGGTTAGCACCCTGGCTGGCCGGACTGGCAACCTTGCCGCCGTGATCCTGCCCCTGCCATGTGTTGCATCGGCGATCGGGGGCAGCATGGCGGCAGGCAGCGGAGTCGCGACCGACGGGATGCGGGTGGCACTGGTGGTGCTGGGCGCCGCCGCGGTGGTGATCCCGCTGTTCCACCGGCTGCGGATCAGCGCGGTGCTGGGCTTCATGCTGGTCGGCATGGCGGTCGGCCCGTCCGGGCTGGGGGCGCTGGCCGAGAGGGCGCCGGCGCTGGCGTGGATCACTATCGCGGACCGCGGCCAGATCGCGCCGCTGGCGGACCTCGGCGTCGTGCTGCTGCTGTTCATGATCGGGCTGGAGCTGTCCTGGGAGCGGATGGGCACCATGCGCCGCCTGGTGTTCGGCCTGGGCGCGCTGCAACTGGCCGGCTGCACCTTGGCCGTTGCGGGCGGGGCGGTGCTGCTGGGCGTGCGGCCGGCTGCGGCAGGGGTGGTGGCGCTGGCGCTGGCAATGTCGTCCACCGCCGTCGTGGCGCAGGTGCTGGCGGAGGAGCGGCGCATGGCCGGCCAGGTCGGGCGCGTCAGCTTCGCCATGCTGCTGTTCCAGGACCTGATGCTGGTGCCGGTGCTGTTCGGGCTGGGGGCGGCAGGGAACGCGGGCTGGGCCGGGTTCGGGCTGGCGGTGGCGAAGGCCGTGGGCGCGGTGGCCGCCATCGTCGGGGGCGGGAGGCTGGCGCTGCGCCCGTTGTTCCGCGGCGTGGCCCGCACCGGCAGTCCCGAGCTGTTCATGGCCGCCTGCCTGCTGGTGGTGCTGGGCGCCGGGCTGGCGGCGGCGGCGGCCGGGCTGGGCATGGCGCTGGGGGCGCTGATCGCCGGGCTGCTGCTGGCCGAGACCGAGTACCGCCGCCAGATCGAGGTCACGGTCGATCCGTTTAAGGGCCTGCTGCTGGGGGTGTTCCTGATCAGCATTGGCATGAGCCTGGACTTGGCCCGCATAGCGCAACAGCCCCTGCAGGTGCTGGGCGCGGCGGCGGGACTGGTGGCGTTGAAGGCCCTGGTGACGGCGGGGCTGGCCCGCGGCTTCGGCCTGCGCTGGCGGGTGGGCGGCCCGGCCGGGCTGCTGCTGGGGCCGGGGGGCGAGTTCAGCTTCGTCATCCTCGGGTTGGGGCAGGTGTCGGGACTGGTCGATCCCGCGCTGGCCGGGTTCGCGTTCATCCTGGCGGCGCTGACGATGGCGGCGATCCCGTTGCTGTCGAAGCTTGGCACCCTGCTGGCGGGCCGGCGCCCGGTGAAGGTCCGGCCGGACCTGCTGCCGCCCGACATGGCCGGGCATGGGCCGCCGCGGGTCATCATCGCCGGGTTCGGCCGGGTCGGGCGCACGGTGGCGTCGCTGCTGGACGCGCATGCCCTGCCCTGGGTCGCCATCGATACCGACGCCGACCGGGTGGCGGCTGCGCGCGGGCCGGGCCGGGCGGTGTACTACGGCGACATCACCCGGCCCGAGCTGCTGGCCCGCGTCGGCCTGGCGGACGCCCGCGCCCTGGTCGTCACCATCGACGACCGCGCCCGCGCCGACGCCCTGGTGGGGACCGCCCGCGCTGCCCGGCCGGACCTGCTGATCGTCGCCCGTGCCCGCGACGGCCGCCATGCCGCGCGCCTGTACGGCCTGGGCGCGTCGGACGCCGTGCCGGAAACCATCGAGGCCAGCCTGCAACTGTCCGAGGCGGTGCTGGTGGACCTTGGCATCCCGATGGGTCCTGTGATCGTGTCCATCCACGAGCGCCGGGCGGCGCTGCAGGAGGAGATCAAGGCCATGGTGCCGCACGCCACCATCGTCCCGCGCGGCCAGGTGCGGCTTCGGGGGCGGTAACACGACATCAGACGGAGTGGCGCGACCGGCTCAGCTCCGGCTCAGCGACCCGAAGACCAGGGGCATCCAACATGCTCTTGGGAAGGGCCGGCTTGGGAAGGGCCAGCTTGGGAAGGGCCGGGCGGCTGCTTGCCCTCAGCCCATGTCGATCATGGTGGTCGCGCGCGGACTGGCCTCCTACTCCACCTGGGTGGCCGTGCTGGGACTGGTCCGAGCCTCGCCCCGCCTCGGCCACGGAACGGGGCGGCTGAATGCGGGCAGTGCCGCCCATACCCGGTCAACGGCCGCAAGGATCAGCTTCTTGCGGGTGAGCGTCGGCCTCTCGATCAGGGTCCACGAGAGCCAGGCGCAGACCGCGGTCAGCGGAAGCGAGACGAGCACCAGCAGCCACCAGGACCGGACGCTTGGGAACACATGCAGGATGGTCTGCTGGATCGGGAAATGGAACAGGTACACGCCATATGACAAATCGCCGAACGGGATCGCCGGCGGGCGTGTCAAGCCGAGCCAAACGGTCAGGTAGGCGACGGGAAACACGGCCAGGTAGGAGGTGTCGGGCGTCTGCAGCAGCCCCACTGTGGCAATCGCCGACACCACCCCAAGCAGGCCAGAATAGGGCACCATATCCCGGTATAAATAAAGACTTACGGCCGCCAGGAAGCAGAGAACCAGCATCCGGCCCGGCATATGGCCGAAGGGGTCAACTGGATGGCCGCTGAAAACCCGGGCCGTGAGCGCCAGCGAAAGGACAGCCACGCTGATGGTGAAAAGGAGCCGCCGCCTCACGAGCGTCAGCACCGACAGCACGATCAGCGCCAGGTAGCATTCCAGCTCATACGGGATGGTCCATAGCTGGCCGTTCACGGTTCCTCCTGCGGGATTGTCAAGGAACACGCCGGGCAGCGCGTAATGGACATCCCCGACGATGTTGAGGAAGTAGGCGTAGAATTGCTGGCTTGTCAGGTATTGCAGCTTCGGCAGCTCGGTGAAGGCCAGCCCGAGGATCAGGGCGGACAACGTGATCTCAGCCGCCAAGGCCGGCAGCAACCGCACGACGCGCAACGTGATGAACTGGTGCAGGCGGGTCCGTCCCAGGCTGCCGGCAACCAGGAAGCCAGACAGCGCGAAGAAGACTGGTATGATCGCGGCCGGCAGGAAGCGGAACGGTCCCGACCACATCGCGATGTCGTGCTGGAGCGAACTGGTGCTGAGTCCGATGCTGTGCCAGACGAGGACAGCAATGGAGAGGCCGATCCGGAGGTAGTCAAAGCCGGTCATCACGCTACCCGCGCTCTGCATCCTGTCTTGGACCGTAACAAACTTGGGCAAGGTGGCCCCTCTTTGGACTGTTGGACGGCATGCGGCCTGCAAAAGGCGCGGCATGCTGCCGGCTCACCTCCGCGGGCCTCCCTTCGTCCATCATCCGGCCCATGGTCAAGTAACCAGATGTTGGGCATGGCCCTTATCGGTCCGGCAGGCGGCCGTTCCGCACCGGGTTCGGCCCTGCACCGGGCCGCGTGCATCCCCCTGGCTGCACCAGGGCTAACCCGGCCGTCGTGGGAACAGCGTCCAAGCCTTCGCCGCATCGGCAAGTTTCCGTCAAGGTCCAGAAGCCGGAACCGCGGCCCAATGGCCTGCCCCACTTGGCATCCCTGGATGTCCTGTCATCGTAGCCGCCCATAGGCGCCGGACGGCGTAGAGGAGGATCAAGGCCATGGTGCAAAACGCCACCATCGTCCCACGCGGCCAGGTCCGGCTGCGGCATAGATAGGCCAATGACGATGTGCGAGCTGCTGGGCATGAGCGCCAACGTGCCGACCGACATCTGCTTCAGCTTCGCCGGGCTGGTGCCGCGCGGCGGCGGCACCGCGCCGCATGCCGACGGCTGGGGCATCACCTTCTATGAGGGCCGTGGCTGCCGCGCCTTCCACGATCCCACGCCCAGCGCGCAGTCGGAAATCGCCCGTTTCCTGATCGGCCATCCCATCCGCAGCCAGGTGGTGATCAGCCACATCCGCCGGGCCAACCGCGGCGGCGTGGCACTGGAGAACACGCACCCGTTCACACGCGAACTGTGGGGTCGCGCCTGGACGTTCGCCCATAACGGCCAGTTGCGCGGCGTCAAGCGCTGGCCGCTGGGCGTGCATCACCCGATCGGCACCACGGACAGCGAGCACGCCTTCTGCTGGATGCTGGAGCAGTTGCGCGCCCGCTGGCCGGCGCCGCCGTCCGATGCCTCCCTGGCCGCGCACGTCGCCGCGCTGGCCCGGCAGTTGGCGGCCCTGGGCGTGTTCAACATGCTCATGAGCGACGGGCGGCAATTGTTCTGCTTCTGCGGCACCAAGCTCGCCTGGATCACCCGGCGTGCGCCGTTCGGCCCGGCCACCCTGGTCGATGAGGACCTAACGGCCGACTTCAGCAAGCAGACAGGTCCAGGCGACATCGTCAGCGTCGTCGCCACCCGGCCGCTGACCCGCGACGAGACCTGGACCACCATGCACCCCGGCAGCTTCGTCGTGTTCCGCCGCGGCGTGGCCCATCCGGGGGTGCGGGTGGTTGGCCGAGGGATGCCGGCGCCGGCTGGCGCTTCCGCCTAGTGGAAGCTGCCCGCAGGCGGTTGAACTGACGAACTGCCTAGCGCCGCCCAGCGCCGCCTGTGCAATCCTGGCCGCGCGTGCCGCAGCGATCGCTGCGCCGTTCACCAGACCAAGTCGCGGAGCCGCCCATGCCCCTTCCCGTCCCCGCCCTCGACCATGTCGTCATCAACGTCCGCGACGGGTTGGATGCGGCGGCCGAACTGTATGGACGCCTCGGCTTCACCTTGACGCCGCGCGGGCACCACACGCTGGGGTCCAGCAACAACCTGGCCGTCCTGGGCACCGACTATCTGGAGCTGCTGGGCGTGCAGCCCGGGGGCGGCAGCCGGGCGGACGTGCTGGACTGGCCGGCGGGGCTGAACGGTGTGGTGTTCAAGACGTTCGACTCGGATGCGATGTATGCCGCCCTACAGGCCGCCGGGTTGCCGGTGCTGCCGCCGCAAGCGTTCTCCCGCCCGGTCAACATGCCCGACGGCGCCACCGGCGACGCCGCCTTCCGCACCGTGCGGCTGGAACGGCAGGCGGCGCCGGCGGGACGCCTGTTCTTCTGCCATCACCTGACGCCGCAGCTTGTATGGCACGACGCCTGGCGCCGGCATGCCAACGGCGCCCTGGGCCTGCAACGGGCCGTCATCGCCGCCGAGGACCCGGCGGAGCCGGCGGCGCTGCTGACCCGCCTGTTCGGGGAGGATGCGGTGCAGCAGGACGGGGACGGGTTCTCCCTGCTGGCCGGGCTGGCCCGCATCAACATCGTCACCCCGGCGGCGCTGGCAGCGGAGTTCGGCGCCGCCGCGCCGGATGCTGCCGGACGCGGGCAGTTCATGGCGGCGCTGACGCTGCGCACGGCGTCGCTGGACCGCGCTGACGCAGCCCTGCAGGCGGGTGGCGTCGCGGCGGTGCGGGAGCGTGGGCGCTTGGTCGTTCCCGCAAGCACGCTGGACGGCATGACCCTGGTGTTCGTGCAATGATGCTTCCTCCTCCCGGCTTGGTCCGCCGTGCAATCCAAGGCCGGAGGACGAGGGTAAAGCACCGCGCCGTGCCTTGATCGACCTGCTGCTCGCCCTGGATCAAGCGGTCAACTCAAGCCTCGCACCCCTCCGCCACGGCCTTCCTCTGGCCGCCTTCCGCTTCCTGACCACCATGGGCACCGAAGCCGCGGCCCTGCCCGTCGCCGCCGTCGCCTCCGGCCTGCTGGCGGCCGGGCGACGCGGCGGGCTGGTGGCGCCGCTGTGGCTGATCCTGCTGGGGGCCGAGGCGACGACCTATGGGCTGAAGTACCTGGTGGGCCGGCCGCGCCCGCCCACCCTGGCCGGCCTTGCCGCCATCTCGCCCTCGTTCCCCAGCGCCCATGCGACGGTGGCGGTCGCGCTGTACGGCTTCCTGGCGCTGGCCATTGCAGCCGGGCTGCCGGGGCGCCGGGCGCTGGTGCTGACGGCGGCTGCGGCCGTTGTCCTGGCCATCGGCGCCAGCCGCCTGGTGCTCAGCCTGCACTACGTTTCGGACGTGCTGGCGGGCTACGCCATCGGAGGAGCTTGGCTGTGGGCTGGCTCACGCTGGGCCATGCTGCGGATGGCCCCGCGCCCGGAGCGCCTGGGCTCGAACCGACGCTGATGCGCCTCTGGCATTGCAATGCCATAATGCTCATGCACGAATTCGTGTATAATGAGGAGGTCGCCTCGCTGGGGCGTGCCAGAGGCGGATGGAGCATGGCGCATTGCGGGTCCGAAGGAAGCTGATCCTGTTGCCGCTGCTCTGCCTGGCAGCCTGCGTACGTGGGCAGCCGATCGTGCTGAGCCCGGCCAGCATTCACCTGTCGCCCCCGCGTGACGTCGCGCGTGCCGCCCCGCCGACGCACGTTGCCGCTGCCCCGCGGTCGCCTTGCACCGGCCCAGCGGCACGCAGGCTGACCCGGGCGCGGAAGCGCGAGCTGTTCCGCCAGTTCGCTTCCCACGACGGCCAGCCTGACGACTCGCCGACGCCGGCCAAGGCGTCGACGGCCGCGTGCCGGACGGCGGGACGGTAGGCGGCGATGGACATGCTGCTGCCTGCCACGGACCCGCCTGCCACCACGCCGGGCTTGGCGGGGGAGCTGGCCCGCCGCGCGGTGGGGTTCATCCAGGCCGGGGGGCGTGCTGTCGTCCTCGTCGATCCCTCGGCGCCGGCGCGGGCAGCGGCCCTTGACAGCATACTGGCAGCCTTGCCTGCCGGGGCGATCAAGATCGGCAACCCGCTCGTCAGCGCGCTCACGCTGGACAGGCTGATGTTCCAGCTTGGCATCGAGGACGAGGGCGGGGACGCGGGCGGGCTGATCGTGTGCGCCCTCGATGTTCCGTCCGGGGTCAGGATGGCCGTGCTGGCCGTGGATGACGGGCACTCGCTGACGCCCGAGGCCATCACGGCCCTGGAGCGCGTGCCCAGCCCGGCCACCCCGGACCAGGCCGGGCGCCTGCTGCTGCTGGCTGGCGGCCCTGGGCTGCTGGCCTTGGTGTCCGGACCCGGCTGCGAGGTGCTGCGCGACCCGCGGCTGACCTTGACGGTCGTGGCGCCTGCTGCTGCCGAGTCCGTGGCGCCCGATTTGGCCGAGGCTGCGGCGGCTCTGTCCTTCGGGGAACCTGGCATGCCCGACACGCCTCCTCCCAGGGCCGGGATCAGCCGGTTCTGGTGGGTGGGGCTGTTGCTGGCCGGGTCGTTCGTTGCTGGCTTGGTCGGCACGCCAGTCCTGTTCTGGGCCAGCCAAGCCCCGGCTCCACCGCCCGACGCATCGCTGGCCGATCCTGCGCCGCCGGCCGCCGCGCGACCCGAACCGGATGCTGCTGAGGCTGCCGGCGGCTATCCCTCACCCCAGGCAGCGCCAGACCTGCCGGAGCGGCGCGTCACGCCCACGCCCACGCTGGCCGAGGCCGACGCGCGGCTGCGCCAGGAGTTCGATGCGTTCCTCAACCGGGCCGGGCGCGATACGGCGAGGTTGAGCGTGAGGGCCCGGAAAAGGCTATTCCGGGAGTACTTGGACTGGCGCAGCCGCAGTGCTGGGGTCCCAGAGGCGCGCAAGCCGCTTGCGCCGGCCGTGCCTTAGACAAGCCTCTCTAGCTTTGCGCAGGGATGAAAGCTGAGCAGGGTTGCGCAGCCTGGTCGCGCTGAACAGCATCCCTGTTCCAGGCTGCGCAACCCTGCTTGGCCTGATCCGCCGTCGGAAGGCCCATCGGGAGGCATGGGCGCCAACCTGATTGGGTGTGGAGACCGGCCGACGTGGCCGTAGCATCCCCCTCCTCAACCTGTCCCGCTGCCCTAACCTCCGATTGCACCTGTCCACCTTGCCGCCGTAGCCTCTCCCCATGCCCTACGAAAGCACCGTCTGTCCGCACGACTGTCCCAGCACCTGCGCATTGGAGGTGGACGTGCTCGACGCCCACCGCATCGGCTCGGTCCGCGGCGCGGCCGACAACACCTACACCGCCGGCGTCATCTGCGCGAAGGTCGCCCGCTATGCCGAGCGCCAGCACCACCCGGGCCGCCTGACTCGCCCCCTGGTCCGCACCGGCCCCAAGGGCAGCGGCACGTTTCGAGAAGCCGGCTGGGACGAGGCCCTGGACTTGGTTGCCGCCCGGTTCCACGACATCGCCGCCCGGCACGGGCCGGAGGCGGTCTGGCCCTACTACTTCGCCGGCACCATGGGCTTGGTGCAGCGGGACGGCATCAACCGGCTGCGCCATGTCATGCGCTACTCCCGCCAGCACAACACCATCTGCTCGACGGTGTGCGAGAGCGGCTGGATCGCCGGCGTCGGCCGCTACGGCGGGCCGGACCCGCGCGAGATGCAGCAGGCCGACCTGATCGTCATGTGGGGCGGCAACCCCGTCTCCACCCAGGTCAACGTCATGACCCACGTCACCCGCGCCCGCAAGTCCCGCGGCGCGACGTTCGTGGTGATCGACCCCTACCGCACCCCGAGCGCCGCCGCCGCCGACCTGCACCTCGCCCCCCGCCCCGGCACCGACGGCGCCCTGGCCTGCGCCGTCATGCACGTCGCCTTCCGCGACGGCCATGCCGACCGCGCCTACATGGCCCAGTACGCCGACTGCCCCGACCGCCTGGAGGCCCACCTGCGCCCGCGCGGCCCGGAATGGGCGGCTGGGATCACCGGGCTGACGGTGGCGGAGATCGAGCACTTCGCTGGGCTGTACTGCCGGACGGAGCGGGCGTTCCTGCGTATCGGCTACGGCTTTGCCCGCAGCCGCAACGGCGCGGTGGCGATGCACGCCGTCACCTGCCTGCCCACCGTCACCGGCAAGTGGCGGCATTCCGGCGGCGGCGCGTTCTGGAACAACCGCGGCACCGGCATCTATCACTGGGACAAGACGCTGATCGAGGGCCTGGACGCCCGCGACGCCTCGGTCCGCATGATGGACATGAGCCGCATCGGCGCCGTCCTGACCGGGGACCGGGCGGAGCTGGGTGACGGCCCCCCGGTGCACGCCTTGCTGGTGCAGAACACCAATCCCGCCGTTGTCGCCCCCGACAGCCTGCGGGTCCGCCGCGGCCTGCTGCGGGAGGACCTGTTTACGGTGGTGCACGAGCAGTTCATGACCGAGACCGCCCGCCTGGCCGACGTGGTGCTGCCGGCGACGACCTTCCTGGAGCACGACGACCTGTATGGTGCCGGCGGCCACACCCACCTGCAGGTCGGCCGCAAGCTGGTGGAGCCGCCGGGGGACTGCCGCAGCAACCATGAGGTGCTGCAGGGCCTGGCCGCTCGGCTGGGGGCGCAGCACGCCGGCTTCGGCATGACGGCGATGGAGCTGGTGGACGCGACGCTGCGCGCCTCCGGCTGGCCCGGCGCGGAGGAGGTCGTGGCCCGGCGCTGGGTGGACGCCGCGGAGGGGTTCGAGCGCAGCCACTTCCTGACCGGGTTCGGGTTCCCCGATGGGCGTTTCCGCTTTGCGCCTGACTGGGCCGGGGTCGGGCCGCACCATGCCGGGATGCCGGAGTTGCCGGACCACTGGGCGGCGACGGACGCGGCGACGGAGGACCATCCGTTCCGCCTGGTTGCCGCGCCGGCCCGCAACTTCCTGAACACGACGTTCACCGAGACGCCGGGCAGCCGCAAGCGGGAGGGACGGCCCACGGCGCTGCTGCACCCGGCCGATGCGGCGCGGCTGGGCGTGGCGGACGGGGGGCGGGTGACGCTGGGCAACAGCCGGGGCGCGGTGACGGTGCATGTGCGCGTGGCGGACGGGATGCAGCCGGGGGTCGTGGTGGTGGAGAGCGTTTGGCCCAATGCGGATTTCGGGGACGGCGTGGGGATCAATGCGCTGACCAGCGACGCGCCGGCTGCGCCGAATGGCGGGGCGGTGTTCCATGACACCGCGGTTTGGGTGCGGGCGGTGGCGGTCGGGCTGGCTATGGCGGCGGAGTAGGAGAGTGGCGGTTTGGTTCGGGGAGTGGAGGGACTCTCCGGTCCATAAAATGGCGTACCAGAACGCAACAAGCTGTGGTGTAGCATGGTTGTCGGTTGCAGCCCTGGAGTTCTTCAAGGCTCCCGGCTTTGCCAATCCCTGGCTTACCTCAACAGTCGCCTGCATCATGTTCGCGGTTACGACCGGAATGATCTACAACGTCTTCTGGAGAAGCTACACGCCTTATTTCACACCGGAGATATCGACGATCCTGGCATCGCCCGAAGCCCTGCCTGCGCCACCTCGCGCCCGCTTCTGGTTGGCGGTTGCAATCCTTTTTACTGGGGTTTGCATATGGCTCGTTGTTTTTGGCATCATCCATGGCAAGCCAGTCTGGAGTTCGTGGAGCAATCTCGACTCCAACCTCTTCCTAATAATCGTAATCTCAATCATAATCGCTGTCCCGGCGAAGTCCGGAAAACTTTTCGACACGATGCTTTCCCCACGCAGGTGAATGGAATGCGCCCGCCGGCTTGGAGCCAGCATCACGTTCCTGAGAGAAACAAGCCGCTACCTGCTCCCTCTCCCTCTGAGAGAGGAAGAGGGAGCAGGAAGCAAGAAACGGATTGCCTGCCGCAGTCCCGGCTTGCCAGGGTCGACCATGACCCGAAACAATTGGCTCCTGCTCCTCGCGCTCTCCATCCCTTGGGGGTGCTCGTTCTTCTTCTTCAAGGTATTGGCCGCAGACCTCCCGCCGCTGACCATCGCGCTCGGCCGCGTCGGCATCGCCGCGGTGGCGCTCAACCTGGCCCTCATGCTGGCAGGCATCCGGATCAGGGCCGTGGCGCCGTACTGGCGCGCCCTGCTGCTCCTGGGCATCGTGAACAACGCCGTGCCCTTCACCCTGTTCGCCTGGGGCGAAACCCGGGTCAGCAGCGGCGCGGCGGCGATCTGCAACGCCATGTCGCCGGTGCTGACGGTGCTGGTGCTGCGGGCGCTCGGCATCGCGGGGCCGCTCACCTGGAACAAGGTGGCCGGCGTGCTGCTGGGCTTCGCCGGCGTCATCGTGCTGGTCGGGCCGGACGCGCTGTCGGGTGGCAGCCTCGGCGGCTATCTCGCCTGCTTGGCGGCAGCGTTCAGCTACGCCTGCAGCGCGCCCGTCATGGCCCGGCTGCGCCACCTGCCATCCTTGGACGTCGCCAGCGGGCAGCTTATCGCCAGCACCCTGGCGCTGTTGCCGGTGGCCGCGCTGGTGGACCAGCCCTGGACGCTGCCCAACCCGGGCCTCGCGGCCTGGAGCGCGCTGGCAGGGCTGGCGCTGTTCTCGACGGCGCTGGCCTACGCCCTCTACTTCCGCCTGGTCCAGCAGGCCGGCCCCGCCAACGCGCTCCTCGTAACCTACCTGATCCCGGTCACGGCACTGCTGCTCGGCAACCTTGCGCTGCATGAGCCGATAACCCCCAATGCCGTGCTGGGCGCTGGCGTGATCCTCGCCGGGCTGGCCCTGCTGGACGGGCGCTGGCTGCCGCGAACAGGAGTTGCCCGATGATCCGCGTCCTCGCCGTACTGACATGCCTGCTGCCCGTCCTGGCGCCCCCCGCCGTGCTGGCCCAGCCGAAGCCCGGCGCAGACACCACCACCACCCACACCCTCGCCCTGCCCGGCCGCAGCCTGGCCTTCACCGCCACCGTCTCCACCATCCGCCTCGCCAACCCCGCCGGCGCGACGCAGGCAGAGATCGTCACCACCGCCTTCCAGCTCACCAGCGCCCCGCCGGCCACCCGGCCCGTGACGTTCGCGGTCAACGGCGGCCCCGGCGCGTCCTCGGCCTGGCTGGACCTGGGCGCCATCGGCCCCTGGCGCGTGCCCCTGTCCGGCACCCCGCCCAGCGCCGCCCCAGTCGTGGTGGACAACGCCGAGACCTGGCTCGACTTCACCGACCTGGTGTTCATCGACCCCGTCGGCACCGGCTACAGCCGCGTCACCGGCGGGGACGACGTGCGCCGGGGCATGCAGGGCGTCGAGGGTGACATCCAGTCCCTTGCCGCCACGATCAACCGCTGGCTGCAGGCGCAAGGCCGGCTGGACTCCCCAAAGTTCATCGTCGGCGAAAGCTACGGCGGCTTCCGCGGGCCGAAGCTGGCGCGGGCGCTGCTGGGCGGCCAGGGCGTGGGCATCCGCGGCCTGGTGCTGATCTCCCCCGTGCTGGACTTCAACGGGCGGGACGCGCCGTGGGACCCGCTGCGCTGGGTGGGCCGCCTGCCGTCCCTGGCCGCGACCGCCCGCGACGCCTCCAGCCGGGCGGACATGGAGGACGTGGAGCGCTACGCCAGCACCGCCTACCTGACCGACCTGGTGGCCGGCGAGCACGACCCGGCCGCCGTGGACCGCATGAGCGCACGGGTGGCGGAGCTGACCGGCATGGACCCCGCCTTGGTGCGCCGCCGGGCCGGCAAGCTGGACACCAACACCTTCCTGCGCGAGCGCGACCACGGCCGGGTCGGCAGCCCCTACGACGCCACGGTGACGGCGGCGGACCCGTTCCCCTCGGCGGCGAACGACAACTCGCCCGACCCCATCCTGGACGGGCTGCGCGGACCCGTGACGGGCGCGATGCTGGAGCTGTTCCGCACCCGGCTGAACTGGGCGCCCGAGGGTGCGCCGGCCCGGCAATACCAGTTGCTGAACGAGGCCATCGCCCGCGAGTGGGATTACGGCCACGGCGGCCACCGGCCGGAGGCGCTGACCGACCTGCGCCAGTATGTGTCGCTGGACCCGACCGTGCGGGTGCTGGTCGCGCACGGCCTTACCGACCTGGTGACGCCGTACTACGCCGACAAGCTGCTGCTGGACCAAGTGCCGGAGACTGCGCCGCCGGGGCGGGTGCGGCTGCAGGTCTATGGCGGCGGGCATATGTTCTACGGCCGCGACGCCTCCCGCGCCGGACTGCACGGGGACGCCGAACGGCTGGTCAGCGATGCGCTGGCGGCATATTGAGTTCGCCTCGTCGGCGTCCGGGGAGGGAAACGTGCGCCGACGTGCTTTGATCGCAACCGCCGCGTTCATCGGGACGGCTTGCGCCACAAGCTCCTTCGCGGCGTCGGTCGACCAGCCGTGGAAGGCGTTGCCGCCGATGCCGGATTTGCCGCCGGCCAGCGTGTCGGGGCCGGTCCACGTCAACGATATAGACATGTGGCGGGCCGAATTCGGACCCCGCGATGGCAAGCCCGTCATCATGGTCCATGGCGGGCTGGCGAACTCCAACTATTTCGGCAAGGTCATTCCCCTGCTGGCGGCCGAGGGCTTCCACGTCGTCGCGGTGGACAGCCGCGGGCACGGCCGCAGCACGCGGTCGGCGCAGCCTTATGGCTACGAGTTGATGGCGTCGGACGTGGTGGCCATGATGGACGCGCTGCATATCCC
>JAABUQ010007931.1_pt1 | contig 15127 bp, 13 predicted proteins | sample 5560001 | NCBI WGS metagenome assembly JAABUQ01 (sample SAMN10711888, study PRJNA513371) | rock metagenome | isolation source: Antarctica rocks | place: Antarctica: Victoria Land, Finger Mt nord | collected 2015-12-18 | reverse complement strand
GACCCACGACCCACGACCCACGACCCACGACCCACGACCCACGACCCACGACCCACGACCCACGACCCACGACCCACGACCCACGACCCACGACCCACGACCCACGACCCACGACCCACGACCCACGGTGCCCCGATGAGATCGTTCGCCCCGATCCTGGCCGCCTTGCCGTTGTTGTTCGGGTCTTGCGGCGCGGCGGTCGAGGAGGGGTCGCAGGCCGAGCCCGCCGACGGGGGTTGGCCGTTCGCGTACCCGGCCAACAAGCCGCGACGGCCGGGGGCGAAGGACTTGCTCGATTTGCGGTCGCTCAACGAGGCGGTGGCGGGGCAGTCGGGGTTCGTCCGGCGGAGCGATGACGGCAACGACTTCGTCCTCGGCGACGGGACCCCCGCGCGGTTCTGGGCGGTCGGCAGCGACGTCTTCCGCCAGTCGCCCGAGGCGATCGCCCGCCACGCCCGGTTCCTCGCCAAGATGGGCGTGAACCTGGCCCGGCTCCATGCCCAGGTCGCCCCCAAGGGGCCCGGCTCGAAGCTCACCGACGTCGACGAGAAGGAAATCGACGGGATCTGGCGGTTCGTCGCCGAGGCCCGCAAGCAGGGGATCTACACCACGATTTCCCCCTACTGGGCCACCGGCAAGGACGCCGCCGGCTGGGGCCTCGAAGGCTACGGCCAGGGCGACCTTTGGGGACTCTTGTTCTTCGACGAGACGTTGCAAAAAGGGTACAAGGCCTGGGCCCGAGCCCTCTACGCCCGCCCCAACCCCCACACCGGCACCCCCCTGGCCAAAGACCCGGCCGTCGCCCTGATCCAGGTCCAGAACGAAGACAGCCTCCTCTTCTGGACCACCCAGACCCTCAAGCCCGCCGCCAAGGCCCGGTTCGCCGCCCGGTTCGCCGGCTGGTTGGCCAAGAAATACGGCTCGGTCGCCGACGCCCGCAAGGCTTGGGGCGTCCCCGACCAGCCCGGCGACGACCCCGCCCAGGGCCGCGTCGGCCTGCTCGGGATCTACCCGATGACGATCCGCCAGTCCGGCGGGATGGCCCGGCGGGTCGCCGACGAGGTCGCGTTTCACGCCGAAACCCAGCGCGCGTTCTACGCGAGCATGGCCCGCTACTACCGCGACGACCTGGGTTGCGGCCAGCTCATCAACGCCAGCAACTGGCGGACGGCCGACCAGGCCCGGATGGACGACGCCGAGCGCTGGACTTACGCGGCCACCGACGTCATCGCCGCCAACCATTACTACAACGGCGGCGCGCACGTCGGCCCGCAGAGCGGCTGGCGGGTCGACCCGGGCGACCGCTTCTCCCAGAAGTCGGCGCTGGTCGACCCCCGGGGGTTGCCGTTCAACCTCAAGCAAGTGGCCGGCCACCCGATGATCTTGACCGAGAGCAGTTGGGTCACGCCGCTGGCCTTCCAGTCCGAAGGGCCGTTTCTGGTCGCCGTGTACCAGTCGTTGACCGGCGTCGACGCCTTCTACTGGTTCTCGGCCAACCACCCGGAGTACGACGAGGACCCGTTCTTCCCCTATCAGAAGGTCAAGGGCCAGGCGCCGTTGCTCAAGTTCTCGTGCGCGATCCCGCCGATCTTGGGCAGCTTCCCCGCCGCCGCCGTCCTGTTCCGCAAGGGGTACGTCCGCCAGGGGACGCCGGTGGTCCACGAGGAGCGGACGCTCCAATCCCTCTGGGACCGCGACCCCCCGATGATCGCCGAGGACCCCGCCTTCGACCCCAACCGCGACCGGGGCCAGGGCCCGGCGGCGGCGGCGGCTGGCCCGGCGGCCACGGCGGTCGACCCGCTCGCCTTCCTCGCCGGGCCGGTCGAGGTCGTCTACGGCGGCGACCCGGCCAAGACCCGGGTTTCCGCCGACCTCCCCCGGCTGATCGACCGCGACAAGAAGCGGGTCCGGAGCGTGACCGGCGAGGTCACGCTCGACTACGGCAAGGGGACCTGCACCGTCGACGCCCCCAAGGCGCAGGGGGCGTGCGGCTTCCTGGCCAAGGCCGGCCCGATCCAGCTCCGCGACCTGTCGATCCGCTCGTCGAACCCCTATGCGTCGGTCCTGGTCGTGCCCCTGGACGACCGGCCGCTGGCCTCGTCGCTCCGCGTCCTGGTCCAGGTCGCCACCGCCGCCCGGCCGACCGGCTGGCAGACCCGCGACGCCGAGTTCCCCGGCGAGGACGGCAAGGCCCTGGTCAAGGGGCTCGAAGTGGTCCGGACCGGCCGGCCCCCCTGGCGGGTCGCCAACACCGAGGTCGGCCTCGCCCTCAAGAACCCCGGCCTCGCCAAGGCCACGCTCCTCGACCCCGCCGGCTACCCCGCCGGCAAGATCCCCGTCACCCGGGCCAAGACCGGCGTCACCCTGGTCCTCCCGCCGGAGACCATGTACCTCCTCCTCGAACCTTGAGCCCTCGATGACGACCCCGGAGACCGAACTTCGACCCCGGCCCCGACGCCGGCGGTTCACGATCCTCGACGTGGTCATCCTCGTGGCGGCGGGGGCGTGCGGCTTGCGGCCGCACCTGCTCCTCATCGAGTTCCTGGGGACCCGGGGCATCGGCACCGCCCGCTCGATGGTGGGGAAATTCCTGGAGGGCAACCCGTTCCGGACCCCGTATTATGTCCTGTACTGGTTCTACATCGGGGCGCCCTGGCTGATCGTGGCGAGCCTGGCCTTGCTCGCCCTCCGCCTGGTCCCCCCCCGCCCCCGGCGGTCGCGGCGAGCCCGCCAGCCCGGGTCGCTGGCGATCCTGGCGGCCTCGACGGGCGCGGGGGTCGTGGCCCTGGCCTGGTGCCTGCTCGCCTGGCCGTTGCGGCGTCAGGGGATGCTGGCCGCCAGCAACACGCTGACCGACCAGCTCGTCGGGTACAAGATGATGCTCGCCGCGTCGCTCGCGGCCTGCGCGGCCGTCGCCGCCGCCTGGCTCGCCCTCTGGTTCGGAGGCCGGAAGGCCCGCGAAACCGATTGGGTCGAGTGGGCCGGCCGCGTCCTCGGAGCCCTCTGGATCGCCTCGGCCCCGTTCTACCTGTGGGCCTTCCTCTTGAATTGATCAATTTTGTCGATTTGAACATATGTTAGATTGTTTTCGTCGCGCTCGGCCCACCCCGCGAAAATCCGCGACCACCGCCGAAAAAGTCTGCTAACGGCCCTTCGGAAAAAAGATAGTCACTCCCGGGAGGACCGCCCGCGCCCCTCGAAAACCACCCCAACGGGCGGCTTCCTTCTCGGAGGACTACCGGCCATGACCTGCTCGCCCGCCCGCTTCGCCGCCAACCGCAGGAACGCCGCACTTTCGACCGGCCCGAGGACCCCCGAAGGCAAGGCCCGCTCCCGCGCCAACGCCCGGAAGCATGGCCTGACCGGCGACGGCGTCGCCCTGCCGATCGAGGACGCCGCCGAGGTCGAACGCCGGTTCGACGGCTTCGCCGCCGAGCTGCGCCCGACCGGCGAGGTCGGCGCCTTCCTGGTCCGCCGGGCCGCGTTGTTCTCGGTCCGCCTCGATCGTTGCGCCCGCGAAGAAACGGCGCGGCTCACCCGGCGCATCGAGCGTGCCGAGGTCGCCTTCGACGAGGCCCGGCTCGCCGAGGTCGAACGGCTGATGGAGGGCCTGGCGGCGAACCCGGCCGGCAACGCCCGCCAGCTCCGGCGGATGCCCGAGGGGGTCGACCGGATGATCGCGGCGTTCCTCGCGGTCAAGGCCGACCTGTACCATCCCCGGGAGGCGGTCTGGGGGGCGAGCCACCGGCAACGGGTCGAGGCCCTGATGGGCCAGGTGTCCGACGACATCCCGCTTTCCCGGGCCTGGATCTTGTCCGAGGCGATCGACGGCCGGTTCGAATGGCTCGACCCCCGCGAAGGCGCCGGCCTCGACGACGGCCGGCGGGCCCGCTGGGCGATGCAGGCGATGAGCGACCTCATCGACGCCGAGGTCGCCAAGCTCCGGGAGATCCGCGAAACCCTCGACCTCGAAGCGATCGACCGCGACCGCGCGGGCGCCGCCGATCGCGCCCTGTTCGACGCCTCGCCCGACGCCATCCTCGCCCGGAAGTACGAGGCCGCCGCCGAGCGGAGCTTCCACCGCGCCCTGGACGACCTGAAACAGGTCGAGGAGGCGGCGAAGGAGCCGGCGGAGGAAGCCGCGACCGGCCGCGGCCACTTGGCTTCGTTTTTCCCCGAGCCCGAGCCGGCCGGGGACGCCCCCGACCGGCCCGAATGCCCGGGCGACTCGTCGGAGATCGGCCCCGAATTCACGCCGGTCGGCGGGCCCGATCGCGTCACCCTCGCGGGAACCGACGCCGATCACCGGACCAAGGGGTAAACGCCCAGGTGTTCGAGGAGGTCCAAGAGCCAGTTGTGGCTCCAGGGCGACCGGAGGGCATAGCCCACCGTGAGCATCGACACCGCCAGCGCCGCCAGGCCGAGGCGCCGGGCCCCCTTGCCGGCCTGCCCCGCCGCCAGGCCGGTCGGCAGGACGACCAGCCAGAACGGGATCAGCCAGAACAGCCAGCGGAGCCCCTGCGTCGACCCCCCGTAATTCCTCGCCTTGGGGTTCCAGGTGTAGAACGCCAGCATCAGGACCGTCAAGCCCAGGGTCAGGCCCGACACCGCCCGGAGCGGCCGGCCGGCGCCCGTCACGTTGCGGACGGCCGCGTGGATCGCGATCAGGAAGATCGGCGTGAGCGAGAAAACCCCGTGGTGGCCCACCGTCATGTGGAACAGATAGACCCCATACGACTCGGGGAACTTGTTGAACCAATCGAATTCCAGGGGGGTGTTCCAGTAGCTCCCCTCGTAAGTGTACGACCGGGTCCCGAACTCCTCGTAGACCGGCCGGAACTGGCCGAAGGCGAGATACTGCGTGGCGAAGAAGGCGACGAGCGGCACCACCGCGGCCGGGACGAAGTAGAGCAAGGTCCGCCGAGGGTCTCGGACCGCCAGCATCAAGAACAGCAACCCGCCGAAGAGGGCGGCCGGGATCTCGTTGCACGCGCAAAACGCCCCGAAGAACCCGGCGACGACGAAATACGCGGGTCGAGCCCGGCCCGTGCCCGGCTCCTGATCCCAGATCCGCGCCAGGGCGTACAGGGCGAAGAACGCCGAGTAGGCCGCGACCGAATGGTTGTTCAAGGTCGAGTTGAACACGATCAAGAACGTCCCGAACGCCCCGGCGAACAGCGCGAAGAACCAGGCCCAGTCGTTGGCGGCGTACCGGTCGAGCAGCCGGGCGTAATAGATCAAGAAGAAGGCGAAGGGCACGACGTTGAACAACACGATCGCCGGCTTCAGGTAGAGGACATACGCCGGCCAGGGGACCGGCGGCGGCGTCTCCTTGACGGAAGAAAACGTCCCGGGCTGGCCGGGGACTTCCTTCTGGACGTTCCGCTCCAGCCGCTCTTGCTTCACGACCGCGTCGAGCGGCACGCCGGACGCCGCCCGGAACGGGTAAAGGACGCCGGCGACCAGCGTCGCCAACAGGGGCGGCTTGCTCGAATAGAAGTGTTCGCCATCCCCAAACTTGTCGAACTTGGCCTTGCTGAAAGGGTCCGGCTTCCGGACCTTGTCCTGGGTGTCCTTCTGCCACGGGCAATCGTCGATGACGTAGCTGCCCCGCTCCAGGAGCGACCAGACCGTGCAGTACCGCGAGATGTCGTTGGCCGTGAGCTGGGTCGGCATCTTCAAGGCCGTCCCGAGCGACTGCGCCGTCGCCGCCGCGATCACGATCAGGCCCACCAAACGGCGGGCCTCCGGGCGGTCGGCGGGGGGGGCGGGCTGGTCCATCGAAAGGCCCTCAATCATTGCAAATGATAGAATTTCAAATTTAAGATCAATCGTCGATGGGCGGGCGGTCCGGCGGCGGGTCGAGGGTCTCGGCCACGCTGAAGGTGTCGGATTCGCGGATGTTGTACGAGGTGACCAGCTCGGCGAGGATGCCCAGGCAAAGGAGCTGGGTGCCGACGCCCATCAGCGTCCCCGAGTAGAACATCAAGGGGCGGGTGCCGATCGGCCCTTCGCCGCGGAGCCAGACCGCCGCCAGGTAGGCCAGGCCCAGGCCCCCGAGGCCGAACAGCGCCAATCCCACCGCCCCGAGGACGTGGAGCGGACGCTGGCCGAACCTCGACAAGAACTGGACGGTCACCAGGTCGAGCAGCCCCTTGACGAACCGGGCGACCCCGTACTTGGACCGGCCGAACCGGCGGGCCCGGTGGTGGACCTCGATCTCGGCGACCCGGAACCCCCGCGCGTGCGCCAGGACCGGCACGAAGCGGTGCAGCTCGCCGTAGAGGGCGACCTCGTCGAGGACGGCCCGGCGATAAACCTTGAACCCGCAGTTATGATCATGGATCTTGCACCCGGTCAGGGCGCCGACGAGCCGGTTGAAGACCCGGCTGGGGCCGACCTTGTGCCAGGGGTCGTGCCGGGTCCGCTTCCAGCCCGAGACGACGTCGAAGCCTTCGGCGAGCCGGGCGAGGAACCGGGGGATCTCGGCCGGGTCGTCCTGGAGGTCGCCGTCGAGGGTGAAGACGATCGTCCCCCGGGCCGCCCGGAACCCCGCCGTCAAGGCCGCCGCCTTGCCGAAGTTCCGCCGGAACCGGATGCCCCGGACCCGGGGGTCGCGCCCGCCCAGCGAGCGGATCGCGGCCCACGAGCCGTCGCGGCTCCCGTCGTCGACGAACACGAACTCCGCCGGCCCCAGGGCCCCGCCGTCGAAGGCCCGGGCCAGCTCGTCGTGGAGCGCGGCCAGGCTCTCGGCCTCGTTGAACAGGGGCACGACCACGCTGATCATGGCCCGGACCGCCCCGCCGGCCGGATCGCGACCAGCGCGGCGGCGGCGACGAGCACCTCGGCCACCACCCACGACAGCCGGAGGACCAGCGCCGCCACCACCGCCAGGTCGCGATCGATCGCCGACGCCAGGGCCGTCCAGAGGACCCACTCGCGGACCCCCAACCCCCCCGGGGCGATCGGAACCGCGAACCCCGCGACCGTCGCCAGCGCCACGCTCGCGATCGCCAGCGGCCAGGCCCCGGGAGCCAGGCCCGCCGGCGTCAACGCCCGGATCACCGCGACCTGGCTCAACCCCAGCAAGGCCCACCCCAGGAGCGACCACGCCAGCCCTTCCCCGAGGAGCCGGGTCGAAAACCTCGGCAAGGCGTCCGGCCCGACGTTCGGCAGCGGGACGCGGGCCAGGCTCGCCAGCCGGGGGAACACCGACGGCCACGACACCACCAGGAACGCCAAGCCCAGGCCCAGGCCGAGCCCGCTCAAGGGCACGTCGACCCCCCGGCCCCCGACCGTCGGGACCCGGACCCACGCCGCCGAGCCGGGCCCGACCGCGAACCCGGCCGTCGCCACCAGGCCGCCGGCGGCCATCATCACCAGGGTCTCATACAACGACGCGAACGCCGCGGTCGCCGGCCTCGCCCCGAACGGGACGACCAGCCCCGCCCGCATCACCACCACCAAGGCCTTGCCGGGGACATATTTGCCGAGGTGGCTGACGAGATAGGCGCGGAGGGCCGGGGCCAGCCCGATCGAACTGGCCCCGGCCCCCGCGTCGAGGACCTTCCAGAAGTAGGCGCCGAAGCCGCAGAGGCCGAGGCCGTAGAGGGCCATCGAGCCGGCGAACCAGGCCCCGTCGACCCGGATCGATTGCCCGCGGCCCTGCAAGTCCCGCCAGGTCCGGACGACGTGCCGGCCCACGAACAGGAGGACCAGGACCGTCAAGGCCGCCTTGAGGATCGATCGGAGAGTCGCCCGCATCCCGCCGCCAGGGTTTCGAGGAAAAGGAGTGGCCCGCGAGCGTCCCATGTCCCATCTTTGATCCTGGATGCGAACCGCCGACGACTCGCCCGACCGTCGACGGGTCAGACTTCGAGCTTCCACGGCGACCGGTATTCGCGGGCGATCATGGCGTTGCCCTTGTCGGCGTCGGCGCCGACGAACTGCTCGGCCCGGGGGTCCCACCGGAGCGGCCGGCCGACCCGCAAGGCGATCGCCTGGAGGTGGCAGACGGAGGCCGATCGGTGGCCGACCTCGACGTCGCAGATCGGCCGGCGCCGGGTCCGGACGCCTTCGAGGAAGTTCGCCATGTGGTTGTCGTTCGACCGCCGGTTGTTGCCCGTGTTGTACAGCCGGACGGCGTCGGCGCCCAGCGGTTCGGAGAGCAACTTGGGGTCGCTGGCCTCGATCCGGCCCCGGCTGACGAAGATCCAGCCGTCCTCGCCGATGAAGCGGTTGCCGTTCTCCCCCTCGGAGGTGGTGACCAGGCGGGTCCCGTCGGCATACTCGGAGGTCACGGCGAAATGGTGATGACAGTTGTAGTTGTGGGCCTGGTCCTTGGGCAGGTCCGAGCCGACGGCGGTGACGGCGACCGGGCCGGTGTCGTCCTTGCCGAGACCCCACTGCGCGATGTCGTTGTGGTGCGCGCCCCAGTCGGTCAGCTTGCCGCCGGAGTATTCGTACCACCAGCGGAACTCGTAGTGGCACCGCTCCTTGATGTAGGCGACGTCGGGCGTCGGGCCTTTCCAGAAGTCCCAGTCGAGCCCCCGCGGGACCTCGGATTCCTGGAACGGGCCGCCGGCGGGATTCTGGCCGATCCGGGCCTCGACGGTGTGGACCTTGCCGATCCGGCCGTTGCGGACCAGCTCGCAGGCGAGGCGGTAGGTGGAGTCGGAGCGCTGCATGTTGCCGGTCTGGAAGACCCGGTCGTACTTCCGGGTGGCGGCGAGCATCGCCTGACCTTCGGCGATGGTCAGGGCCAGCGGCTTCTCGCAGTAGACGTCGAGGCCGTTCTTCATGGCGGCGATCGAGGCGAGGGCGTGCCAGTGGTCGACGGTCCCGACGATCACGGCGTTGAGGTCGTCGCGGGCGACCAGCTCGCGGAAGTCGGCGTGCTTGCCGACCCCTTCGGTCTTGCCGCCGGCCTTGCCGATCTCCTCGACCGCCTTGTCGCGGCGGCCGGCGTCGACGTCGCAGACGGCGGCGACGCGGACGCCCTTCTGCTTCATCGCGACCTTCATGATGTAGGTGCCCTGGCCGCCCGAGCCGATCAGGCCGATCGCGATCTCGTCGTTGGGGCCGACCTTCTTGCGGGCCTCGGCCGCCTTCTTCGCCTCGTCGGCGGCGACCGCCTCGCGGGCGAACCACAGCGGCGCGCCGGCGGCCATCATCGCCAGCGTCGAGCGGTCCAGGAAGCCTCGACGGGACAGATTCCCTTGGGTCATCAGTCGTCCTCCGGTGGGGGCGGGGCGTCGCGAGTGGGCGGAAGAGTCGGGCGAAGGGCCGGGACGATCGGATCTCCCGTCGGGCGCGGGCGTCCGCCCCGAGGGCCCTCGGCGTCCGCCCCGGATCGAATTCGTCGAACGAGTCAGGCGATCGAAGATCCGGACGTCCGACCCCGTGTCCGGCCTGGCCGAGCCATCGTAACATTGCAAAGACCGCGGCGGAACGAGGTAGCCTCGTCCCGCCGACGATTTCCCGAGGGCCTCCGCCCGGGGCGCCCGCGAGGGCGAACCCCGGGACCGCCTCGCGCCTCCGGTCAGGGACCGGATTCGTCACCTGTTTCTTCGCCCCCGAATCGCGAGGTCGACTCTCATGCCGCAACGAATCGTCCAGGTCGACGCCTTCACCGATCGCCCGTTCGCCGGCAACCCGGCGGCGGTCTGCCTCCTACCGGGCCCGAGGGAACCGGCCTGGATGCAGGACGTGGCCCGGGAGATGAACCTGGCGGAGACCGCGTTCCTGGTCCCCGAAGGCGACGGCTACCATCTCCGCTGGTTCACGCCCACGATCGAGGTCGACCTGTGCGGCCACGCCACGCTCGCCTCGGCCCACGTCCTCTGGGAGGACGGCCACCTGGCGGCCGACGGCGCCGCCCGGTTCCGGACCCGGAGCGGCCTCCTGACGGCGACCCGCGCCGGCGGCTGGATCGCCCTCGACTTCCCGAGCACCCCCGTCGAGCGGTCCCTCGACCCCGGGCCGGTCGCGGCGGCCCTGGGGGTCCCGGTCCTGGCCGCTGGGATGAGCCGGTTCGACGTCCTGGCCGAGGTCGCCACCGAGTCCGAGGTCCGCGCCCTGGCCCCCGACCTCGCCCGCCTGGCGGCGATCCCGAGCCGGGGGGTGATCGTGACCGCCCGCTCCGAGACGGCCGGCTTCGACTTCATGTCCCGCTTCTTCGCCCCCAACTGCGGCGTCCCCGAAGACCCGGTCACCGGCTCGGCCCACTGCTGCCTCGCCCCGTACTGGGCCCCAAGCTCGGCCGGCCCGACCTCGTCGGCTACCAGGCATCGAGCCGAGGGGGGATCGTCCGCGCCCGGCTCGAAGGCGACCGCGTCCACCTCGGCGGCCAGGCCGTCACCGTCCTCCGGGGCGAACTGATCGATCCTTGACGGGGACTTCCATGAAAAACGGAACATGTCGGGTGGGTCGAGCGCGACGAGGCCCACCAACGAGCGATATTGAACAATGGTGGGCCTCGTGTCCCTCGGCCCACCCTGTATTCTCGTCAGAATCTATAAACATGACCAAACTTGCCATCATGGATCGCCGAGCCGACGAGGGTCGCCGAATAGCCGAGGCGCTCCAAGGGCGGGAGGTCGCCGGGCCCGGCGATCCCGCCGCCGATGATCCACTCGACGCCGGGGTCGAGGGCCGCGCCGACGGGGGGGGCGACGCCCCGGCCGGTCCCGACGCGGGCGAGGTCGAGGCGGATCAGGCGGCGGGCCCCGGCGTCGATGGCGAGCCGGGCCAGGGCCTCGGGGTCGTCGGTCCCCCAGGCGGGCCGGGTGGCGACCATCGGCCGGCCGTCGCGGAGGTCGAGGCTGAACGCGACGCGGTCGGCCCCCGCCTCGGCGACGATCGCGGCCAGGCTGTCGGGGCCCCGGAGGGTTTCCAGGCCGGCGACGACGACGGCGACCCCCGCCCCGAGCAGCGGGGCGACGTCGCGAGCGTCGCGGGCCCCGGCGTCGACCCACGCCGCCAGGCCGAGCCCGGCGATCGCCCGGAACAGCCCGACCGCCGGGGGCGAGCCGTCGGCGAGGGCCCCGAGGTCGGCCACGTACAGCTCGGACGCTCCCAGGACCGCGACGGCGGCCCGGGCCAGGGCGATCGGGTCGGCGGAGGGATGCAAGACGCTGGCGAGCGGCCCATAATGGGCCCGGTCGCCGGCCAACGCCCGGACGGCCCGGCCCTGGCGGACGTCGAGGACGGGGATCACGCGCATGGACATGAGGGGGGAGTCGCCGGGGGGTGGGATCGCGAGGGTCCTGGTCCACGAGTACGTCACCGGCGGCGGCCTGGTCGGCGAGGACCTGCCGCCGACCTGGGCCGCCGAGGGGGCCGCGATCCGGCGGGCGATCGTCGAGGACTTCGCCCGCGTCCCGGGCGTCGCGGTCGTCGCCACGGTCGACGCCCGGCTCGACCCCGGCGGGGATCGGCCCAACGTGGCCTATCGGATCATAGCCGATCGGGACGACCGGGCGTTCGAAACGATCGCGGCGGCGGCCGACTGGGTCGCGTTGATCGCCCCGGAAACGGGGGGCGTCCTCGCCGATCTGACCCGGGTCGTCGAGGCCGTCGGGGGCCGCTCGCTCGGTTCGAGCCCGGGGGCGATCGCCCGGGTCGGCGACAAGCTCGGGCTCGCCGGGCACTTCGAGGCCCTCGGCATCCCGACGCCGCCCACCCGCCGGTTCGACCCCGCCGCCCCCCGGCCGGCCGGATGGGCCGGGCCGATCCTCCTCAAGCCGGCGGACGGGGCCGGGTCGGTGGAAACCTTCGTCGTCGAGGAGGGACGGCCGATCCCGCCCGGGGCTTCGCGGTCGCGAAACTTGGTCGTCCAGCCGTATCTGCCGGGCGAGCCGATGAGCGCGAGCTTCCTCGTCGACCGCGACGGCCGGTCGACGTTGCTCGCGGTGGGCCGGCAAACCGTCGAGGTCGAGCCCGGGGGGCGGGTCGCTTATCGAGGGGGGACGATCCCCGGAAGTCGGGGCCCTTGCCCGGCCCCGGTGGCGGCGGCGGTCGCCTCGGTCGCGGGGCTCCGGGGGTTCGTCGGGGTCGACTTCCTGGTCGGGACCGGGGGGTCGGTCCACGTCCTGGAGATCAACCCGAGGCCGACGACGTCCTACGTCGGTTTGGCCCGGCTTTTGCCGCCGGGGAGGCTCGCGGGGGCCTGGCTCGCCGCCGTCGCCCGGGGCTTCGACGGGACCGACTGGCCCGACCGGCTCCGGCCGCCCCGCGACGCCTCGCCCGTTTCCTTTGGCGCCGATGGTTCGATCCGCCCGGGAGGGCCCGAGCGATGACGATGCCAGTGTCCCCCTCCCCCGCCTGGCTGGCCCTGGACGTGGGCGGGGCGAACCTCAAGGCCGCGCATTCCGGGGGGCTGGCCCGGTCGCTGCCGTTCGAGCTCTGGAAGCGGCCCGACGACCTGGCCCGCGGGCTGGCCTCGCTGGTCGGGACCCTGCCCCCGGCCGACCGGGTGGCCCTGACGATGACGGCCGAGCTGTGCGACTGCTACCCGACCAAGGCCGTCGGCGTCCGCTCGGTCCTCGACGCGGCCCTGGCCGCGACCCGGGGGGTCCCGGTGGTCGTCTGGGGCATCGACGGCCGGTTCCACGCCGTGGCCGAGGTCCGCGACCGGCCGGGCCTGGCGGCGGCGGCGAACTGGCTGGCCCTGGCGACCCTGGCCGCCCGCCTGATCCCCGACGGGCCGGGCCTCTTGATCGACGTCGGGTCGACGACCACGGACCTGATCCCGCTGGTCGACGGCCGCGTGGCCGTCCGGGGGCGGACCGACACCGAGCGGCTCCAGACCGGCGAGCTGGTCTACGTCGGGGTCCGCCGGACGCCGCTCTGCTCGATCGCCCGCGAGCTGCCGTTCCGGGGGCGGGCCACCGGCCTGGCCGCCGAGCTGTTCGCCACGACGCTCGACGTCTTCCTGACCCTGGGCGAGACCCCGTCGGACCCCAAGGACCTGTCCCCCGCCGACGGCCGGCCGGCCACCGCCGACGCCGCCGTCGACCGCCTGGCCCGGATGGTCGGCGCCGACCGCGACGGGTTCGGGACCGACGACGCCTTCGCCTTCGCCGAGGCCGCCGCCGACGTCCTGCTCGCCCGCCTGGCCTCGGCCGCCGAGGGGGTCACGCGGGCCACCGTCGGCCCGCCTCGCCGCGCCGTCGTCGCCGGCTCGGGGGAGTTCCTGGCCCGTCGGGTCGCGTCCGTGGTCCTGGAGCCGGGCGGCGCGATCGTCTCGCTGGCCGAGGCCTGGGGCCCGGTCGCCTCGTCGGCCGCGTGCGCCCACGCGCTGGCCGTCCTCGCCGCCGAGTGGGCCGGGGCCGGAGGAAGCGTCGAATCGTCATGACTCCACCCGACGCGGTAATCAAGGTCGGCGGGAGCCTCCTGGGATGGCCCGGCCTCCCGGGACGCCTGGCCGACTACCTGGAAGCCCGGCGCGGCGATCGGCTGGTCCTGGTCGTCGGCGGCGGCCGGTTCGCCGACGCCCTCCGCGGCCTCGACGCCGCCCACGGCCTCGGCGAGGCCCGGTCGCACGCCCTGGCCCTCCGCGTCCTCGACCTCACCGCCCGGGTCCTCGCCGACCTCGCGCCGGGCCTCGAAGTCGTCGAAGACCCCGCCGCCCTCCCCGAAACCTGGGCCGCCGGCCGGACCCCGATCCTCGCCCCCCGCCACTTCCTCGAAGCCGACGACCGATCCCCCGACCCCCTGCCCCATGCCTGGACCACGACCACCGACGCCATCGCCGCCCGCCTCGCCGTCCGGCTCGGGGCCCGCGAGCTGGCCCTCCTCAAGAGCACCCCCCTGCCCCCCGGCGCGACCCTGATCGAAGCCGCCAGGCTCGGGCTGGTCGACCCGGAGTTCCCGAGGGCGGCCAGTGAACTCAGGAAACTGTCTTTTGTGGATATGAAAATGTAGGGTGGACCTTGCCGCACTCGACCCACCCTAGAGAATACAAAATTTATGATAATTATTCAAATAATTGATCGATCGTCGTGATCTTGCCGGCCCGGGCCGCTTCCAGGAACGGGGCGGCGGGGCGGAGGATGGTGGTCGAGCTGTCGCCGGGGTGGCGTTCGGGGTGGGAAATTTCGCGGGTGCTGGCCCGGATCAGGAGGGCTTTTTCGGCCCAGGGGAGGCGCGCGAGGTTGGCGGCGTGGGCGGGGAATTGGCCGGATCGGAGGAGGAAGAACTCGACGTCGGACAGGTAGAAGACGGACACGGCGAGCCCTCGATCGCGGAGCCAGGCGGCCAGCGCGGGGAGGGCCCGGGGGCCGGCGAAGTCGGCGACGAGGGGGATGATCCGGTCGCCGAGGTGGGCCTCGCGGACGGCCCGATACCAGGCCTCGCGGGCGAGGAAGTGGCCGGGCTGGCCTTGCCGGTCGCGGGCCCGGATCAGGCGGGCGAGGGTCGGGTACATCGGCAGGGCGAGGAACCGAGCGGCCAGGCCCGGGCCGGCGAGCTTGGCCTGGATCGTCGCCAGGTCGGGCCATTCGGCCTCGGCCACGACCGCGAGCGGCCGGAGGGTCGCGGCGACGGCGGCGGTCGCGGCGTCGAGGCGGTCGCGGTCCATCGCCGGCGTCGCGAAGGCGGACGCGAGGTCGTCGGCCGAGGGGTCCAGGGGGAGGGGCCCGGGTATTCGAGCCGTCAGCAAGCCGAGGTAGGCCGCGCGATCGGGGGCCAGGCCGAGCAGGGCCTTGTGGAGCAGGTGGAGCAGCGCGTTCCGGCGGCGGAAGTCGAGCATGAAGGCCAGGGCCGGGCGGGCCTGGGCGATGTACGTGAGGTTCTGATCCGGCCCGACCCCGAGGTAAACCCCGCCGGGCGCGACGAGCCGGCGGAGGTCGCCCGCGACCCGGGCGAACGAGTCCTCGTTGGTCACGAGGTTGTCGGCCGCGCGGCCGGCGTCGGGCTCGGACAATCCCGAGATGACCCGCGCCAATCCCTGGTCGCGGCCCGGGAAGACGACGTCTCGCAAACGATCGATGCTCATGGCGGCCAGGATAGCCCGCCCGGGCGGCCCGGCTCAATCCCATGTCCCATCGGGGCGGGCGAGGGGGCGGGTCCTTATCGTTGAAAAATTCAAGCTTGTTAGGGATGCTCGCGCCCCCTCGCGACCACG
>JAABUQ010007930.1_pt1 | contig 15134 bp, 15 predicted proteins | sample 5560001 | NCBI WGS metagenome assembly JAABUQ01 (sample SAMN10711888, study PRJNA513371) | rock metagenome | isolation source: Antarctica rocks | place: Antarctica: Victoria Land, Finger Mt nord | collected 2015-12-18 | reverse complement strand
CGAGCGCAATCGGGCATCTTTGGTGACCAGGCGCCATCCCCGCGCGATAGCCGTCGCATAGATGAGGCGGTCAGCCGGGTCACCTGGGAAGGACGACGGCAATGCTACGGCTGCTTCGCGCACAATCGCAGGCGTAATACCAGTGACGACTCCACCAGCTAAAACAGGTGGCTACTCCGGAACACGAGCCCTTCAGCGCATGCGAATTGTTGACGGGATGTCACACCTAGTGCCAAATGTGCATACATACGGTACAATCTGGCCATGCCGAAGGGGCTGTACCGAGTGTTCCGCGACGACGTCACCGGGTTGCAGTTCGCCTTCAAGCAGGAGCCGACACGGCCAGACATGCTCCACATCACGCATCGTCACGGCACCCTGCCAGCTGACGCGATCGCTGCCTTCGGGAGCGGCGAAACGGTCTTCAACACACAGCACCTGCGCTTTCAGACCACCTCTGCCACCCACGCCGTGTATTGGGCCTGGTGGATCGAAGACGTGGCAGTGCTGGTCATTACGTGCTTTCCGAATGCCGAAGAGGAGGAGTAACCACCATGGCACACAAAATCACCGAGCTTGAGCCCGTCGAACTGCCGGCCGAAGTAGCCGAGCGGTTCGAAGAGCAGATCGCTCAAGCTGAGGCCGAACTCGATGCTCACCGCACCAGCATCCGCTTTTCCACGAAGCAACTCGCCACCATCAAGCAGGCCGCGCTGAAGTACGGCATGCCGTACCAGACCTACGTCAAGGATGCTGCTTTCCGCCGCGCGGTCACCGATCTGCGTGCGCTGAAGACCCTCGAGGCGGTGGGAAGCGATGTCCCGCCCCTGGCAACCGAACTCAGCGAGAACGAGATTTGACCGCCTCGAGGCGGCCGCCGACGCGCGCTAGATCCCCCAGAAAACCAAACTGACCCCCCGGGGTGCCTCGAAAGCACTCGACGGAGGGTCAGCTCAGCCCTGAACACCGTGCGTCTGGGAGGAGAATACAGCCCCCTAGCGCCCACCCCGGCTGCCCCCTCCTAAGGCCGTCAGAAACAAAACTGGCCTCCTGCCGGCACCTGAAAATGGCACACGCGACAGAAGGCCACGGCCGCGAGCTGAGGCAGCAGGCCGAGGATGCGCGCCTTTACCTCAGTGACCGTCATCTTGATAGACATATGCTCACTCTACTGGTCACGCTTTCGGGTTACGCGTGGCGGGAGTGCGAAACTGAATCCGCCAATTGAGTCCTGAACAGTTCGGGCCGAACTAGACTAAGTCGGTTAGACTAAGTCGTATGGTCCAGACCGTAAACGTGCACGCCGCCAAGACGCAGCTCTCCAGCCTGCTCGACCGTGTCGCGCGCGGCGAGGAGATCATCATTGCCAGGGCGGGCAAGCCCATCGCCCGCCTCGTGCCCCTCGCGCCCGTCGAGCGGCCGCTCGGATTCGTCCACGCCGCCATTGCTCAATCCTTCTTTGATCCCTTACCCGAAGCAGAGCTGGCAGCCTGGGGCCAGACGCTAGGGTGAGAGTGTTACTCGATACCCACACTCTGCTCTGGGCGTTCGCCGAGCCGGACCGTTTGTCCGGGCCCGCGGCCGACTTGATCAGGAACCCCGAAAGTGAGGTGGTTGTCTCCGCGGCGAGCGCGTGGGAGATCGCCACAAAATACCGGCTTGGCAGACTTCCGGGCGCCGAAGCCATCGTTGCCGGCTTTCCGGCACATCTGGCCATGCTCCGGGCCGAGGAACTGCCTGTCCGCTCGAATCACGCGCTCCGGGCCGGCACGTTCGAGGTCGAGCATCGCGATCCGTTCGACCGCATGCTGGCAGCGCAAGCACTGCTCGAGGGGTTAACGCTCGTGACGAACGACCCGGCGTTTGCTGTGTTCCCTGAGCTCACGACGCTGTGGTAGAGCCCGCGACCCGATTCCGATTGCTAGCACATCGGATCCGAAGCCTATGCGGCGAGTGATGCTGGAGCGGGCGGGGACTGTCCTTGTGCTCCTGATGGCGCTGGCGGTGCTGGTGGTCGTCGGTGCTTCTGCCACGATGTATGTCGCGGCGGAGGACCTGTATGCATCGTTCGACGAAGCCCGCGGCGTCGTCCCTCAGACGGTACGCAGCGCGCAAGCCGGATGGCTCTCGACACGTCTGACGGCTGATCTCGCATCCGACGACCTTGGAGCGCGACGTCAGCGGGCCGACCAGCTTACCTATCGCGGCGAACGCCTGCGCGAGACCGCCTCGGTTGCGGCTCTGGTCGGGCTGTTCGTCGGCGTGCTGACGGCGAGACCAGCGCGTGCCACGCTGCGCGGCCTCGAGGCGAGCAGCCCAGCGGCAAACACGACCAGCAACGCCACGGTTTGAGTAGCCCGGTGGCGGTTGTCGTTGCCTGGCGCGCCAGGCACGCCCACCAGCGCGGCCACTGTTCCAAGAACGACACACCCCGGGAAGAGCCATTCGCGGACGGGTACGCGCGCCCGGACGCCACCCAGCACGGCCAGCGCGAATAGAACGTCCCAGGCCAGGGCATCGGCTATCCAGGCCAGACTGCTCGAATCGCCCCCGCCTGGGCCACCAGTGACGAAACTCCACAGCCCCGGGCCGAGACTTACCACCAGCTGCACTGGCGACAGCGGCGCGCTTTGCAGCAGCACCAGATCGGCAGTCTGCTCGAGACGAATCGAACCGTCGGTAAAGGACGCGGTGACCTGGCCAGGTCCAAACGGCTCGCGCACCAGTCCAGCATCCAGCCATCCCGAGCGCTGGTCCACCCGGGCGATGGCGGCACCCGGACCAAATGGCTGCTCGATCGGCGGTGACGCGGGGTTCAGGTCGTAATTCAGGAGCCCGAGCGTCTCGAGGCGGGTGGTCATCTGGCGGTACACCAGCTCGTGTGCTGCCTGGTCGATATGCCGCGCCTGCTGCATCGCCAGGCCAGCGGCCAGCACCAGCGCGCCGACTGAGCCCAGGGCGAGAGTGCGTCTGGACCGGCGAGCCAGCCACGGCAGCACTGCCCAGGCGGCGATACCTGTCGCTACCGCTCCGGCGAGGTAGGGGCGCAGACCGGCGAGCAGCACCAGCGCCAGCGCCACCACCCCGAGAACGCGTGGCTGGCTCAGGCTGCGGTGGTAGACCAGCGTCCACCACACCACCACCACCACAAACGAACCCAGTGCGTCGCGGAGGAAGGTGGCCGACCATAGCACGATCGTCGGCCAGACGGCGACCACGATCCCCGCGTAAAGGGCTGCACGCCGACCAACCAGGGCGGCCGCAACGAGTGACGTGAGCAGTACGACCAGCGTTCCGAGCGTGGCGTTGGTGAGCCGAAAGGCGACGCTGTCCATGTGGCCGACCGCCGTGGCGACGGCGGTCAGAAGACCCAGGTAGGCGTTCCCGCCCAGGTGCCCTTCTCCGGCCAATACGGGTCGGTCGAAGGGGAAGGGCAGCAGCGACTCGGCCGCGAGCCAGTACGCTGCCTCGTCGCTGAGCCATGTTCCCTCGCCGTGGGTGCGGATCGCGATCAGCTGGACCAGCGTGACTGCGATCAGGCGGACCCCAAGCGCGACTCCTGCGACGATTGCGAGGTCGCGCCACAACGCCGACCCGCGCCCATGTCGGGCGACCAGCGCCACGATCAGCGCGACGCCGATCGCGATCACCACAATCACTGGCGCGCTATTCTACGGCCGGTGTCGGCTGCACCTACCCGTAAGCGTCACATCGTGGTCGACATGACCCCACTCGAGCCGCGCGGCCAGAATGGTGGTGCGGGACTGGTGGCTGCCGCTCTGGTGCGGCACCTTGGCGCACTGGCGCCGGAGCTCGACATCACGCTGCTGACGGCTCAGGCAAGCCATGCCGAGCTCGCGTCTCTTGTCGCCCCCAACGTACGGCGGCAATGCGTCATCACTGGGCCGACGTCGCACTCGCTGGCTCGCACGTTTGCGGACAGGCTGTTACCACCCCAGGCGAGGGTGCGGCTCAAGCGCGCATACTGGTCCCTGAGAACCGCCCCGAAGTATGGCCACGTGGCCGAAGAGCTGCAGCCGGACCTGCTCCTGTGCCCGTTCACGGTGCCGTACTTCTGGCGGCCAGGCGTACCGTGCGTCTCCATCGTGTACGACTTGCAACACCTCGCCTACCCCGGGTTCTTTTCGCCCGAACAACGTTTGAATCGCCAGCGGCATATCGAGGAAGCGTGTGCGCGATCGGAGCGCGTGGTGTGCATCTCGGAGTACGTGCGTACCACCCTGTTGGCCAGCGTCGACGTGTCTGCCGAGCGTGTCGTCACCATTCCGCTAGCAGCGCTCCACGAGCTGGATCGCTCCGACACCAGCATCGTCGATCGGCTGGGACTCGCGGGGTGCGATTTCGTGCTGTACCCGGCCAACTTCTGGCCGCACAAGAATCACCTGGCGCTCTTCGAGGCGCTGCGCATCCACCGCCAGGCGCATCCCGATTCGCGCTTGAAGCTAGTGTGTACGGGCGCGCCTAATCAATTGATGACAACCCTTGAAACGTCGGCCAGGTCGTTGCTGCCGCCAGACACGGTCGTCTTCGCCGGCTACGTCGCCGTAGACGCACTCGACGCGCTGCTCGACGCCTGTACGGCGGTGATCTTTCCGTCGCTGTACGAGGGATTCGGCATGCCCGTCCTGGAAGCCATGGCGCGTGGCAAACCAGTCCTGTGCAGCAATGTCACCAGTCTGCCGGAGGTGGCCGGCGACGCGGCGGTCTATTTCGATCCGACCGAGCCGCTGCAGATTGCCGCCGCCATCGACGCGCTTGACGACGCCACCAGAATTGCTGAGCTCTCCCGACGCGGTCGGCAGCGCGCTCAGACGATGGGCAGCGGGCAGGACATGGCGGCGCGCTACCTGGCGCTGGTGCAGCAGGTACTGGCGGACCGGCCGCCCCTGACGTGCTCAGCATCTCGGTAATCACGCCGTCGCTGAACCAGGGCCGGTTTATCGAGCGGACGATCCAGAGCGTGCTGAGCCAGGATACTGGCGAGCACAGCCTGGAGTACCTGGTGGTAGACGGCGGTAGCGAGGACACCACCCTCGATATGGTGCAGCGGTTCGGGCCGCGCGTGCGCTGGATCTCGGAGCCCGATCGCGGGCAGGCGGATGCCGTCAACAAGGGGCTGCGACTGACGTCAGGCGAGATCATCGGCTGGTTGAACTCGGACGACATCTACGCGCCTGGCGCGCTCAGCCTGATCGCCGAGGTGTTCGAGACGCGGCCTGGCGTGGACGTCGTGTACGGCGACGCCCAGCTCATCGACGCCGACGACGGGCCGCTGGGCGACTACTACACCGAGCCGTGGAACCCTGCCCGGCTAGCCAAACGCTGCTTCCTGTGCCAGCCGGCCGTCTTCTTCCGCCGCCGCGTGGCGCAACGCTTCGGCGTGCTCGACGACCGCCTGCACTACTGCATGGACTATGAGTACTGGCTCCGCGTGTCGGCCGGCGGGGCCGCGTTTACCTATCTGCCGCGGGTCCTGGCCGGTTCGCGCCTGCACCCGGCCACCAAGACCATCAGCGCCGGCCTGGTCATGCACGACGAGATCAACACGATGCTCCAGGCGCGACTGGGGAAGGTGCCCGATAGCTGGCTGATCAACAATGCCCACACGCTGGTTGCGTGGGACCGAGCCGCTGGGGGGCGCCACGCCGCACCCTACGCGCTCGACGTAGTGGCCAACGCGATCCGCCTGTCGTGGCGCTGGAACCGCGGCCTCCCGGGACACCTCCTCACCAGCCTGCTGGCTCCGGTGGTCTCAGGCGCAATGCGGCGCGCCCGCCTGGCGCCGGTGCGTTCGCCATGACGCTCGAGTTGCGTCGCATCCTGGTCGACCTCACCCCGCTCTTGCCGGGCGCGGCGAACGGCGGTGCCAAACCCCTGGCGCGCTCGCTGGTGGCCGAGCTCAGTGCCCTGGCTCCGCACATCGAGTTCACGCTGCTGGCGTCCGGGCCTGGCTACGCCGACCTCGCCGACCTGGAGCGGCCAAACGTCCGTCGCGAAAATGTCGACGTCGACCTGGTGCAGCCCGAGGCCAACGGCCTCGCCGTCGCCGGGGCGCGGGTAGCCGCCCGCGGGCTGGCCAACACCCTGCTGCCGCCACGCGCCCGGATGTGGGTCAAGGACTCAGCGTGGACGCTGTTCAAACGCTGGCAGCGGACCACGGTGACCAGGATGGCGCGGACAGACCTGGTCTTCTGCCCGTTCACCGCACCGTTCTTCTTCGATCCGAGCGTGCCGCTGGTCTCGGTGGTTCACGACCTGCAGTTCCTGGAGTACCCCGACTTCTTCGAGGCGCGCCAGCAGACGCACCGCCACCAGCACTTCCTGGACGCCTGCCGCCTGGCTGACCGTTTGATTTGCGTCTCCGAATTCACACGCCAGACGGTCCTGGCCAACAGTCACCTTTCGGCCGAACGCGTGCAGACCATTCATTCCAGTCTGGTGCATTCCTTCGTCCCGGACGAGCGCGCGAGCGAATTGACGGCCGGCGTGTTAGAGCGCATCGGGCTCCGCTCACGGCGGTTCCTGCTCTACCCGGCCAATCCCTGGCCACATAAGAACCATCGCCTGCTGATCGAGGCGTTCGCCCGATACCGCCGCTCGGCGCCAGAGTCGGACCTGGGACTCATTTGCACCGGCGCACCGGGCGCCGTTGCCGATCAGCTGGCGAAGTTCGCTCTGGGCGCTACTCCCCCAGGCAGTGTTGTGTTTGCGGGCTACTTGCCCGAGCTCGAGTTCGTAGCGCTGTTGCAGAACTGTCGCGGGCTGATCTTTCCGTCGCTGTACGAGGGCTTCGGCCTGCCGGTGCTCGAGGCGATGAACTGCGGCCGGCCCGTGCTGTGCAGCAACGTGACAAGCCTGCCCGAGGTCGTCGGCGACGCGGCCCTGCTGTTCGATCCCCGCGACGCGGCGGATATCGCCCAGGCGATCGGCCGTCTGGAATCTGAGCCTGCCCTGGAGCAGCAGCTGGTACAGCGCGGCCACGCGCGTGCCAGTCTGTTTGGCGATGCCCGTGGCATGGCGGCTCAGTATCTGGCGGTGTTCGAAGACGTCGTCGCTTTCAGGCGCTGATGACGCTCAGACAGCTTCAGGCGTGCGGACTTCGGCGACTCCGTGCAGAAAGCGGCGGTACGCGTCTACCACGTCATGTGGGTCACCCTCGTCGGCCACGCGCTTGTCCTGTATCCAGATGGCGCGGGTGCATTCGCGAACCACGAACTCCGCGCTGTGCGTCACGATGATCATGGTGGTGCCGAACTCGGTGAACTCGCGCAGGCGACGAACGCATTTTTCCTGAAATGCTTCATCGCCCACCGAAAGCACTTCGTCGAGCAGGAGCACATCAGGCTGACATTCGGCGGCCACTGCAAACCCGAGACGTGCTGCCATACCAGTGGAATACGTTCGCAGAGGTGCGTCAATGAACGCTTCCAACTCTGCGAAATCAACGATAGCGTCGAACTGTGCTTTGATCTGGGCGCGACGCATACCGAGCAGCGTGCCGTTCAGAAACACGTTTTCTCGCCCCGACAGCTCCGGGTCGAACCCCGCGCCGAGTTGAAGAAGCGGTGCAACCCGACCTCGGACCATGGTGCTTCCCGCTGTCGGAGCCAGTACACCGGCGATGACCTGGAGCAGCGTGCTCTTGCCGGCGCCATTGCGTCCAATGACGCCCAGCCGCTCGCCGCGACGAACCGTCATGCTAACGTCCTCGATTGCCCAGAAATCGTCAAATCGCAACTCTCCGCGGACTGCCTGCAGTAAATACTCCTTAATGCTGCGGACCCCTCCGCGTGGGACGCGATAGCGGACTCCCACCCCCCGCAGTTCGACCATTGGCGGGTCGCCGTTCGGCTCAGAGATAGGTGACGAATCGATTCCGCGTAGTCTCAAAGAACCACCAACCAAATAGGACGACTCCTACCGCAAAGGCAGCTGCGGCCAGGAAATTTGTCGGATCAGGTAGTTTTCCGCCGTAAATCGGTGCACGGAAGAGCTCCACCAAATGGTAAACAGGATTTAAGTAGACGAGTATTCTCCAGCGCTCCGGAATAATCTCTTGCGGATAGAAGAGCGGAGTAAGGTACATCCAGGCTACAAGCAGAACCTGGTATGTGTACACTGTATCGCGGAAAAATACTGCGGAAGATGACAAAATTAGCCCTAGTCCATAGGCGAACACTGCCAGCAGTAGAGCAGAGAGTGGAAGAACGAGGAGTGCCCACGAGAAGATCCCCCCGGTAACGAGCATGAGAAGTGCTAGAGGGACGAGTGCAAGTATCAGGTTGATGAGACCCGAGGCCACGCTTGCAAGCGGAAATAACGCCGGTGGAACATACACCTTACGTGTGAGGCCTGAGCTATCGAGAATGCTCGAGCTTGCCGAAATGGTGGACTGCGAAAAGAATGTCCACACGACGTATCCGGAGAGAACGTAGATCGGAAAATTGGTGATCGTTTGGCGGAAGAGGTTCGAGAAGACGATACTGGTGATCACCATCATCAGGAGTGGATTGAGCATCGTCCAGAAGATCCCCAGCACAGAGCGCTTGTAGCGAACCTTCAGATCGCGCTTCACCAGCTCCTGCAACACTTCGCTGAAGTCCCACAGCTCGCGGACTGATCCGAAGAGGCTCTTGCTCCGAGCCGTCCTCGCAGGTCGCAGCGCGTCCGATCGGGCGGGCCGCGTCGGGCTGAGGGGTGCTTCGACGGTGCTCGTCGGTGTCAAGGGCGCCTTCTCACGCGTGAAGTGTAGCCGCGAGACAAGCCTTCGGCAGGCTTCACAGCGCCGAGGTCACTTCACCGCGACGACCGCGTACTCACCAGCATCGCGGTAGTCGGTCTGGGTGAAGCCGCCCGCGGTTGGATAGAACGTGCGCGCGCTCTGATAGCCGGCTGTCTGGCACAACTGCAGCAGCACCTGCGGGAAGATTGGCCGCTGGTGGGTGAGGTCGACGAAAAACGTCTTCATCGCGAGGTGGCTCTCGGGGTTGACGGTCTCCGCGATGAAGAGGCCCCCCGGTCGCAATCGGCTGATCGAGAGCTCCAGCAATTCCAGCAATCGATCCGATGGCACATGCTCGATGAACTGAGCCGAAAAGACGACGTCGACCGAACGCTCGGGCAGCCCTTGCAAGAAGTCATACGCGTCCGCGTGGACTGCCCGCAGCCCGCGTTTCAGGCATCGCTCGACCATGACCGGGTCCAGCTCCACGCCCACGGCGTCGATGCCTTGGTCGCGCATGAGCTCGAGAAACTCACCACGGCCTGCACCCAGGTCGACGACGTTCGAGACACCCTTGAAGAAACGCAGATACGTGCGCTGACGATCGGCGATGAAGTCTTCCTGCCCGCGGAAGAGATCTGAGAAGTCCGGCTGCGCGGCGCGCCGGCCGGGCGGCATATCCGTAAGGCTGTAGCCCATCGGTTTGTTCAGATCGCCGGCCGATCCAAACGCGTCGATGGCCATATACGGCCGGGTGTTGAAATAGGTTTCGTGCCGCGCCAGCTCCGTCGTCGCCTTGCCCAGGATTTTGATAACGTCTTTGAGCTGCGCCTCGAGAGCTTTCACCTCGCCGCGCGGCGCGAGCGTCTTGACCTCAGCGGCCTGGGCATCCTGTTCGGCCGACAACTGGCGAAGGAACGCGGCGAAGGCCAGGTTGATCTCACCCTGATAGTGGGTGTGATAGCGCAGCAGAAAGTTCATCCCGCGTTTCATCAGGACTCCGACTCGCCCGTGGCTGCTATCGCCCAGGTCCATCGGCGGCACGCTCGGAACGGCGCGCGACGCGGGCACCTCGGCGTCGGCAAATCCCGAGATCGTCTTTGCCGGTGCACGGTGCTCTTGCCTGGCCACGGCCAGCGCCAGGCGTTGCTGGAGCACCTCGCCGACTGCTTGTTCGGAGTAGCGCTCTTCGAGGTCGCGCTGGGCGGCCTGTCCGCGCGACTGGGCGAGCGTGCGGTCGTCGTGCACGAGCCGCATCAGCCGAACCGCTTCGTCCAGGTCTGGTTCGGCCCACACCGACCCCGCGCGATACGGCCCCGCGTCCTCAGTCAGCTCTACGAGCTGGTAAGGCACCGGAAAGCTGTTGGTGGTGTTCATAAAGTCAGTGTTGCCGGACCAGTCGGTGGCAATGACCGGCTTGCCGCGCGCCATCGCGTCGGCCATCGTCAGGCCAAGGCCTTCGGAGTGGTGTAGCGAAACGTAGGCATCGCACGCCGACATGAGGTCGCGCATCTCATCAGTTGTCCAGTAGCCGGTGTGAATGGATACCGGGCGCTGGCCGGCCTGCGTGCGCATGCTGGCAAATGCATCCGGATCGAGATGCTCGTTGACACACTTGATCACCAGGCGGACGTTGTCGTCAGGCGCAAAGGCGTCCTTGAACGCCTGAATCGTGGCCAGCGGGTTCTTGCGCCGAAAGTAGCTTGCGAAGTCGAAAACAAAGAGGAACACAAACGTGTCCTGGCCAATACCAAGATGGTCGCGGCCTGCTTCGCGTGAGCCCGGCTGGGAGGTGGCCAGCACTGGCGGGACGCGCACGATCGGGATCGGGGAGATGGCGGCCAGCGTATTAGCGATGAATGAGCTGGGCGCCCAGATCTCGTCGTACTCCTGGAAACGGTCCACCCACGCATCGGGAAAGGTTGGCAGCTCCCAGAACCAAACGCCGATGTTGTAGTGATCTTTGAAGAGCTTTCCGCCAACGTGTGTTTTGACGACAAAGTGCTGATCGGCGTTCACGCACACGAGGTTGATGCTGTAGGGCGTAGCGCCATCGATGCGGTCGAGGGTGCTGTCCTGCGAGCGATTGGGGGAGAGCTGGGCAAGGTCGCGCAAGCCCAGCGGCACGCCCATGCCGCGCAGCGCGCGGGCGAACCCGCGTGCGACCGCGCCGATGCCGGTTTCGTTCGTCAAATAGCCCAGAATGTTCACGCCATCGGCGGCCGCTGCAGTTCCGTTACTCGTCGCCACTCTCTGATTCACGGTCAAGGCGGGCCAAGCTGAGGGGTCGGCGAGCCGCGGGTCGTACCCGAACCGTTCGACCCCGTGCGTCTGGGCCCACATCAGAAAGGCCTTGTGTTGTTTGCCGCGCGCGTCGGGGAACGCAGTGCGCGCTTCCGGCGATTCGGCCAGCATAAATTCGAGGAAACGGTTCAGCGCGTTTGGGGTCGACGGCGGCCGCCCTGCCCATTGGAAGAACGATCCTGGCGAGCTGGCTTGAAAGGGATTGCCCAGTTCGTGACGCTGATCGGCGTCCAAACTGGCGTACAGCCGACGATGCAGGCCGCTGATCGGGCTGCCATTGTCGAAGCGAGCGTAGCCATACGGCCAAGCACGCGTCAGCGCGAACCCGAGCCGCTGAACGGCCTGGGCGTAGTAGTCCAAAATCGCGGCCAGGGGGGTTCCGTCGGTGACCAGCAGCCGGTTCTGGTGTTTCGAGAGCGTGCGTGTATGGAGCGGGTCGAACCCGCTGAAATGGAAGAACGCGAGTGGGCGCCCATTGATCAGGAAGGCGTTCCCGTCTTGTTCGAGGGACCGCGAATGAAGATTCCAGTACGCAACGTCATAGGTGTCGTCGCGCAGTATCGCGGTGCCTGGAAACAGGCTCGGGACCAGGTCGATCCACTTTTGGTCGACAAACAAGCCGTGCGCAACATCGATCCGACATAGGTCGCGCAGACGTTCTTTCCACCAGTCGAGCATGCGCGTGGTTTCAGACGACGCGCGCAGGCCGATGAAGCCAAGGTTGTAGGCTCCGGCGATCAGGATGTCCTGCTCACTCGGGCGGTTGCCGTCGAGTGGAATAGGGTCGAGCAGATGTGGAATGAGTACGATGTTCGACTCGTCGAGCAAAGCCCACATCTCGTCGAGCGGTCTGAAGATGGCGATGTCGGGGTCGAAATAGATGACCTGATCGACCGCGAACGCGTGCATGATGTGCGCCATCAAGGCCGGTTTGACGGCTGTACACAGCTCGGTGATGTCGTACTGGAACGCCATCTCGAGAAAGTCCGCGAGACCGATATCGGTCAGGCCGAGGACGGTGATAGATCGGTTGAGCTGAACTCCCTCGGGGATGCCGTCGACGACAAGAATGAAGAAGCGACCTTCGCGTTCGTTCTCCAGATACGAATTGGCAAGCACTCTCGCCTGGGCCAGATAGTTGCGCGCGATGATCGTGCAGGCAGCGCGTTTACCGGTCTGAGACGGCTCCAGCAATGGGGTTCCTTTCGACTGAGCGAGGGTACTCTCCGAGCAGCATGCGATAGATCTCGATCACCTGGGCCGCGGCCGCGCGCCAGGAGAACTGTTGTGCGCGATGAAGCGATTCGACGCGCAGTCGTTCTAGAAACGCGCGATCGGTCGCAAGCCGCTGCATGCCCGCGTGGATGGCGTCGACGTCGAACGGATCCACCAGGACTCCCGCGTCGCCGACGACTTCGGGCAGCGAGCTGACGTTCGACGTCAGGACGGCGGCCCCCAGGCTCATCGCCTCGATGACCGGCAGTCCAAAGCCCTCGAGGAGCGACGGATAACAGAACGCCGTGCAGTTCTCGAATAGCCATTGCAGGCAGGTTTCGTCGACATAACCAAGTCGTTGCACATAACTGCTTAGCTGCATAGACTCGATCCGAGCCTCAAGGTCGTCCATCATCCACCCCGCTCCGCCCACCAGGACCAATGGGTAGGTGGTTTCCTGTGTTGCCCTCAGTCGCGCGTACGCTTCCAGCAGCCGAACCTGATTCTTGCGGGGTTCGGTCGTTCCGACCGCTAGCCAGAACCGCTCAGGAATCAGGTGCTGCAGTGGCTCGGGTGCAGCGTTGCCCCTCGGGCCAGGAAACCGACTCGCTTCGAACACCACGCTAACCCGTTCCCGCGGGAAATACGGGAACATCGCCAGAAATTGCTGACGAGTGTAGTTCGAGACGGCGACGATGTGGTCGGCATGCAGGCTGGCGTCGAATACGCCGTTGAAGCACGTATTCCAATTAGCCTCTGTTGTCCATTCGGGATGCGTGGCAAAGGCTAGATCGTGGACTGTGTACACCAGGCGCGCGCGGCGGAGGCCGGTTGGGCAAAAGAAGTTGTTCGAATGGACAACATCCGGTGAACCGAGACGCGTTTCGAGATCAGGCGGCGGATCGCTCCAGAAGGTCTCGAGCTCCTCGAAGCGGCAGTGGCCCAGGCCGCGGAGGACGTTGCGTGTGCCATCTAGCTGGAGCGTGTCGGTAGCCCAGTTCGGATCCCAGTAGCCAGATCCGAATGTAGGGTACAGAATGTAGGTGTTCTCGCCGTGAGCGGAGATCATCTGGCGCGCAAGACTATCGGCGAAGTACCCGCAGCCGGCTTTGAACCGGCCCGTCTGGCTGACGTCGAGACCAATTCTCATCGCAATCGCGCCCGCGCCCGCGCTCGCAAGGACCAGTACAGGAGCTTCACCCCGTCCTTCAGCCAGATCAGCGTGGTGGCTCGGACCGTCGGGGGGAGCGAATGGTTCCAGCGAAGTGAAGCCCACAGCGTCATTGCGGCGAGTCCGGCGGCAAAGCGCAGGTGCTTGCTGGCATTGATCCCGGTGAGCTCGAGCCGGGCGTGGGCGTAGTTGTAGATCCACTGATCAGGCACCCGGCCGAGCCGCTCCAACATCATGTGGTTAACCTCGACGTGCATCTCGAGACGCCGAGCATATGACTTGATGCCCGGATACAAACGCCATCCCGCCAACACGCGAGGCAGGTAGCAGAAGGTCGCTCCGCCGAGTGCCAGTCGCAGCCAGTACTCGTAGTCGAGCGCGAGATGGAGCCGCTCGTCGAGCATGCCGAAGCGCTCGACCACCCGTCTTCGGAAAAACACGGCGGGCTGGCACAGGTAGCAGATCTCCTCCAGGCGCCGCAGCGCAAATGGCTCGGTTGGATAGCGCCCCAGTACGACGCCGTTCTTGTCAATGTGCTCGGCGTCGCCATAGACCACGTCAAGGGCTGGATGCGCCTCGAACAGCTCGCACGCCGCGCTGATTGCGCCCGGGTAGTACACGTCGTCCGAATTCAGCCAACCGATGACCTCGCCAGAGCTCGAGCGCAGCCCCTTGTTGACGGCGTCGGCCTGACCGCCGTCGGGCTCAGAGACCCAGCGCAACCGGTCGGCGTAGCGCCGCACAATGTCCGCCGTCGTGTCTGTGCTGCCGCCGTCGACAATCACGTACTCCAGGCTGCGGCCGCGGGTGTCCTGCTCGAGCACTGTCTGGATCGTGCGCTCGATAAAGCGACCCTGGTTGTACGAGGGAGTGATTATCGAGACGGTAGGCACGCTGTCAGAGCTTCGCCGAATACGTCAACATAGGCCGCCGCCACCCCGTGCGCGTCGTCGAACAGTGCTAGCCGCTCGCGCCCGAGCTGCGCCAGTTGATCGAGCAGAGCGGGATCGCCTTCGACCCGTTCGAATGCGGCCGCTAGGTCGGCTGGGCGGTGTGGATCGAAGGTCACTGCGGCGCCGCCGGTGAGTTCGGCGACGCCGGGCACCTGGCTTGACAGGACCGGTCGGCCCAGCTGCATGGCCTCGAGCACGGTTTCCCCGATCGTTTCGTACAGCGACGGCTCCACGACCGCGCGGCACGCTTGTATCAACGCCGAGACCTCTTCTCGCGGCAGCGCACCAGGGAAGTCGACGTAGCGCCCGAGACCCATCTGCTCGGCGACGGTCCTGAAGCGCGCCGCGTCCGTGTCAGGACCGCCGACGCAAACGAGCCGGGTCTCTGAGTCTGGATGCTGAGCCCGGAAGATGGCCAGGGCGGTCAGCGCCACACGATGATTGTGACGGGCTTCCAAGTCGCCGACGAGTAGAAAATACTGGCCCGGTGTGAGGCCGTGCCGCATCAGCGTGGCCGCGACGACGGGCGGGCTGGGTGAAAGCGAAGGCCTTGTCAGCAGTCGCCCAGGGGCAACGGTCACGACCCGTTCGGCACGGACACCCTCGAGCTGGCACGCGACGTCGCGCAGTGAGGGCGTGGTGCACACGATTCTGGCCGCGCGAGGGTAGCTCGCCCCGCTTGCCTGTGCGCGCGACGCTCGCTGGCCCACATCAAGCAGGTAGGGTTGTGAGACGTGCTGCAGATCGC
>JAABUQ010007928.1_pt1 | contig 15141 bp, 16 predicted proteins | sample 5560001 | NCBI WGS metagenome assembly JAABUQ01 (sample SAMN10711888, study PRJNA513371) | rock metagenome | isolation source: Antarctica rocks | place: Antarctica: Victoria Land, Finger Mt nord | collected 2015-12-18 | reverse complement strand
TTTTGAGGGAGTCGAGGGGGAGGGATGGGAAGGGCGGTTTGAGGAGGCCGGGTTTGGGGGTTATCATTAATTTTTGATTGTTTGGGGGGATGGAGAGCGTGGTTGATATTTGTGATGATAGGTTTGCTATCGTGGCGTTTGGCGGGAAGGAGAAGGTGTGCGGAGTGCCGTGGTGGGTGAATGTGATATTGAGGCTAGGTTCTGCGGAGTCTGAGTTCTGAGGAGGCATGTCAAGTTTGGGGGACGGGGAGGGGGTATGAACGTCTGCCATCTGCTGTGGTTCTTGCTAGGATATGATGCCAAGCTTAGATTGAGGATGGATAGGAATGAGGTCTGACTGGAGGGAGAATGGGATCTTAGAAGAAAAGAATGGAATGAAAGCCGAGATGTCGGAGGCCGCAGCGGATTTGTAATGCATCATTCCTGAGCGCTATTTCCGCTATCTCCATTCGAATGATATCCTGATGGAAGATGGAAGATGAAGGCATCGCTCACATGTTTTGGTCAAATACAATCGTAGTATGTTTGCTGTCCATCCATGGTCTAGATCCTCAGGCAAACGCCCCTGAAAATGCTTCAGGATTTTCTCCATACTCCGGAAAATGCAGATCATTTCATGGACCTCCCCCCTTTCCCCCCTCTCCTCTTTCACGCTGGGAATTCATCCTCCAAGCCCATCCTCACAATCACGTTCATACTCATCAGTTCCTGTACCAGCAGCTTGGCCGCATACGGAACCATGATCTTGCTGACTCCCTGGCTCTTCCTACAATTCTGGCACCACCCCTGGTAACCCATGAGACCACAAGTCCCGCAGACATCTACAACATGGGCATCACTGCTCAGCATCAGTCGCTCTAGCAGCAATTGACTCGCGCCGTAAGCAATCAAGCAATCCCGTTCCATCTCGCCCAGACGTAGACCGCCGTCTCGGCTGCGCCCTTCCATAGGCTGGCGCGTGAGCGTGGCTCGTGGACCACGGGATCGCGCGTGCATCTTATCGACGACCATGTGCTTCAATTTCTGATAGTAGATTGGGCCAAAAAATACATAGGCTGGAAGCGGCTCCCCGGTGATCCCTGACGTAAGGTAGTCTTTTCCACCGTAGCTGAACCCGTGGCGGATAAGGGTATCACCCATGTCCTCGACTTTGCTCCCTCCGAAGGCGGTCCCGTACTGCAAGCTCCCATCCAGTACGCCAGCTTTCCCAGCCAGAAGTTCCATCATCTTACCCACTGTCATACGGGACGGAAACCCGTGGGGGTTCATGACGATATCAGGGACGATGCCTTCGTCTGTGAAAGGAAGATCGACCTGCTCTGCTAAAAGCCCGACCACCCCTTTCTGTCCGTGGCGCGAGGAAAATTTGTCGCCTACTTCTGGCCGACGGGTTTGACGCGTTTGGACTTTTATGAGCCGATTGTCGGCTTCAGTCACGCTGACCATTACCTTGTCAATGTAAGCTGGGTCCGGAAGACGGTATGTCATAGGCGCATCTTTCCATTCCGAAGCACCGTAGTCGCTCCCAAGAGAGATGTTGTTGGCGTTCAATGGAACTTGTTTCAGAATGTATACTTCATTTTGGTGCATCAATTCGCCTACTTGCGCCAGGCCATGTTCGTCCAAGAGAGCATGTTTAGCAATAGGGACGCCGTTTGCATAGACCGGATCGCCGATACGCTCATCCAGTCCGTTCGGATAGTGGCGCAGTATGGTGCTGTGTTTCCGAAAGACCTGGCAGCGACCGAAGCCGCGGTCGCAGCTGGCTTTGTTGAGGACTAAAGCGTCTTCGATATCGTACCCGCTGTAGGACATTACTGCTACAATGGCGTTTTGACCAGCAGGCAGTTTGTCATACTTGATCAATTCGATAGCACGAGTTTTGACAAGAGGCTGGTGAGGATACACAAGTAGGTAGAGGATACTGTCGATCCTGTTGAATTGATTGTGGGCAATGGCTCCGATGGCTTGTTTTCCCATGGCACATTGGTAGGTGTTTCGGGGTGACTGGTTATGATGCGGATACGGTATGAGACCAGCGACGGCACCAAGAATGGTGAAGGGTTCAATCTCGAGATGTGTCGTCGTGCTATTGAGGTTGTCTTCGTACATAGCGATATTGGAGTCATTTTCCTCGTTCACATCGAGGTATTCGACAAGGCCACAAGACAGAAAATCGTCAAAGCCGATCTTGCTTTTGCGCAAAGCCTGCAGACTTCGAGCTGTTACTTTTGACCGCCCCTTCTCGACGATGATCAGAGGCCGACATATTCGACCTTCGTCGGTCGCAATGTGCACCGCATTGAGATGAGTGTTGATGTAGATGCTGACGAATTCCGAGACTCGACCTATGCGGCGGAGCTTTCGAAAGTTTGCTACAAACAGATCCGGCTGAACAGTCAACGCAGTAGGCGTGCCGTTGATGAAGACAATGTATGCGCCATCCGCATACATTTCTTTGCCATTGGCTGACTCTATATGCTGGGCTCCCAGGACGAAGACCAATTTCTTCACAGGAGTCTCGTCGTCGTCGGTAGTAATATGTGTCATCAAAGCTAAATTCTTGACTAAACCGCAGGCTTCTCCTTCCGGTGTGTCTGATGGACATAGCATGCCAAATTGGGAGGCTTGCAACGACCGAGGACCGCTAATCTTTCGTGTTTTCTCGAATTGACTGGTGATCCTAGTCATCATGCCTAGGGCACTGATGTAGCTCAGCCTACTCAATACATGCGTTACTCCGGCTCTCTTCATCTTGAACCGCTTCAGATCCCAATTGCCCGTTGAAATGGCCCTGGCCATGCCACCAGTAATGTGATTGGATTGTACTGTTAAATATCTTACTGCATCAAATTCCTCCGTTCGGGCAGGCTTCTTGAGCACTTTGTCGACATTGACCTTGAAGTCGTGGTTGAGCTTCTTGAAAAGATCTTCGAATAACAGGGAAAGGAGCTGGCCGGCCAATTCGAGGCGTTTGTTCCCAACGTAGTCTCGATCATCTACCAAACTGTGATCGTGATATGCCATCAACACTCTCCTGACCATGTAAGCAAAATACAGGGCCTTGGGCCGGAAGTTGAGCCCATGAACGGGAACATGATTGATGACGACGGCACTTAGCGCCTCAATGGCCTCTTGCACATATTTCCGCCTGTGGTCTGCATAGGCAATTTTTCCCTTGATCTGAATCCGAAAGCCGATATACTCTAGAGCATCGTGCTGCGTAGTAACATTCAAGTTAGCGCTCTCCTCGAAATTGACAGAGAATGTGTCTTGGTAGGCAGCGTCATGGCCGGCAACTAGTTGCAAGATCTCGTGGTCGGAGTGTATACCAAGCGCTTTGAAGACTATGACTATGGGAATATCCTCGTTGACAAAATTGTGCTTCATGCAGATGAGCTCATTCCTTAGCATCACGTATGTCTTCGATTTTCGTTCATGCGTAGAGCTGCCAGCAGTCAACTATTGTCCCTCTGCAAAAAGCAAAGCTCATTACCTTGTCACAGATGCCTGAATGTGAGCCCCGGTACGAACGTCTTTCTCCACAATAATTCTGTTCTTACTCAATTGTTCTTGAACCAGTATGACTTTCTCTGTCCCATTGACCACAAAGTAGCCTCCAGGATCTAGCGAGCATTCCTGCAAACGACCAATGTCTTTGTCAGCTGCGTCTGAAAGAACACACTTCGAGCTTCGAAGCATCATCGGGATTCGGCCTATTAGAAGACCTTTCCTCCGCACTTCTCGGACTCCTCGCCAGTAAGCGATATTGACGCGGATAGGAGCTGCATAGGTCCCGTCGCGCAGGCGGCACTCATTTGGGGAGATTGTTGATTCGTACTGGCCACGCGAGTACTCGTCAGTATCTTCACCCGGACGGGTGGGCCGTCCAACATAGACATCGGTATACTTCAGATAGAATTTAGGATCAATGTCGCTAAGGACTATTTGATTGGCCTTGACAATTTTCTTGAGTTCGACCTCGATGAAATAGTTGAAGGAATCGATATGCTGCTTTACAAGTCCCTTGACTTTGAGGAAAGCAGGGAGGAGATTCCACTTATCCTTGGCCGTGTCTATAGGGTCAGTCAAGGACTTTCCCTGGTAGAAAGGCTCGAGAAGGGCGTCAAAGCCATCTCGACTAGCGTTTCCCTCCTCATACTGATTCTTATCTGGATGCCTCTTTCCTTCTTCGGTGGCTTTTTTCGCTTTCGCTTTCGATGGAATTTTGGCTTTTATGGGTTTCGCTGAAGTCTTGAAGATATAATGTTAGGCTTGGCTGATGGGACACAGACACTACTTGCTTACTTGGGAATGGTCAGTCTTGTCACTGTTTGGTATTGTTTTTGATACTGGTTCAACAGGATCCGCGGACCGTGTTCTCTTAGATGGGGGAGCCATGACTCCTTTTCGGTATGTATATCTGCATTCATGTTTCCTTTCTCAGTAACGCTTGGATCAGGAAAGAGCCTTCGTGGAAGAAAAGCATCGATGTCGGATGTGTCGATCTTCCGTAGATCAACCGAGGCCTTGGACCCTTAGAGCGGTAGAGCTATTCTAGCGCAAACCTAGATAGGCCTTTCACCGCCTATTCAAAGGTGGGGGGTTTCCAACTTTGTTCCTGATGAAAAGTCTTTAAGATCTACTCAAAAATCGAGGCCAGCAAGCGCAGGGTAAGGTAATATCAACAGTAAGGCCTGCTGTGTTGGGGCTGGTCATGGAAGGCCTTCTTGTGTCTGAACAATCCTGTTCATGAGAAAGCCGGAAAATGGTTGAAGCTACCTTAGCTATACGGATCAGGGGGACAAACGGGAGCGAAGATCTCTCTTCCCTCTCTATGGTATGCCGTCCCTTGTTGTCAATTGAACCGTTTGCTACACCATCATGATTCTCTACACAGTTAGACAAGAGAGCGAACATAGTGAATCTTTACAAGGGTGTCTGCTCATTTGTTCTCATGCAATTTGCATGCATCATTGGTTTCTTCCGATAAGACACTCCTCCAAAGGGCAGAAGTAGACTGGGATTGGCAAACCCAAGCGGACAGAGGGAGGTGTGGTAGAATAGAACAATCAGCATGCCAGGTACCAAAACAAATGATGCCCACCTGATCATTTTCGTACTTATTATTCAATATCCGTATTATGCCTTCTCCAGCCATGTGTAAGGTACTGTAGTAGCAACAGAGTGCTCCGTTGCCGCAACCTAAGTTCCTGACCGGTAGCGGGATAGTCTACTTTTCCAGCAGATTCCAACTCCCACTCCCACATCCAACTGTCTTACATTGTCTCCCAAATTACCCTCTGGCCAGCGGCGTGTCTTGCTCTGTATTTGTACGATGACTGTCCATTGAGATTGAGACTTTCCATTCTTTTGGAACTCTGTACCATCCTGGAAGACACAATAGAAACCACGACTTCCTCCTTTCAAAAACCGGCCACGCAGGACGAGCCAATCCCACACAGGACCCATTCACTCCGAACTTCTGCATGACCTACCTATTGATTGAACAACGCCTATTGAGGAAACCGTCTATCATTCACTGTACGCACAAACACTCTTTACAATCCTCCATATAACCTTTACTCTCCTACCTCTTCATCCACCATCCCACTCCTCACCGCCTCATCTGCCCCACCAGTTCTTACCTTACCACTCTCACCATGTACACTGCCCTGTAGCGCTGACAAATCTCACACTTATAGCTCAACGAGATGGCCTTCAATAACTCTCTCACAGCTCGTCTCGATGAGCTTCGCTCACGCAATCCTCCGCGCATCCATAGCGAGAATAGCACTGGACAGAATACTCCATTTCGTTATTCAGGCAGCTTCATGAATCCTCAATCTCAGTCCTCAAACGACGTACCAAACCTCCAGCGTCGCTTTACCACCGACCTAAGCAAGATCACACAAGTCGCACCAATCGGGCAGCAACCAAACCAGGTGGCAGCGCCTGGGGACATTGCAACAACTGTGAGTACTACACTTTGATTACTCTTTTCATCGAGAAGCAGCACACATTGTTTCTCTCTTAAACTCTCACCTTTCATTGTCTGGATCATCATGGCTTTCGATTACTGACTTACTATTTACTTTAGACATTCAAGAAGGCCCAATTGGTGAGACAGCCCTCAATTACTCCGTACCTTCTTTCAATTCCACCTCCTTGCCTTATATATCTACACTCCACCCACTTTCACTTCGATCATCCGCACTCATATCCATTCACCTGCTCCATGCGCGCTTACAAGTTCCACCTTTACATCCCGCCCCTTTACCCAATGCCGACCACATTACGTAGTGCTTTTCAGCCCTAACATGTCGCAGTTCGAGAAGAAGAGGAAGGAGCTAGAGGCATTGTCAGAAGAGAAGAGCCATTATCAAGCTCACATGCATCTACTCAACCAACAGGTCGTCCGCGAACAGCAAGAGCTGGAAGGATTGACCCAGGATCTTCACCAGATGGGCATGAATCCAGGCTATCAGAGCGAGCCTACTACGCCTCCTGAGCGTCGTGACCAGGCTTTTTCATCTGTATTTTCGAGGAGCAATCGCTATTCGTCTTCTAGCTTGACCTCACCACTTGGAGCGAATACCCGTAGCAGTCGTTCGGGGTCTCAGCTCACTTCGCCTCCGACAGAGCTGGCACAAACCCACCACAATCATGTCAATCCTGAAACCGTGCCTTCAAAGTCGGTTCCAGGCTCTCGACGCGGGTCTAACGATAGGGTCACTGCATATGTCCCGGAGACCAGCGGCTCTGCTCGTCGTAACGGTGCAGCGTAAGTCTAAATGTTCCTCCGCACAATCAATGTTTGCGCGGCCGGCTTTAGGAGCTGACGGGTTCACAGGGTGAACCGTTACTCTATGCCTGTCAATGGCCTGACGAGTCGTACACATGACACGGTCCCTGAGCATTCTGCTAGCATGGGTTTAGGCCAACTGAACACCACCTCATTCTTGTTCGACGATGACGAGAAGCCGAAAGAATCTACCACCTCACCAGATGTCAAGAGTTATGTGCAGATGACAGATGATAAATTCCCAATTCTCGTCCGTCGAGATGAGTATCCTGGCACTGTGAGCACTCTGACCTAAAAAATTTAAGTACCTAGACTAATGAGTTTACACAGCTTTCTGCCTCTTCTGCAGCTCTAGATCTAGCCCTCAGCCAATCGCCCGGCCCAGAGTCTCAGAGAGAGACTGGGAATTCGCATGCACATCATCGTTTGTCTCTGCAGCACGGCCTTCAGCAAGACCTTTCCGGATTTTCCGATGATGGGCAGCTCTCAAATGGCTTTTCCGGCATGACTCCGCAAACTCCTCAGGAGCCGGCCGGGAATTCTCCCCACTTGAATCGCCACTCAATGGAAGCAAGCTTGGCTGCTTACTCTCAAGCCAACCTTCAAGGTCAGGCTCTCCCGAGCGAACCAGCTAGACCCTCCCTCATCAACTCTTCATACTCGACCAATGATGTTCCTACGCTCAAGAATGCTACCGGCTTGACCAATATTACGCCACCGAGATCTCAGGCACAGCATTTCCATAATCATAATGCCAGCCTCGGACGTATTCCACCTAATGCCATCAACAATCGCCATAGCCGTGAGATCTCTTCCGCCGGAACAGATAGCCGCCGCGAAGAGCAGTCCAATGGGTATCATCAGATAAATAGTGTGTTGCAGGCGACCGCAGGTTCGTTTGGTCCAATCACAACCACCGCTGCGCCAGTCGAATCCATCCCCAGCCAGGTGATGCAATACAACAATCCAATGACGTACGGAAATCAGCAGTACTACGATGGCTACAACATGCAAATGACGAACATGGGAATGAGTCCAATGATGGCAAATCCGCTGGCTTTCCAAAACCAAATGCAAATGTTTCAGCCACAGAATGGCTTCTCCCCATATCCAAACTACGGTCAGCAAGGTCGTACCCAGGACAATCAAACTCGTGTTATGCAGCAGCGACGCATCCAGAACGGCGAGGGTAAGGTACACTCATCCGAAATGGTTTCAAGGCTAATCCTTGAGCCAGACCACACTCGTTACGCGCATATGAGACTTGAGGACTTGCAGGGAGAAATTCTTGAGATGTGTAAAGATCAGCATGGGTGCCGGTACTTGCAGAAGAAGTTGGAAGAGCGCAACCCCGACAATGTGCACATGATCTTCATGAAGACTTACGCCCATGTGGTCGAGCTCATGACTGGTGAGGAACCCATCTCGTTTAGCGAGAACGTCCTTGCTGATATGCCCAGATCCATTTGGGAATTATCTCTGCCAGAAGCTGCTTGAATTCTCCAATCATGAGGAGCGTACAGCTTTGATCGACAACGCAGCCCCCGCCATGGTCCAAATCGCTTTGAATAGCCATGGCACACGTGCACTACAGAAGATGATTGAGTTCATCACTACTCCGGAGCAGATTCAAACTATCATCAATGCTTTGAATCACCGTGTTGTAGAGCTCATCCAAGACCTGAACGGCAATCACGTCATCCAGAAATGCCTCAATCGTCTCTCTTCTGAAGATGCCCAGGTATGTTTCTTCCTATTTCTCACCTCAGCTTCGCTGATTATTCATAGTTCATCTTCAATGCTGTCGGCACAAATTGTGTCGTAGTTGGGACTCATCGTCATGGCTGTTGCGTCCTCCAGCGCTGCATCGATCATGCTTCGGGAGAGCAAAAAGCCCAGCTCATACAACACATCACGGACCACGCTTTTCATCTCGTCCAAGACCCCTTTGGTAACTACGTGTTGCAATACATTGTGGATCTTCAAGAACCACACTTCACTAACCCGCTTTGCCACACGTTCCAAGGCCAGATCCCCCAACTCTCCAAGCAGAAATTCAGCTCTAACGTCATCGAAAAATGCATTCGCGGCGCCCAGCCCGAGGTCAATCGCGTGATGATTGAGGAGATGTTGAATGCGAATGAGCTTGAGAAGATGCTGCGAGATTCATACGCCAATTATGTCGTGCAGACAGCCATGGATTATGCGGATTCTGATACCAAGGCTCGTTTGATCGATGCGATACGTCCTATCTTGCCGGCTGTACGACAGACTCCCCATGGTCGTCGCATCCAGAGCAAGATCTTGGCGATGGATGGACAAGGACGCTTTAGCGGCAGCGGCACTCCCAATGATCGATCCTCTGGTCAGATACCTCTCGCATTGCAAATGACCTCGAGCCCCATGTCAGGCTCGGCCTATACGGCACCCACCAATGGCTACAACAACAACAATAACGCTGCCATGCACAACGGCTTTGCACCTTCCTTCCGCGGAGGGTATTCACAATACAACCAAAACCCGTCCCATGCGCAAACTCTCAGCAGTGGTGCCGCCAACTGCTCACACTTCGGGTCCGAAAACCAGCAGCATCATGTACAACAACAGGCTGTTCCATACTCGCGTATGCTTCAGCCTCAAGTAAATGGCGGCTTCTTCTGAACATTTCCTGCTGAATTAAGCTGTAACCAGCACGATGATATGATTTGACGCAATTACGGCCAATTCATGACGAACAAAACGCGGAGATGATCAATCATCCCAGATCAAATCATTGCTTTAGTTGGTCACGAAAACACGACACTCGATTTACTCGGCATTAGACTTGTCAGGTTGCGTTGCAGGAGTCTCTGGCATTTCTATGTCTTCTCAACGCAGCCGAAATTATTGCCATACGGATTCCATCGCAAGTATCATGACTCTATTGATCTTTCGTGTCCATATTGCCGACGAATAACAGCGTCATTTGTCTTACGATTTTCCTTTCCTTTGATTCGCTCTCTTCTTGTCTTCCAAGCACACCAAACATGGTCCCCTGCCTGTTTCATTGACTGCAGTGGGCCGTCTGCGAACACCTGTGGATGGAAGCACAGCCTGTGGTACCCCGCTTGGTAGCACGCGATTACGGAGGAGCACAATTTTCGGCAAAAACAATCTCGAGTCTCCGTCTGAGCGACTTGAAGTTCACCCTCCTTACGGCGAATACTTCTGCTGCTTCTTTTTCAGCATGGAGCATGGAGCACAAAGCATGGAGCATTTGCGTCAACGGCAATGAAGCATTTGAGCATAAGCACAGGGTGTAACTAAGGAGCAATAGAAAAACTCCAATCATGATCCACCAAACTCTGCAGCCCATTGAAACGTATTATATGTTCAAGAGAAGACTCACTATGTGTAGAGCTCCAAGAGCGTATTCACAATGAACAATGTGGCTTGTAGACTTAAATTTCTCGAGGCTGTATGAGAGATGAGATATGCTCTTAGTAGGGCTGAGCTAGTGATACGAAGACCATCGGGACCGTCTCTTCCTCTCCACTCATTCATTCACCTCAAGTTCCTTGTACCCAACGCAACCGGTACCTCCTTCATTCGACTAATCTAGAGTGTAGCTTCAGAGTGGCGACTAAGTGACAACTCGTGGGCGGCTCCTCTTCAACGTGTACATCTAATCCCAAACGTGAGAATATCGCGAAATTCCCAACATGCCTACCGCTACAAAGCCTACGAAGAATCAGATGAGGAGAGCGAAAAAGAAGGTTGCCAAAAATGAGGTACAAACAGTGCTTGATCTAAGGGAAGACATTGCTGATGGCGTATGGCAGACTACCAAGGCCACTCCAGATTCTGCCACACAGCCTGAGCCAGAACCGCAACCTCTCACCGTAGAACCGCCTGAAGCATCAGAAGCAGAGCAGGAGTTCGCCATGGAGATGGACGATTCGAACCCCCTCTATGAAATGTACAGAGATATAATGGGCAAATTCCAAGAGCCCGACAAGGAGGACCCATCGACGAAAGCTTTGGAAAAACCGGAGATCTTCTTCGACGACGATGACGAAATACCCGATGAAGATGAGGAGGCAGGTCAACCGAAGATGTCGAAGAAGAAGCGAAAAGAGCAGAACAAGCTGTCCGTGGCGGAGCTCAAAGCTCTGGTTCAAAAGCCAGAAACCGTCGATTGGACAGATACTTCAGCCTCGGATCCCCGGTTACTTGTACATATCAAAGCGTACCGGAACGTCGTGCCGGTACCTTCACATTGGTCGCTTAAACGTGAGTATCTATCATCTAAGCGTGGGGTGGAGAAACCTCCCTTTGCGCTGCCGAAATTCATACAGGAGACTGGTATTGCAGAGATGCGAGATGCAGTACTCGAAAAGCAAGACCAGGCCAGCCTTAAACAGAAGCAACGTGAGCGAGTTCAACCGAAGATGGGCAAACTGGACATCGACTACCAAAAACTCTACGAAGCATTCTTCCGATTTCAGACCAAGCCAGAGCTCACACGCTATGGCGAGGTATACTACGAGGGCAAAGAGTACGAGACAAATCTCAAGCATCTGCGACCCGGTGAGCTCAGTGAAGAGTTGAAGGAGGCTCTAAACATCCCACCCGGCGCACCGCCGCCATGGCTGATTAATCAACAGCGTTTTGGTCCACCCCCCTCATATGCTGCTCTTAAGATTCCCGGACTTAATGCTCCACCGCCACCCGGAGGGTCATGGGGGTTTCATCCGGGAGGGTATGGCAAGCCACCTGTTGACGAATACAACAGGCCTCTCTACGGCGGCGACATTTTCGGTGTATTACAGCCGCAGCAAAACACACAACTTGGTGAGCCTGTCGAGAAGACTCTGTGGGGAGAGCTTCAAGAGCCAGACGAGGAGTCCGAAGAGGAAGAGATCGACGAAGAAGAAGAGGAGGAGGATGCAGATGATGTAGGCGCAGGTCTTCAAACACCGAGTGGGACGGAGACGCCCGGCGGCATGGCTTCCACCGTGCCTTCGGAGTATGGTGGAGCCGAAAGCGTCGCAGGGGAATTTGACCTGCGTAAAGAGCGACGAGGCACAGAGACGGAAGAGTCTGCATATCCGCGGCAAGCATACCAGGTCATTCAAGAGCAGCAGTCGAAGGTGACTGGCTTCTTTGGTGGTGACCGCACATATGATCTCAAGTCCGCTCATAGCAATCTCGCCGTGCTAGGCCAAGAAGATCAGAACCGAAAGAGGAAAAAGCCGGGAGATGTTGAGGTGGCTATGGATCCGGATGCTTTGCAAGCCAAGGATGGCATGGACAAGGAAAGTTTGAAGAAATTATATGAAGGGGAGAAGAGGCAAGAGCAGGGGCAATGGGGGTTTCAAGAGGACTTGAGTGATATGATAGCAAGCGAGAGTCGCAAGAGGCAGAAGAGGGACGAGGAGAGACGCAAGCGATAAGGAATGGACATTCATGAAGATGTGTCGATCAAGATTTAGTAGCACGTGTGAGCATGCAATGAGATTCTAGGTCGTACGGAGATTCCTTTACGAAGTGAAGTCGCATCGACGAAGGATTCACTGCCAGCCAACCAACGTACCAACCCATCAGAAAGTCAAGTGGAAAGGAAGGTGATACAATCCAAACATTTAGAACTTGAGCAAAGCAGGCTTGCAGCACGATAAAGATCTGAAAGCTGAAAGGGGCAAGAATTCTAGGCAAATGCACTATAAGCCGGGTCTTGGCATCTGGAAATAAATTCATCCATCTTCAAATCGATCATTGGAAAAACACCTGCGAGACCATGCAGTTACTAATTTAATTACACCCGCCTATTTCAATTGTGCGACATCCCTCCTCTTTTCATCACATTCATCCATCACAATCATGGATCGTGGGCGCGACCGAAAGTGAGTGTCATACCATAGTTCTCATGCAGCCATTCACCTCGCATCTTTGAACCTCGCTTTCCACTGCTGTAGTGAAGCTCACAGCACTCTTTTTGGAGCCTGGTACTGACTACAAGTAACAACCAGGTACAAAGACGACCGCACGCTTGGATCAGAGACGTATCGCCCATCGGAGCGACAAGATCCACCAAGGTCAAATTATCGCAGCTATCGATCCCCTCCTCGAAGAGGTCGCACACCACCTTCATATGCATCAGACACTTACGCACCAAGCGCAGACCGACGCCGCTCCAGAAGCCCGCCGTACTCGGGAAGACGAGGAGGTAGCTACAGAGGACGTCCAAGGTCTCCTCCGTCTAGGGCGTACTCACCTCGAAGAGATGCCCGGCCCCGATCACCGCCAGCGAGGGCTCGAAAATACTCAAGATCCCCTGTTCGGCCACGATCGCCTATTCCAATGAAGCGCGATCCTTCGCCTTACGATGACTGGAGAGCACGGTCTCCCATTCCTATGAAACGAGACCGTCCAGCTTCACCACCGCGTGGAAGGTACGACAGGCGAGATTACTCGCCTCCACGAACCACAAGACCAAGATTTCCAAATGAGAACAACTATCGCCCTGGGGAGCGATCCCGGTCTCCACCTCCACGTCGTCCGGAGCATATCTCCCGCGTACCATCGCCAATTTCGTCACGCAGATCTTCTCCTCCCATACATCCAGACAGGCTGGCCAACACCGAATCTCGGCCGCATTCGCCTGCCCATCGCAATCGTCGTGGCCCCCATCTTACTCGGGATTCAAGCTACAGAGAGAGATCACCACTTCCACGAAGAGGCTATTCACCCATCCCTATCTCGCCTTCACCTGAAGCTTACCGCCAACCATCGCCACCTCCCCGTGACAGGAATGAGTATGCTTCTGCCGTACCTCTACAGGCCCAAGGCTATCACAATGGAGAGCCGCGCGGACCACCTACTGGTCCAGCAGCGGCTTTTCCGCGAGACACACCGTCCGCACCTCGGCACTCAGCGCCAGTCTCTATCTCCGCGCACAATCGTCCGGGCAGCGCCTCCATTCCATCAGGCCCCACTCGTGGCAGAGGGGGAGCGTCCTTCGGGCGACGAGAATCTCGAGAATATTCCTACGGTGGTTTAATGTCTCATCGTGGCGGCCGTCCACCACCTGCATCACCATACCACGGGCCTCCTCCACATTTTGACTCGCGTCCATCTCCATCCGACAGCATACCCCATGGTCCGCGCTCTTCGTATGGTGGTCCACCACCATTTCGCGCAAACAACTCATCATCCACGACATACCCTCGCACCCAGCGTTTTGCAGCGAACCATCTAGCCTCTATACCCGCCATCGTTCCTGGGGGCAAAGCCCTCCCGAGTGCGGATCCAGCGGCGGAGAAAAAGATCAGGCAGTTGGAAGAGGATGCGAAGAAAATGCGGGACCAGATTGAAGAAAAGCAGAGAGAGAAGAGGGCAGGTCTGAGGGAGTGGGAGACTAGAGAGCGGGAGAGTAGGAGGGAGGGACTACGGAGCGAGCTTGCTGAATCTCAGTTGGAGGGCTTGAGTGGAGAGGTCCTTGGTGGGACTGCTTTCTGAGTTGCTGGGACGAGATTCTGAGCGACGTAGCCTGATAAGTGACCGACGCAAACTTGCATTGATTGATTTGGGCTCGGTGTTATTCTGCATAGATGGCTGGTAGGGTAATCGCAGATCGGTCCTCGATGTTGGCTCAGAGGGCAAACTCGTGCCCGATATCCATGCACCGTATCGATCTCTATACGGCGGTGGGCAAGCAGGGCACAGACTTCTATCAAGGAGTCTTGATTTTGTCGTCTAGGTTAGGTAGGCACAAACACAACAAATATCGTGACGTAGGATACTCCAAGTGATCGAAGGGTATATGTACATACCATCAATTCTGCAAGGAGTACCTCTGAAGACCTGCCACCCAAATTGAGAATGACCCTCCCATATAGAACAATATCGGTGTCCCGAGTCCATGCGCCTTGCTATCCCCATCACCCCCACCCCCTTCATCAGACCTCGACCCGCCTCAGTCCATCACCATCACCATCCCTCTCCCCATCCCCACCCATCCCTCCCCACATCTCCAACCCCCCCCCTCCCCCCCTATTTCGGCGGCACAACCCTCTTCTTCCCCCCCTTTCCCCCTTTCCTCGCCGCCCCCCTCATCCCCTTCCCCCGCGCCTTCAACGCCTCGACATGCTCCAACCTCTCCTCCTCATCCTCATCCCACGTCTCCAAATCCCGATCGTGCCGCTTATACGCTTTCACTAGGTCCTTGTAGGTGACTGTGCGCCGGGGGTAGTAGGCGGCGATGCTGGGGCCTTTGAGCCGTTGGCGCAGGACGGAGTTGCCAGTGCGGATGCCGGTTGGGTTGTAGGTTTGTGAGAAGAGGGTTGTTTGGACCT
>JAABUQ010007927.1_pt1 | contig 15143 bp, 15 predicted proteins | sample 5560001 | NCBI WGS metagenome assembly JAABUQ01 (sample SAMN10711888, study PRJNA513371) | rock metagenome | isolation source: Antarctica rocks | place: Antarctica: Victoria Land, Finger Mt nord | collected 2015-12-18 | reverse complement strand
TGCGCCCGAAGCGAGCCCACGGTCCGTATGTGGACGACGACAGTGAGTGGTACGTAGTCGATGAGGTGGAATGTGCCGGTCTCGGCCTGGTCGACCTGAATCCCGAGCCCGTGATCGTTACGAAACCCCTCCAACCCGACGCGGCCTGCTGACCGTGCAACGGATGGGGGCAGGCCGCGCCCGACCACTGGCCACGCAACGGCGCTGCGATGCGGCCTGCCCGTGACAGCGCCGGCTCTCAAGGCCCTGGTAAGGTTCACGGTACTCTTACTTGAATGAGCTTGGCCGACCGCGCAGCCACGACTGGAGTGGGGTAGTGGCCGGTTCGATCGCCGAGCGGCGACCTGTAGGTGGCGCCGGTCGCCGGACTCCGCTGGGCTGGCTGCTCGAACGCCATATCGCCTACGTGCTCGTCCTGCCAACCGCCCTGGCGGTGCTGCTCGTCAACCTGTACCCGCTGGCGTACACCTTTGTCATCTCATTTCAGGAGTACAAGCTCAGCTCGAGCGCGCCACGTTTCATCGGCCTCGATAACTACGCGCGCTTGCTCCACGATCCCGAGGTCTGGCACGCCATCCAGGTCTCTGCGATTTTCACCATCCTGTCGGTCGGGCTGTCGTTTGTCATCGGACTCGTGCTGGCCCTTCTTTTGAATCGGCCGCTCCGCGGGCGTGGCGTGATCCGGTCGCTGTTCATCATCCCCTGGGCGATTCCAGCGTTCGTCGCCGCTCTGATCTGGTCGTGGATGTTCAACGACCAGTTTGGCATCTTTGGCGCCTTGCTTCGCCAGCTCGGCGTCAGTCGGCCCCCGATTTTCCTGAGCGCCGATTACGCTTTGTGGTCGTTGATCGCGGTGATGACCTGGAAGAGCTTTCCGTTTCAACTGGTAATCCTGCTCGCCGGCCTTCAGGCCATCCCGGCTGACCTGTATGAGGCTGCGGCGGTCGACGGTGCGAGCACCTGGCGCCGTTTTCGCTCCATCACGTTGCCGATGTTGCGACCGGTGGCTTTGATTTCCGTCCTGCTGGCGGCCATCAATGCTTTTCACTACTTTCCGATTCCGTGGATTCTCACCCGCGGCGGCCCATCGAGCGCCACCAACGTTATCCCCATAGCTACGTACCAGATCGCTTTTTCGGCGGGCGATTTTGGTTACGGCGCGGCGGCAGCCTTCCTCATGTTCGCGTTCATCGGAGCGACCAGTGCTGTTTATATCTGGTCGTACTTTCGTACAGGTGGGAGCCTGTGAAACCCGGAGCGCGAGTGGACCAGGTCGGTGCTTACTTCATCCTGACAGTGTTTCTGGTCATCGCGCTCTTTCCATTCGTCTGGATGTTGCGGACGGCGCTCACACCGATGAATGCGGCCTTTTCGCTCAAGCCGCAACTTCTGCCAACCAGCATCACCCTGGACAACTTTATTCGAGTTGCGACGTCGCCAAACATCCCCTTCGTGCTCCAGTTTCGCAACAGCGTGATCGTCTCACTGAGCACTACCGCGCTGGTCCTCTTGGCCGGCGCCTGGGGCGCCTACGCTCTGGCGCGACTCGAGTTCCGCGGCAAGCGACCCTTCGCGCTGTCGCTGCTGCTTGTCCAGCTGTTCCCGGGTGTGTTGTTGATCATCCCGTTGTTTGTCGTGCTGTCGAACCTGCACTTGACCAACTCGCTTGCCGGGCTCACCCTGGCGTACACCACCGGCGCGCTCCCGTTCGTCGTGTGGCTGCTACGCGGCTACTTCCTGTCCATTCCCCCCGAACTGGAGGACGCGGCGCGCGTCGACGGCTGTGGCTATCTCGGAGCGCTGTTCCGCGTTGTGCTGCCGCTGTCTGCACCAGGATTGGCTGCGGCCGCCACCCTGGCGTTCGTCAACGCCTGGAACGAGTTCCTGCTTGCCTACATTTTGATCAACGACAACGGCCAGCGTGTGTTGGCCGTTGGCCTATCCGCGTACATCGATCAATTCTCGACGGACTACAGCGGCTTGTTCGCCATGGCGACGCTGACCACGCTGCCAGTGGTGGCGGTCTTTCTCATCTTCCAGCGATTTCTGGTCGGCGGCCTGTCGGCGGGCGCCGTGAAGGCCTAACGTTCTGATCCGATTGAGGGGAGTCTCACACATGTATGCTTCACCTTCTACACGTCGCGCGTTCCTGCAGCGGCTCGTGCTGAGCGGTGCCGCCACCTCGACCACCACCCTGCTGGCTGCATGCGGAGGCGGCGCGGCGACCGCGCCCGCCGCAGCGCCGACCACACCCCCTGCGCCGACGACGGCGCCCGCCAAGCCAGCGGTACCGCCGCCGAGCAGTTCGCCGTCCGCGGCGACCAGTCCTCTAGCTTCGGCTGCTCCGAGCCCATCGGCTCAGGCCGCTTCGGCGCCAGCTGCGTCTGCTGCCCCAGTGACGGGGAACATCGAATTCTGGAGTCGTGAGACGCAGAGCAACGGTGCCCGCCAGCCATTGATCCAACAGCGACTGGCCGCATTCGACCAACAGCGTGGCACGTACTCGACCCCGCAGTTCATGATCTTCCAGGAGTCGGTGGACAAGACACAGGCGGCGCTTGCGGCTGGCACCGTGCCGGACCTCGGCCAGCAAGGACCGGACGTCAGCCTCCAGTTCGCAGCGGCAGGTAACCTCTTGCCACTCGACGACATGAAATCCCGCCTGCAGGACCAGTTTCTGGCCTTACAGGATGTCGCGTTCGTGAACTGGCAGGGCCACTCGTACGGGCTGCCCTGGTATCTCGAGACGCGCGTCCTGTTCTATCACAAGGACTTACTCGATCAGGCTGGCGTCAAGCCGCCGACCACGTGGCAGGAGTGGCTCGACGCCGCCAGAGCGTTGACCAGAGGCGAGGAACAATACGGCTTCATCTTTCCACCCGACGGTCCGTTCCCGGGCCAGCTGTTCGTGCCCCTGGCCACCGCTGCCGGCGGCAATCTGCTTGACAAGGACGGCAAGGTCGACGCCAATACCCAGCCATTCACGGACGCGCTTCAGCTGTTGTCAGATCTGTATTCGAGCAAATCCATGCCCCAGGCCACCCCGACCTACAAGACCAACGATGTGGTGCAGTTGTTCCTGCTCAAGAAGGTGGCCATGATGTGGATGACGCCTGACCTGATGCTCAACATCCAGCAGCAGCAACCGCAGCTCAAAGACACCGTCGGAGCAGTCCTCACTCCGCCCCAGAAAGCGGGCGGCACGTCGCGCTCGTTTCTCGGCGGATTCGACCTCTTCGTGTTCAAAGCGGGTAAGAATCCGGACGGCGCGAAGGCGCTCCTGGAGGCTCTGTTCGACCCCACCTGGTACGGCGAGTATCTGAACCGGATTGGTGGATCCGCCCTGCCGGCGACCAGCGCCGGCGCAGGCCAGTCATTGTTCCAGAGTGATGCACTCTTGAAAATTTTGCTTCAGCAGGAGACGTCGGCTGTGCGATACGGCGGGACGCTGACTTCGAACGCGCCCTTCCTCGGTGAGGCCGAGGGCAAACTGGTATTTGCGCAGCCAGTGCTGGATGTCTGGACGGGCAAGCGCTCAGTCATTGACGCGGTGGCCACGATGAACACGAGCCTCAAGCAGCTCGCCAAGCAGGCCTAGAGGTTCTAGAGCTGTGTCCGATGTCACTTCCGCACACATCGTCATCGATCGGGCCGCGTCGCGTGGGCCGATCCGCCGCATCTGGTCCAGCATCGGCTACGACGAGCTGAACTGGACGTATACCTCACGCGGTCGGGCGATCCACCGCCTGCTGGGCGAGGACGTGCTCACGTCCGGTCCGTACTACGTCCGGATGCACAACGCCTTTACCAGCGGCAACGGTGCTTCGGCACCAGCCTGGGGTGCAGGCAACCCGTACCACGAGCTCGCGGATGGTACGCCACGCTACGCCTGGGATGTGCTGGATCGGGCCTACGACACGATTACGAGCCCAGGCGGCCGGCCGCTGATCGAGCTGGGATTCATGCCGCGCGACCTCTCGCGCGCGGTCAGCAGCGCGACAGGGTTCGGCCCGGGCTACGATCTCGGCCGCGAGCCGTATGAGCTTGGCGACTGGAAACAGCCGCCGAAAGATCTGGGCCGCTGGTCGGACCTGGTGCATGCGTTTGTCAGCCACCTGGTCGACCGCTACGGCGCGGATGCTGTGGCTGCCTGGCGCTTCGAGTTGTGGAACGAGCCCGACATTCCAAACTACTGGCACGGCACGCTCGACGAGTATTGCTCCTTGTATGACGCCACTGCCGCCGCGGCGCGCGCGGCTCTGCCCAACGTTCAGGTAGGCGGCCCAGCCACCACGCACCACGGGGCTGAGTTCCTGGACGGGTTCCTCTCCCACCTCGCCACAAACAGCCAGCGGCCCGACTTCATCTCCTTCCACGTGAAGGGCGCCGCCTACCAGCCGCGTCGAAGGTACAACCCGTTTGTGGAGCCCCCGCGCGAGAGCCCGTCGACGGCGTCCATGGTCAGCTCGATTGAGCGGAGTCTGGCGACCATCGCCAGATTCCCTCAGTTTGCGGGCATTCCCGTGTGCATCGACGAGTGCGACCCCGCGGTTGGCACCATCTACGGCGTCTATGACAACCCGAGTTTCGTGGTCACCAACTCCGAGCACTACGCGTCCTTTGTGGTCCAGCTGGTGGCCAGGCTGCTCGAGTTCCCAGCCATCGAACTGATCACCCACTGGGCCTTCTACATGGAAGCCAAACGCTGGTTCGAAGGCAATCGCACGCTTGTCGACAACGACAACGTTGAAAAGCCGATTCTGAACGGACTGCGTCTGCTGGAGCGCCTCGCTGGTGGTAAGCAGTTAGCGGTCCAATCCAACCGCGACGACGTGGGCGGTATCGCTGTGCAGCACGACAACGGACTGCGAGTGCTGGTCTGGCATCATCGCGACGCGTGGTGGGAGACGGACGCAGTGGACGTCTCAGTTGACGTGGCCGGAGTTCAGCCCGGGACGGGCAGCGTCCGGGTCTGGCGGCTCGACCGCGCTCATGCCAACACCTTTCGGGCCTGGGAGGCGCTTGGCTCGCCAGAGGAGCCGTCGCCGCAACAGGTCGCTCAGTTGCGCGACGCCGGATTGCTGCAGTCTCAGGAAATGCGCATGGGGCCAATCGACGGTGGCGTGCGGATGGGGCTGAAACTCCCGCTGCACGGACTCGCGCTTCTCGAAACGGAGGCGGCATAGTACGGCCAGGCACTTCCCGATCCTCGACGGCCACAACGATGTCCTGTCACGGCTGCTGGAGGCTGAGCGTGTCGACGAGCGCTCCAATGCTGCAACCGGGCAGCACCCGCCCAGGCGCGGCTTCTTCGAGCGCGGCGAGGAGGGCCACATCGATCTGCCGCGCGCGCGGGAGGGTGGCTTTGCCGGCGGGCTGTTTTCCATCTACGTGTCCGCCGATCCGCAGGCAGCGCCGCCGGCGGGCCCGGTTCTGGGCGAGAACGGCGGGCTGAAGATCAAGTTTCCGCGAGCGCTCGACCTGGGCTATGCCCAGCGTATGGCGCTTGCCGAGCTCGGCATCCTGCATCGTCTACAGCGCGACTCCAGGGGTCAGCTCCGGGTGGTGCGCACCATCGACGATCTGCGCGCTTGCGTGGGCGAGGGCGTGCTGGCGGCAATCATCCACTTTGAAGGCGCGGAGGCAATCGATCCGTCTCTGGACGGGCTGGAGTTCTTCTACGCGGCCGGCCTGCGCTCGCTCGGCCCGGTGTGGAGTCGGCCCAACGATTTCGGTGAGGGGGTGCCGTACCTCTTCCCGCACGCGCCTGACACCGGGCCCGGCCTGACCGACCGCGGCAAAGACCTGGTGCGCGCCTGCAATCGGCTGGGAATCGTGGTCGACGTCTCGCACGCCAACGCGGCCGCCTTCTGGGATATCGCGGCGCTCACCGAGGCACCCCTGGTGGCCACGCATTCCAATGCCCACGCGCTGTGTCCGTCGCCGCGCAACCTGACCGAGCGCCAGCTCGACGCGATTAAAGAGTCAGGCGGCATCGTCGGCGTGAACTTCTACGTCGGCTTCCTGCGGGCTGACGGCGGAGATAGTGCCGACACGCCGATCGCCCGCATCGTCGAGCACTTCCAGTATCTGGCTGACCGGATGGGAGTGGACTATGTCGGCTTCGGGGCCGACCTGGACGGTGCCCGCATTCCCGACGAGGTCCGCGACGTGGCCGGCCTGCCGCGCGTCGTGTCGGCCCTCCAGGCGGCTGGTTTCGACGATGCGGCGCTACGCAAGCTCACCCACGAAAATTGGTTGCGAGTCCTCGGTACAACCTGGAAGTAATCCGCGCGAATCAGGCCACGGCGACCCCGAGTCGCCAGAACAGGAAGCTCCAGATGTCGGTGGCTTCCTCCAGTTGTTTGCTGCGCGGCTTGCCCTGGCCGTGGCCTGCTTCGGTCTCGACCCGCAACAGGATCGGCGCATCGGAACCCGTCGCTGCTTGCAGTTGGGCGGTCATTTTGCGCGCGTGCATGGGATCTACCCGGCTGTCGCCCTCGGCGGCTAGCAGAAAGGTCGCCGGGAACTGCTCGCCGTGCCGCACATGGTGGTACGGCGAGTAGTCGACCAGCCAGCGGAACTGCTTCGCATCGTCGGCGCTGCCGTACTCAGGGATCCACAGCCGCGCAATGCGCGAGTGCTGGTAGCGCAACATGTCCAGTAATGGCACCTGGCAGACTACCGCCTGGAACAGCTCCGGCCGCTGCGTGAGCGCCGCTCCGACGAGCAGCCCGCCGTTGCTGCCGCCGCTGATTGCCAGTCGCTCTGGCCGGGTGACGCCGGTGTCGATCAGCCACTCGGCAGCGGCAATGAAGTCGTCGAACACGTTCTGCTTGTTGCCAAGCATGCCGGCGCGGTGCCACGCCTCACCGTACTCGCCGCCGCCGCGCAGATTGGCAACGGCGTACACGCCACCCGCATCGAGCCACAGCGGCAGCGTCGGCACGAACATGGGCGTTCGACTGACATTGAAGCCGCCGTACCCCGTCAAGAGGGTCGGCGCATTGCCGAGCTCGAGGTCGTATCGGTGGATCAGAAACAACGAGATGGGCGTACCGTCCCGCGAGGTGTACCAGTCCTGGCGCACCTGGTACTGCGCTGCGTCGAATCCGGGCGGCGAATCAACCCTCGCAAAAACATCGGCGCGGCCGGTGTCAGGGTCGACGACGTAGGCCGTCGGGGGTTGGGCGAACGAGGTGTAGCCGAAAGTTATGCGTTCGCCGTCCCATTCGCCGCCAATACCGGTCAGCGAGCCCAGTGATTGCAACTCGACTGACGTCTGGAGCGTGCCGTCCAGGCCGTACAGCCGCAGGTGGGAGGATGCGTTCTGCATCTCGTGCGCCGCAATTCGCCCGGCAACTGCGCGTACTCCAGCCAGGACCCGGTCCTTGCGCTCGGGAAGTACCAGCCGCCATTGCGCGCGGTCCACGTGCTCGGGGTCCACTTCGTACAGCTGCGAGTTGGGTGCGCCAGAGTTGGTATGAACGAACAGGCGATCACCAGCGAACGTCGTCGTGGCCAGGGCCTCGACCCCGGCGTGGACGGCCACGAATCCTCGCTCCAGCTGCCATCGATCGAGGAGGTAGACCTCACTGCGAGCCCAGCCTTGCGAGACCTCTACGACCAGCCAACGGCCGTTCCGTGACAGATCGACGTTGGGCCAATCCTCGCGCGCGCGTCCGGTGCCGAAAATCTCTTCGTCGTCGCGCCAATCCTGGCCGAGCGGATGAAAGAAGACGTGGCGATTGTACATCTCCTCGCCGGCTGGGACGCTGCCCGGCTCCGGAATGCGGGTAACGTAGAAGCCACTGTCGTCGGGTAGCCAGGCGAGACTGGCTGCGCGGGTGTGTGGGATCACGTCGTCCAGATGTTCGCCGCTGGCGACGTCGAGGATGCGCAGCGTGCTCAGCTCGGTACCGCCCTCGGAGAGACCATAGGCCAGAAGGTGTCCGTTCGTGGACGGAAACCACCAATCCAGTGCCACGATGCCGCTGGCACTACGTGCGTTTGGATCGACGATGACTCGCTCCTCGCCGTCGACGCCATCACGATACACGAGGGTTGGTTGGTCCAGACGACCGCTGCGGCGCTGGTAGAAGTGGCGCTCGCCTCGGACCACGGGCGAGCTGACCGAGCCGGTGGTCAGCAGGTGGTCGAGCGCGGCGTGAATCGCGTCTCGTTGCGGGAGTGTGTCGAGCACGGATCGGGTGAACGCGTTTTGGGCAGTCACCCATTGCCGCGTCTCGTCCGAGTCGCCGTCTTCCAGCCAGCGGTAGGGGTCGGCCACCGGCACGTCGTGGAGCATGTCCACCACGTCCTCAGCTCTGGTGCTTGGGGGCCGGGTCATCTGGGTGCCTCTTGTTGTGGTCCGCCTGTGTAATGTAGCCGAACCGGAAGGAGGCCACGCGAAGACTCTGTTGCTCAGCGAGGTGCTCACCACGTCGAAACGCACCATAGCCCGGCGCGGCCGTGCGTATACTCCGGGCGTGCGAAGGTTGGCGCCGGAGCCGCCCAGCAGCGAGATTACCCCCGAATCGGTGTACCTTCGCCGCCGCGAGCTCCTCAAGAATACCGCCCTGGCGGCTGGAACGGCGGCTGCCTTCGGGAGCGGTCTCGTGTGGCTGGTGGGCCAGCGCCCGGCGCCGGATGTTCCAGAACAGCCGGCTCTCGTTCGAGCCGCGGAGGTGCCGGGGGCCGAGACAGCGACGACAACCACGACGACCAGCCCCGGCACCTACGACACGCAAGAGCCGCCCACGCCCTACACCTCGATCACCACGTACAACAACTTTTATGAGTTCGGAACCGGCTACGGAGATGCCGCCCGCAATGGGCATCTGCTCCAGACGCGTCCGTGGACCATCAGCGTCGAAGGCGAAGTCGCTCGTCCCCAGGTAATCGACATGGACACCCTGCTGCAGTGGTTCACGCCTGAGCAGCGTGTGTACCGAATGCGTTGTGTCGAGACGTGGTCGATGGTGATTCCCTGGGAGGGATTCCCGCTGGCGGATCTGATCAAACGGCTGGAGCCGACCGGCAATGCGAAATTCGTGGAATTCACGACACTGCTCGATCCGGTACAGATGCCCGGGCAACGCGACCCCGTGTTGAAGTGGCCGTACGTCGAAGGACTGCGTCTGGACGAGGCGATGCACCCGCTGGCGCTCATCGCCGTGGGCCTGTACGGAAAGGTGCTCCCGAATCAGGACGGCGCGCCACTGCGACTGGTCGTGCCCTGGAAGTATGGCTTCAAGGGCGTCAAGTCCATCGTCAAGATCCGATTTACCGAGACGCAGCCACAGACGAGCTGGGCGCTGGCTGCCCCGCGCGAGTACGGCTTTTACGCCAACGTGAATCCGGCCGTCGATCATCCTCGCTGGAGCCAGGCCACTGAACGGCGGATTGGTGATCTCACCCGGCGCCCAACGCTGCCCTTCAATGGCTACGCCGACCAGGTCGCCGGTCTGTACGCCGGCATGGACCTGCGTCAGAGCTTCTGAGCGGCTGACAATGGTTTCGCAGTCCGGCAGCGCGCCGCTGCCCTGGCTCAAGCCCGGCCTGTTCGTCGGCGCCCTTGCTCCCCTCGGGGTGATGGTTGTCGAGGCCATTCAGGGAACGATGGGCGCCAACCCAGTGGCGGAGGTGGAGAACGTACTCGGTCTCGCGGCCCTAGTTTTGCTGATCGCCAGCCTGGCTTGCACGCCAGCCAGACGCCTGTTCGGTTGGACGTGGACAGCGCGTATTCGACGCGAGCTGGGTCTGTTCGCCTTCTTGTACGTCGCCCTGCACTTCTTCACGTACCTCCTCGTCGACCAGGGTCTGGACGGCGGCAGGCTGGTCGACGACATTGCGAAACGGCCATTCATCACGGTCGGCTTCGCGGCACTGGTGTTGCTGGTACCCCTCGCCCTCACGTCGACAACGGCATCGATCCGGCGGCTGGGCTACCGCCGCTGGCAACTGCTCCACCAGCTAGCGTATGTCGCGGGTGTGCTGGCCGTGATTCACTTCTTCTGGCGCGTCAAGATCGACGTGAGCCAGCCACTGGTGTACGCCGGCATCCTGACGGTCCTGCTTCTGGTCCGCGCCGCCTTCTGGCTTCGCAAGGCCTGGGTCTAACATGTCGGCGTGTCGACTGCTCTCGACCCTCTGGCGCCTGCCACTCTGGATCTTGCCAGGCGCATCAGCACCGCCACGCTGACCAGCCAGCTTCAGAAGCGTGGTTTTGCCAATAGCTTCATGCTGGGCGTCCTGCCGCTCCGACCCGAGACGAGGCTCGCCGGCCTGGCGTTTACGTTGCGATTCATTCCGATGCGCGAAGACCTCGATCCGCCCGGTGAAACCGACAACCGGACAAGCAAGCAACGCCTGGCGGTGGAAGCAGTCGGCCCCGGTGACGTCCTGGTCATCGATGCGCGCGGAGATGTCGGCGCAGCAACACTGGGGGATATTCTGGCGACGCGCATCCAGCACCGCGGCGCGGCCGGGATCGTCACCGACGGCGCCTTTCGCGACACTCCGTCGATCCGCGCGCTCGACCTTGCAACGTACGCGCGGGGACAGAATCCGTATGCCTCCACGCGGATCCACCACCCGCAGGACATCAACGTGCCCATCGGCTGTGCTGGCGTGGCGGTCGTCCCAGGCGATCTGATCGTCGGCGACGGTGAAGGCGTGGTCGTCGTGCCGCGCGCCGTGGCTGAGGAAGTGGTTCGGGCAGCCTTCGAACAGGACCAGCGCGAAACGTTCATCATGGCCAAGATCCGCGGAGGTGCCAGCATTCTCGGCGTCTACCCACCCGATGCCAGCACACTGGCCGAGTACGAAGACTGGAAGCGCACGTCCGGATCGCTCTAAAATCTAAATTAGCCGCGACGATCAGGTGCGGCTACCAGTTGTCGCCCGACCGACGTTCGCACACAATTGGTAGGCCCAGGTCGAGACCCGCGCTCCGTCCGTATCGCAGCACCATCAACCCGTCGTCTTCGTCCGCGGTGCGCAGGAGCGCCGCGCCATCCCGGACGAAGGCTGGCCCTCGCCACGATTCCCACCCGAACTGCTGGTAGAAGCTCTGGCTACTGGTTGACAGGGCGCCCATCTCGAACTCCGTTTGCACCAGGCTCGTCGCTCGGGTCGTCACCAGCCCACCAAGGCCCTGGCGCCGACGGTTCGCCGTCGTTGCGACGCCCTCGACGTATCCGGTCTGAAGCGTCTGCTGGCCTACCTGGAGCACACGCGGAACGACAGCAGCGTGAGACACCGGAGCGTCTGCTTCAAACAGGACGACGCGCCACCCGCCGCGCGTGTGTTCCCAGTCGTCGTCCGAAAAGTCACCAGCGTACGCCTCGAACACGACACCCCGAATCCGGGCAAGCAGATCATCGCCAATTTCGGCGTCGGTCAGGACCCGCGTCTGGAGCACACACGCAGGATGCCATGTCCCAGGCAGATCGTCGACAGCCGCGAGCTGGTGGCCGGAGACTGATCAGCACCAGAATTATCCCACGCCAACGTCTGAGGAAACTCGCGAGCGAGAACTGGCGGCATTGGCCAAAAGCAGAAAGGATCGCGCCGATGCTGATTGCTGAGGGGCTGCAAAAGATGTACTCACCGGACAGCCGGGCTGAAGTCACGTTCGGTGCCGTCGTCATCCGCGGGAGCTGAGAACCGGAGCAACCTGCATCGCAGAGGGGCGGCCGAAAAGTCTCATGCCACGGATGTCGCCCCTCTAGCCCAGTCTGTTTGAACGGAGTTCGGCCGCTGTTAGCCGGTCGCCATGCGCTTGTCGGCCGAACTCCTAGGTGCTGTCCAGGCTTACCCCGAACGGTCAGCCGAGGATTGCTTGGACAGGAACGCGTGGGCCCTGCAGGGTCCCGAGTGTGATGCTGTCGCCTTGGTGGAAAACCTGCACATGCTGGTACGAGTCGCCAGTCGGGTTCTGATAGACAACCACCACGTCCCGCTCGAGGTCTACCAGCCACAGCTCCGCGATTCCGCCTCTCGCGTAGTGCGGCATCTTGATCTGCCGGTCGTACTCGGCCGAAGTATCCGCCACCTCGATCACGAGTAGACAGTCGGCTGCAGTCGGCGTGCCCGACGCATAGTAGTCGGGTCGCAGATGTAAGAGGGCTACATCAGGCTGGGGCACGTAGGCAACGTCGGCGATGATGGGGTCCTGAGCATCGACGATCGCTTGATCCGCAAACAGCCGGCTGAGCAATGCAATAAGCCGGCGTACGCACGCCGCGTGGCGATTGCCGATTGGACTCATCTGAACGATCTCACCGTCGATCAGCTCCAGACGTTCGTCTTGACCGAAGAGGCTGACTTCGATCATCTGGTGATATTCAGCCGCGGTAAAGCGCCGCGGGGTTAGTTGAATCGCCACCTGCTCGCCTCGTGCCACATGATAGCGCCAGTCATCGAGCATCTCTTGGTTGGCCGCCTCGCCGCTGGCTCGATGGCTGGAGCTTCATCTCATGGCTGAGGCTGGCGTGGGCTCCATTCGGGTGACTTTGATCTGTTCCCGGTCGATCAGCTCGCCTATTCGCGGACTGATGGAATTCTTCCAGTGATCGCTCTCGTAGACCTCTGCGTACAGCCGCACGCGCTCGGACTCGCTCTCGAACCGGCGAATCCAGATGAACAGGTCCGTATCTTCCTCCCCGACCCAGCTGCCCATGATGTGCATGCCTTTTGAGGTCTGGAACGGAATGATCTCGCTCTCCATGAGCTGGACCCACTTGTCACGCTGGCCAGGGCGCATCCGGTACTGTCTGAGCTCGAACAGCATTTCTTTCTCCCATCCAAAGGCTGCTCCCAGGTGCGGAGCGACCAACTCAGGATACCGGCTCTGCCTGACGTAGCGCGTTCGAAACAGGCTCGCCTAGCTAGCGGAAGGCGGACAGGACCTCCTCCGCAAAGTGGTGTATGCCGTCCATGTCGTACGGCGATGGCACGTGGAGGATGATCTGCTGGACGCCGACGGATTCGTACGCGTGGATTTGATCGATCAGCTCGGCGGGGCCCCCGCCGAGAATGCGCGCGCGCAGCATGGCCGGGTCGCGACCGGGCGTGGCGTTGACCGCATCGGCGAACCGGGACTCGCGAGTCGAGGCATCCGGAGCCCAGAGAAAATCCACACTCAGGGACCGCGTGATGGCCTCGTACGGGCGGTCGATACGGGCGCAGGCCTCGGCCAACACGGTGAATCGCTGCTGGAGTGAGTCCAACGGTGGCCAGGAGTCGTACACGTCAGCGTACCTGGCAACCAGGCCGATGATTCTGGGCCCGCTGCCGGCAACCAGGATTGGCGGGTGTGGTAATTGAAGCGGACCCGGATTGTTGAACGCCTGGTCAAGCTGGTAGAAGCGACCGGAAAAGCTGGCCGGTTGTGCGTCAGCGTCCCACATCCTGCGGGTGATCTCGAGCGCTTCAGCCAGCCGCGAAACGCGCTCGCCGGCCGACGGCCAGCCGAAGCCATATGCCTGGTGCTCGTTCACGTGCCAGCCGGCGCCGAGCCCGAAGATCGACTTCCCAGCAGTAATGTGATCCAGGGTCGTGGCCATCTTGACCATCAAGGCTGGATTGCGGAAGGTCACCGGACTGACGAGCATGCCGGTGCGCGCGTTGCGCGTGAGTGCTGCCAGAGCGGCCATCCCGACCCAGCCTTCGAAACTGTCGGAGTCAGGCTTGCCGCGCGGTGCATGCACGTGATCGAAGCTCCAGTTAGAGTCGAAGCCGAGCTCGTCTATTCGCAACCAGGCATCCCGCCACTGGTCCCACGTAGCGTCCTGCGGCAGCAGCTGCACACCGAATTGCATTGGCACCTGGATAGGCTACGTCCCTGGCGCCTGAAGCAGCGTAAAATTCTGGGTGGTGAGTCGGACGTGAAGGACACTGAGACAAGTATGAGAACAATCGACCTGCGCAGTGACACGGTTACCCTGCCCTCGCCAGAGATGCGGGCGGTGATGGCTGCCGCGGAGCTGGGTGACGACGTGTACGGCGAAGACCCGACGGTGAATGCGTTCGAGGCACGCGCCGCGGCCGTCCTGGGTAAGGCAGCCGCGGTCTTCGTCCCGAGCGGCACCATGGGCAACCTTCTAGCAACACTCGCGCATACCCGGCCCGGCGATGAGGTCATCTGCGGCCGCTACGCGCATACCTATGTTGCCGAGGGCGGCGGGAGTGCGCGTCTGGCCGGCGTCTCCACGTGGACGGTGCCCCAGGAGCGCGCCAGCATTGCGCCGGAGGCAGTCGAGGCGGGCATCCACCCGGCCGACGATCCGCACTACCCGCGCACGGCCCTGGTCTGGGTCGAGCAGCCCAGTCGGGGTTGGACCATGCCGCTCGATCGACTAGCCGCCGTGTCGGAGGTAGCCCGGCGGCATGGACTGCCGGTGCACATCGACGGCGCCCGGATTTTCAATGCGGCGACTGCGCTCGGGGTCCCGGCGGCCGAGATTGCACGACACGCGGACAGCGTCATGTTCTGCGTGTCGAAGGGTCTGGCGGCGCCGGTTGGCTCCGTCCTGGTCGGCTCGGCCGGGTTCATCACCGCTGCCCGACGGGCGCGCAAGGTCGTCGGCGGGAGCATGCGCCAGGCGGGCGTGCTAGCCGCGGCCGGCCTGTACGCGCTCGAGCACATGATCGACCGACTGGCACAGGACCACGAGCACGCCCGCCGACTGGCCGAGGGTCTGCGTGAGCTGGGCTGGCAGGTAGATCGCGACGTCGTCGAGACGAACATTTTCTGGGTGGCGCCGCCGCTCGGGCAGGCCGTTGCTGACGTTGCCCGGCTTCTGGCGGAGCAGGGTGTGTTGATTACTTCCCCGTATGCAGGCAACTCCATCCGCCTGGCGACGCACTATGGCATTGAGTCCGACGACGTGGAGCGTGCCCGCGAAGCCTTCGCGAGCATCAGTAGCCGCGTTCCCGCCGGGGCACACTGAGTAGTAGCGCGTGGCTGCAAGAGCTAGAGGCGGTACCTGGCGATCTTGTCGGGGTCCGGCTCCACGCCTAGGCCTGGACCAGGTGGAGCTACGATGTCGCCGTCCGCATTCACCTTGAGTGGCTCGGCCAGGTACCACTGGAAGTCCGCCGAGGACATCCCGGGTGGCTCGTGGAGCATCTCGAAG
>JAABUQ010007926.1_pt1 | contig 15143 bp, 3 predicted proteins | sample 5560001 | NCBI WGS metagenome assembly JAABUQ01 (sample SAMN10711888, study PRJNA513371) | rock metagenome | isolation source: Antarctica rocks | place: Antarctica: Victoria Land, Finger Mt nord | collected 2015-12-18 | reverse complement strand
AATCCCTGGCAGCAGCTTGACTGCGCCTGCGCCTGCGCCGACCTACTATGAAGGGCGGCTGTATGCCTCCGAACCCGACGGCAGCCTCTTTGTTAATGATTTCACGTCAGGCCGCAGCGCTTCCAGCGGCGCGAGCATCAAGCTGAACGCCGTAGGGTCTGCCGCCGCCGCGCTGGCAATTCCGACCGGCGCGCCCGCTGTCGGGGCGCTTGCTTCCACGGGAGCCAGCAGCGGCACGACGCCGCAATCCACCGATATTGTGGCGATGGTGCCGACAAACTACGGCCTGTATTCGCTGTTTCTCGGCGCGCGCGGGGAATTGCTCAAAGGCACGACTTCGCCGTTTACCGCCGGTCATCTCCCAAGCGGCGCTCTGATTGACGCCGCCGCGCCTTATCGCGCTTACTCGCTCGCCCCAGCCACGCCTCCCGCAGGTGGCTATGCCACTTTGGAGACAAATCTTGTCCCATCCAGCAGCCCGTCCAACACGATATTTAGTGGGACAGCCTCCACCAACCCGGATTCTGTGTACGCCGATTACGATGTGAACTTCGCCTCCTCTACCAGCCTGACCCGCACCGTGGTCACCTATGGCGGCGCGACCCTCGGCGCTACCGGCACCGGTTCCACGCCTGCTTTGGACCGCTTCGGCAATGCGTACTATTTCGCGTCCGAACCCGGCAAGTCCGTCTACACCGTGCTGGCATGCTTCCATGATGCCCCTAGCGGGCCGCGTCTCCCTTGGCGCTTCCGGCTGCCCAGCGCGGGAGAAGCCATTACGGATGCCGATGGCACCGACTACACGCGGCTTCAGTCAACAAATGGCAGTTTTTCGTTTCAAGGCAAGCCTGTCGTGGACAGCCGGGGCTTTGTGTATGCCCTCGCCACCGACGGCCTTCGTACCGCCGTTCTATGCTTTAACGGCCTGGGCACAGTCACCACTGCGCCTTTGGGCACCGATGTTAATAATGCCTCTCTCACCCAATCGGTAAATGGCACAGCCATCAATGAGTTTGGCGACGGGACGCCCAGCACCCTGCTTTCCACCCAGTACACGCAGGACGGCACGAATGGGCCACTGACCTTCAGCAATTTCGGCACTTCATTGGCAGGCCCGCCCACCACTCTCACGCCCAACCTGAACGAGCCTGAGCCGGTCACCGCCACTGTGGCCGCCTCGCCGACTGCCGCCGGCGCGGCTTTTCAATTGCTTTTGCATACCAACCTCGCCTGGTACAGCATCCTGAAAACCGCCGTGGTGCCTGCCACCGCAACCACTGCCGCCACCGGCATAGACATTGCAATCACGCCTGGTGAGGGCTTGACCAAAGTCGGCAGCGCGTTGTTCTTTGTCGGAGGCGTTGCGAACGGCACAGGCAGCAATCTGTATTCCGTGCCCACCGACCCGGAAGCGGCTGGGTACACCATTGCCAACAAATACGTGGATTCTTTAGTTATTCCGACAAACAGCACCTCCTTTGTCACCGACAGCGGCGACACCGGGGCGGGCGCGACCAGCGCCATCGCAAGCGCCGCCAATGGCGCGCTGATTGTCAATGGAGCCAAGGGCGTCTCCGCCTTCCTCAACCGCACCACGCTGGTCACCGACAACAGCCGCGTCATGGAGCTTAATCAGGACGGCAGCGCGTCCTGGCTGGTGGACTCGACCCAGGGGAACATTGGCCTAGGCACAACCAGCCTGGAACTCAACCGCCCATCCAGCATTACCGAGCTGACGCCCAACGACTACCTTGTCGCCGACACCGGCAACAACCGCGTTGTCCGCTTTGACCGTGCCGGCAAAGTGGTCTGGGAACTCAGCCGCTTTGCCGACACGCAGGATGCCTTGACCACGGCGAACTATGGCAAGACCGGCCCGTTCCTCAGTGCGAGCGAGCCGAACACGCTCAATCAGCCCACCAGCGTCCAGATACGCCAGGCCGTAGAGACCATTGGGACAACTCAGTACAATGTTGTTCACTATTTGGTGTCCGACACGGGAAACTTTCGCATCCTGGACATCGTAGATATTTATGATGCCAACGGCAAGCCGGTCGGCACGCCGCATAACCTGGTCTGGATTAGCCACACGCATGATCAGCAGCAGCGCCAGTACCGCTACCAAAGCGCCGCCTACTTCAGCGCCGCCAATGGAACCACGGCCTATATCGTTGCCCTGGTCACCAATCAGCGCGTGGCCCAGCCGCGCGACGCTCAAGGCAATTTTCTCAACCCGGCGAAAGGCGTGCTTGCCTCAGCCGCCCAGGACTCGCCCGGCGGCAGCCTTGTCCTGCTGGACTACGATCCCGGCTTAGCAAACACGACGACGCAGAAGAACGGCTACATCGCCACCGTGATTGACCACTTCCAGGCTTATCTCAAAAACACGGCTGCCGGTCAGCCTCCCGTCTATGTCTTTGACCTGATGACCGCACTGAGCAATGCCGGGCTGCAAAGTCCCACTGGGGCCGCGACGCCTGACTTCACTGGCGGGATGCCTATTAGCCTTTACATTCGCAACCCGCGCTACTTGAAAGCTTATACGCCCGCTGGGTCAACAGTTGCCCTCAAAGGCCCCAACCTGTTGCTGGCCGACGATAACGGTGTGTTTGATTTAATCTACGATGCCGGAACAACAGGGGCCAATGCCCGCCCCGCGCAATATTTCACGCAGTGGGGCTTCACGCAGGCCGATTACCAAGCATTGAAGAAGCAGGCTGGGCCGATATATCCTGTTCCGACACCGCCTGCTCTCCCGGCGCAAGTTGGGTATGACCGAAGCAGTATTCCGTTTGTGCCGCAAAGCATCCAGCGCACCGCCACAGACACAGTTACCGATGCTGCCGCCGCTCAGCACAACATTGGGCACTACCTAATCACCAACGGCTACAGCAAAGGCAATGCCGCTGATCTCAACGACCCCACTGCGTTTGGCGGGGAAGTGTTTGAGCTGGCTGTCCCGTCCGTAGCGACTGGCGGACCCAGCACATTGGCGACGGATTTATTCAATATGCCGCTTGGTCGAATCACCAACTCTTCGCCGCTGGTGCAGCCGACCTTCGCGTATCGCCTGCAATAAGAGGGCAGGCTGAGAGCAGAGAGCAAGACCGGCAGAGCGGCCCCCCCGCCCTAATAATGGGGAGCAATACAGAGGGAAGGCATGGGCCACACTCTGTATTGCTCTGCTCTGGCTCCCCATTATTGGGGCGGGGGGGCCTCTTGAGGGCTTCTCTTGAGCGTAGACCGCTCGCTGCAAGCCATGACCAACGACGGAAAAAATTGTTCCGTCGTTGGTACGCGCTCGCAACCTTAAAGGCTCGCGCAAGCAATGCCTTTGGAACAACGACATTCTGCTGCAAATCGGCGGCCTGCACGGCGTGTGCCCAGGCGCGCTTTGGAAATAACCTGACATGAATATCTGTTTGCATTCATCATCAAGCCGTTTGTCCGCACTGCTGCGGGCAGCCGCGCTCGCGGCTGTTCTCCTGGCCCCGCACGGCGGCGCGCGGGCACAGCAGGGGCCGCTTGCCACTTCGCCGACGGCCCCGACGCCGTTTAGCTGGTCTACGTTCCACAGCGGCGGTGCGCCGTTCCCGCTTGCCACCACGCCTACCTACCTGCCGCCCAATCCGCTGTCTGCGCAATTGCAGGGAACTCCGACGGGGCTGAACCCAGCAAACAACACGCTGACGGAAATCCCCAGCTTCCTCATCGGCAACTACGACTTCACCAACACGGCGTTCACCAATGGGGCGATTGATGCTAATGGCAACATTACGTTCTTCCCCAACCACTTTGCCGATGACCTGACGCCCGGCACGGGCGGATACCTGAGCTGGTCGGCCCCGTTCACGTTTCTGGCGGCGACTGGACAAACCGCAACGTCACTCGGCCACACCACCATTGTCGCCGATGACAGCCAGACAACAGCGACCACCTACTTCGTTGGCACGCCTGCCGTGGGGACGGTGCCCGCTCTGCCGCCATCGGGGGTGGACGCCGGGTGGACGGTGCTATGGACGACAACCGCAGCCGGCACAACGGCGAACACTTGGGGCGCAACAATCACGGATGTCACGGCAAGCGGCAACCCGTCGCAAACAAACAACGGCACGCCGGAATATCGCCGGCAGCCGGCAGTTCCAGTCGCGATAGGGGCCAAATCGTCCGCAGCGGCAGGCTACCAGACGGCAACCTGGACATGGACTGCGCCTGCGGTGTTTACCGCGCCTGGCGCAGCAGGATTGTACTCGGTTGTCTTCCATCTGCCTGACCCGCAGACCTCGTTCCTCGCGGACGGCACAACCGCCAATCCGAGCTATCCCGAGCGGCGCATTGGCGATGCGCATTATGTCATCACGTTAAACGGCAACGTTGTTTATGACACAGACACGCTGGACAAAAACGGCAACATTGTCAGCCGCGCCGCCATCAGCCAGACCGAAACCAACGACCCGCAGCCGCTGGCCGGGCCATTTGCCCTCAAAGCCACCGACGTGCTGACAGTCACCCTGGACAACACGACCACGCGGCCCATCACCGACGCGGCCCATACCTTTGTGCTGGCCGACTCCGTGTCGCTGGTTCCGACCACAAGCCTGGGCGGCAGCGCGCGCCTGGACGGCTCGCCGACCGCCATCAATGTCACCGACTTTCCCGAAATCGCCAATGCCTTGTTCTATGGCTTCACCGTGACACGCGATCCAACAACAGGGGCGGCAACAGGCCAGGCAGATGACAACGTCGTTCCTTATGGCAACAAAACTATCGACCCGGCCCCCGCAACTGCGACCGCAACGCCCTCGTCCGTTGACGCTGCGCACGCCATCCGCCAACTGGTTTACTTTGGCCGCTACGAAGGCATTGTCCTAACCGACACGGCGGGCGCTTTGGTGGATGCCAACGGGGTTGTCACCACAACGCCGGTCACGCGCATGGTAGGAGCTATCTACTGCGTGGATGGCATCAATGGCGATGTCGTGTGGCGCTTCCAGACATCGGACGTGCTGAACCCCAACCGCACCATCGCGAACCCAAACGGCACCATCGCGAAGCCGAGCGCGCCGGTCTACACCACGCCCGCCATCGCGCGGCTGAACGTGCTGGTGAACGGCACAGTGGAAACCAAGCTGTGCGTGGTCGCCGCCGACGACAACGGGTTGGTCTACTGCCTGGATGCTATCGGCAACCGCAACGGCACAGACCACAACGCGCCCGCTGTGGGGGCGCTCGCTGCCGTCCAGGCCACCACCGACATTGAGCCGCTGTACAACCAGCCTATTTATAACCCTGGCGCGGGCGTCAACACAGGCAGCGCGCAGGACTTGCAGGGCGGCCATGCCCATGTCGGCAACACGACCGCGTATTGGGTGTACCGGCCTGATGCTGCAAGGCCTCGTGTCCTGCCGCCCGCCACTGGGAGTACTGCCACGCCGCCCGCCACGAAAAAGATTGACCCCACCAGCGACCTGCCCGTGCCCGCCGCCTTCGGCCTAGCCTCGCCGACTATCTACGTCAACCCGAACACAGCCACACAAATAGGTACGCTCGCGCCGAATGGCACTCCTACCGCCACCGATCCCGCCACTGTAGCGCCTAACGGCATCGTATACATTGGCAACAGCAACGGCACGTTGTACAAGCTGGACGCCACCGGCGCGGCAGTGACTGAAACCACGCCCACGACAACCACTGTTCCGGGCAGCGGCATCTTCTACAGCACGGGTGAACAGTACAACTACGTCCTGCCCATCTCGCTGGGCGGCTATAACCCATCGCAGGCATTGACGACGCCCACGCCACTTCCCACGCCGACCACGGCCTGGTGGTTCGCGGTCAACAAAGCGTCCACCAACGACACAACGCAGTCCACCAATGTCGCCATCACCAGCGCACCGTCCATCTACCAGCCCGCCTTTACGCCAATAGCGTCACCGCCCCGCTCCATCTATTTCGCGACAAGCAACGAGACAACCAACGTCGGCAATGTCTTTTCCGTGCAGGATGACGGTGTAACGAGTGGCCCGACCAACCCAAGCGCCCCCACCACGACATTAACGCCTGGCAGCACCAACTACAACCTGCTGGCCCGGCCCACGTGGTCGTTCCCGAACGCCTACACGAATACAGGGGATAAGATTGTCCACGCCGCACTGGGAAGCATCAGCGGCTCGCCGGTTGTCTTCACCAACCCTGACACCAGCAACAGCACCAGCGTGTACTTTGCCGCCGACATGGGGCCGGAAGGCTACCGGGCGGAGCGTACCGCGCCTGCCGAGAACGGGCGCATCTGGTCGGTAGACGCCGCCACGGGCACGACGCAATGGGCCTACCCGGATACGGTTGACCCGAACAAAGACAACGTGTCGGGGGCGCAAACCACCATCGGCGGAAACACGACTGCCGCCGACCCCTTGGGTACGTTCCGCAATGCCACGCCTGCCATTGGCATCGTGCAGTTCCCGGCCTTTATTGGGTATGGCACTACCGGCACCACGCCGTATATCCACACGGACGCCGTCAACACCGCCAACGTCGTGAGCGCACGAGTGCCTATGCTGTATGTCGGGTCGCGCACCGAAGCCCTGGACAGCTCCAACTTCTACTCGCTAGACCTGGACGGGATTAATGACAATCAGCGCAACATCCACTTCATCAGTAATGTCAACAACACGACGACCAACATAGCTCCGGTGGGACAAACCTACGGCCCAGGATTTGAGTCGTCCCCGCTGCTGGTGACCAACCCCGGCCCCACATCAGGCGGCAATGGCGGCGTGGTGTTTATGGCGGGAAGCGACAGCACCTTGAACGAGATCAGCGCCACGCCCACCACCGATATTGGCGCAGACTCCATCAGCCCGCAGTTCACGCTGTTCGCCGCAATCTCCGGCTTTGGGGCATTCGCCTCTCCCGCTATCGCTGGCTACAACGACGTTGGCCTGCAAACAGTCGCGGCGGGTGCGCCTCAGTTTGATACGGACTGGGTGTATGGGGCAGACAGCACCCTGGGCTTCGCGCGCGGTATCACGCCTGGCAACCGCACCGACACGGGCGGCACCGTGGACTATGGCACCGATGGCCCCGGCCCGAGCAGAGAGCGCCCCAACGCCGTGCCGCAGCAATTCCCGCTGCACGTTTATCTGTTTGACAACAAGGGCACGCATGACCCTAAATCCACAGACATGAGCAAAGCCAACAAGATTGGTGAAGCTGTTGCCGCGTTTGAGTGGGGTGAGAAGCTCTACATTCGCGTATCCAACGTCGTGCCGCCCAACCCGCCAACAGCCGCAAACCCGGATGGCGACCTCACGCGCTTCATGGCCGACCCCGACGATAAAACCGTGTACTACACCAACGGCGGCTCTGTCCAAGTTCAGCTCTCTGATATTGATGCGAGTGGGAAGATTGTTACAGGCCGTGGCGCAGACATCGCCACCATCAACACCAATGTCCTGGCAGACCTGACAGACCCCAACAGCAACGGCTTTGTCAAGGAAACCGGGCCAGGAGTGGAGGATGACAACCTGCATGGCAGTCTGCTGAAGGACAACCTCGGCACAGGCAGCCTGTACCTAGGCGCAACAACCTACGCCATCGGGGATGGCTCCAGCCGCAAGAACACGCCCGGCTCCCGCCGCCAGATCATCTCCGCCACGCAGACCGTGGAAGCGCATAACGCCACAACAAAAGCTTTCCTGCAAACCGTTGTCCTGAAGGTGGATGTCAACTCCGGCCCCAGCAGCTTCCGGCGCGGGCGGAGGATTATCCGTATTCCCAAGATAGACCAGCCCACATTTGCCGTGCTCAACCCGCTGGCTGTGCGTGGCGGTGGCCCCAATATCCCTCTGAACGGCTCGCCCAGTGTCAACCAGATCAACGAGATTGCCGGGCCGTTCTACGGCATAGACACCAACCCCGCTAACCTGACGGTGGATGACCTGGAAGCCTATGTTAACGGGAACAACGCCTACACGTCCACCACCGACATTCCTGTCAGCGGGTCGCTTGCGGGCGACAAGCACGCAAAGCACTTCCGGCAGGTGACCACGGCCACCACAGACATCCCGCACGGCTCGCTGGGCAACAACAGCAACCCCCCCGCTACGCAGCGCGCCGCCGGTTTCCAAAGTGACCGCAATGCAGGAGATCGGCTTAATGCAGACACGCATTTCAGCACCTACGCCTTTGATGTGGCTGACCGCAGCGTCCTGGGGCTGAACGGCGGCCAGATTAGCAACGTGACTGTCCAGACTGCCCCTGCCGAGTGGAACGACAACAACACCAGCTATGCCGGGCCAGGCGCGGTCGTCAACCCCCTGCCCTGGGACGACACCCCAACGGGTGCCCGCGCCGGCAGCAACAGCAGCGTGGACTACCCGAACATCGGCAAGCAGCGCGTCGCCCACACGCTTCATGGCACCGCTAGCGATGGCGTCTCGCTGTCCGACAACGGCGGGACGCTGGACGCCACAATAGCGCCAGCTGGAACCGCTCCTGCCGACCGTAAGGTGCAGCCGGACAGTGTTGAAGTGGAAGTCAGCGTGCCCAAGTACCAGCCCGCCAACCTGCAATTGTACGACCAGACAGCAGGGCGCATCCCGCCATCAGGGTTGACATCAAGCACGCAGACTGTCTACCCCATGGGCTATGTCGCTCGCGAGACAGTCTATGTGGACAGCAACCACAACCACCGCCGCGACGACGGCGAGGCCTTCCGCACCTTCCGCGTCATCACCGGCGTGCCTGTGGACATGACTATGACCATGGCCTCGCCGACCATTGACCTGGGCAAGCTGCCCCAGACCTTCGGCGTACAAACAGAGGCCGCCACCCCTTTAGGTGCCTTTATGCCATTCCAGGCCACGACGGCATTGTCGGCTGCCGGGGCAGGCTACCAGAAGTACTTCAAGCAGGTGATTGCCCACAACGAAGGCAACATCAACCTGCTCAATGTTCACTTTGACCAGAAGTTGCTCCGCTACAATGCCGCCGCAGGTGGGGGCACCACCTTAAGCGCCCTGCCGTTCGGCTCCGACGCTCTGGACGCACAGGCCGTCCTCAACGCCTTTGACCTGAACGGCGTCACTGGCCTAACCACCAACACTGACCCGCGAAAGTATATCCTGCGCACATCGCTGGACAGCGACCTTGCGCCCTACAACCGCAACCCGTACCTGGCAGCCCAGAATGGAGCCGCCTATCCGGGCGCGACGTTCCACAAAGCCCGTGTGTCGGATGCCAACCCGCCCACTCTCACCGTGCCGGACGTGCCGCATGACAACGCCGGGCCATACAGCCTGCCCGTTGCTCCTCCTGGCCCGGCGACTGTGCCTCCGACTACGGCAGACTTTCCGGTGTTGAGCGGAACCCCTCTTGCGCCTGCAAATTATGGGAAGCCTTACATTGGTCTTGCCGTTCCGCTAGGGACGCCGGTCGGCAACTATGCGCAGGATGTGCGGCTCTTTGAGGGCATTGACCCTTATGTCAAACCCGCCAATCTCGGCGCTCCCGGTTACCCCGACATTCAGGGGTCGGGAAGCTACCTCTATAAGCCGCTGTTCCCGCCTGTGTATGGAGGCGTTGTGGTGGACGGCACGACTACGCCCACGTCGTCCACTACCGACATGCTGACAACCATCGGCAGCGCCGTCACGCAGCCGTACAGCAACCCCATGCGTGTCCGCGCCTCCATTGTGGAAACGCGCGTCACTGACGGCGCGACTTACGGCAACCTGCCGCAGTTTGATATTTTAGGCTCCAATGGCACAAACGGCACGGCGGACTTCCTGCCGGTCGCTTTCCGCAACACGTTCTGGAGCGGGGGCACGGCCTCCGGCAACAGCGCCCTGAACCTGTACTGGACATCGTCGCGCAATAGCACCGCCACCGCACCCTACGCGCTGATTGGCGCACATGCGCCCTTTAGTGTCAGCACGACGACACCCAAGTATGGCTACTTCCAGGCAGACACCAGCACCGGCCGCTGGTACGACCCAATTGCTAGTTTGGCCGTGCCCGCGACAGGCAGCGTCAACACAGCCATCAGTATCGCTCCCGACCAGCATCTGCTGACCGGCACAAACTTCAGCAGCGACGGCACCGCCTATGCGTTTGTGCAGAACGTGGTTGCAGGAGGCGGTACCACGGCCTACCAGAACAACCTATACTGCTACCCGGTAGATACGGCAACGGGAAACATCACCGGCAGCGGGGTGGCTGTGGACACAGATACGCGCCAGTCTAAGTTCGGCGCACGCGGCTTGAAGTTCAACGCAACCTTCACTGACCCCCTGCCGCCAGCTTCCGGCACGACCCATGCGACTATCACAAACAACTTGTGGGTCTTCTGGAACGGCGGTGCGCGTGGACGCTCCACCATGTACTATAGCTCGGCAGCGGTGTCCGGCGGGAACCTGCCCACCGCGTTTGGCCTGATAGGGGCGCTGCCGTTGCCGCCTGGTCTGTCCGGCGCGTCCGACCCCAGCGCTGTTCTAACCTACACGACGCCGCCGGGCGGCGCGACCGTGCCTGCGATTGACATCACCTACTCAGGCACGAATGCGGACGGCAACACGGATGTTTATGTCAGCCGCTACCTGCCCTACTTTGTGCGCGCTGCGAATGGCACAGCTTCCAGCACGGTGGGTCTTGCCTTGACGCCCAGCCCGGCCATTACCGAGCAACTGCTGCCGGATACGGGGCATCAGTTCTACCAGGCCCGCGATGTGGCCTGGGCGCGCGCCGATACGCTGGACGTTCAGGTAAACAATGTCTCCCTCCTTCAGGACATTACCAAGACCAAGAACGCCGACGGGTCTTACCCTCTCTATGCGGGCATCAGGACAAGCTACGACAACGCCACCGGCACTGTCGTCTACACCAACATTCCAAACGACACGGCCAGCGGACGGAACTTGTTCCCTGTCAGCAACGGCAAAGTCACTGTTACCGCGATCTACGCCGACCTGGTGCGCGGGCGCGTGCGGTTTGGCACCAGTTACACCGGCCCCGGCGCAAGTGCAGGCGGGGCGAACTTTACCCGTGTCGGCGTGCCGCTGCCGGATGGCTTGCTCATCGCGGCAGCGTTCCAGCCCCAGGCGCGGCGCATCACAACCGACCGGCGCGCGGACACCGAGCCTGTCTCGTTTATTGACGAAGCCTTTAAGCCCAACGAGGCCAACTTCTACAATGACAGTCTGCGCGCCCAAGGGCCATTGCCTACAAATGCTAACGCCGATGTGGCGCGTGTCTCCACCGCCCGCTACTGGTTCATTTGGCGCAAGAGCGCCGCGCCGGGCACGACCACCACGCCGACGCTCTACACCAAGACGCAGCGCCTCACTGTTTACCTGCATGGCCCTGCGCCGACCAACAGCCCGGTTCCTATTCAGCTAAACGCAACGACGCGCCAGCCGATTGTGACAGTCACAGACAATACGACAGGCACGACCCTGTATGACTCAGCTGCACCAGGCAGTGCGCAGGTGGACGTAGACTGGGCGCGAGGCCGCTTGTACTTCCCTCTGCGCGACACCAATAATCATGCCCTGGAAGGCGACAGCGTCAGCGTACGCTTCACTTACGGATATGACGCACAGGGAAAGCCTCTCACGAACACTGTCAACGATAACATCCACTGGCTGGATGAGCTGCGCTACAACGACCCTGCCGCGCAACCGACCGCCGGAGACCCCTCAACGACAGTGGACACCAATGAGCATGCCGTGCCTATTGATGTCGCCATCAACGAGGGTAGTCCGTCTGCCTTCCTCGACCCGCTTGCTTATGCGGATGCTGTCAATGGAGCCTACAACCCGTTTGACTCCACGACTACGGCCTCGCTTATGCCCAAAGACCAGCAGCCGCACAAGGTTTGGCTGTTCTGGAACAGCACCCGCAGCGGCACGGCGGATGTCTTCTACGAGACCATAGACCCGCGCTTCTCGGCCAACCCATAAGGAGAAGGCCGGGAGGGGGTTTGCCACACAGCAAAACGCCCGCCGTAAACTTTGGTTTACGGCGGGCGTTTTTGTTTGCTTGTCACGCGGCTTGGCTACTTCTTGGCCCCGGCAGGCAGCAGCTTCTTCAGGCGGCTGAGTTCATCGCGCAGTTCGGCGGCACGCTCAAACTCTAGGGCGCGCGAGGCCTGCTTCATTTCTTTTTCTATATCAGCCAGCGCGGACATTAATTGGTCTAAGGGCAAAGTGTCCGGGTTGCGCTCGCGGGAAACGTTGTAGAACGACTTCTGCTCGGCGATCTTTTTGGCTTCAATCACCTCGCGCACGGCTTTGTTAACCGTGTATGGCGTGATGTTGTGCTCCACATTGTGCGCGGTCTGGATCGTGCGGCGGCGGTCGGTCTCGTCCATCGCCCGCTGCATGGAGCCGGTGATGTTGTCCCCATACATAATCACCTGCCCGCCGAGGTTGCGGGCGGCCCGGCCTATGGTCTGCACCAGCGACGTTTCCGACCGCAGAAAGCCTTCTTTGTCGGCATCTAAAATCGCCACCAATGAGACTTCTGGCAGGTCCAGCCCCTCGCGTAGTAGATTAATGCCGATAATCACATCGTAAATGCCCAGGCGCAGGTCGCGCAATATCTCCGTGCGCTCCAAGGTATGCACGTCCGAGTGCAGGTAGTTGACTTTGATATTCAAGTCCAGCAGATACTCGGTCAGGTCCTCCGCCATCTTCTTGGTCAGTGTCGTCACCAGCACACGCTCGCCGCGCTCCGTTCGTGTGCGGATTTCGCCCAGCAGGTCGTCCACCTGCCCCTTGGTGGGCCGCAGAATAATCTCCGGGTCAATCAGGCCCGTGGGACGAATAATCTGCTGCGCGATCTGCGTGGAATGCTCTTTCTCAAATGCGGCAGGCGTCGCGGACACAAACACGCACTGCCCGACACGCTCCTGAAACTCTTCAAAGCGCAGGGGCCGGTTATCCGCCGCCGAGGGCAGGCGGAACCCGTGTTCAATCAAAGTGTCTTTGCGGGCCTTGTCGCCGTTGTACATGGCCCTGAGTTGCGGCAGTGTCTGGTGAGATTCATCTATTACTATAAGATAGTCTTTGGGAAAGTAGTCCAGCAATGTATTGGGGGCCGTGCCTGGCGCGCGCCCGTCAAACCAGCGCGAATAGTTTTCAATGCCCGAGCAGAAGCCGACTTCGCGGATCATCTCTAGGTCAAAGCGCGTCCGCTGCTCAATGCGCTGGGCTTCCAGCAGCTTGCCCTGCTTCTTGAACCACTCCACGCGCAGGTGCATTTCCTCTTCAATGCCGACGAGTGCATGGTCTATCCGCTCCTTGCCCGCGACAAAGTGCGAGGCTGGAAAGACCGTAATCTCGTCCTTGCTTCCCAGCAATTCGCCCGTCAAGGGGTCCACTGTCGTGATTTTCTCCACTTCGTCGCCGAAAAACTCCACGCGCACGATAATCTCTTCATCGGCTGGCTGCAATTCCAGCACGTCGCCGCGCACCCGGAACGTGGAGCGCGTCAGGGCGATGTCGTTGCGGTTGAACTGCATGTCAATCAACCGTCGCAGCATGTCGTCGCGGTCGTATTCTTTGCCCCGCTCAAACTTCAAGATGATGCGCGAGTATTCTTCCGGTGCGCCCAGGCCATAGATGCACGAGACCGATGCGACAATAATCACGTCCCGCCGCTCCAAAATCGCCTGCGTGGCCGAGTGGCGCAGCCGGTCAATCTCGTCATTGATAGCGCTGTCTTTTTCAATAAACGTGTCCGTGCTGGGGATATACGCTTCGGGCTGGTAGTAGTCGTAGTACGACACAAAATACTCCACGGCGTTCTGCCCAAAGAAGTCCCGGAACTCCGAGCAGAGCTGCGCGGCCAGGGTCTTGTTGTGCGCAATCACCAGGGTGGGGCGCTGCACTCGTTCCACCATGTTCGCGACCGTAAACGTTTTGCCTGTTCCCGTCGCGCCCAGCAGAGTTTGGTACTTGTCGCCGCGCTTTAATGCCGCCGTCAGCTTGTCAATCGCCGTCGGCTGGTCGCCTGATGGCGTGTACTTGGAAATGACTTTGAAGTCGGTCACTGGTGCTTGCCCTCCTTAGATAACACATATTCAACACATTTTGCGGGCTGTTCGTGCCCAAACCCATGTTCTCTATTGTACCCGTTTTGCGCGTCGCCTGCGAGTGTCAAGGGAGTTACCAAGGCTGACGCCTCGTGTACCAGCGACGGAACAAAATTGTCCGTCGTTGGTTGTGGCTCGCAACGCGCAGGAAACGCCTTAGCAATGCCGCCGCCACGCCCTGCCAAGCAAAGCGAACGAAGGGAAACAACGGGTGGACTAGCCGGGCCAGCGCGCCCCGTGCATCCAAACCCAGCCGATGCGCGCAGCCCCAAAGCCGAGCAGCAGCACCAGGCCCGCCAAACTCCACCGCCCGGACAACGGCCCTGATGCCCTCGCGATAGGTTCGTTTGCCAGCCATGCCCAGCCGCGCACGGCCCAGGCCCCAAAGCACAGCGCGTACAGCACAATGCCCAGCGGGTGCCAGTGCAGCGACGCTGCCACCTGCCCATGCCCCAGGCACACAAACGCCCGCGTCAGGCCGCAGCCGGGGCACGGCAAGCCCGTGAGCAAATAAAACGGGCAGACGGTTGGCAGATGCGCGATGCGCCCGTCCGTGCCCGGCAGGGGCAGCAGCACGCTGAGAGCCAAAACTCCCGACAGCCCCACGAACGTTATAGGAAAACACCGCTTCGTCATTGCGGGGGCCGTGGCTGGCGCGGGGTGGGGGCCGACGGTGCGGGCGGCCACTGCCCCGCCAGCGAAGGGCTTGACGGTGGCAGACTAGCGCCTGCCTCCCAAATCTTATTGAGCAAGTCCTGCTGAATGAGCGGATTAATCAGGCCGACGCTGGCAAAGCCTCCGACGCCGAGCAAGTCCAGCACCAGGTACAAGACCGAATTGTCGGTGGCGGGCAGCCCCACTCGCGCGCACATTTCCGCCGTGCGCTTGCCGATTTGGTAATCCCAGTAGATGTTATATATACCGCAGGTTACAATGTGCAGCACGACCGCGAGGGCGGGAGGCGTGTCTTCGGCCCCCAAGAACTCCTGCGTTTCTTCGGTGGCCTTGTAGATAAAATACAGGTAATACAGGCCGCAGGTGACAAAAA
>JAABUQ010007924.1_pt1 | contig 15145 bp, 18 predicted proteins | sample 5560001 | NCBI WGS metagenome assembly JAABUQ01 (sample SAMN10711888, study PRJNA513371) | rock metagenome | isolation source: Antarctica rocks | place: Antarctica: Victoria Land, Finger Mt nord | collected 2015-12-18 | reverse complement strand
TGGACGCCTTGGCCTGTGACTGTTTAGCTGGCGTGCTTTGGGAGGGGGGTGGGAAGGGGGTATCGTGGGAGAGTTTGGGGTTTACCGGGGAAGAAGAGGGCAGTTTTAGGGCTGGGGGGAGGGTTGGTGGAGAGGCATCTTCGTGGTGGGAGAGCATCTGCTAGGTGGGTGCGTCCCTTCGACAGCGCGTTGGGACCGAGGGGTAAGATACCATTGTGGGCAGGGCTTGGGATTGCCCGCTTCATTTTTGGGAATTGGAGTAGTAGGCCTCCTAGGTGGATGTGCAATATGCATCTCGATCACCATTCTCGGTGTAAGGGTCAAGCGTTTGTATACATAGCCAACAGCTGTAGATGGTCAGGAAGTGAAACCTCGGAAGTGAGACTCGGAAGTGCGCAATGAATTATGTAACTCCGAAGACTTTCTCCGCGTATGATACCTTACATTGTTACTACACCAAAGGCCGGACAGGAACATGGGAATATTGACAGTAGACCACATTAGATGTAATGATGCTGTCCGCAGTGGTGCGAAGAGTCCCTGTTCCCCAGTATGCAGACATGGCGCATAAGTGATATTGATGTCTTCCTATGCTTGTTTCTATGAACGCACGCAACCTTGCAGAGCTATCGTAAGTATGTCTGAGCAAATAGGGTATACTGCGCAACGGAGCTAAGCCAGCCAGAAGCACGAAACCCATTCTCAAGCCGACATGCCGTAATGAAGTTCCACCATGCACTTCAAGCCCTCAACATCATTTGTTCTTCTCTGGCAACTGATACGCCAAATCATCTGCCTGCAGCTCATCTATATCCATGCTATCTCCATCCATCGAGGTAAGCCTCCTCATTCCTGCTCGAGACTCACGACCGACCAGAAAGAGCCCACTGCCTGGGCGAGGAAGCGAAGATCGTTTGCCGACTATCCCTCGTGGCCGTGGCCTTTTCACCTCGTAATCATCTTTGCCCTCTACTGCCTTTCCTTTACCAACATCAAAGATGCTCAATCCCCTGCCTCTGCTCACCGTCCGTCCGAGAGGGGCCAGTCTAGCGTTCTTGTTCTTTGGGGAAAGCGGAGCTCGTTCGTCGTCTCTGCCGAGTTGATAAATGGCATCAGCCAGCATTGTTTCCTCTTTGGACGACGTCCTGGCTTCTTTTGGTGCTGGTGAAAGGTGAGAACGGAGATCTGCCCGAGCACTCTTTCTCTTGACGCTAAGACTACCATCTGTGACCGTTCTGGAATTAGTGGACTGGCATAGGGAAATCTCATCTTCGCTGCGGCCTTCGAAGCTGAAGTCCAGAATGGACGGACTTTGTGAAGGGGCTCTCTTGTTAGTACCAAGGAAATGAGGCTCTAATCTGATTTGCGGAGTCGAGTGGGCAACAGGGCTGCTGGAAAAGAAGCCCGTGTCTGGATGCTGAGCCAAGCCAGATATCAAGTTTGAGAATTTGTTCTTCGGTACTGCTAGGTGATTGTCGACGTCTGACGTACCATCAATCTGATCGCTGGCCGGCGAGATTAACCCTTGATCAGCGGTCTTACTATTGAGCCTGCGTTTGTTGAAGTCAAAATTAAAGCCGGAATAATACCGGGGACTCAAACAATCATTCATTTCCTTTTCATCGGAGAAGGGGTCGTCGAGTGATTCTGAGCGAGTTCGAGACTTCATACTCTCGTAGACTGGTAGAGGCCGGCGAGGTATGTTACCATCTCCTGTCAACAGCTGAATCTTTGGGTTGCTTAGGTTGGCGCCCTCGGCAAGACGCCGCTCCAGTCGTGTTTTTCGATCATGATCCGGATTTTCACGGCTAGAGGGTGGATCACAGTGATGCCCAGAGTAGAGAGGATTGAGGCTAGGCTCGTTGATGTGTCGAGATTCGTCACTGCTGTTGCTGCGGCTCAGACGTTCCTTCAATGCACGGGTTGCTCTCCCGAACGCTTTTCTGCCACGCTGAAGAGGGGTTGGTCTAGCTGATACGTCGTTATATACAGCTGCCTTCCGTTTCGTTTCCGCTTCCTGGGCCGAAGCTTGCTGCATTAAATTGGACAGCTTCCGATTGAGTTCAGCGGCATCTGATTTCGTTGTCTTGGTGCTGGTTACTTCCGAGGCCGAACGAGATGATGAAGATTTGATATCCGTGTTCCTCGCCATATGGAGCATATCTTGAGGGAAGGGGCGAGAGATCACGGGCTTTGCAGCACGGTTCACGCCCTGTGCCGGCACTTTCAGATTGGTCGTCTTCGTGGCAAGAGCCAGCCTGGGCATCTTTTCGATTTGATCTATTGGAGCGTGATCGTGTGGAATTGGCGGTAATGGTTTGTCGAGGTCCTCTGCCATTGATGTGTTGGATGTGCTGGAAGTGGGCCGAATTGGATGCTCGAGAAGGATCTGACTGTGTAGTGAAGCAGCCCTTACAGGCTGGCGTGGAATGTGGTCGAGGAGTGCCTCGCCAGCAAGCTCATCAACGCTTTCGTCATCGGTTCTACCACGAGCTCCGGATGATTGCATCATTACTTTTGCATCTCCACGACTCGTTTTTGCTGTAAATGTGTCAGGAGTGTTTGATGATAATTGATGGTGAACTTACTGGAGAGCTGCTCCTGCTCTACTTTGGTATCTTGGAAGATGGAGAAGGACGGAAGCAATGCCTTCTTCCTCTTGCCATAGGTTGCCATGGCTCTGATGATTACTTGGCCTTGATGATTACTTGGCCTGTAGATAGACTAGAGCATGATAAGAGACAGACGGGAATCAGTGAAGCGGAGATGATGGCACTGTTCTCACTTTCTTCCGTGGTCTTGGATGAATAGGGGAGGGATAACTCGGGAAGGAACAATGGCAATGGACACCTTTTCTCCTTCCTGATGATCACTGCCTACTGATGATAGAGGTAGAATCTCGAGGGGTCACGAAAATTACAGAGGGCAAGTGCCCTTTCTGCTTGGTCCCTGATATGGATCATCATGGAGAGTGAAAGATGGGGATGCCAAGCTCACTCCGCTCCGATCTTCACACAGTCTCATGTACACCGCTCAATGACGTAAGAACACAAATCGCATCATGTGAATGGGGGCTACCCACGTAGGCCAACGCGCATACTGGCTATCAGACAGCCTTGGACAGGAATTGTGTGCTCTTTCTGCCTCGTCGCCGGTCTTCATGACTGCAGGTACTCGGTCTTGAAGTTCATACATCCTCACCCCGTCAAAATTCGAGGCAGCACACGCAGGCACTCGCAATGTATCCGTTCTTTTCCTCTGCTCATAGACCCCATCACTCGTAATGGATATCAAGGTCAGCACTGTCAGCATATGGCTCCCTGGCTCGCACAGGAAATATAAAGAGTATGTCGGTTGATGAACGAGGGTAGTGATGGGATAGTAGTAGATATTTCATCCTCGGTAACCCCAGATTCCCGCATGTGATCAATTCCCATTCCCGACATGCCATTTTCATAGGGCTGACATTGAACCAATCAGCATCGAGTAAATTCGGTAAATGTCATCAGCAAAAGTGAGGTCCTCGGCTCTTTGGTCTTGGGCTTCACTGTGTCTTGTCTTTCGAGCTTCGAGTTTGCTGCATCGACGAGATTTCCATTGACGGCGGCGATCGGAATATAGAGGCGAGGCCAATATTCCTACATTTCATTCCAGACCCTTCGTGCCATCTTCTCGAACAATCAAACGTTCATTTTTCCGCCGCCACTCTGTGCACTCGACCTTCATTATAATTAGAGCACCTCCGCTGTCATGTCCTTCTCCACCTTGGTTTCCGACATTGCTTTTCGAGACAATGACCGCAGCGACCGCACATCACACCCTTCCAGACCTTCTTTGGCCTCAACAAGCGGGTCATACGCCAGATCATACGCAAGCACCGGCGCCACCAGCGTTAGCATATCAGGAGATATCTCCAGTCAACTACATGGAGGCTACAGCCACCCACTGGCGCGGTCATGGCAAGCTGAGAGACAATTGACCAAAGTTCGGCTCTTATTAATTCCAAGGCTTGTCAGCCTGCTTACAACTTGACAGTCAATGCTCATCTACCCTCTATTCATCTCCGACCAAGACAACGAAGAAACCCTCATCCCCTCTCTCCCGAACCAACATCGCCGCGGCATCAGCAAACTAATTCCGCACCTCGAACCTCTTATAGCTAAGGGTCTTCGCTCTGTAATACTTTTTGGTGTTCCGATCGCCCCAAACGCCAAAGACGCTCTTGGCACCGCAGCCGATGACCCACAAGGCCCAGTCGTACAGACAATTCGCCTACTGCGAGCCCGCTTCCCTCAACTGTTCATAGTGGCCGATGTCTGCCTCTGCGAATATACTTCCCATGGCCATTGTGGCATCCTTCGAGACGACGGAAGTCTCAACAATACCCTCTCGGTGGACCGGATAAGTGATGTAGCCATGGCATACGCGGAGGCAGGGGCTCATTGTGTGGCGCCGAGCGACATGAACGATGGGCGTATACGAGCAATCAAGTTAAAACTGATCGAAGCTGGAATTGCACACAAAGTCGTCTTGATGTCCTATTCGGCCAAATTCTCGGGCTGTCTCTATGGTCCCTTTCGCGATGCTGCTGGCTCATGCCCGTCTTTCGGGGACAGGAAATGCTATCAATTGCCCCCTGGCGGTCGAGGATTGGCTCGCCGAGCCATTTCTCGAGATATTCAGGAAGGTGCAGACATCATTATGGTGAAGCCTGCGAGCTCTTATCTTGATATCATCAGCGATGCCAAAGAGATCGGGAAGGATTTGCCAGTAGCAGCGTATCAAGTCAGTGGGGAGTTTGCCATGATTCATGCAGCTGCCAAGGCCGGTGTCTTTGATCTGAAGACCATGGCGTTTGAGAGCACAGAGGGCATTTTACGGGCTGGAGCCTCAATTATCGTTTCCTATTTCACACCGCAATTTCTAGACTGGTTGAGTAGTTAGAGGACCACGTTGATTCTTAGATAAAGGCCGATTTGACATCGAATCACAGTAATACTATATAGTATTTGCTGTATAGAACTCTCCGAAGGAATTGATTATCGAGATTCTCCTCTAGATGCTCATACATAGTAGATGAGCGTTTGACTGTACCTGCAAGCGACACTGTACGAATGCGAAGTAACCTCACATGTCATATGTGTATAATTCGTTCAGTGCCCTGGTGTTGCATTCACTAGCGTAACTATATCGGCTTGAAGTCCAGCTCGAACATTCAGATCTATCCTCTTGAGGACACGATGCACTCAGGAGTGTTTCAATTCGCCCGAGACTCACGTTGTACAGTCAGAGACATTATGGATCGAGAAAGGGTCTCATCGGCGATGTTCAGGTGGAAGCGGCCCTTGGCTGTTGACATCATGGCCCCAATATCCACTGACGTAGCTACCTGAGAGCAGTCATCTCAAATTTTGCATTTCTATGTCCCACACTTGATAATTCTCCTTCATAAGACCAATCGATTTCCTTTGGCAACTCTCCCCATAGGAAAAGAGTTGAACTTTACATTTACTTCGAAACCCTTAACTTGTTACCAGAAGAATCAAAAGCCCACCATGGAAGCCGCAAAGAACACAGTCAAGAGTGCTGTAGGCAAAGACTCCCAATTCCAAGCCGGTATATTCCCCCCCATCCCAATTCCCAATCCCCCCTTCTCACATCCCTTTCAGGCCACCAAGTCCCCATCCAAGACATGGACCAACCAAGTCTCCAAAAAGACATGAAGGGCCCTGACCCTGCAGACACCCAACTCCCCACCGAAGATGGCGGCTACCAGACCTACAAAGCAGCCGGAAAGCTGGAAGGCAAGAAAGCAATCATCACCGGTGGCGACAGCGGTATCGGTCGTGCAATCGCCATCCTCTATGCCATGGAGGGCGCAGATAGCATAATCGCCTATCTACCCCAAGAGCAAAAAGATGCCGAAGACACCAAGACAGCGGTGGAAAAGCACGGCGGGAAATGCTACCTCTTCCCCACGGACATCCGGGAGAAGGAGAACTGCAAGAAGCTGGTCGACGAAGCCCTCGAGAAGATGGGCGCCGTCAACATCCTCGTCAACAACGCCGCCTACCAGAACATGATCAACGGTTAGTACTTCTCAGAGCCTTTTCTCCCCTTTGCGTGTGAGACAATGAGCCTTGAGATGTGTTTCGGGGCATTTTCAAGACTTGTTTCACTCCTCGCCGAAGAGCTGTGCTGACTCCGAAACATACTACAGGTATCGACGAGCTCACCGAGTAAGCGCTCCCCCTCCAAGCCAATCCAACCAGACCCACCAAGTCTAAAAATCCGCACCCTAGGGACCAATGGCTCCTCACCTTCAACACAAACATCCACCCCTACTTCTACCTCGCCAAATACACCCTCCCCCACCTCCACCCCGGCGACACCATCATCAACAATGCCTCGGTGAACGCCTACATCGGCCGCCCCGACCTCCTCGACTACACTTCCTCCAAAGGCGCCATCATCGCCCTAACCCGCGGCCTCTCAAACCAGCAAATCAGCAACGGCATCCGCTGCAACGCCGTCTGCCCTGGTCCAGTATGGACGCCGCTGATCCCCAGCACAATGAAGAGTTATGCGCAGGATCAGTTGAGCGGGACACCGATGGGGAGGCCCGGGCAGCCGAGCGAGATCGCGACGTGTTTCGTTTTTTTGGCGAGTCAGGATAGTAGTTTTATCAGTGGGCAGAGTTTGCATCCTAATGGGGGCGTGGTGGTTAATGGGTAGGGGGTGAGTGTGGAGGGGAATGAGGAGGGGAAAGATGTGGGAAGGTGGAGATTGGGGAGGGGGGGAAATGGGAGGGAAAAAGGGGCTGATGGATAAGTTTGTGAGATGGTGAAATGGTGAAATGGAATGATAGTCTAGAGCAGCGGTAAAGCAAGATCCTTTTCCATGCCTCTCTAATACCTGCATCGACGTTATCTGCATTGTGTAGCTTTCCCTTGGTGACTCGGATGAGTAGCACTCTTGGTAGAGAAGCGAGGAAGAGAGAGGCGAGTCAAACACCGTACCACAGGCCCATAACGAGATAGTCAATAGGTGAATCTGTACCACGCCGCCTCCAGGCTCGCAGCAATTCTAATCCACAATACTAAACCCCATACCCCACCCCAAAACGCCACCAGTATACTCCCCCTCCCTCACTCTCCACCCCTCCACACAAACCCCCCCAGATCCCCTACTTCCGATACCACTGCCTCGTAATCCGCGTATGCCGCATCTTCTTCTGCAGCTGAAAAATCCCATACATCAACGCCTCACTCGTCGGCGGGCACCCCGGCACATAGATATCCACGGGAACAATCCGATCGCATCCCCTCGTCACACTATAACTGTAATGATAATAACCCCCCCCGTTCGCGCAGCTGCCCATACTGATGACCCACCGCGGATCGGGCATTTGGTCGTAGACTTGTCGGAGGGCGGGGGCCATTTTGTTGGTGAGGGTGCCGGCCACGATCATGACGTCGGATTGGCGGGGGGAGGCGCGGAAGATTATCCCGAGCCGGTCTTGGTCGTAGCGGGGGGTGGAGAGGTGCATCATTTCTATGGCGCAGCACGCGAGGCCGAAGGTCATGGGCCAGAGGGAGCCTTGGCGCGCCCAGTTTGCTACTTGGTCCATTGTTGTTCTGGGGAGGGTGAGGGTCAGTAGGGTGAACGAGGGTTGAGAGGGGAGGGTGGGATGGAGGGGGATGTAGGGGCGTACAATGCGTATTGCATGGCGCCCTCTTTCTTCTCTTGACTGGGCAGTGGCACTTCTCGCCGTGGCTTGCCGGTGACACTGAGGGGTGGACCGCGGGATTCTGTTGAGGGAGTGACTTCTGTGGTGGCGGATTTGGAGGACGTGGAGGATATGAATGCTGAAGGGCCGGCTCGTAGGGGTAGGAGTGCCGACGCTGGTTTGGCTGGAGAAAAAGGAGTTCAGGTCAGTTTCGGTGGCGATGGGGGATGTGGGGAAAAAGCCCACCTCGCAGCGCCATTGAGGCGGCGGAACGTGTTGTTGAGAGCATAACAAAGGAAGGGCAATCGATAGTCAAGGGAGAAGATTGGACCTTTACAGACTCAGATATCTGTAGTATATTGAAAAAGAAGTCGAAGAGCTTTTGGTGGTGATGTGATGGATCTCGATTGTTATCTCGACCAGCTAAACCGATTTCGCTGCTTAGCGTGGTTTGATCTATTACCATCACCTCCCTTCGAATCTTTCCTCTCCTTCTTATCCTCCCCGAAGTCCAGGTAGTCAAATCTACCTGTTCTTTGCATCAAACCGAGAAGTGCGTCGCAGAAGAGACCCTCCTCTTCATCTGCCTGCTGGCGAGTCTTCTTTTGAGCTTTGGAACCCGGTGGATCTTCTGAAGTTTCCTCTGACTTTCTCCAAGGATTGGGCATCGATGGTCTTCTTCGAAGAGTGCTTTTCATCGAAGCCCATGCAGCCAAGACTTTTGATTCTGTTGGAGCACTGTGTGCGGTGGTCATATCCTTTGCGGAGCCTGGTCCTGTTGTCCCTGTCGTGAGGCTGCTGGAGGGGGAGGACATAATGGGGATGACAATAATGTATATGTTACACGCGTGAATGTGCAAGGGAAACACTGCAATGATGAGTCTTAAACAATGCTTATAAGTCTGTGAATTTACAATTGCATTTATGTTTGTCGAATGGCAAACATACGACGCGTCTGTGCTCTCGTACCATGGGTCCTGCCAATCTGGTGAATTGTGGAGCAAGTGTGGATTTGGTCGGCTCTTGAAGGTAAACATTCTCGAAGGCGAACTTAAAGATGTTGCATGAATATCGTTGCAAGATCTTAGATCAACTGCTTGCGTGAAGCTATGCTTGAATCTCCCATCAATGGGATGCACTTATACCTCGACGATATCTTCATGTTTAGAGTCACAATCTTGAGCCAATGCGAAAGCAGGCTTTGTCTCAGTTCGAGCTCTCCGATTTGAAGTCTCAAGACCTTGATCTAACTGGAGCATTTTCTCCTTCAGAATTCCTGTTGAGTACATACTCCCCAAGCAATCCCCCAGTTATCCCACCGCCAGTGAGCCAAACCCCATTTCGAAACCACCACCAACAATCAACTACGCTCTTCAGCCTCACCCGCCAAATCATCCACCCCAGACTTGCGGCCGCCCCCCCACAACTCCCCACGTAAAATAATGGCCCGCAACCCGCAATACTCCCTGCAACAGCCAGCAATCCCACCTGCACAGACGCCAATCCAGCCAAAACCCCCTTGGTCTCCTTCTCATGCCTGAGGGCAATGCTCTTAATGCCGGCTGCCTTATCATCCCTAATATCCATGTGCGCGTAGATCATGTCGTACAATACAGTCCAAGCCACACAACTGACATACAGCGCCCCCACCGCCGTCATCGCTGTTGTATCCTGCATTAGATCGACTCCGAGTGCAGGAAATCCCATTATGGCGCCCCATGAGAATGTGAAGCCGAGGACGACTTGAGGGTAATGCGTCACTCGTTTCGCTAAGGGGTAAGTAGCCACCAAGAGCAGGCTGGGTATGCCATAGTGCAGACACGAAGTCGGAAACTGCACCAAGATCCCCAGCCCTGCCAGACACTCCACACCCGCAAAAGCAAGAGCTCGAAAGGCTGTCACGGCACCTCGAGCAATGGGCCGTAGCCGCGTCCGCGCGACACGAGGATCTAGGTCCCGGTCCCAGAGATCGTTAACTGTGCAACCGGCACCGCGCATTACCAAGGCGCCGCTTAGGAATAGGACAATGGTATGGAGAACGGTTAAAGGAGGAGCAGCAACGTAGGTGGCGGCAAAAAGGGTTGAGAAGAGACAAGGGGCGAAGAGGTAGAGGGTTCCAGCAGGTTTGTCTAGGCGAGCCAGTTCGGCGTATGGGAGGGCAGAAGAGGGAAGATAAGATAGAAGGCCGGTCTCGGGCGGGGCGTACGGTGGAAGATCCGGCAATGGAGGTATTGTGGCGGATTTGCGAGGAGGATCATCCTTTGGCGGAGTCTCGGGTTGCGTTGTAGTGAAGGGTTTTGCTTGCTTGCTGAGAAAGGCCGACAGCGTTGACTGGTTCAATCGTAGTCGTCGAAAACACTCATCTCTAGGTACTACATTCAAAAGAGCGACATGATGTCTCTTTGCTATGCAGATACATCGATATGGGGAAAAGACTGGGGAAACAGCAAAGCCTCTAATAATCTTTGAGCGTGATAATGCAAAACCCTGTGGCTTCATGCCTCTTGTCGAAGAAATCAGTAAAGACGCCATCACCGTCAGCTCAGAAAGGCTTCAACTACTTTCCAACCGCAAACGATGTTAGGAGGCATTACGCCGAGACTGAAATCACGTGCATCTTCAACTTCGGGAGAAGAGCGGAAGGAGTGGTGTCTCCACTGCGGATTGAATGCTTGCGACGTGGGAGAGTAATTCACAATCAGGTCTCATAGATGACAAGTACCTAATTATGAGAAATTGGCATATTATTCCGGTAGTGAAGTAGAAAGAAGAAAATGATGAGGTTGCCGAGTCGTGCACAAATTGACACGTGCCCACGGAATTTGGCCGCCCAAGGAAGACTAACTCCGAAAAGTGGTCCAGCGTTGAAATACGCAGAGCTATCTAAGGTACTTCTCGTTCGTTCAGACTGCTACATTTCAACTTGTCCATCTGTCAGTATTGCAAGGTCATGACTAACGCTTCTCATGACCTGTCACTTCCAGCTTTCGGCTGCTAGTCAGAGCAAGCCATGAAAGACTGCACCCCCCTCGCTGCACCTTGAGCATTGCTCTGCTCTCAAGCTCTACTCCCTTATCCTCACCTTGCTGTGAGGCCTACGTGTCTGACCCAAAATTCACACTTGGGCAGCCAAAGTCACCTGCCCACCTTAAAAATGCCTTCCCAACGTCCCTCTGCCGCCTTCGATCCCATCTCACCGGACCTCAATCTCGCCGCCCTGGTCGAGGAAACGCCGAGTTTCGAATATGTCACCCGAGTCTCATGTGACATGATTGAAGCGCAGAGTATGGAGGCATTCGAGAGGCTGGTCCTGCTACACGTCATTATTGGAGGGAAGCCTTTGGTCATTGAGGGTTTCCAAAATCGGCTTGATGAATGGACCTTCACGAGCCAGTGGCTCAAAGACAACTGCGGGCAGAAATGTAAGCCGTGCAAACTCCGATAGATCGATGTGCCTCTAACGTACTCCCCAGTTGAGAAAGCCCGCAACCTGAGCAAACATCAAAATATGGACCTTTCCATTGGCCACTATCTCAGTAATATGTCGAAGCTCACGAATCAGTGGAACAACACGAATTACAAGGACCCGGATAGACAGCGCATTTACCTCAAAGACATTGACTGCCCTCAGATATGGCACGACAAATTGGAAGAATTGATCCCCCCAGGCATCTTCTACCTGAACAATAGCACGGGGGATATCGGTGGTCCAGGTGCTATCGACGATGCGTCAAGCACGAGCCCAACGGTAGGACGCGGCATCGCTATGGCCGGAGACCTGATGAGCTGCCTGCCGCCTGCAATGAGAGCCGACAATATGCAGTGCTACATTGGTCACGAAGGGACATACACACCGGCGCATCGGGAGATGTGCGCGAGCTTGGGTCAAAACCTCATGGTGGAGACTTCAGGTACAATCGACGAAGAGGGAAAACCAGCAAAACCTGGCTCTTCGATCTGGTTCATGACAGAGACAAATGATCGGCACCTAGTATCAGAGTACTGGCTCTCCACGCTGGGTCACGATATCGAGGTAGAGAATCACTTTGCCCAAATAAACGCCTGGAAGGCTGCACCCTTCACTACCTACATCGTCGAGCAACGTGCAGGGGACTTCATTCTGATTCCGCCTCTGGCACCCCATCAAGTATGGAATCGAGGTACGAGGACTATGAAAGCAGCCTGGAATCGAACCACTGTGGAGACGCTTGAGATGGCCCTCCATGAAGCACTGCCGCGCGCGAGAATGGTGTGCCGTGATGAGCAGTACAAGAACAAAGCTATCATCTACTTCGCTTTGCAAAAATACTCGGAGCTCCTGAAGCGAGTCGACCTTCTGAAACAGGTTGAGGCGGATCAACAGCTCCAGATGGATCTCAAGTACAGTACAAAAATTCGACAACTTCGAAAGGATTTCCGACGGCTCTTTGCTCTCTTCACCGAGATCCTCCTCTCCGAATCTCTCAATCCTGTTTCAATCAAGGAGAAGCCTGGCCAATACCTTCCATACGACAGCTTTGTGACTTGTTCTTATTGTCGCTGTAATATCTTCAATCGCTTTCTTACCTGTACATCCTGTGTGGTACCTCTCGCTAATGGAGACGAAGATACATATGATATCTGCATGGATTGTTTTGTCATGGGTCGAAGCTGTACCTGCATATCTAATTTGACTTGGGTCGAACAGTTTCCTTGGCAAGAGCTTATCAAAAAACACGAACTCTGGAGACATCAGATTATCGGCTTCGATGGAGGTGTGAATGACAAGTCGCCACGTTCTTTGCAAACAGAGAGGAAGAGTCTCGGCAAAAAGACTCTGGCCCAGATCTGCCAGGAACAACTCAAAGTCCGGCCGTGGAATGATCCCAACGACCCCAAACCGACCCTCTCGTGGACGGAGAGAGTTCGCAACCAGTACCGAGAAGAAAATGACGACGGAGAGGAAGGAAGCGGAAAGAAGAAGAAGAAGAAGACGAGGAGGGAGCGGCTGGAAAAGCATATGGTCGTGGAGCATGTCTCTTGTCATCCTCGGGAAAAGTGGAAGTGTGCCATATGCACCAAGTGTGAAAAAGCCTACAGCTATGGCTGCCTCTGGCGAATGTTCGACCTGATGCCCGTGACTGTCATGGAGAATCCGGGATGGGAATGCCCTGCATGTCGGAAGATTTGTTCATGTGCTTCCTGTCGGAAGAAGATTGGAACAAAGCCATACGAGCCCAACGGCACGGTATTGGGCCATGACACGAAGAAAGTCGCAGATCCTAGGAGTGTGGAAAGCCTTGTGGATTTCGGTACCTCGAACATGCACTCTATCAAGAAGTCAGGGGATGATCACCCGCTTGAGAACCGAAGAGTCGGACGCCGTATCGACGAGGCAGCCAGGGCAAAGGCCAAAGACCCTGAGCTGGATGAGAATTATATCGACGACGAAGAGCCTCCCATGAACGAGCAATTCTACGAGAACGGAATCAGATACACCACGGGGCCGAACATTCCTATAGACCCAATGCTTGGCGGATATCAGGCTGATTCCCAATTTGATGGCTACGGGGACTTCAACCAATTCTCAGCTGTGAATCAACAGCCTCAAAGTGTGAGGGAATACGAAGGACATAGCAATCAAGCCGATGGCGGTGCCTCCATCTATGGATCTGGAATCGGTCTACGTCCTCCTACTGGCCAAGCTCCGCTCGCAAATATGGGCCATCACCGTGAAGAAGAGCCGTCTTTTGCCAGCAATGGAAATGCATTTGAGTATCCGGACCCTAGTTTCAATGGTACCGTGGCTGCGTCTGATTTTTCCAACGGCGTTGCCCAACGGGTAGGAGCCAGCAACCAGCCAGCCCAGAACGAGAGCAATGAGCAATTCCGACAGGCCCAACGACGTCAGATCTTAGAAGAAGCAAGACGGAATGATCGGTACATCAGTGCAGAGGCGGCCTTTTCAAAAATGAAAAAGATGATAACTTTGCGGGTCCCCAGGATCCAACTGGCTGCTTTGGCTGGGCATTTCTCGCATCCTTCCAATACTTTGGCTGCTCCTGTGAACGCATCCATGAGTGCCGAAAAGGAGCTCGTTCAGTCAGATCTACCTTCTGTCACCACTCCGAAACAAGTTGAAGACCCGTCCATCGTTGCGTCTAAGAAGAGGAAAATGAGGGCTGAGGAGATTGATGACGATTTCTCCACAAGAAAGCGAAGAGATCGCAAATCGAACACTGCGAAGCCTATGTCGAAAGAAAAGAGGACTTCGGGTATTCCCAAATATGCAGATGTGGAGGCGTCAAGTGAATCGGAAGCTCCTCAAGTGGAAGATGATATTACTCAACCAGCGTCCAAATCTCAAGGCCCACGGCCGCTGCCAAAGTACCTTGCCGACCGCACGGGAGACGATGAAGATTTCCCTACAGAGCTTGTCGAAGAGCCCCCCAGGAGGAGGAGACCCCCTAAGACCATCAAACGAGTGTCGCTCCCCGTCATGAGAGCGAAAAGCCCTGACCTGCAGCCAACTCAGACTTCCAGCTCACCTATGGTTGCTCAGAAAACAGCCACAAAGAGAGGCCGTCCACGGAAAACGTTGCCGGTTGCGCCCACTCCAGCCGAATCCTCACCCCAGACCCAAGCTGCTCGCAAAGGCCGTGCTCGAGCATCTTTACCCCTAGAGTCTCGCACACGAACATGGCGAGCCCCTTCAATAGACGAATCTTCAACTTCATCCTCAGCCACACCAGAATTCGAAGCCTCAGAGCCGGCAGACCCAGTTCAGCATCTAGCAGAAGAGAATCGCAAAGCGAAGATGAAGGCCGTGCAATGGGCCAACGAGAACGAGCCGGAGGACTCAGACTCGTCGTCCAGCGAAGAAGAGGCCCACAAGTCAGCGAAGACGAATAGCAAGCTAATGGCAGTGCCCACCTCGATCTTCTCGAGACCAGGGATGGCCGGGAAGAAAATCAAGATCGCTGGTATCAAGCCGTCGGGGGTCAATGGCGCTTCTGGTGCTGGGACAAATTCTAAACGTTGATATGGTGCTTCTGACTGAGTAAGAAAGGTGTCGACGACGTTTCCTATGAATCGAACATCTTCACTGCTCTCAGCACAAGCACTGAAACTTTCCTCGGTCCTGTATTCTAAAGTGTTCAATTTCGCTGGCGTTTGAATACCCTGTTCATATATCCCGGACTGCTCGAAACGATATTCAGCCAAAACGACCGTCGAAACATAGGAGGACGAAGTAGGTGTGTTGTATCTACTCCAGCAGGGAGCGTCTGGCTCTCAAGCTACCTAGTGCTCCAAAGAGCCATGTACATCATTAGGATAACCGAGTGTATCTTAACAGCCACTACTATTTGTGATCATTCAACAATGCCATTACTGTACTATAAACCAACCCCCCCTCCGCTCCACTATTTCCAATCA